>Ga0194049_1000474_pt1 | contig 13598 bp, 11 predicted proteins | sample JunL2225m_MetaG_FD_148665 | JGI IMG/M metagenome (GOLD analysis project Ga0194049, IMG submission 148665) | Anoxic zone freshwater microbial communities from boreal shield lake in IISD Experimental Lakes Area, Ontario, Canada - Jun2016-L224-25m | ecosystem: Environmental > Aquatic > Freshwater >... | reverse complement strand
CCAAGTGGCATTTGTTGAGCAACACCCTTCACAATTGCTGCAGCCGTAGGCGAAGGCGTCGAAACAGGAACATCTATTTGCGAAAGCTTTGGCTTGCGCTTTTTGCGTTCGCGACGAGGCTTGACAACTTCTTCATATTCATCTTCTGCGTCTAGCGCTTCGTCGTCGTCTCGAGTTGCTACATCGTCGTCGTCAAGTGCAATATCGTAAAACTGCGGTTCGTCAGACTCATCAAATTGCAGATCACGATTGTTATTACGACTGCTATCACGACTGGCATCACGGCGGCCATGCGGCATTGACACACCGTTTACCCACGCCGAGATGCGGCGATACAACTCTGGCAGCGTGTTACCAGTAATCAACAACACTCCACCAAGCATCGATCCGAGCAACAAAATTGTTGTGGCAATACCGCCGATGCTTTGTCGCAGCGGCTCTCCGATCAACCAACCCATCCATCCGCCAGCACTCGAGAGCGCATTCATTTCGGCATGTATTGAGCCACCACCCTTAAGAATATGAATTTCGCTCAACACCGCAATCGATAACACAGTCCAACCCAATGCGAGTCGTACACGATGCTGCACTTCGGTGCGCTTAATAAAGGCAACACCTGCGCCGATGACTAGCACTGGAATAACGAATCGCCCAACGCCGATTGTTGAAGACAACAACGTGTTGAGACCGCGACCAACAGGCCCTGCCATACGCGCATACACCGACATGAAGAGCAAGATGCCAAGACACACCAAAGCGATGCCACCAAATTCGTGGCCGCGACCCTCAAGGATCGACTTCAATACCGATGGACGCCGAGCGCGTCTAAATTGCATCTCGTCGGGGTCAACCGGTTTATGGCTGCGCAACGGCCTGATCTGGGCGTCGCCGCGTGATGCGGGTCGCGATTGGGCGCGCCCCCGTTGAGACCCCTTACGGGGCTTGGTTGCCATGCAACAAACTTACCAATGGGGTACTACTCAATTGGGGCATACCCAAATTGGGCCTATGTCTCCATCACGATCGGCACGATCATCGGACGACGCTTGGTGCGCTCCGACACAAACTTGCCCGCAGCACGGCGCACTTCTTTTTCGAGTGCATCCACGTCCCGAGTGCCCGCTTTGAGAGCCTTCTCAACAGCCTTTGACACTGTTGCAACTGCCTCATCAATCAAGTCTTCTGCTTCTGGCGCATACACCCATCCGCGCGTAATGATTTCTGGGCCAACAAGCACGCGCCCAGCGTCGATATCAACGGTGACTACAACAACAACTACGCCCTCTTCGGCAAGCACCTTGCGGTCGCGTAACACACCCTGACCAACATCGCCAACTATGCCGTCTACATACAACATTCCCGCCGGCACCCTGCCTGCAAGTTCAATGCCGTTGTCGGTGATCTCAATAACGTCGCCGTCTTCGCATAGCACGATGCGCGACTCTGGTACGCCCATTGTGCGGGCGTGGCGGGTGTTAGCAACCATATGGTGGTACTCGCCATGAATTGGCACAAACCATTCGGGTTCAGTAATCGACAAGTACATCTTGAGGTCTTCGGCTTGTGCATGACCCGTTGCGTGCACGTCGGCAATGCCCGAGTGCACCACGTCGGCGCCAGCGCGCAGCAAGCCATCAATCACGCGATTGACGTTGCTTTCGTTGCCAGGAATTGCATGGCTCGAAAAAATCACCAGGTCTTTGGGACCAATCTTGACAAACTTGTTATCACCGCGCGCCAACAATGAAAGTGCGGCCATCGGCTCGCCCTGCGAACCAGTCGAAATGACACACACTTTTTCTGGTGGATAGTTGTCAATATCTTCGATGTTGACAAACGCATGATCGGGCAACTTGATGATGCCGAGGTCGCGCGCCATGCGCACATTGTTGATCATTGACCTGCCAAGTGTGGCCACTACTCTGCCCGCGTCAATGGCCGCTTCGGCAATTTGCTGCACGCGGTGAATGTGACTGGCAAAACTCGCAGTGATGATGCGCTCTGTCTTGTGTTCAGCAAACAACTGTCGCAACACCACACCAACACTGCGCTCGCTTGGCGCCGAACCGCGCTCTTCTGCATTGGTGCTGTCGAGCATCAACAATCGAATGCCGTCGCCAGCGGCCAACGCACCAAGTCGAGCCAAGTCAGTACGACGATCGTCTACAGGAGTCAGATCGATCTTGAAGTCACCAGAGTGAATGATCACTCCCTGCGGTGTATGCAATGCAATGGCGTGAGCAAATGGCACTGAGTGAGTAACAGGAATGAACTCGACATCAAATGGCCCAATGCGACGGCGCTCGTTGTCGACAACAGGAATCAGTTCGGTTTTGCCCAACAGCCCAGCTTCTTCGATGCGGTTGCGAGCGAGACCAAGCGTGACCGGCGAACCATATATAGGAAATGAAAGCTCGCGCAACAAAAATTGCAACCCGCCCACGTGATCTTCGTGACCATGAGTAGCCACGCATGCTTCAATACGATGCGCATTTTCACGCAAATAGGTAAAGTCGGGCAACACCAAGTCGATGCCGTGCATGTCTGCATCTGGAAACATCAATCCGCAGTCAATCAACAACAGTCGATCGTCTTGCTCGATCACCATACAGTTGCGACCTATTTCGCCGAGACCACCAAGAAAAATAATTCGGACTGGCGCCGCCATTATTTTTGTGCCAAGCGAGCAGCGCGCAAGTTTTCGAGCACTTTTTTACCGCGCTCTTCGAGTCCTGCTGGCGGTGGACCCATTGGCAACCTCGCCTCGCCCACTTCAAGACCGAGCAAATTCATCATCACCTTGCTTGGTAATGGGTTTGGATTGTCGTCACCCGTCTCGAACGCAAAACTCTCGAGCATGCGAGCGTTGACACGACGCGCACCATCAACATCGCCCTTGGCCCAACAATCAAACATCTCTTGATGATCAAGCCCAGTCCAATGTGTAGCCACGCCAATTACGCCGCAACCGCCAATCGCCATAAACGGAAGTGTGAGCCCGTCATCGCCGCTGTACAACTCGAAATCAGCAGGCGCTTGCGACATCAACACTGCAGACTCGGCCGGGTTACCTGCAGCGTCCTTGACCGCAGCGACATTTTTTACTTCGCGCGCCAACTTGAGCAATAACTGCGTCGAGATCTTGCGACCCGTGCGCACTGGTATGTCGTACACAACGACAGGCAGTGATGTTGCTGCACACATCGCGCGCATATGCGCTTCGATGCCAGCTTGTGATGGACGGTTGTAATACGGAGTCACGGCCAAGATGCCAGCAACACCCAGCTTGGTGGCTTCCTTCGTCAAGTGAACCGAATGCGCTGTGTCGTTAGTGCCCGTGCCTGCAATGACCGGAATTGTGACTGCCTCAACAACAGCAGCAAATAAACTTAAGCGCTCATCGTCGGTGAGCACAGGCGACTCACCTGTCGTACCCGCAATTACGAGACCGTCGTTGCCATTGTCTTGCAACCATTTTGCAAGCCGTCTTGCACCATCCAGATTGAGTGCTCCGTTCTTATCGAACGGAGTAACCATTGCTGTTAGTACTCGACCAAACCTTGCCATGCGTTAGAGACTATTCGCCAACAGTGGCAAGTGGCGCACCAATTTCAAATTTGGTGAACTCTTCGCCTGTGTCCTCATGATCTTCAAATTGGATGACGTCCATTTCTTCAAAGCGATGACGCAGCCACTTGTCGTTGCGATCGAGCAAGCCCAACTTTTTACAGTTAGGAACAATCTTGGCAAACAACAATTGCTGAAAGAATTTGCGGGTTGGGTCATTGATCGCGATTGGCACAACATCGCGTGGCTTGACGCCCATGCGCTCCCACACTTCCTGTTGCAAGAAGCGGTCACGCATCCGGATGCTTGCTTCAAAAGCAAACTCTTGACGATCTTTAATCTCCGCATCGGTCATGTCTTCATATGCTTCTTTGAGACTGAGCACACCGAATGCAACGTGTCGTGCTTCGTCGCTCATGACATAGCGCAACAACTTCTTGAGCAACGGCTCACCAGTCAGTTCGTGCAAGTAACCGAATGCTGCAAGTGCAAGACCTTCGATCATGATCTGCATACCCAAGTACGTCATGTCCCAACGGTTGTCTTTAATAATGTCGTCAAGCAACATTTTCAAGTGCGCATTGACGGGATACATGCCGCCCATTTTTTCGTCTAGATAGCGAGCAAACACTTCAACGTGACGAGCCTCGTCAACTACTTGTGTGCTGGCGTACAACTTTGCGTCATACCAAGGGACGGTCTCCACAATTTTGGCCGTGCAAACAAGCGCACCCTGCTCGCCGTGCAAAAACTGCGACAGTGTCCAACGACGTGACTCAATGCCAAACTCGAGCCATTCTTTGTCGCCCCACGTGGCCAGCGGAGTGTGTGCGTACAGCGAGGGATCAATGCCGCTGCCGATGAGCAGTTGGTCGGCGTTGATCGTCGCTTCAATATCAACGTTCGTGCTCCAATCCAGATCGGTCGAGCCATTCCATTGCCCGGTCTTTGCCTTCTCATAAAGTTTGCGAAGTTGCGGACGAGCAAGTGAATAGTCCCACGTAAAGACGGTGTCACCACCGCCCTTGACACTGTGCTGCACTTCATTCGGATCGGTATTCACGACGCTGAGAATCGCCTCAATGTCATTGATCTCTGCGCGGCCGATAATTTCCTCGTTGCTGGCGTGGGTAATAGTCATGCCCCACAGCCTATGACACGGCCCGACGCTCAACTAGTGTTGGGCACACCAAGACTGAAAGGTTCATAAACATGCGTAAAACAGCGAACAAACGTGCCCTTCTTGCCCTCGTGGCAATCGGGTCCCTTACTTTGGGCGCCTGCGGAAGCAGCAGCTCATCAGCCGACACAACTGCAGCCCCGGCCGCCGTATCAAGTGGCACTGGCAATGAATGCACTGCCGGACACACGCTTGCAGAGGGAAAACTCACCATCGGTACCGGCAACCCAGCATTTTCTCCTTGGGTTGAAAACGATGCGCCAGAGTCGGGCGAAGGTTTTGAAGCCGCTGTCGCCTATGCAGTTGCAACAGCAATGGGCTACGACAAAGCAAACGTCACTTGGGTTCGTACAAGCTTCGACGAAGCAATTCAACCAGGAGTCAAGAGTTTCGATTTTAACTTGCAGCAATATTCGATCACTGACGAGCGCAAACAAACCGTGACTTTCAGCGATCCGTACTACTCAACCAATCAGGCAATCGTTGGTTTTGCAGACTCTGCTGCTGTCAATGCCACGACACTTGTCCAATTGCAAGCGCTTAAGTTTGGTGTGCAGTCAGGTACGACAAGTCTTGACTTCGTCAACAACGTCATTCACCCAACCTCGGCACCTTATGTATATGACGACAACGTCGCCGCAAAAGCTGCTCTAGAAGCCAAGCAAATTGATGCAATCGTTGTCGACTTGCCAACTGCGTTTTACATCAGCGCAGTTGAGATTGAAGGCTCGAAAGTTATTGGGCAGTTTCCCGCACCGGAAGGCACCACTGCTGACCAATTTGGATTGGTTCTTGACCTCAATAATCCGTTGGTCGACTGTGTCAACCATGCACTTGCATCAATCAAAGAGTCTGGTGAGCTAGCCGCAATTGAAAAGACATGGCTTGCTGACAAGACAAGTGCTCCGGTCATCGACGTCGGATAAGGACTACGTACGCAACTTCAAACAGACCGTAAGGAGTTTGAACGACGGCAGCGCCGGCGCAGCAATATTGTTGCTGCACTGAGCACTGCCGTCGTTGTTGCTCTCATTGTCATTTTTGTTCCACAGATGCCACGATGGGACAGAGTCAAGAATTCGTTCTTCAATTGGGATCGACTTACTTTTTCGTTTCCTCGATTACTGCACGCCTTTGTGCTGGATATCAAAATCTTCGCCTGGACAACACCATTCATTTTGCTCGCAGCGGTATTCATCGCAATTGCTCGCAACACTCGCGCGCCTGCCCTGTTTCCGGTTCGTTTATTCGTTATTGCATACACCGACATCATGCGCGGAGTACCCGTAATTCTGTGGATCTACCTCGTTGGATTTGGCGTACCCGGAATTGGTCTTGACAGACCGTGGAATTCGCCGCTCATCTGGGGATCGGTCGCACTCGGAATGACATATAGCGCGTATGTTGCAGAAGTATTTCGCGCAGGCATCGAAAGCGTTCATGAAAGCCAGCGCGCTGCCGCTCGATCACTTGGGCTGTCCAGTTCACAAACCATGCGGCACGTGATTCTGCCTCAAGCAATTCGGCGAGTTGTCCCCCCACTGATGAACGACATGGTCAGCCTGCAAAAAGACGTTGCGCTTGTGAGTCTCATCGGCCCAATAGAAATTTTGCGTCAAGCTGGTATCGATAAAGCAAAGTTTGCAAACTTCACACCGTTTGTTGGCGCTGCACTCATATTTCTCGCGATCACTATTCCACTGACCCGCTTTACCGACTGGCTACTCACTCGTGAGCGTGACCGCACAGGAGCGAGCAAAGTCAGATGAACGCCAAACTCACGCTCAACTCTGTAGCCAAATCGTTTGGTGATAACCAGGTGTTGCGCGACATCAGCCTGACGATCAACACCGGAGAAGTTGTCTCATTCATCGGAGCGAGTGGTTCTGGCAAAACAACTCTGCTGCGTTGCATCAACTTGCTCGAAACTGTTGACAACGGATCGATCTTGCTCGACAACACCGAAATCACCGCGGTCGGTCTCGACCCAAACCCAATTCGTCGCCGCATCGGCATCGTGTTTCAAAGTTTCAATCTGTTTCCCCACATGAGCATTCGACGCAATGTCACGCTTGCACTCACCGAAGTTTTAGGCATGTCGGCTGATGACGCAAATGAGACAGCATCCAATCTGCTCGCACGATTCGGATTATCGGACAAAATTGACTCATACCCCGACAGACTCTCTGGCGGTCAGCAACAACGTGTGGCAATAGCTCGAGCGCTAGCACTCAACCCGGAAGTGTTGCTGCTCGACGAAATCACATCGGCGCTCGACCCCGAGTTGGTGGGCGAAGTACTCGACGTTGTGCGCGAACTCAAAGGCAGTGGCATCACGCTCTTGCTTGCCACACACGAGATGGGTTTTGCTCGCGAGATTAGTGACCGCGTGTGTTTTCTTGCCGATGGTGTGGTTGCCGAGATGGGTCTACCCGAACAAATTTTTTCACACCCAACAGACCCTCGCACGCAACAGTTTTTGCAGCGTGTGATTGCAGCAGGCCGCTTGCGCGGCTAGTCGTTAGCAAAACCCTTTTCAGGCGTTTGGCAAGACGTAATCGGCAAACTGTTCGCGCAATGTCTTTTTTGAAAACTTGCCAACGCTTGTCTTTGGCACTTCATCAATAAACACCACGTCGTCGGGCACTTGCCACTTGGCCAGACGCGGACGCACATAATCGAGTACTTCTTCTTTTGTAAGAGTCTCGCCGGGGTTGAGCACTACGCATGCAAGCGGACGTTCTGACCACTTTGGATGCGTCACTCCAACTACTGCAGCTTCCTTGATCTTTGGATGCGACATCAATTCGTTTTCGATCTCGACTGATGAGATCCACTCGCCACCCGACTTGATCAAGTCTTTGGTGCGATCGACCAGTCGAATGCGTCCCTTTGGGTCAACCGATGCAACATCACCCGTGCGCAACCAACCGTCTGCTGTAAAGCTCTCGCCTGCTCGCGCATCGTCGTAATACGTAGAAGCAATCCAGTTTCCACTGCACTGCAACTCGCCACTTGTTTCGCCGTCCCATGCAACCGGTTCAGTTGTGCCAGGCACAACAACTCGTGCGTCAACACCAAAAGCAATTTGTCCGACAGTCGTTCGCAAATCAGCTTGCTCGGATTGTGGAAGCAATTGATCAGCTGCCGAGAGCATGCACACTGCAGCGATTGGGCTTGTTTCTGTCATGCCCCACGCTTGCAAAATTGGCAAGCCAGTCTGTTCGCGATATCCCTCGCTCAATGCTTTTGGAACAGCAGAGCCACCGCACGGAATTGCGCGCAATGAAGAAGTGTCGCGACCCTTCAACTCTGGCAACACTGCCATCCAGATTGTTGGCACTCCTGCAGCGACCGTTACTTTTTCTTCAACAATCAAATTGGCAATTGCTTTGCCCGACAAATCTGGGCCAGGCATGACCAATGTTGCGCCTGCCGCAACTGCTGCGTGAGCAAGACCCCACGCATTGGCATGGAACATCGGCACCACGGGCAAAATGATGTCGCTCTCCCGAGCACCAAGCGAATCTGCGGTCATTGCTCCAAATGTGTGCAAGTACGTCGAGCGATGGCTATACACAACACCTTTTGGATTGCCCGTCGTGCCACTGGTGTAACACATGCTTGCAGCCAAATTTTCGTCAGTGATATTGAACTCAACACCAGGGGTGCCCTTCAACAGCGCCTCATAGTCGTGCAACTCAAAACCTTTGACAGAATCTGGAACATCGCCCTTTCCGTCATCCATAATCACCAAATGCTTGACAGTTGTAAATGTTGGCAACAGTGGCGCGATCAAGCCAAATAGCGAACGGTCAATAAAAATCACTTCGTCTTCAGCGTGGTTGGCAATGTATGTCAATTGCTCTGGGAACAACCGAATGTTGAGCGTGTGTGAAACACGGCCGGTGCATGGTGGAGCAAAGTACAACTCGAGGTGGCGCGCCGTGTTCCACGCAAATGTCGCAACGCGACCATCTTTGCTAATGCCCAACTTGTCTAGCACTCCACCGAGCTGGCGCGTGCGTGCGGCCCACTCACCATATGTAGTGCGCTCTCGACCAGTGGCGGTTGCTGTGATGATCTGCTTGTCGCTGTGATACTTCTCGGCACGCTCAAACAAATGCACCAGCGTGAGTGGTGTCTCTTGCATCAAACCCTTCATAAGGCTCTCCCCCTGTTATTGCTTCCCCACAAGTTAGCAACTCCGATAGATTGCAAACAATGCGAAAAGCAGTGCTCACACTTACAACGCTGTTATTTGTCATCGGCACCATCGGCAGCAATATCGGGCCCGCACTGGTGGACGAACACCCTCGGCTCGTACTTCTCTTGAGTTCGCGCAATCGCAATCTGTTTGGCTCTGTGCCCTACATCGACTTATCGTCATACATTGCAATCGGTTTTCCGCGCGTACTCATCGCGGGCATTGCGCTGTATCTCGTGGGTCGTTGGTACGGGGCCAAGGCACTCGGCTGGGTCGAGGGCAACATGGGTGAATTGCCTGCCATTTATCGCTGGACAGAAAAGGCTGTCGACAAGGCCGGAAGCGTGGCACTTGTGCTTATGCCTGGCAGCAATATTGTGTGCTTGCTGCTGGGCCACAAGCGCATGGATCCGAAGCGTTTTGTGCCATTACTCAGTCTGGGCATCGCGATAAAGCTGGCCGTTTTGTGGCGCGGTGGCCAGATCTTTGCCGAGCAGATCAAGTCATTTCTGAATTACATCGAAAAGTACCAGTGGTACGTGGTGATGGCGCTGTTCGCGCTGTCCATGATTCAGTCGGTGCGCAAGGGTCGACCACAACAAAAATAGATTCATTTTTTCTTGCTTGTTGGCATGCAAATTTGGCAGACTCATTGCACGACCCCAAACAAGGAGCACGTAATGGCCGCAAAAAAGAAAACAAAAAAAGCAACCAAAAAAACTGCTAAAAAAACAGCAAAGAAGAATTCTAAGAAAGTTGCAAAAAAGAAAGTAGCAAAGAAAAAGTCGGTGAAGAAGGCATCAAAGACCACCGTGACGCTCGGAGGCAACAAAGTTTCCGTAAGCGGCAAACTTCCAAAGGTTGGATCACGTCTTCCAAAATTTGCACTCACCACTGGCAACTTGAGCGAGATCGGCAACTCCGATATCAAAGGCAAGCGCGTCATCTTTAACATCTTCCCTTCAATCGACACGCCAACATGTGCAACATCAACTCGCACATTCAACGAAATTGCATCAGGCTTGACCAACACCGATGTCTACTGTGTTTCTGCAGACTTGCCGTTTGCACAGGGTCGCTTCTGTGGGTCTGAGGGCTTGGCAAATGTCAAGACCGCTTCATCATTCCGTTCCAACTTTGGCGCGGCATTTGGTGTCAACCTCACTAGCGGTGTACTCAAAGGCGTCTTGGCACGAGCAGTCGTCGTCGTTGACGGAACTGGCAAAGTGCTGCACACTGAGCTCGTCAGCGAAATCGCCAACGAGCCAAACTACTCAGCAGCAATCAACGCGCTGAAATAATCTAGATACCAAGAAAGTTGTCGAGCCCAAGGGTGAAGCCCTTGTGCTCGGCAATTTTTTTGCACGCGAGCACAACGCCCGGCATAAAACTTGCGCGATCAATCGTGTCGTGACGAATAGTCAGCGTTTGCGACTGCGTACCAAGAATGACTTCTTGATTGGCCACCGTGCCGCGCATGCGCACAGCATGAATTGGAATATCGCCAGGGCCTTTTGCTCCGCGCGCACCCGCAATTGCTTCGTGCTTTGTAGGGTCACTCGCCCACTCATTGCTAGCCGCAGCCATGCGCTGTGCAGTTGCAATTGCGGTTCCACTAGGTGAATCTGCTTTGCCATCGTGATGAATCTCAATAATTTCGGCAGTGTCAAAAAATGGTGCCGCCATCTCGGCAAAGCGCATCATCAACACTGCACCTACTGCAAAATTGGCAGCAACAATGCAGTTGCTATTTGTGAATGATTTTTTGAAAGTGTCGAGATCTTCTTGCGTGAAGCCGGTCGTGCCAACAACAGCGTGGATGCTGTGCATCGCAAGCCAAGGCAAATTGATGCGTGAAGCTGCTGCAACGGTGAAGTCGACCGCGACGTCGACATTTGCGTCGGCAAGTGCACGCAACTCTTTCGAGATAGTGATTCCTTCAGCGGTAACGCCAGGCACTGCATCAACTACAGCGACAAGTTGAAGACCATCGGCGGCCGCAATTGCGGCACAGACTGTTGCGCCCATACGCCCTGCGGCGCCGATGACTCCTACTTTGATCATGAAACGAGGTTAGCCGTTAACAAAAACGGCATGAACTCAATTTCTAGTACTTAGCCGTTGAATTCGCTGTCGAATTGTTCTTCGAAGCTCACCGAGACAGCGTTGTCGCTGACTGGCTCTGCTGGACGTGATCCACGGTTTGGTTCGCGACGAGCGCTGTTGTCGCCACGGCTACTGCCACCGCGATCACTGCCGCCACGACTGTTACCGCCACGACTATTGCCGCCACGATCTCCACCACGACTGTTGCCACCACGGTCATTACGACCGCCGCGGTCTCCGCCACTGCGCTCTGGACGCGGGCCACGATCGCCGCCCTCTGAAGGTCCGCTTCCAGAACCCTTCATTGGCTCGCCGTCTGGACCAATCAACGAGAGGCTTACTTTGCCACGGTCATCGATGTCGTCGACACGTACTTGCACTTCGTCGCCGATGTTCAAGACATCTTCAACTTTGGCAATGCGTTGTCCGTTACCCAACTTGGAAATGTGCACGAGGCCATCACGTCCAGGAAGGATGTTGACGAATGCACCGAACTGCGCGATGTTGACAACGCGGCCCGTGTAAGTAGCACCCAAGTCGGCTGTTGGTGGATCAACAATGGCAAGAATGCGTGCCTTTGCGTCTTCCACCTTGGCGTTGTCTGGTGAACCAATGGTGATGATTCCGGTTGCACCGTCGTCAGAGACATTGATCTCTGCGCCGGTCTCTTGCTGAATCGTGTTAATGACTTTGCCCTTTGGCCCAATCACTTCACCAACTTTGTCCAACGGAATGGTGAACGTCACGATCTTCGGTGCACTTTCGGCAACCGTTGCGCGTGGTGCAGCAATTGCTGCGTTCATCACATCAAGAATCTTCAAGCGTGCTTCTTTGGCCTGCTGCAATGCTGCTGCCAACACTTCGCTTGGAATTCCTTCGATCTTGGTATCGAGTTGCAATGCGGTTACTGCGTCTGCAGTACCAGCAACTTTGAAGTCCATGTCGCCGAATGCGTCTTCAGCACCCAAGATGTCGGTGAGCGCGGTGTATTTGCCCTGATCAAAGATCAGACCCATCGCGATACCTGCCACTGGGGCGATGATTGGAACACCTGCGTCCATCAACGAAAGGCTTGATGCACAAACCGACGCCATTGAGGTGCTGCCGTTTGACGACAACACTTCAGAGACGAGACGCAATGTGTATGCAAACTCTTCTTGACTTGGAACAACTGGGAACAATGCGCGCTCTGCGAGTGCACCGTGTCCGATTTCGCGGCGCTTTGGGCTACCTACGCGACCGGTTTCACCGTTGGCCCAAGGAGCCATGTTGTAGTCGTGCATGTAACGCTTTGATGTCTCAGGTGTGATCGAGTCGATCATCTGGTTCATCTTCGGCATTGCCATTGTCAAGACGTTGAGCACTTGTGTCTCACCACGTTGGAACAATCCGGTGCCGTGTGCAGTCGAAATCAAACCAACTTCGGCCGATACTGGACGCAAGTCGGCTGGTGCACGACCGTCGATACGGATGCCTTCATCAACAACGCGCTTACGCACCAACTTCTTGGTGAGCGAACGAACTGCTTCTTTGATCTGCTTTTCTTGCGCAGGGAAAGCTTCTGCCAACTCGGCAAGAGTCTCGGCAGTTGCTGCGTCAATGGCCTCGTTGCGATCGCTCTTCAGTGCAATGCGAATTGCTGGCTGCAACTTGGTGGTTGCTGATTTTTCAACTGCTGCAAACAACTCTGCCGAATAGTCAAGAACTGGTGTGTACTTGAGTGGCACGATTGGTCCGCGAGTTGCAATCACGCTGGCAACAAGCTGGCGCTGCAATTTGATCGACTCTTTGATGTACTGCTTGCACACTTCGAGGCCGCCGGCGATGACTTCTTCAGTCACCTTCGGTGCGCCCGCTGCGTAATAGGTGAAACTCTTTTCGGTTCCGCCTGCTTCGACCATCATCACTGCAACGTCGCCGTTGTCGAGTTCGCGACCAGCAACAACGATTTCAAATGTTGCTTCTTCGCCCTCTTCGAATGTTGGGTGAGGAATCCATGTGCCGTCCTGGCTGTATGCCAAGCGCACTGCACCAATTGGTCCATCAAACGGAATGCCCGAGATCATGAACGAAGCAGATGCTGCGTTGATCGCGAGAACGTCGTGTGGGTTTTCTTGGTCGGCACCAATGACGGTGATAACAACTTGTGTCTCGTTGCGATAGCCATCCGGGAAGGCTGGACGCAATGGACGGTCTGTCAAACGACAGGTAAGGATTGCTGCTTGACTTGGTCGGCCTTCGCGGCGGAAGAATGAACCAGGAATTTTTCCTGCTGCGTATGCACGCTCTTCAACGTCAACTGTCAACGGGAAGAAGTCGATGCCGTCACGCACGCCCTTTGCGGCGTTTGCTGTTGCAAGAACAAGTGTCTTACCAACTTTGGCGATAACCGCACCTTGCGACTGCAAAGCGAACTTTCCGGTTTCGAAGGTGAGTGTTTTGTTGGTCCCAGAAATTGGTCCCGATACTGAAATGGCGTCAGCCATGTTTGTTTCCTTTCGTCTCTGGCGCGTCCGTGACGATCATCCAGAGTTTGAG
>Ga0194049_1000472_pt1 | contig 13674 bp, 11 predicted proteins | sample JunL2225m_MetaG_FD_148665 | JGI IMG/M metagenome (GOLD analysis project Ga0194049, IMG submission 148665) | Anoxic zone freshwater microbial communities from boreal shield lake in IISD Experimental Lakes Area, Ontario, Canada - Jun2016-L224-25m | ecosystem: Environmental > Aquatic > Freshwater >... | reverse complement strand
GGGGTGCGCTGCCGCTGCAGCGGATCCGCTTTGCTTACTGACGTCACCGGACGGGTATTAAGCAGAGGAGTTCCGATCAGCTGGTAGGAAAGACCATCCTTCCTCCTTCGGTCCAGTCGCACCGGCATTCGCTCCATCTCCTTCTTGTATCGCTCAAGCAAGTGGGCGCTTGGCACCCTCGTGTTATAGACTACGTAGTCAATCTCCCCCTCACCCAGGTAGGGCACCAGGGCCTCGACAAAGTCCTGTACATAAAAAGCGCCTGCCTGGCCTTTTTCAGTCATAAGGTTCGCCACGTATACTAGGGGCGCTTTGGTCGTGGCAAGCGCCTCTCGCATTCCTTTGACCAGAAGGTTGGGTATCAGGCTGGTATAGAGGCTGCCAGGTGCTAGGACCACCAGATCAGCCTTTAGGATGGCCTGCCGTGCCAGAGGGTGGATTTCACACTCAGGCTCCAGCCAGAGCCTTTGTATGCCAGCCCGCTCAGCCCAGATATGCTCGTCTATGTCATGCTGACCCTTCACTGTCTTACCCTGCACGGTCTCTGCCATGAGATGCACCTTGTCGGTGGTAACCGGAATGACGCTCCCTTGTACTCGCAGGATATGCCCCGCCTCGAGTACCGCTTGGTCAAAGCTGCCAGTAAGCTTTTCCAGGGCACCAAGCAGCAGGTTTCCGAAGGTGTGCCCCTTCAACCCACCTTCTTCAAACCGGTAGCTCAGCAACTCCCGCATGATAGTTGCATCGTCTGAAAGGGCCACCAGGGCCTGGCGGATATCTCCGGGAGGCAGTATACCGAGCTCGTCACGCAGCACACCGGTGGATCCACCGTTATCTGCCGTTGAGACAATGGCGGAAAGGTCACAAGCGTACTCACGCAGGCCGGTAAGGACCGTGAAGGTCCCCGTGCCACCGCCGATGACCACAATCTGCTTCATGGCTACTGGAGTTAGATATCCTTATCAGCTTCCAGCATATCAGAAACGCCGGTTGTTTTTTACCGGTTGTTTGCTAGGATAAGGATATATCGACCATCGTTACTAACTCCCACGAATGAGCGCTCCAGCCAATCCTACCTCCCCCCAGTACTGGCGCTCACTCATTAACCAAAGCGCAATTCGTTTTTTTATTCTTAGGGCGCTGTGGGATAAGGACTCGTATGGTTACATTCTCTCAAAGCAGATCGAGGAGTTGTCCTGGGGCTTCTGCACTCCGACCGAAAGCACATTGTATCCTGCCCTGAACGAGCTCGAGAAGCGCGGCCTGATCCGCAGCGCTGCTATCAACGCCAACTCCCGCACCCGCAAGGTCTACCACATCACCGATTCCGGAAAGCTGGCCTTCAGGACCGCCGCCAAGACCTGGGGCGAGATCATACCCGCCCTTCGACAGAGTACCACACTGTAAGGACGGATCATCTAAAAAGCGCCGATCCCTGGGGATCCGCGCTTTTTGATTGGTGGTCATCCGAGATAGGCTTGGCTGGCCTGTTCGGAGATCTGAGAAGCCTCGACGGCATCCCGGATCAGGTAGTGTAGATCTTGCACGTTGCAATCAAGGAACTTACATATTTCGTCTGCCGAAAGCCCCCGTGAGACCATGTGCTTCAATCGCAATATTGTCCAGTAGCGTTCCATAACTCCTCCTACATACACTGTACCTCGCCGCTTTTTAGAAACTTGATACTATGTCCAAACGGGACCTTAGTCAGACTTTCATCTCTACCAGATCCTCTCACCATGATGATACCTGAGCTTGGGGTGCCCACGAACAGATGTGGCTGCGAGCCATCGTATCGTAATCCTTCCTTATGAAACGGCCAGATGTTCCATCCATGAGCAGATGCGAGCAACTCAGTGTAGGTTATCAGCACGTGGCTGACATCAGCTTTTAAGTTCAGCATACAACATCAACCTCCTCTGTTTTCTAGGCTAATGCTGTACCGTACACCTATATAAGTCAAGGTTCTGTAATCTAGCATACACAAAAACAGGCTCTTATAGCCTGTCTCGTGTCTTTGTAAGAGTGCTTAGTCTTGGCGGCGACCTACTTTCCCAGGTCCTTGCGGTCCAAGTATCATCGGCGCTGACGGTCTTCGCTTCCGTGTTCGGAAAGGGAACGGGCGGTACCCCGTCGCACATACCACCAAGACAAAGCACTCTTTACTATCCACACAATTGTGCCGATAGTGTCGGGCGAATAGCCATCCGGACACCGACAAACCAAGCCGAAGCTCGAATTATCGATGCCGGACAGCATCCACCGCAGATTTTGAAGGCGTTCAGCAAAAGCCAAACATTGCCATCACGGCCTGAGCCGTGATCTGGCCATCCCTGCAACCAGGGAAGTTAATTCCAGAAATTACCCGTCACCCTGACGACAGGATGCACCTCTTGCGAGGTATCTCCTGTCACCATAGGAGTAAAAGTATATGATCAATTAGTACTCCACGGCTGAAACTGTTGCCAGTCTTACACCTAGAGCCTATCAAGGTCGTTATCTACAACCGATCTAGAAATCTAATCTTGTGGCCGGCTTCCCGCTTATATGCTTTCAGCGGTTATCCGAACCTAACGTAGCTACCCTGCACTGCCGTTGGTACGACAACAGGCACACCAGAGGTTAGTCCCCCTCGGTCCTCTCGTACTAGAGGGAGGCCCACTCAAATTTCCGCGCCCACAGAAGATTAGGACCGAACTGTCTCACGACGTTCTGAACCCAGCTCGCGTACCGCTTTAATTGGCGAACAGCCAAACCCTTGGGACCTTCTCCAGCCCCAGGATGCGACGAGCCGACATCGTACTATTTTCCAGGATTTCGCCTGGCGCAGACTATATCTTGTTCCTACACTTCGATGGTAGGCCTTCATAAGACACCGTACATAAGTGTCTAAGCCAATGATCGTAAGTTTTTGCTGTAGGACTCGGCGTGTTAGCTCTCTAAAAGAAGAAAGCTCTGCTCTTTCGAGCAAGTCGTTACGGGGTCATGCCTCTTGCGAGACAGACTTCCCACGGTATCGCCCTTGTGCCATAGATAGCGTTTTATCCACGTCTATCTTATGGTCAGTCGGGATTCACCGTTATAAGCCGAATTTTTGGTATAGGATTACTCCTAAAGCACCCCAATGTTAAATTAGGTGCCAAACCGCGCCGTCGCTGTGGACGCTTGGGCGCGATCAGCCTGTTATCCCCGGGGTAGCTTTTATCCGATGATCGACGCGAATCTCACACTAACGCGTCGGTTCACTACTGCCTACTTTCGTATCTGCTCGGATCGTAGTCCTTACAGTCAAGCTAGCTTCTGCAGTTGCACTTTGAAGCCTGATTTCCATCCAGGCTAAGCTAACCTTTGCACGCCTCCGTTACCATTTAGGAGGCAACCGTCCCAGTTAAACTACCCATCAGACACTGTCCTCAGGTCATTACCCTAAGTTAGTATACGTCAAATACAAGAGAGGTATTTCACATTGCGTCTCCACCTCACCCGAAGGCAAGGCTTCAAAGACTCCCTCTTATGCTACGCATGCATACAACATATACAATGCCAAACTATAGTAAAGCTCCACGGGGTCTTTCCGTCTTTCTGTGGGTAAACGGCATCTTTACCGCTATTGGAATTTCACCGATGTCCTCGTTGAGACAGTGTTCAAAACCGTTATGCCATTCGTGCGGGTCGGAACTTACCCGACAAGGAATTTCGCTACCATAGGACCGTTCATCAATGTTACGCACAATTGCTTGTGGGCCAGTTATTTCTAACTGACACTGCATGTCGCCATGCAGATCGGACTATATCATCTCAAGCCTGGCTTGAGTTCGGCGTGTAGTCTCTGAGGATTCCAATCGAAACGAATTTAAGATTTCACCCGAAGTAAACTTGCGTTTGCCTCCGGCATTCATGGACTCTCTAGCTTCTAATAACCGCTGCAGTCCCGCTTTGGTTAAATGAGTTTTAGAAAACACCATGTCCGCGATAATGCTGAACACTTCAAAGTCTTTTCGCTTTTTAGTCTTAAGAGAATACGTTTTAAAGAAGGGAATGATGATATCTCTCAGATCTGTAAAATTACAGACTTCGAAATATCCTACTCCGTCCTTGCGGAAACGAATTGTCCCACATTCCAAAGTCTCTTGCAGCATCCGAAGGATGTTACCGTCCTTTTGGGATATGTTGAATGACAATCCAACTTTCCACCCTATTCCATATGACCGTTTGCGAAAGGAAACATTGAAGCTTCCTTCACCATCAGTAAAACCGACAATATACCAAGCCATATCGGCCGATATCTTTGCAAAACGCTCAATTGGCCTTTCCTGCTGATTGTCTGCACTTAACGCGTTATCACTGTCATCCATAAATGAATGTTAGTAGCGTAAGATACTCAGATGTTCCAGCAAATAGCCAAATTTTATAACTACAATGGTCAGTTCATAGTTACGGCCGCCATTCACCCGGGCTTCGGATCAAGCCTTGATGTTATCTCAGCTCTCCCCTTAACCTTCGGGCATTGGGCAGGCATCACCCCCTATACATCCTCTTGCGAGTTAGCAGGGAGCTAAGTTTTTGCTAAACAGTCGTTTGAACTCTTTTACTGTGGATCAGCTTGCGCTGATCAGTCCTTATCCCGAAGTTACGGACGTTGTTTTGCCGAGTTCCTTAACGAGGATTCTATCGATCACCTTAGTCTACTCGACTCACCCACCTGCGTCGGTTTGCGGTACGGATCTGTGCCTTAAGTCTCGGACCCTTTTCTAGTCACCTTCGCCCCCACTGTGAACATATCCATAGCACACAGTGAGCTAAAAAATGCGTCAGGCCGGACATACAACACAAAGTTCAGGAATATTAACCTGATGTCCATCGACTTCCCCCTTCGGGTACGCCTTAGGACCGACTAACCCAGGGACGATTAGCGTTGCCCTGGAAACCTTGGGTATGCGGTGGGCAGGTTTTTCACCTGCCAAATTCGTTACTCATGCCAACATTCTCACTTCTGTACGCTCCACGTCGGTTTCCACCTTCGCTTCACTGCATACAGAACGCTCCTCTACCGACAGTCATTGACGAATCAACAACTGCCCCGCGTCTTCGGCACAATGCTTAGCCCCGTTAAATTTTCGGCGCATGACTTCTTAAATAGATCAGTGAGCTGTTACGCACTCTTTAACTGATGGCTGCTTCTAAGCCAACAGACTGACTGTCTTGGAAATCACACAACCTTTTCCACTTAGCATTGATTTAGGGGCCTTAGACGGCGATCTGGGTTCTTTCCCTTTTGACTATGAAGCTTAGCCCCCACAGTCTGACTCTGTAACTCAAAGCTGGTCAGAATTCGGAGTTTGGTTGGGTGCAAGAGGCGAACCCCCTACGACCCATTCAGTATCTCTACCTCTGCCAGAAGCATTACAGGCTATACCTAAATATATTTCGAGGAGAACCAGCTATCTCCCGGTTCGATTGCTATTTTAGCTCTTACCACAAGTCATCCCGCAGCTTTGCAACGCTGCCGAGTTCGGTCCTCCCGCCCCTTTTACGGAGCGTTCAACCTGCTCATGGCAAGCTCACCGGGTTTCGGGTCTAGTGGCACGGACTACATCGCCCTATTCGGACTCGCTTTCGCTACGCCTCCAGGATAAACCCCTTAGGCTTGCCCGTACCAGCTAACTCGTTGGCGCATTCTACAAAAGGCACGCCGTCACCCGTCCGAAGACAGGCTCCGACCTCTTGGAAGCAAACATGGTTTCAGTACTATTTCACTCCCCTCACCGGGGTGCTTTTCACCTTTCCCTCACGGTACTTGTTCACTATCGATCTTGCAATGTATTTAGCCTTGGAGAGTGATCTCCCCAGATTCCCACCGGATTTCACGTGTCCAGTGGTACTCAGGTACCGTATCAAGGAGTCTAATGTATTTCGCTTACCGGGCTCTCACCGTCTATGGCCGTCCGTTCCAGGCTCATTCAGCTATACAAAAGATTTCTTACTCCTCGGGATATCCCCATACGGCCCTACAACCCCGCTATGATAAATCATGCGGTTTGGGCTGTTCCGCGTTCGCTCGCCACTACTAACGGAATCTCGTTGATTTCTATTCCTCGTGGTACTTAGATGTTTCAGTTCCCACGCTTACCATCACTACGGATTCGCACCGTAATGTACACCTTAAAGGTGTGGGTTACCCCATTCGGAAATGTCCGGATCAAAGCTCTGTTGCCAGCTCCCCGAACCTTATCGCAGGCTCATACGTCCTTCATCGGCATTGCAAGTCAAGGCATCCACCATGTGCTCGTAACGTACCTTTCTCCTTGAAACATGTCATTGCTGACACATTTCAGGTGACGGGTAATTTCTAGAATAAACTAGGAATCACTCCGCTACTCTCCACACTTTGCAAAGTGTGGGGCATGAGTAATTTCTGGAAACACATGCATCTCTGCATGCACCCCCGACATTGCTGCCAGAGGATTTTGCCGTTTTACCTTCAAAATCTGATTGTCAAAGAAATCGATACTTCCGAACTTGCGTCCGGACAACCAGCTCAGAGTGACTCTGAAACGGCATGTCCGCCTGCAAACAAATAAAAAAGAGCGACGAGGTAGTTGGTATGTACGTACGTTCGCTCGCGAGAGTGGGCCGTTGCTCACTCGATGTCATGATAGCGCACCTGAACGGTGCCTAGAGCATTTCCTGCGTGCCTACTTTTTATATCACTACCAGGAGAGGGTGTCAACACTTTTGCAGATAAAAGAAAAACGCCCAACGGATATAGGGTCCGTGGACGTAATTCAGATCTGTTCTGGGAGCTGGTTTGGCGGACAATTAGCGTGCCCGTCTTCTGAACTGCGGGACCAGAACCAGGTAGGGCTCATGATCCTCAAACGCATCCGGTGCGTCAACGAGACGAAGATGCCCTTTCGGGTTTCTCATTCTCGCCAACGTTTCGCTGGCTGCCATCCTCTGGCCGGCTACCAGCAGACTATCGGTGAGTTTCCACCTTTCTTCCTCCTGGTGGTCGACGCGCGCGTGTTTTTTAAAGTCAGCTTTTGTGGCGAGTTCCCTGATAAGGCCGGCCGCAGCTGCTGCAACGATAAGCACGAGGACCCCAACGTAGCAGTTCCTCTGGAGCATCCACGTATCATTGAGCTCCATCGCCGAAACATCGTCTCGGCTCCAGGGTAGCGCAAGTCCGTTGCAGAGCACCCAAGTGGCTGCCAGGTACGCGACTACACCCACCATCTTTTCAAAAATTCCCATCATTAAACGCATATACTCTCCTTTTGTGAACAGGGTTCAAACAATCAGACCCCGTCCTCGAAAGTGCCAGCATTTAACCATAAATTACTCCTTTTGTCAACCCCTGTACAGCTCATCAGCGCCAAATGTTTGCTCTCCCCACCTCTGGGGCGTATCATTATGCTACTAACCCCTAAAGGAGGGATCCAGGGAAATGGGAAAGTCTTTCAACGATATCCGTCCCAGCGCTAAAAAGGCGCAGGAGCGTTATACCCCCCAGGTGGAGAAGACCAACGTCATTCTTCCTATCGACGCGCAGGCTATCGAGGGCAAGATCGGCGAACTCACCGAGATGTCCACCAAGCCGGTGCGCCGCTTCTTTAGTATCCTCGGGCCCGGCGTCATTACCGGTGCCTCTGATGATGATCCGTCAGGCATCGCTACTTACTCTGTCGCGGGCGCCCAGTTTGGCTACCAGACCCTCTGGCTAGCCCTGGTCACCTACCCTCTTTCCGCTGCCGTCCAGGAGGTCTGTGCCCGCATTGGCATCGTCACCGGCCACGGTCTGGCTGCCGTCACCAAGAAACACTACTCTCGCACCCTATTGGTAGGCATCGTTCTATTACTGGTCATTGCCAACACCATTAACATAGGCGCTGACATCCAGGCTATGGCCGCCTCTTACCAGCTCCTTCAGCCAGGGGCAAACTTTGCCATAGTAGCAGTCGCCATCACCTTTCTTATCTTGTTCTCCCTGATTATTCTTTCGTATAAGACCTACGCCAAGTACCTGAAAATCGCCACTCTCACCCTCTTTTCTTATGTGGCAGTGGCCTACTTCTCAAACGTAGACTGGGGATCCGCCCTTCGTCATTTCCTGGTCCCTACTATTTCCTTGCAGCCGGCTTACCTGCTCACCCTGGTAGGTATCCTGGGTACCACCATCTCTCCGTACATGTTCTTTTGGCAGGCCAATGAAGAAGTGGAGGAGGAGATCTCCAAGGGCATTATCAGGAATGACGGACCCACTGTGAACCACGATGGGCTCCGCAAGATCGGCCGCCCCCTGATCAAGGCCATGTATATCGATGTGAATATGGGCATGCTCTACTCAGAGATCATCATGTTCTTCATTATCACTACTGCTGCCGCCAATCTCTACGTCAGCGGAGCCGTCACTAATGTAAGCGATCTGAGTCTCGACCAGCTGGCCTCGGTACTGCGCCCATTAGTGGGAGACACCGCCTTCCTGCTCTTCACGATCGGTATCCTCGGGGTCGGACTGTTGGCAGTTCCGGTACTTGCTGGCAGCGCCTCCTACGCTATTGCCGAGCTGTTTGATTGGAGCGAGGGCCTGAATAAGAAGTTCCATGAGGCTAAAGGCTTCTATATCTTCATCGTACTGGCCACTCTGATCGGTCTGGCCCTGAACTTCATCGGCATTAAGCCGGTAGCCGCCCTTTATTACACCGCCATCCTGAACGGAGTCGTGGCTGTGCCGCTAATGATAGTGATCTGGATGATCGGCAACAACAAAAAGATCCTTGGCGAGCACACCAGCGGCCCGCTCTCCAACGTACTGATGATCATCGGAATATTGGTGATGGCCTCCGCCTGCGGAGCCATGTTCCTCTTGGGCTAACTCCTCTCACACTATTCATGCCAACTGTAGAGATCCTGGAGCAAAAAGGCTACCACTTCCTATGGATAGATGATGAACTCTGGATGTGGGACGTACCTGGAGAGATTGATGATCAGAAGTCAATCGCCAAAGAGGCTTGGGGCGACATACTAGTAGCTGGATACGGCCTAGGCCTGGTCCAGAAGTACCTTTTTGAGAATCCTCGTGTACGTTCAGTATTAACTATTGAAAAGTACCAGGAGGTACTAGACTGTGCCAAGGAGACCTATGGGACGCTCTACGGAAACATACTGGTCGGTGATTTTAACACTTACACCTCACGTAAGCGCTATGACTGTGTGATCGGTGATACTTGGAAGGACCAGTCATTCCGGGAGATCGGCGACTACCTGGACTTTAAAAGACAAGGAACTACTTTACTAAAGAAGGGGGGCTCTCTTCTTGGGTGGGGCGCTGACTACTTTGAATTTATCGCACACTCAACTTCGATAGAGAGCTAGTTACTAGGTATCTCGTCTCAGAAAACGAGATTTCACAAACTCCACAATAGCCAGGTAGGTAATGATAAGCCCAAGCAGCGAGACAAAGAACAGCGGTGGCAGCGCCACCAGGTGCAAGTAGCCTCCCACCGGACTGAACGGCAAGGCGAAGGCCAGTACCAGCACCAGGAAGCAGAGCACCTGCAAGGACCTTCCCGGTCGGCTCTTAAAGAACGGCACCCGGGCCGTACGGATCACAAACACCACCAATACCTGGGTGGCGATAGACTCCAGGAACCAGCCGGTCTGGAACTGAGACTCAGTGGCATGCAGCCAGTACCAAAGTAAGCCAAAGCTGACATAGTCGAAGATTGAGCTAATCGGGCCGAAGAAGAGCATATACCTGTAGATATGCTTGATATCCCAGTGGTGCGGCTTCATCAGCTGCTCAGCATCCACCTCGTCGCTGGGAATGCCTATCTGGAAAATGTCATAGAACGAGTTGTTCAACAGGATCTGGGACGGCGTCATGGGCAGGAACGGCAAGAAGAACGAGGCACCGGCCACGCTGAACATATTGCCGAAGTTGGAGCTGGTCCCCATCAGTATGTACTTGATGGTATTGGCGAAGATGCGCCTCCCCTCCTTTACGCCTTCAGCTATCACATCCAGGCCCTTCTCAAGCAGAACCACGCTGGCCAGGTCCTTAGCCACGTCCACGGCTGTATTTACCGACATACCAACGTCTGCAGCATGCAGCGCCCCGGCGTCATTTACCCCGTCTCCCAGATAACCGACCGTATGGCCGGATTTCTTCAGGGCCAGGATAATCGCCTCCTTCTGCTCAGGAGTCACCCTGGCAAAGACATTGGTCTCCTGGGCCGCCTTCTCCAGCTGATGGGGCGTCATACGGGCCAAGTTCGGACCAGTAAGAATAGGACCCAGATCAAGACCAATGTCATGGCAGATCTTGTCAGTCACCAGCTCGTTGTCACCGGTGAGGATCTTTACCGCCACCCCTAGCTTGGCCAGGGTCTCCAAAGCATGCTTAGCAGATGGCTTCGGCACGTCCAGGAAGCAGAGGTAGCCCATCAGTTCGAGATGCACAGCGTCATTGTGCGAATACTCCTCCTTGGCCTCAATGCGGCGCTGGCCGATGACAATGAGCCGAATGCCGTCCTGGTTCAGCTTACGGAACTGCTCACGTAACAGGGAACGCCGGTCAGCGTTTATAGGTACCAGCTGTCCGGTAGCATCCTCGTAAGTCTGGCAGCGGTCCAGCACCGAGTCGGCAGCGCCCTTGAAGATGATCTGCCGCGCACTCCCGCGCTTCACCACCGTATACTGACCCCGGTAGTCATAGTTGAACTCCTCCTCGGCTAGCTTCTCTATGGAAGGATGCTTTACACGGTGGGCGATGGCGTATTGCCAGATAGCTACGTCCATAGGATTTCCCAGTACCCGGTGATGATGACTAGCTGTATTGCAGGCCAGGGCCAACTCTAGGATATGGGGGTCCTGAGCGCCGCGCATAGTATAGAAGCCGGTGAGATTGATGGTCCCCTCAGTGAGGGTGCCGGTCTTGTCGGTGCAGAGGACGTCCATGTTGCCCAGATCCTCAATGCTAACAAGACGCTTCACCACCACCCTCAGTTTGGCCATCCTATGAGCGCCGCGTGCCATGCTGATAGTTACGATCACCGGAAGTAGTGCAGGAGTCAGTCCGATGGCCACAGCCAAGGCAAACAGCACCGACTGCAATGGGTCACGTCCCAGGGCAATGTTTAGTACGCAGATCAGTAAGGCCATAACCACAATGACCTTGGTCATCAGCGAACCAAGACTGGCCAGCCCTTTTTGGAAGGTGGTACGCTCTTTCACCCGGGTTGCACCTTCAAACAGCCGCCCGAATTCAGTGTCCCCGGCTATTGCCTGCACCAGTCCCCGGCCGCAGCCGCTCATTACTACCGTTCCCATGTTGGCCCGGTTCAGCTTGGCATCAGGGCTGTCAAAACGTTTAACTGTCGGCAATGACTCACCGGTAAGGCTAGACTCGTCTATCGTCAAACCCAGGCTTTCCAGGAGCTTCACGTCAGCCGGCACCACAGTGCCCTGGTGTAACAGTACTAAGTCACCGACCGCCACCTCTGACACCGGTATCTCCTGCTTAATGCCGTTTCGGATGACCAGGGCCGAGAGCGAGACCTTCTTAAGCAGATCAGTCACCGTCTTTTCAGAAGAGTATTCATTTACCAGGCCAAGTACCACGCTTAGGGTCATGATCCCGAAGATGATGGCGGCATTGGTGTGGTCCCCAAAGGAGAATGAGACCACCGTAGTCACCATTAGTATCACTAGCAGAGGACTGTTGAACTGGCGGAAAAAGATATTCCAAAAGGAGGTACGGTGCAACGCCAGCTCGTTTCTTCCGAAACGCCTCTGCGCCTGCTGTACCTCTGCGGTTGTCAGTCCGTAGTCATTGTCAGTATTCAAAGAAGGGTGCCCCGCTGCATGCATAGATTCAGTATACCCGCCTTTTAGCATCAAGAGCTAGCCACCTCAACAGGTCGGAGGGTAATCTCCTGGACGTCTGGTGGTATAAGGAATCTCAGAGGCAGCCAGGAGCCCTGAATTCCTCGACTAACAATCAATGTAGTCCCCTGCACTTCTTTCCGACCTGACCAAGCGATAAAGCTGGACTGAGGCATAAAGTGGGAGATATACCGACCAAATAGGCGATGAAACAGGGTCTGGCCTCCATGGGTATGTCCTGAAAGCACCAAGTCGGCAGGCTGTTTTCCCGGCAGATAGGCGGCGTCGGGATTATGGGCGAGTATCACCCGAGGAAGACCTGGCGACACCTGGTCAAACTGTGAGTAAAGACTAAGGCTGGCCGCCCGGCGGGAATATTCTTCCCAGGCAGGATATTCTGCTTGGCTTTCGCGGTAGCCCTGATCAGTCTCCAGATCATTCAGTCCTATCAAAAGCACTGTCTGGCCAGCACAGGAGACTTCGACCGCCTCACCACATAGCAACTGACACCTCACTTCAGCCAAGGCTGCTTTCAAGGGAGAAAGCTCAGAAAAGGCAAAGTAGTCATGATTGCCTAGCACCGCAAAGAATGGCAGCTGCCATCCTGCCAGAATATTCAGCGACTTAGTAAGGTCAGGAAGAAAACGTGCCTCCCTGTCGATGAGATCACCTCCCAAAAGTATCAGATCAAAAGGGTGACGCCGGTGCAGGCGCTCCAGACGCCTACACTTGGCTTTCAGGAGCGACGTACTATTGTAACGTCCCACATGCAGGTCAGAGATAAAGAGTATCCGCAGCTCGTTCTGCAGCCTGTCAGACGCAACCCCTACTTCCTGCCGCTTTACCTGTAGAAAGCGAGGCTCAATGTACCAGGCATATATACCAAGCATGACCATGGCGGCCAGCACGATCAGGACAGCTGTCATCAGAATCAGACTAGAGGTTAGTCCCTCCAGTGTAACTCAGTTTAGTGTCATCAGTCACCCGCTCCCCCAGCACCACCAAGCGATTTAGATTAGTCAGCAGCGGCCAGCAGGTCACTACCGCTACGCGCTGGGTGCTTGAACCTCCAGCCAGATTAGCCTCGGAAAAGGCCAGAACATTGCGCGGATTCACTACCTGGGAGCTCACTACCTTGTAGGTACGGATCTCACCATGGCCAGTGATGACGAACTGGTCTCCCACTTTCGCTTGACCCAGACTGGCAAATACCGATGAGTAGGGATGCGGATAGGTGTCGCTGGAATGGCCGGTGACATAGGCCAACTTGGCGCCATCAAGGGTTGATGTGGAGTAATTTAGGCTTACCCCTTTGGTCAAAGCCGTGCGAATACTATCCCAATCTTGAAAGTTGAGCGGTGAACTAGACGGACTTTCAGTAAACGGCGCATCAATGGCTAGGCGCGGAAATACGAAGCGGTTCTGATCAGCCTGATAGTCAGGTGTAGCCGGCTGCTTGCCGATAGCCACCATGATGGCATGGAACTGGGGCTGACTTAGAGACGCAAGGGTGGCCCAGTTCCAGGCTGCAAAGATGATTACAAAAAGGTAGAACGCCAGCAGAAGCTTCTTGGCGACTGACCGCGCCTTGGAAGAGCGCGGTCGTTCTTTATGCGATTGTTCGACGCTTGGCAATGACATTGAGTATCTCCGTTCCCAGCCAGAGTACAGCACCGAGGCCGAGCAGGGAAAGGATAATCACTGAAAGTGGTGAGCTTGAGTCTCCATCAGTACTGGCTCCGGCGACTTCACCCTTGGTAGGAACGGTTGCCAGAGTAAGCTGCTTTT
>Ga0194049_1000465_pt1 | contig 13780 bp, 13 predicted proteins | sample JunL2225m_MetaG_FD_148665 | JGI IMG/M metagenome (GOLD analysis project Ga0194049, IMG submission 148665) | Anoxic zone freshwater microbial communities from boreal shield lake in IISD Experimental Lakes Area, Ontario, Canada - Jun2016-L224-25m | ecosystem: Environmental > Aquatic > Freshwater >... | reverse complement strand
AAAAAACCCGGCCGCCACCCACGACCCGCGCGCTGGAAAAGTACCGCGGGGAGTCGGCTCCAGCGCGCGGGCAGGCCGGGCGGCGAACGCCGTCCGGCTTGCTCCGACCGTCTTACTGCACGGTCAGGTGCCTGGTCGCCGGCGCGGCCTTTTTCGGCAACACCAGTTCGAGCACACCGTCGGCGTATTTCGCCTGGGCCGCGGCCTCGTTGATGTCCTGGCCGAGACGGAAACTGCGCGAGTACTTGCCGAAGTAGCGCTCGCTGTGCACCACGCGTTCGCCTTCCTTCACTTCCTTTTCATTTTTCGTCTCGGCGCTGATCGACACCACATCGCCGTCGACGCTGACGCGAATGTCTTCCTTTTTTACGCCCGGCAGGTCGGCCAGCACCTTGTATTCGCCATTCTGTTCGCTCACGTCAATCTTGAACTGGCGCATGTCGGCGGCGGGCGCGGCGGCGTCATATGAAACCGGACGTACCACGAAGCCTTTGAACAAATCGTCAAAAATATCCCCGATGGGGGAGTAGCGGGTCACATTTACCAAGGTCGTCTCCGTATGTGTTGTCAGTGAAATATTGGTTCGGGTTCGGGCTCGCGCCCACACTTCCAATATGGGGAGGCAGCGCAGGTTTTCAAGAGCCGCGCAGGCGCGATTGCAAGCACAGGTACAAGCGGATAGAGTGCTCGCACCATGGCTGTCCGAAGCGAAAAATCAGACGAAAACAATATCGCTCTTGAACTTGAGCAGACCCGCCCCTATCTAATGAGGTTCGCACTGCTGCAGTTGCGCAACGAAACGGCCGCCGAGGACGCGGTGCAGGAAACCATGCTCGCCGCGCTACAAGGGGCGAGCCGCTACGCCGGGCAGTCCTCGCTCAAGACCTGGCTGGTCGGCATCCTCAAGCACAAGATCATCGACCACCTGCGCCGCCAGGCCAAGGAACCGCAATCCTACGAAGCGACCTACGAGGACTTCGACAACCTGTTCGAGGAGGACGGCCACTGGAGCGAGGCGCCCGGCGACTGGGGCCGCCCGGAAGACACCCTGGAGCAAAAAGAATTCTTCAAGGTTCTCGAACTATGCTTGGAGACCCTGCCGGCCGCCACCGCGCGGGTGTTCATGATGCGTGAATGGCTGGGCCTCGATACGGACGAAATCTGTAAGGAACTGAAAATCACCGCGACCAACTGCTGGGTGGTACTTTATCGCGCCCGCATGGGGCTGCGCGCCTGCCTGGAAAAACGCTGGTTCAGCACCAAGGGCGCCGGCGCCTGAAAGATTAAGACGATGCTATTCATGCCCACCTGTCGCGAAGTAAGCCGCAAGCTGTCCGAAGCCGGGGACCGCAGGCTGGGCGTGGGCGAACGCATGGGCCTGTGGGTGCATCTGAAAGCGTGCGGTGCCTGCAGCAATTTCAGCCGGCAAATGACGCTGCTGCACACCGCCATGCAGCGTTATCGCGAACCGCGTGACTGACAATCCCCGGACCGAGTCCGGTCAAGGCGGCAGCGTATGCCCGCGTTGTGCCGCAGTGTTTGAATGCGGCGCCAAGGCCGGTAGCGCGCGCTGCTGGTGTTTCGACCTGCCTGCAGTCACGCCCACGAGCTCCGAGTGCCTGTGTCCGGCCTGTCTTGCAGCCGAAGCGGTCCCCCGACCTGCATGACACGTCCATCCCGACCCCGTGTCATTCCGAGGGCGAAGCCCGAGGAATCTGCTTTTTTCGTGCAAAAAGCAGATTCCTCGCTGCGCTCGGAATGACAACCCATAGAGTTTGTCGCGAAAGCCCGGCTTAGTGTTTTTTCATGTCGTCGCGGCCTTGCGCGCCGGCCGCGCTGGCACCCAGTGACGCCACCGCAAGCTCGACTTTCACTTCGCCGGCCTTTTCGAATTTGAGCGTCACCGGCACCTTGTCACCCTGCTTGAGCGGCGCCTTGAGGTTGATGAACATCAGGTGGTAGCCACCGGGCTTGAGTTCAAGCACACCACCGGCGGGCACCGCCACGCCTTTTACCTCGCGCATTTTCATCACGTCGCCGACCATCGCCATTTCGTGCAGTTCGGTACCGGCAGCCACCGGGCTTGCCGCACCGACCAGCCGGTCGGCGCTTTTGCCGCTGTTGCGAATGGTGGCAAAACCGCCACCCACCGCCGCGCCGGGCGCCGTGGCGCGCGTCCACGGATTTTCAATCTTGATGGTGTTCGATTGGGCCATTGCAGTGACAGCACATAGCGACAAGGCTGCTACTGCAAGGCGGATGCTGATTTTCACGTGAGCTCCATCATTAAAGGAAATTGTCCGAGGGTGGCAAGAACCTCGCTCAAGGCTTGCCCAACAATTGGGCCACTTCGGCGGCGCTCGGCCGCCCGACAGCAAACTTTGGCTCGCCCGTGCGCGCGAACATTGCAACATATGGGGTCATGCCGCGCCAGTCGGGGTTTACGCTGTAGCGCAATGCCATGGCTTGCCCCTGGAAAACGTACATCGCATCACCCTTGCGGTAATGCTTGTCGGCCACCATGGCTTCGGGTTGTTCCGCGCCATCCATCACCACAATGACCAAGTTGGCCTTGGACTGGCCTTTCTTGACGTCGGACGCCAGCGCCTCGATGACAGCGGGGCAATAGGCGCAGTCGGTGGTGGTGAACACCACCACGCTGGGCCGCGGCAAGTCGCGCTTCATCTGCGCCCAGGTTGTCTTGTCGAACACGCGCACACCTTTGGGTGCGGCCACGGCCGGCGCCGCAACAAGCACGGCAAACAGCCCGCAAAGCGTGACGCTACGAAAAAAGCTTGAGCACATGAATTCCCCTTTCCGTTCGCCACACCACCCAGGTTTCACCATTGCGGCTGACCAGGCGCGGATGATCATTGTCCTCGCCGGAAGCGGCCAGTTCGCGCAACTCAAAGCGTTGCCCCTGGTCTTTTGACAGCCAGGCGCGCAAACGCGTGCGCTCGCCGTCAAAGCTGCGCCACACCAATCCGACGTTGTTGCCGCTTGCGGCGATGTCGGCATGTTCGGCGCGCTCGTCCGGAAGATCACGCACCGGCCCCACCGGCTTGCCGGCGGCGTCCAGCAGGCCGTAGTGCACCGCCGCTTTGCCTCCGCGCTGGCCGAACCAGACCGAGTGAAACCCGCCCGCCGCCGCGTTGGCAAGGCCCGGCCCGTGGTGCGGGCAGGCTGCGAGTTCCCACTGGTCTTCGGTTGCGCGAGTTGGGGGCCTGTCCTTGCCCAGGTCGGACAGCGGTGCGAAAGCATGATCGCGAATGCTTTTCGGAAACACATGCCGCCACATTGCGACCATGCCCGCCTGGGGGGTCTCAACCAGCGCTATTCGGCAACATTCGCACGAATAATCGGCAAGTTTGAGGTCGGGTTCAAACGTCTTCGCGCCGTCGCGCGATATCTTTCCGTACACCGCCGCCCCGTCGTATGCATCGCGCTTGCCCCCCGAGCGAGCGCGGGCAAGTTCCGCATCACGTTTGTCTATCCACAAAACATACAGGCTGCCCTTGGAATCGAAGGTGGTGGATTCGAAACGGTGGGTGATGGGCTGTCGGTCGTCGTGCACGGTGAAAACCGGCGAGAAGGTTTTGCCGCCATCCTCCGAGCGCAGCATGCGAATGTCGCCGGTATAGGGCTTGGGCAGCGGCTTGGTGTAGGTGATGACCACCCAGCCCTTGGGGCCAAAAGCGATTTTGGGCCGGTTCTCCCCGTCAGCGGCAATGCGATCGCCCTGGGTGTCCAGCACGCGTCGATCACCCCAGCTGCGGCCAAGATCCGCGCTGGACTGGACAAACAAGCGGACCTTTTCGTCCAGTCCGGTGATCCACAATTCACCGGAAGGAGCAAAAGCAGCACCGACGGACAAGCTCGGCGCAGGCCGCCGGGCCGCCGGCTGGCTCCCACTGTGGCCGGCGTGCTGCGCGAAGCTAACCGCCGGCCACAACATGCCGGCGAGTACCAGGGTCAGTAAGGATAGTGGCAAGGGAGATTTCATAAGAAGGCCATGTTACGCGTTAAAAACGGGTACGCAAGCCGGCGGTAAAGGTACGCTGCGGGGCGTAACTTTTCTGCTGCGGGTTGCTCGCACTGTTGTCGGTGTAAGTGACATTGGTGAGGTTTTGCCCTGCGGCAAACAGGTCAACGTTCTTGTTCACGCTGTAATTGGCGCTCATGTTCACCGTTGTATAGGCCTCCTGGGTTTGCGCCACCGTCGGGGCGCTGACAAGGTTGAGCGTCATGAACCCGTTGTACCTGGCATCGGCAAACAGGGTCCATTTTTCGTCCGGCTTGTAGGTAAGCGATATACCGACCACGTCCTTGGGCACAAGCGGCAGTTGCACATTCAGCGGATCGGTGGTGGTGACGCTGGTGTAATACGTCGAGGTATAGGTGTAGTACGCGCCAACGCCTATGGTTCGGCTGGCCTGCCACTTGCCGTCCAGCTCCAGACCCTTTGAACGCTGGTTTTGTCCGTTGGTATAGAACGCGACCGTGCCGGGGCAGGCGGTATTGGCCACACCGGTGTAGGTTGCGCCGCAAATGCTGAGCACCGGCTGCGGGATGGAACTCCCCGCCAGGATGGTATAGGTGGTCACCACATCCTTCACCTGCACATCAAACAGCGTGGCGCCCAGGCTGTAATTGCCGCCGCGCCAGTCGGCGCCGACTTCCGCGCCCTGCAGGGTTTCCGGGCCAAGCAGCGGATTGGCAACGGAAATCTGGCTGGAACCAAAAGAGCGGTAAAGGTTGTTCAGCCCCGGTGCGCGAAACGCCTTGTAGGCGGAGCCGCGCACGGCAAGTTGCTCATTGACTTCATAGCGCGCCGACAGGGTCGGATTGAAGGCGCGCTTGGCGCTGTCGGGCACCGCGCCGCCGGTAGTCGCGGTGACGGCGGTGCCCGCGGCATTGTAGTTGCTCTGCGTTGCCGTGCCGTTGAAGCTCGAATAGGAATCGCCGCGTGCGCTGAGCGTGATTTCCAGCGCATCTACCGGCGCCAGCTTGAACTGGGCGAATATGCCGGTAAATTCCTGTGTGCCGCCGCCGTAATTGGTCCGTGACAATCGAAACGCCAAGGGTGAAGCCGCGGTCGGCGTGGCGTAGCTTTGCTGGCTGTCTTGGCCCTTGAGCCGGCGGTAGTCCACGCCCAGTTGCATGCTGGTGAGCAAGCCGACAAATTCGCGCGAGTACATGGCGGACGCACCCTGCTCATTGTAGGGGTTGTCGTCATAGGAGCTTGCGTACTGGATGGTCCGTGCCGCTTGCTGCGCGGGAGTGGCAGCTGTTGCGGCAGCCGCGCCGCAGACATAGACCGTGGAGGCATAACATCCGGCGCCGTTGTATTTTTTAAAGGTCTCCCGCTGCGTCCAGAAATTGACCTGCAGGTTGGCCTTGTCATCAAAGTACTTGGTCAGGCTGGCCGCAAGATCGGGGCTCTTTTGCAGGTTGCTGCCATTCAAATAGCCACCAACCTGCTCGTTCTGCTCGTGGTAACCCAGGCGCAGGAAGCCGTTGATATCTGTGGAAGGCTTAAAAAACGCGGTGACGCGAAGATTCTGGTTGGTAGCGGCCGAGTTGCCGCGGCCCGGCCAGAACTGTGCGCGGTAGTCCTCGGGCGCGGTGTTGTAGCCGTCGGTCCTGAAGCTGTCCGCCGATACGTTGAGGCTGAAGGCGTCGGACAATACGAAATTCTTGCTGACCGCGGCGTTCCAGGTATTGAGGCTCCCGCCGCTCACCGAGAATTCGCCATCGCCGGCCTTGGGCCGCTTGGATACGACGTTGATGACGCCGCCGACGGCAAGATTGCCCCAGAGGCTGGATCCGCCGCCGCGGATCACCTCCGTGCGCTCGACCGATGCGAGCGGCAGCTTGAACCACTGGATGGTGGTGTAAAAAGGGTCGAGCACGGGCATGCCGTCGAGCAGAACCAGCACTTTTTTATCCATGCCGCGGAACTTGATATTCTGTCCGGTCGGGTCGATGGCGTAATAGGGCGTGGCCGAAATGCCCAGTCCGGGCACATTGCGCAGCACCTGGTCGAGGCTTTGCGCCGGGGACTTGAGAATGTCCTCCTGCGTAACCACGGTGGTATGCAGCGGCATGTCCTCCAGCAGCGTTCCGGCGCGACTCGCCGTGACAACAATGGCATCCAGCGTCTCCACTTTTGCCGGGGTGGCCGGTTGCTGTGCGTGCGCACGCGGGCCAACAAAAGAAAGAGATGCTGCAAAAGCAGTGATGACTACGGTCATGCGGAAGCTGGCTTCTGTCATGCCGCGAAATAATGTTCGCATGCGGTTCTCCTGAACCTGATTTCCGGGCTGCGGACGCGATAAAGCGGCCGCATGCGGCGCAACTGCGCCGCGCTACTGCGGAACGAACTTCAGGAGATGACGGGGGGTGCGCGCGGGTGCGCGGGGGAATAGCTGGATGACTCTGCCGGCGGGACGCCGGCAACACCGACCCCGAATGCCGGCGATTCGGCTGCGGGAAGGACAATTGCAGCAGCGTTTGCCGGTAGCGCGAACTGGTCTGCGCCGAGGGTACAGAAAGAACAATTAGGTTGATGCGCCTTGTCGGCAGGCTGCGGCGTTACGTCACCACCGGCAAAAGCTTTTACCCCGCCAACCGTGCAAATCTCTGTGGCCGGATCGAACGCCGAAGAAGGTTTCGCGTTCGCCACCAGCGGCCACAAGGCATTGAGCGACATGGCCAGGATGGCCAGCCAGCCGGCAATGCGTCGCGATGTGCGGGTCAATCCCATAACCTTCATTTTAGCACGCCAGGCCTGCGTTAGGCAATCAGCAACCGCTACTAGCGTCTTTGCTCGATGCCGGTGACCGCCTGCACGCCCATGACACCGAACAAGGCCACGATCAACTCGTTGGCACCGCGGATTTTTACCGTTTTACCCGACTGGTGCAGTTTGCTGCAGGTATTGAGCAACTGGCCTGCGCTGACAAAATCGACTCTGGGCACGTCGGAAAAATCAATCAGCACCGGGTTGGTGTCGGCAGCGTAGGCGAGAATGGCCTTGAGCGTGTTCGCTTCCGCGCCGATGATCTCGCCGGTCAGGCGCAGCGCCTGTTCGGTCAGCACCACCTGCGGCGCCCCTGCGGCAGACAAGGCCTTGACCGCCGTAACCGGGGCCGACTCCCACGCCGGCGGTGACAATTCATAGGTAATGGCGAAATTGAGCGCCGCATCCTCGTAGGCGTCCTGCATGCCCAGCGTCTGGTAGACCTCAAGCAGCAGCAACCAGTACGACGGGTCGACCGACTTGTCTTCAAGCCTGGCGCGGATGCCCAGCAATCCGATCAGTTGGGCTTCCCCGGACAACACCACCGCTTTGCCGTCGCGCCGCAATTGCTGCAGGCATTGCAGCAGCAGGCGGCAGCCCGCCGCGTCGACTGCCGCGAGCCTGACCAGGTCAAAACGCAGCGCCGGGCTCTTGCCCGCGGTCTGGCGCGCCTGCTCAACCTGCGTAACAGTAGCGGCATCGAGCGCTTCGCCAAAATTGATAAAGCTGGATCCGCCGGGAATGAGCGCCGGATCTGCCGCCTTTGCCTGGCGCTCAATCCAGGCCGGTGGTGAACGCTCAAATTTCGCGGCGAACTCCAGCGACAGTTCTTCGTGTTCCTTTTTCATGCCCAGGTGCTGATACATGTCAAACAACATCAGCCAGACCTGCCTCGCCCACTTGTCGGTTTCATCCTCCAGCACCGCCCTCAGCAGGGTGGCAAGCGCGCCCTGGTACTGCGCATTGGCAAACAGGATGGCCGCCTCCTCGACCACCGCCAGACCATCGGTCGCGCTGGTGACCTCGATGCTCATGATCGAGTCGGGTGGTGGCGGAATGCGTTTTGCCGCCGGCGGTATTGCAGGTTTGACTGCCGTTGCTGCGGCAGCGGGCGCCGGCTTTGCTGCGAGCGGCACTGGAGGCGTCGGGGCAGCTACCGACTTGGTGGGCTGCACAATCGGCGCCTTCGGCGTTGGTACAGGCGGCGCAGGCTTGGGCGCCGCCGGCGTGACCGGCACGGCGGAAGCCGCTGGTGACGCCGCACGCACTGCGGGGGGCGCGGCCGTGGGCGGTGGCGGCTTTGCCGGCGCCGGTGCGGCTGCCGCAGCTGGAATCAGCGGCGGCGGTGCGGGCTCGGCCACGCCCAATGGAAGCGGGGCAAAGCTGCTGAAATCAAGGGAAAGATCATCGTCCTCGGCGACCGGCGCCGCCGGGGGCTTTGCAGTTACCGCCGCACCGGGAACGGGCTTGCCTGGTGCGGCCGGTCGCGTCCCCGCCGCCGCGGGTTGCGGCTTTTTCTTGGCTGGGGGATCGTCTTTTTTACCGAACAGGGAAAAAACCACTTCTTGCCTTTTTGGCACGGGTAAGTCGAGGATTGTTTCACATAAACTTCGAACCAATCAATCTATCCGACGGCCATGTTTTGCCCCGTAAGACGGATCAAACCGGGCGGTTCAATCACCGGCAAGCGGCGCTCGTGTGCGCGTGGTCAAAAAGGCCAGGACAATGCCGGTAACCACCATGGCACACACAATCATCGCGCTCGAGGGCAGGTCGGCGAGCGCCGACACCGCCAGGCCCAGCGCATAACCGCACACACCAATACCATATGCCTTGAGATGGCGCCGCCCGCGCGAGTAATAGGTGGCCAGCGCCGGTATCACCAGCGTGGCAAACACCAGGTAAAGACCCACCAGTTGCACCGAGACCGTGACCACGCAGGCGAACAGCACGTAAAACCCGACCCGACCCAGCCGCTCACCCATGCCGAACCACAGCGCAAGCACCACGGCGTAGATCAGCGCATCAACGGCAAGCCGCGCCGGTTCCACCCATAAAATCTGCCCGGCGAGCAATTCCTTGAGATGCTCGCCGCCGTGCGGATTGTGCGCGAGCAACAGGATGGCAAGGCTCGATGCCAGCACAAACACCACGCCGATGATGGCCTCCTGCACTTCGGGCCAGCGCCGTTCCGTCCATGTGAGGAACAGCGCCCCGGCCAGTGCCGCGCTGAATGCCGCGATTTGCACGGCGACACCCTGCGATTCCCAGCCAAGCGCATCGGCCAGGATGACCCCGACGCCGGCGATCTGCGCTACCGCAAGATCAATGAAGACGATGCCGCGCGAGAGCACCTGCATGCCCAGGGGCACATGCGTGGCGGTGACCAGCAGCCCGGCGGCAAGCGCCGGCAGCAGGATGGCGGGGGCAAAGCTGTCGAAGTTCATTTCATGCCTGTGAGCAAGCGCGCAATGGTATCGTCAAACAGGCCGTACAAGTCTTTGGCCTTGTCGCTGCCGCCCACCGTGTAGGGCAGCATCACCGCGGGTATTTTGCTGCGCGATGACAGGAACTCCGCCGCCTTGGGATCGTTGTAGGCGGAGTAAATGATCATTTTGGCCGGATCGCGCTCCATCTGCTTGAGCAACTCGGCCAGATGCCCGGGCGTGGGCGGGATGCCCGGTTTGGGTTCCAGGCTCGCCGCCTCTTTCATGCCAAGCCAGTTGAGCAGGTAAGTCGAGTCCTTGTGGTAGACCACCACGCGCACGCCCTTGAGCGGCGCCGCCTGCTGCTCCCAGCGGGCGATCGCCGCCTGCCAGCGTTCGGCAAACGCCTTGTGCCGCGCCTGGTAAGTCGCGGCGTTGGCGGCGTCAAGCCGCACCAGGCGCTCGGTCAGCACCTCGGCCACCTTGATGTAATTGCGCGCGTCGGTGTGGATATGCGGATTGCCACCGGGATGGATGTCGCCCATGGAGCGATCGACCGACTTGGGAATGTCGAGCTTGGCAACCAGCTGCGATGCCTCGAGATAACCCGGCGATCCCGGTTGTATCCTGGCGTTGCCCGACTGCGTGACAAGCAGGGGCAACCAGCCGATTTCCAGTTCCGAGCCGGTGCAAATCACCAGGTCGGCGGAGCGGGCGCGCGCGATCAGGCTCGGGCGCGCCTCGATACGATGCACGTCCTGCAAAGCCGTGGTCGCCGACGTTACCGTCGCCTTGTCACCGGCGATTTCCGTTGCCAGCGCGGCCCACTCGGGTTCGCAGGCAAGGATGTTGAGCGCGGCCGCGGCCGGCGCCACGAACACCGCGGATGCCACTACCAGCAATATATTTACGATGGGTTTCATTTTTTTCCTCAGTCGTGTGACGAAATGAGGGGACACATCCCCTCATACTCCCCTGAATCAGCGGCCGTTTCAAACACCCTGAAACGGCCATTTAGAACTTGTGCCCGCCATGGGCGCCGAGACTGCCGATGTATTGCAGGAAAACCTGGTTGTCAGTCTGGTTCGGGCGCGAGTAATCGCGCGCGAACTGCAAACGAACGCGGCTGAACTCGCTCGGGCTCCAGTCTGCCATAAGCGTCTGGCGCTTCGGATCGTACTTGCCAAGAATGGGGAAATCGGCTGCGCTGAGCGCGCCCGAATCGACCAGTCCGAGGGCCAGCGTACCCGAGTAGAGCTGGTCGTAACGATAGCCGACGCGCCAGTGCGGCATGAACTGGTAGACCCCCTGCGCATACCAGCCGGACTGCTGTGATGAGTACGCGCCCGACTTCGTGCCCTGTGATTCGGACTTCGTGTCGTAAGTGAGTTGGCCCGATTCCTGGAGCCGGAAGTATTCGCCCTGCAATTTGAAATTGGTCGAGGTCGCGTTGCCGTTGGGCGCCCACTTGAACACACCATCGAGCACCGACAGGCGCGTATTGCCGTTGCCATCAATGCGGTTGGTGATGCTTTTATCGGCCGAATCCGTATCTGTATAGGTACGTTCCTGCGGCCGCGTGCGTATTTGCGACAGGCCGACCTGCCAGGCCGCGCCCGCCCCGATGTCACCGCCAAGGTGCGCGAACAGCGTGCTCTGGCTGAAGCCGTTCTTGTTGCGCCCGCCGCTGGGTCCGCCGGGAAATGCGCGCCCGCGCCCCAGTTCCACGCCGAGGTCAAGGTACAGTTCGGTCGGCGCCACCCACTTCAAACTGATGCCATCGTCGATAAACGCGCCACCGAGGAAAACCTTGTTCGCCAGCGAAGTGTCGGTGAAGTCCCAGGCATGGGCATGAACCTGGTTGGAGTAGCCCACGCTGCCAAGGAAACGACCGGCCTTGACGGTAAGTCCATGGGAGAGCCCCAGCGTCTGGATATAGGCTTCCTCGACGCCGATGGTGTTGTCCGCGCCCAGGGCGGCGGTGAAAGTGCCGCGAAAATTCGGGTCGATATTGCCGGAAATGACCAGTTCGGACTCACCCAGGCTAAGACCTTTGGCCGGGGGCGCGACTTCACCGCCGGTCGGCACGAATCCCTTGATGCTGTGGGCCGTGGGATCCTGCGACAAATTGCTGTAGGTGGCGTTGAGGATGAGTGAAATACCCGGGTTCATGGCGTTCTCGCTGGCCGGGCGGCTGGAGGCCTGGACCGATGCCTGGCTTGCGGCGACCTGCGCTTTCCCGGCCGTCGCCTCGGCGTTGACAGCGGCGGTCTCGGCCTTTCCTGCCGTGGCTTCAGCCTTGCCGGCGGACTGCTCGGCCTGCTGCAAGCGCTTTTCCAGCGCATCAATGCGCTTCTCGTACTGCTCTTTCATCTGCCTGACCTGTTCGCGTATTTCCTTCAGGTCATCATCGGTAGCCGCCCGGGCAAGCGGCGAACAGGCCAGCGTCGCCGTGACGGCGAGCGCAATGGTGTTTCTCTTGAACATGGTTTTCTCCTGATGCAGTAACGGCCGGCACGCGCCTTGGGTGGCGGTGGCGGCGACGACGAACACACCCGCCTCGCAACGCGGGGCGGATTCGGCGGTCTGCGAAACTAGGAGAGGACGGGGGGTGCGCGCGAATCGAAGACGATTCGCGGCGCAAAGGGAAGCGGGAGCGCGACAACGGCAACCAGCGTTTCGCCGGCGCAAGACACCGCCGATGGCGCGGCAAAGTCCGGCAACAGGCTGTCGAGGGCGTGAAACGCCAGGCACTGCTCGGCCGAATGGCCGGCAGGCGGCGCGCCTTTTTCCCCGCGCGCCGCAGCGGCAAGCTCGTTGCCAAGGTGCCCCATGGCGTGCAACTGCGCCGCCTGCTGTGAAATGAGCAGGGCAAACGCAAGCAGGGCGTGGCGCAACAGGCGGATCATCGGGGGCAGTCTAACGCGAAAACTGGAGAAGCACTTGGTACGCCGCGTGCGTCGTCATTCCCGCGAAAGCGGGAATCCACCTTGACCTATAGCGTGGATTCATTGAGTCAAAATGGGTTCCCGCTTTCGCGGGAACGACGAAGTAAAGACTTATTCAGAGCTTCCTTTCTTCAGTTCCCGTCGACGAGGCATTGCTCCAGGCCTTTGACGAACAAGTCCTCAGGCAGGTTGCGGCCGATGAACACCATCTTGCTCTCGCGTTTTTCGTCCGCGCCCCAGGGTTTTCCGAGGTCGCCGCCCATCAGCATGTGCACGCCCTGGAAGACCACGCGGTTCTGGTTGTTTGCCATGGACAGCACGCCCTTGTAGCGCAGCATGTCGTTGCCGTAGACCTGCACCAAGCCGGAGAGAAATTCCTCCAGCTTGAGTCCGTCGAACGGGCGCTCGGATCGGAACACGAAGGAGCGCACATATTCGTCGTGCTCATGGTGGTCCTCCTCGAGAAACTCCGGCTCGATTTCGAGGATGGCATTGAGGTTGAAGCCGCGGATGTCGAGGATGTCCTTCAACGGCGTTTCACCAAAGTGCACCTTGCGGATCGGTGCGCGCGGGTTCATTTTCAGCAGGCGCGAGCGCAGCTTGTCCTGCTCGTCCTCGGCGACCAGGTCGGTCTTGGACAAGAGAATGCGGTCGGCAAAACCCACCTGCTCCTGCGCCTCGCGAAAATCATCGAGTTGCTGGTTGGCATGCTTGGCGTCGACCACGGTAATGATGGAATCAAGGAGGTAGTAATTGCCGATATCCTCTTCCATGAAAAACGTCTGCGCCACCGGACCCGGATCGGCCATGCCGGTGGTCTCGATGATGACGCGCTCGAAATCAAGCTTGCCGCTGCTGCGCTTTTCCTTCAGCTCGTTGAGAATGCGTGACAGGTCGCCGCGCACGGTGCAGCAAATGCAGCCGTTGTTCATCTCGATGATCTGCTCGTCGCGGTTCTGCACCAGGATCTCGTTGTCTATCCCGGCCTCGCCGAACTCGTTCTCGATCACCGCCACCTTGTGGCCGTGCTCTTCCTTGAGGATGCGGTTGAGCAGCGTGGTCTTGCCGCTGCCCAGAAATCCGGTAAGGATGGTTACTGGCACCATGTCGTTCTGTTCCATTCTCACATTCCATTGCGGGTGGTTGCACTCGGGCCGCCATGTTACACCGCTTGCCGAAATGCTTTGTTGACGGGTGCGTTCGACCATGCCCGATATGCGCCCGGACCCGTTGATCACCCCTGCCACCGCCCGGAAAGCCTTACCAGACGGGCGTCTTCAGCCGGTGACCATGGTCAGACGCGCCGCAGCAGCAGGCCCTTGAGGTATTCGCCCTCGGGAAATTCGATGCGCACCGGATGGTCGGGGGCGGCATGAAAGCGGCCGACGATGTTGGCAGATGCAACGGCATCGGCTGCGGCGCCGGCGACGATTTTCTGAAAGAGGTCGGCCGAAATGCCGCCCGAGCAGGAGAAGGTCGCGAGCAAGCCGCCGGGGCGCAGCAGGCGCAGCGCGTTGAGGTTGATGTCCTTGTAGCCACGCGAGGCTTTTTCGGCAAACGAGGCCGTCGGCGCGAACTTGGGCGGGTCGAGCACGATCAGGTCG
>Ga0194049_1000463_pt1 | contig 13815 bp, 10 predicted proteins | sample JunL2225m_MetaG_FD_148665 | JGI IMG/M metagenome (GOLD analysis project Ga0194049, IMG submission 148665) | Anoxic zone freshwater microbial communities from boreal shield lake in IISD Experimental Lakes Area, Ontario, Canada - Jun2016-L224-25m | ecosystem: Environmental > Aquatic > Freshwater >... | reverse complement strand
AATAGTGGGGTCGTTGATGCATCCGGTGTGGCGGGCCAATCCGGTGAGCAGTTTCACGGTGCCGCCGCCGATTGAGCCAGCCGATGATCCGGCGCGATCGACAACGAACTCACCGACGGTGCGCGCAAGGTGTCCGGCAAGTGAGCCCGGCAGAGCCACGCCAAGGCCGCTGCTGCCGCCGCTGCCAAGGCTTGCTCGCTCGACCATCAACGTGGTGTTGGCGACTGCCCAGCCGTTGTTGAGTCCGCCGATGATGTTGGCTACTGGCACGCGTGCTTCATCGATGAACACTTCGTTGAACATCGCGCGGCCGGTCATCTCGCGCAGCGGACGAACCTCGACGCCGGGCTGATGCATGTGGAACGCGAAGTAGGTGATGCCCTGATGCTTTGGCGCGTCGGGGTTGGTGCGCGCCAGAAGCATTCCCCAGTCGGCGTGCTGGCCGCCGCTGGTCCAAACTTTTTGACCGGAGATGACGTATTCGTCGCCGTCGAGTTCGGCCTTGCAGCCAAGGCCAGCGAGGTCGGAGCCGGCTCCGGGCTCGCTGAACAATTGGCACCAGCCATCGGTGCCGTCGAGGATGCGCGGAATGTAGGTTCCCTGCTGCTCAGGTGAGCCGTGCATGGCGATGGTGGGTGCGGCCAACATCAGGCCGAGTCCCATTGGTGCGCCAACCACGCCGCGGGCGCCCATTGCGTTGCTGACTGCGATCGAAAGATCGCGGCTGTAGCCCTTGCCACCCATTGACTCGGGCAGCATCGGTGATGCGTAGCCGCTTGCAGCGAGACGCTTCCACCAGTCGGCAACAGTGATCGAGGGATCCCATGCTGAGTCGAGCCATGCGTTGACGTCGTCGCGAACCTGTTCTGCAGAAATATCGGCCATGCGCTGACGATAGGTGCCACACCAGCGAGATCAAGAACTGGCCGAACCAACGCGCAAGGTTCTGCTCAGACTGTTTGCTCAACGGAGCCAACCGCTACTCTGGTTGCGTACGCAAGCACTTGGGGGAACACGTGGCGCAGGTGGTCGAAGAGGTAGCGGCGCAGCCTGCTGCTGAGCGCACACCGTGGCGGCTGCTCACATCGTTGCTGGGTCAGCAAAAGCGCGGCCTGACAACTGGTGTCTTCATTGGCGTGTGCTGGGCGGCGGCCAAGGTCTCTATTCCGCGGCTCATCCGCAATGCCATCGACCGCGGCATACGCGGACACGAGTCGCTTCTGAAATGGGCGCTCATCATTGGCGCCGTGGGGTTGCTCGCAGGCATCTTCATCTCATGGCGGCGCTGGCTGGCGTTTCGCGAAAGCCGCCGCACCGAGACGGTGCTACGCGAGCGGCTGTTCAACCACATCATCCGTCTCGATGTTCGCTATCACGATCACGCTCAGACAGGCCAGCTGATGAGCCGAGCATCAAGTGATCTGCAGCAGTTGCAGGCGTTTGTGGTCATGATCCCGCTCACGATCAGCAACATGTTTCAGGTCGTCGCGATTCTTGTGTTGTTGCTCACCAGCGACCCATTGCTGGCCCTCGTGGCGCTGGCGCCGCTGCCGTTGGTCAACCTGTCGGCACGTCGCTTCAGCAACAAGATTCACCCAGCGGTGATGGCGGTGCAGAACCGTCAGGCTGCGCTGGCCACTGTGGTCGAAGAATCCATCTCGGGAGTGCGAGTGGTCAAAGGCTTTGGTGCCGAAGGCGTGCAGGCTCGCAAGCTACTCAGCGAAGCCGATCAGATCAGGGCCGTCTCGCTTGAGGCCGCCAAGATCCGTAGCCGTTTCTTGCCCGCCATCGACGTGTTGCCATCGATTGGCCTCGTTGGTGTGCTGGCCATTGGCGGCCATCGGGTGCTCAAGGGCGACATGACCATCGGTCAACTCGTTGAGTTCAACTCAAGCGTGATGCTGCTCATCTGGCCGATGCGTAACATCGGTCAGACGCTCGCAACCGGCCAGCGCGCAGCGGTCGCGTTGCAGCGCGTACAGAAGGTGCTGTCTACCGAGTCGGCTGTGGTCAGCCCGGCACAGCCTGTTTCGTTGCCGCAAGCCGGTCAGGTCGGCGCTCTTGAGCTACGCAATGTGCGGTTCGGTTACGACCCCGACAGGCCAGTGCTCGACGGTTTCGATGTCTCGATTCCAGCGGGCTCATCGGTGGCCATCGTTGGCGCCACCGGCACCGGCAAGTCCACCATCACCCGTTTGCTGCTGCGTTTTTACGATGTCCAAGCGGGCAGCATCGAGCTCGATGGTTGCGACCTTCGCTCGATTGAGCTCAACGAGTTGCGTCACGCTGTGGGCGTGGTGTTCGAAGACACCTTGCTGTTTCACGACACTGTGGCCGCCAACATTGCCTTCTCCGATCCGAATGCCTCGATGGAACGCATCGTCAGCGCTGCTCGGCTCGCGGGTGCCGCCGAGTTCATCGATCATCTGCCCGATGGATACGACACCATTTTGGGTGAGCGCGGCTTCTCGCTCAGCGGAGGCCAGCGTCAACGCATCGCTATCGCTCGCGCCGTGTTGGCCGACCCACGCTTGCTGATTCTCGACGACGCCACGTCGGCTGTCGACCCATCGAAGGAGCACGAGATCCGCGAAGCGATGGCCACCGTGATGCGCAACCGAACCACCATCGTGATCGCCCACCGCCCGGGCACCATCGCGTTGGCCGACAACGTGTTGTTGCTCGATGGTGGTCGCGTTGCTGCGCAAGGCACTCACGACCAACTCATTTCGGGTAGCGCTCGTTATCGCGAGGTACTTGCTTCGTTGGCCGAGCACGACGCCGAAGCCGATCTCGACCTCGACGCTGAACCAATCGGAGGTGAGTAGCCATGTGGTCGATGAACGCAATCTCCGAAGACGACATGCTCGATCGTGACACGGCCAAGAAAGTGATCCGCCGATCTTGGGATCTCGCGCTGCCGTATCGGCGCACCACGCAGGCGGCGCTTGTGCTGGTTACGTTCTGGACTGCCACAACGCTGGCCGGGCCAGTGATCGTGAAGTTCGGCATCGACGATGGCCTGGTCAAGAAGAACTCGCATTCGCTCAACGTTGCGGTGGTGGCCTACATCGCCTCCACGATCGCCGCCTACTTCATCGCCCGATTGCAGTTTGTCTATATCAACCGCGCCGGCGAGGGTTTCCTGCGTGACCTGCGTGTGCGGGTCTTCGATCACCTCCAGCGCCAGGGCTTGTCATTCTTCGACCGTGAGAAAACCGGTGTGCTTGTCTCGCGCATGACCGCCGACATCGAGTCGATGGGCGAGCTCATCCAGTGGGGTCTGCTGCAGTTTGTGTCGGCTGGCCTGATGGTGTTGATGGCGCTGGTGTTGTTGTTCGTCCTGAGCTGGGAGCTCACGTTGCTGGCAATGGTGGTGTTCCCCATCATCGTGGTTGCATCCATTCGTTTTCAACGCGACTCAAACCGCGCGTATCTGGCGGTGCGCGAGCGAATCGGCAACAACCTGAGTGCGTTGCAAGAGGGCATCAGCGGCGTTCGTGTCATTCAGGCATTCGCCCGCGAAGACGAACAATCGCGGCGCTTTCACGAGTCGAACGAGGCGTTGTTTACCAGTCATATGAACAGCATCAAGGTCTCGATGTGGTACTTCGGCCTGGTTGAGTTCTGCGGCATTCTCGCAACAGCATCAATGATTGGAGTTGGCGGATGGCTCGTGCATCGTGGCTCGGTCAGCGTGGGTGTGGTCACCGCGTTCGTATTGCTGCTCGGCAGCTTGTTCGATCCGGTCCAGCAGTTGTCGCAGTTGTACAACACCGTGCAGTCTTCGGGTGCGGCGTTGCAGAAGTTGTTCGAAATTCTCGACACACATCCTGAGGTCAGCGAGATCGCAGACGCCGTTGAGTTGCCCACCGTTGGCGAGGTCATCGTCAACGATGTCAGCTTCGAATATGTGCGGTCGCGCCCTGTGCTCAACAACGTGACCATCACCGTTGGGATCGGCGAGCGGTTGGCCCTGGTTGGCCCAACGGGCGCTGGCAAGAGCACGCTTGCGAAGCTGATGTCGCGTCTCTATGACCCCACCTCCGGCACCGTGTCATTTGGTGGCATCGATCTGCGCTCGGCCACGTTGCGGTCGCTGCGTGAGCGTGTCGTTGTGGTGCCTCAAGAAGGCTTCTTGTTTAGCGGCACCATTCGCGACAACCTCAGCATTGCGCGGCCCTCGGCCACCGACGACGAGATCACTGCATCGCTCGCCAGCATCGGCGTGCTCGATCATTTCCTTGCGTTCCCCGAGGGACTCGACACCGAAGTTCGCGAGCGCGGTTCCCGTTTGTCCGCAGGCGAACGTCAGTTGGTTGCGCTGGCCCGAGCAGCGCTTGTTGATCCCGCCGTATTGGTGCTCGATGAAGCAACCTCAAACCTTGATCCCGGTACCGAAGCCGAGGTCGAGCGGGCGCTTGAATCGCTGATGCTCAACCGCACTGTCATCGTGGTGGCGCACCGTTTGTCTACGGTTCGTCGCGCCGATCGCATCGCGGTGGTCGACCATGGTGCGCTCGCCGAGTTGGGCTCACACGCCGAACTCGTTGCGTTGGGCGGCAAGTATGCAGCGTTGTCTGCGGCTTGGGAGCGCAATCAGCTGGGTTCGTCAGCTACCCCTGGCTGAACGCCAGAGCAAACTCAATCAGGCCGTGATCTTGTGTGGTCACCGGGCCACCCGATGGGTTGTTGATGTTGTAGTCGGCGAACTTCACGTCGATCGATCCGGCCACAGCGATGGTGCCTCCGGTGCGCTTTGCGGTGACGTCAAAGGTGACCGACTTGGTCACTCCATGCAACAGCAGGTCGCCTGTTGCCGAGGCCTTGATCTCTTGGCCGTCGGCCGGATTTGTGCCAAGGTCGATGGGTGAGGTGAGCGTAAACGTGGATGTGGGAATGGTGGCGGTGTTCATGATGCCGCCGGTGAACTTGCGGTCGCGGCGTGCATCGTCAGAGACCAAGGTCTTCATGTCGACAGTAAAGGTGGCCGCAGAAACCTTGGTGTCATCCAGAGTGAGCGAGCCGGTAACCGAGTTGGTGCGACCAACGCCTTCGGTGTCTTGACCGAAGAGCACCTCGACGACGCGGTAGCCCACCTGCGAACCAGTAGTGATGGACCATGTGTTGCCCGCGGCCGGAGTCGATGGATTGTCGGTGGTGGCCGACTGGTCAACGGTGCCGACCGGAATGTCATTCACCGAGAGCGCCTTCTTCGGCTCGCTCTTGATGACATGGATGTACAGCCATACGCCAGCCGTTGGGGCGAGCACGGCCAGTAGTACGGCGATGAGCGCGATCTTCTTCCAATGCTTCTTCACAGGTACCCCACTCGTCAGCGCAAGTTGCTAGAGATCATCATGAAGGATTCGTTGGGTTCTCGCTACCTGCTGAGGTAAGAGTGCTGTCTTGAACGCGTCAAGATCTATCATTGGCCCACTGGTCGGGGCTTAGGTCTAGGTGTTCGCCTCCAGCGCGATCACAGCCATTACCGCCACTCAACAACCCCTGGGAGTCAACGTGAGTCTCGAACTCGAAATTGTCCGTTCCGCGCCGCGCAATGCCGATGCCATTGGCGTGCCCGTGGCTACCGAGGGCGCTGTGCCGCGCTCGCTGGGTATGAGCCGCGCCGCCCTCGCCGCAAACGGGTTCGAGGGCAAGGCCGGGCAAACCCTGGTGCTGCCATCGGCTACTGGCCCAGCACAGATTGCGCTCGGCATTGGTAAGGCCAGCGAGTTGTCGGTCAATGTGTTGCGTAACGCCGCGGCTGCTCTGGTGCGCGCGGCTGGCACACGCGCTCACTTGGCTACGTCGCTGCCCGACCTCGATGGTGTCGAGGCGCGGGCCGCAGCGCAGGCCGTAACCGAAGGCGTGATCTTGGCGAACTATCGCTATGTGGGTCTCAAGAACGACAAGACGGGTTCCTCAGTGAAGTCGTTGGCCCTCATCGTGGGTGCTGCTCGCGCCGCAGGGGCTCGCACCGGCGCCGATCGTGGTGTTGTGGTCGCCGACGCTGCCTGTGTGGCACGCGAACTGATCAACACGCCGCCGGCATATCTCACGGCGCGCAAGCTGGCAGATACGGCAGTTGCGATGGCCGCCCCGGCGGGCATCGGCGTTGAGGTCTTCAACCGCGATCAGCTTGCGGCGATGGGCTGCGGTGGCATCGTTGGTGTGAATGCTGGCAGCACCGAGCCGCCGCGCATGGTGCGCCTCACGTATACCCCCAAGAACCCAACGGGTCATGTGGTACTTGTTGGCAAGGGCGTTACCTACGACTCGGGTGGCATCAGCCTCAAGCCCAGCGATGCATCGCATGCCTTGATGAAGATGGATATGAGTGGCGCCGCTGCGGTGTTAGCCACGATGAGCACGCTCAAGGCGCTCAAGTGCAAGGCCGCGGTTACCGGCTATCTGATGTGCACCGACAACATGCCCAGCGGTAGCGCCCTCAAGCTTGGCGATGTGCTCACCATGCGCAACGGCAAGACCGTTGAGATTCACAACACCGATGCCGAGGGCCGACTCATCTTGGCCGATGGCCTGTCGCTTGCTGCCGAATCAAAGCCCGATGCCATTGTCGACATTGCCACGCTCACCGGTGCCGTCATTGCTGCACTCGGCGAGAAGATGGCGGGCGTGCTTGGCAACAACCAAGCATGGGTCGATCAGGTGCGCGCCGCTGGCAGCCGCGCCGACGAGCCCACATGGCAGTTGCCCCTCGCACGCGAGTACCGCAAGTTGCTCGACAGCAACGTGGCCGACATGCGCAACATCGGCGGACCATACGCCGGCACCATCACGGCATCGCTGTTCCTCGACGAGTTCACCGCTGGTGTGCCATGGGCCCACATCGACATGGCGGGCACGATGAAGGTTGATGGAAACGACGGCTGGTTGTCGAAGGGTGCCACCGGCTACGGCACGCGGTTACTCATCGATCTCGTCACCAACTTTTCGCCGCTCAAATAGCTCGCCTTGGTCATTCGATAGAGCTTGACGAAAGTCATACTTGCTTTTGACGATGATCAGGCGCACCATGAAGTTACAAGCAGCCACCCCCCTTGTAAGGGGCTCGCAGACACGATCTGCAATAACGGGCTCGCTGACTGAGGGGCTCCTCATAGAGGCGCCCTCTCAGTCGCGTCTTGGGCTTGTTTTGATCACTTGGCGATGAAGCCGCCCACCACCTGCCGGGTGCCCCAGTGCATGTGCGCGATCATGAGTTGGGCACCGAAGGCAAATGTCGGGCTGCGTCGTGAGCCATTCGAGGTGCAACTCCAATCGACAACAGCTGGCGCTCAATCTGATGAGCTTCATCGCCAGTACGCGCCATGGTCTCGGCCAGTGCCACGGCGCGCTCCCAACTGTCATCGAGTTGGTATGGCATGCGCGCAACCCATTCGCCGTGAGCTGTTTGCAGATGCGACGGCAATTTACGGAGGTGACGCATTGAGAGCGGGGGCAGCTGCCGTCGCACGGCAACACCATCAGGCACCTGGTGCATCATCCCGAACATCACGCAACGATTCATGGCCCGACCGAATGGGCTGTGCGCGCCTGCAGTGAGCGACAGCCCGAGCGCGTTCGCGGTTTCGCTCAAATCGAGCTCGTAGCCATCGGGATAGGCGTCAAGTCCCATCACGAGTCGACGCAGTACCCACGTCGCAGTGGGCCCGAGAATCCCCAGCCAAAACAGTTCGACGTACGGACCACGTGCGTCATATCCGACTGCTTCGACCACTGGGTCGTGCCACGGCAACACAATGAGCGTCTGAGCAAGTGAGTTGTCCGACATGGTGACCCCCGAGAAGTCGTTGGAGACGTGGGGGAAGGTGTCGCAGTGTGTGCCGGGGTGGCCTCAGCTTGGAAAAATCATTACGGAGTTGGCGTGACGCTCTTGCCCATGCTGCTGCGGCTGCTACCAACAGCGTTCACTGCCTGCACCTTGCATGTGTAGCTCTTGCCCGGCGTGAGTCCGGGCACCACCATCGGCGACGAAGTGCCCGTGGCAACCACAGGTGAGGCGGCTCCGGCGGTGGTCGACACGCACGTGGTGGTGTAGATCGTTACGGCTGAGCCGCCATTCGCGAGCGACGCGCTAAACGTAACCGTGGCGCTCGACGATGCGGCTGCAGCGCCGAGGTTGATGGGTGCGCTGGGCACGGTGCGTGGTGTAGCCACTGTGGCGCTTGACGCGGTTCCTGTTCCGGCTGCATTCTTGGCCGCCACGGTGCACGAGTACTGCGTGCCGTTGGTTAAGCCCATTAGGCCAGAGGTTGTGGCGGACGACGAGGCCTTCTTGGTGGTCACCGTGGTGCCGTCAGTACACGAAACGACGTAGCCCTTAATGGGAGCGCCGCCGTTGTCCGAAGGTTCTGACCACGTGATGTTGAGTCGGCGGTTTGTGGCCACAATCTCGGGCGCATCGGGCGCAGATGGCGTGGTGCGTGGGGTTACGGTCTTTGCTGCTGTTGCAGTTCCGAGGCCCACCGAGTTTTCTGCCGACACGATGCATGAATACTCAACGCCGTTGATCAGGCCCACCACCGTCCATGGGCTGCTGGTCAAGGTGTTGACCACAGTTTGTTGTCCGGGTGCAGCGCACGACGTTGTGTAGCCAAGGATGGTTGAACCGCCGTCATTCGCAGGAGCGTTCCACGTGAGCGCTGCCGAGCCGTTCAACGGGCGCACCGAGAAGCTGCGGGGAGCTCTGGGAACGTCTGCCAGGAACGACGGCGGCGGCACGATGGGAGGCATGCGATAGAGCAGCTTGTTTGGGTCGCCCGCACCCACCGACAGCACGCCAACAGTTGCGGTGGTGTCGAGCGCAGTCCAGATTTGCGCGGGGGTCGCGGTAGGGGTGAGTTCAAGGAATCGAGCGACAACGCCGGCCACGTGCGGCGTTGCCATCGAGGTTCCGCTGATCACCCTGTGTGCAGTAGACGAACCGATCCACGCCGACAAGATGTCGACACCCGGAGCAAAGATGTCGACGCATGAACCGTGGTTGGTGAAGGAGGCCGCGTGGTCGTCACTCGTTGAGGCCGCCACCGTGATGGCCGCGGTGACATCGGCGGGGCTCTCATTGCAGGCATTGGCGTTGTCGTTGCCAGCTGACACGACCACCGGGATGCCAGCGGCGATCACGGTGGCGACGGCGTTATCGAGTGCGGTCGACAGCGACCCGCCGAGGCTGAGGTTGACCACTGCGGGTCCAGGATGCAACGCGTGGTCGGCGAGCACGAAATCGAGTCCGCTGATGATGTCGCTGTCGGTCGACGTGCCATCGCACTGAAACACCTTCACGGGGACCAGCGACACTTGCTTGGCAACGCCATACGTCGTGCCGCCGAGTGTGGCGGCAACGTGGGTGCCGTGACCGTTGCAGTCTTCGACGCTCGCCGTCTCGTCGACCGATGCGCCGGGCACACCGGTGAAGTCAACGTATGAACTGCGCACGATGCGGGCGTTGAACTCGGTATGGGCAGTGTTGATGCCGGTGTCGAGGACATAGGCGGTGACACCGGAACCGGTGGTGGTATACGAGTATCCGCCGTTGAGTGGCAGGTTGCGCTGATCAATGCGGTCGAGCCCCCATGGCGGACTGACCTGATCGACTGCGGCCTTCACCACGTTGTCGGAGTGAATGCTCAGCACATCGGGGTCCTTGCGAAGGCGAGCGAGATCGGTTGCGGAAAGCGTGGCGGCAAAGCCATCGATGGCGTGGCTCCACACATCGGTGACGTCGGTGCCTATGCGCAACTCGTCGGCCACTGTTTGGTTGAGACCGCGTTCGGTCTTGAACCGAACGATGTATTGAGCCGTCAGCGCGGTGAACCCAGAACTTGATGTGCCTAAGGAAGTGGATGGTCCGGGCGGCGAGACCGCCACCCCAGGAATGCTCGCTGCGTTGCTCGTGGAACCAGCGGCGACGACGAGCAGCGCGGCCAAACTGAGCGCACCAGCTGTAAACCGAACGTTTCTCTTGTACACGTCAACCCCCAAACGAACGCGGCTATGCAGCCGCAAGCGCGAACAATCAATTTGTCGGGGGGACAAACGCTGATGCTAGTCCCTGATGGGCTGGTTTGGATAGGACGAAATTGCGTTCTGACACGGCATCGGGTCGGGTTGGGCCACCACACTGGGACCATGACTGCTCACGACGGATCACCCGGTGCTTTGCCCGTGACCGACCTTGCTCGTGCCATTGGTTGGTTGGCGTCGGCGCGTCGAGTGGTGGTGCTCACCGGCGCGGGTATCTCAACCGACTCGGGCATCCCCGACTTTCGCGGTCCCAACGGCGTGTGGACCAAGAATCCTCAGGCCGAAAAAGCGGCCACGCTGCAGCACTATCTAGCCGACCCCGACGTGCGCCGCTCGGCATGGCAGAGCCGACTGAACAGCGCGGCGTGGAGTGCTGAGCCGAACGAGGGTCATCGCCAATTGGTTGCGCTCGAACGGCGTGGTCAACTGCTGCGACTCGTGACCCAAAACGTTGATGAACTCCACCAACGCGCCGGTCATGAGCCTCATATGGTGCTTGAGGTTCACGGCACGATGCGCACGAGCATCTGTTGGACCTGCGGCGATCGTCGGCCAATGCTCGAAACACTCGAGCGAGTACGCGTTGGCGAACACGATCCTCATTGTTTGGTGTGCAACGAGAACGGAGTGGTCGGCGTGCTGAAAAGTGACACGATTAGCTTCGGGCAGGCATTGGTTCCCGAGGTCATCGACGCAGCGTTGCAAGCGGCCCAAGACTGCGATGTGTTGCTGGCTATTGGCACGTCGCTGCAGGTCTTCCCGGCCGCCAACATGGTGCCTCGCGCGCGGGCGGCTGGCTCAAAGGTCATCATCGTCAACGGTGAGCCCACCAAGATGGATCACTTCGCCGACGCGGTGTTGCTCGGATCAATCTCTGAGATGCTCGCTGCGCTGATCGGCGGATGATCGGCGGTTGACCGCGGTTGACCCACCACGAACACGTCCGGTAGCAAATCCCGACCATTTCGGTAGGCTTTCGCCCATGCCTACGTTCCGTGACTTGCTTGCCAAGGCCAAAGCCGAAATCAACGAAATCGACACGGCCACCGCCGAGGCGCGTATCGCGGCCGGTGGGGTCACCGTGCTCGATGTGCGTGAACCCGACGAGTTCGATCAGGGTGCGCTCGCTGGCGTGATCCATATTCCTCGTGGCCACCTCGAGGCGCAGATCGAAAACCGCATTGTCGATAAGAACGCGCCGGTCATTGCGTATTGCGCCGGTGGCGTGCGATCGGCGTTTGCCACCAGCACCTTGCAACAGCTCGGCTACACCGACGTCGTGTCGATGGCCGGCGGCTTTGGTAAGTGGAAAGACGAAGGCCGTGCGTGGTCGAAGCCAGTGGTGCTCACGCCCGAACAGCGCGACCGTTATCAGCGTCACCTGTTGCTGCCCGAAGTGGGCACCGAAGGTCAGGCCAAACTGCTCGGGTCGCGCGTGCTGCTGTTGGGCGCCGGCGGTCTCGGTTCGCCAGCGGCGTTGTATCTCGCTGCTGCTGGTGTTGGCACGTTGGGCATTGTCGACATGGACGAAGTCGATGCCTCAAACTTGCAGCGCCAGATCTTGCACAACCTCGATCGCATCGGCGACCGCAAGGTAGATAGCGCAAAGAAGACCCTCACCTTGCTGAACCCCGATGTCAACGTGGTTACCTACGACACGCGGCTCGACGCCAGCAACATCATCGACATCATCAGCGGCTACGACGTGATTGTTGATGGCGCCGACAACTTCCCCAGCCGTTACCTACTCAACGACGCATCGGTGAAGCTTGGTATTCCGGTTGTGCACGGCAGCATCTTCCGGTTCGAGGGCATGGTCAGTGTGTTCGATCCAAAGAATGGTCCTACGTACCGCGACATGGTGCCCGAGGCGCCGCCCGCCGAGTTGGCACCGAGCTGCGCCGAAGCCGGAGTGCTCGGCGTGTTGCCCGGCATCGTCGGCTCAATCCAGGCGCTCGAGGTCATCAAGCTGTTGCTCAACTTGGGCGAAGGCCTGTCGGGACGCATCTTGGCAATCGACACCACCGACATGAGCTTCCGTACGTTCAAGCTCAAGGCCGACCCCAACAACTGGGTCACGTGGGCTAACCGCGACCAGATTGAGGTGCACGACCTCGACGGCCTGTGCGCCCCGTGGACGCACTGAGTCGGTTTGCTTGCTGAGCTGTTGCTCAGTCGAACAAGTCGGGGTCGGTGCGACAGATTTCTTGCCAGAGAGGCGAGAAGCTGAACCATCCGGCTAACGGATACCCAGTTTGCTTCTGCGTGTATTCGGCATATTCGGGCTTGATCAGATGCGGCGTGCCTGCGGCCATTGCGAGCAATTGTGCTTGGCAACTGCGCTCCATGCTGATGAACCAGAACGCTGCTTCGTCGACGCTTTGACCAACCGTGAACAGACCATGGTTTTGGTGGATGGCCGCTTTGCCGGTGGGGAACTTTGCGGCCAACTCGCGACCTGCCTCAACTTCGAACACCACGGCGCCGCCCTGCTCTGAGATCACGGTGTGGTCGTCGTAGAAGATGCACGAGTCTTGGGTGATGGGGTCGAGCTTGATACCCAAGCTGCTGAAGGCCTTGCCGTGTACTGAGTGGCTATGTGCCGCTGCGACGACATCGGGACGGGCCTCGTGGATTGCCGCATGAATCACGAACGCGGCTCGGTTCACGGGGGAGTTGCCGTAGACCACGTCGCCCGAATGGTTCACCAAGATGAGGTCGCTCACGCTCATGTGTCGGAAGCTCTTGCCGAATGGATTCACCCAGAAACAATCGGGGAACTCAGGGTCGCGCACGGTGATGTGTCCGGCGACGCCCTCGCCAAATCCGAGTCGACCAAAGATGCGCAACGCGCCAGCAAGCTTCTGTTTGCGTTCGGCGCGCTCTTCTTCAACCGTGGCGAATGTGGGTGGCAACAAGTTGAGCCCAACCTGTCGAGGGCTGAGTTCTACGCCGTCGATGGAGCGGCTTCCGTTTTCGGTAATGGCCATCCCGCGAGCATACGCATGTTGGCCGGGGTGGCAAGGCTTGAACCACAACTCGCGCTGATCGCGCTGTCGGGGGCGCTGGTACGCGAGGATCGCAACATGAACACAGAGATCTCGCCGTCGACGATTGCTCCCCCTGCCGCGAACTACGCGCACGCAGTGCTGGTCGAAAGCCCGACGCGCACCTTGTACACATCGGGTGTGGTGCCGGTAGCTCCCGACGGCTCGGTGCCACAGGGAATTCGTGACCAGACCGAAGTGGTGTGGGCGAACATCGTGGCGATCTTGGCTGAGGCCTCGATGACCGTGAACGACATCGTCTCAATCACTACCTACGTGGTGAACAGCGAGCCCTTGGCCGACATCATGGCGGTGCGCGACCGCGTTCTCGATGGACGTCGAGTGGCCAGCACCCTCGTGACGGTGCCTGCCTTGGCCCGCCCTGCATGGCGGCTTGAGATCGCAGTGATCGCCGCGGTTTAGCGGCAGCGCCTGTTGCGCCGTACGCTCATGGTTCGTGAGCGACAACAAGATGACGGACTCGGGTATCGAGATCAAGGCCCTCTACGACGCGAGTGACCTCGCCAATTGGGATCCGGCCACCCAACTCGGAGCGCCTGGCGAGGCGCCCTACACCCGTGGTGTGTACCCCACGATGTACCGAGGCAAGTTGTGGACCATGCGCCAGTACGCCGGCTTCGGCACGGCGTCGGCTACCAACGAGCGATTCAAGTTCTTGCTGCAGGCCGGCCAGACCGGTCTGAGTTGTGCGTTCCCC
>Ga0194049_1000462_pt1 | contig 13829 bp, 9 predicted proteins | sample JunL2225m_MetaG_FD_148665 | JGI IMG/M metagenome (GOLD analysis project Ga0194049, IMG submission 148665) | Anoxic zone freshwater microbial communities from boreal shield lake in IISD Experimental Lakes Area, Ontario, Canada - Jun2016-L224-25m | ecosystem: Environmental > Aquatic > Freshwater >... | reverse complement strand
AAAAACCCGCAAGGTGGCAGCATCTAGGGCATAGCCGTTGGGGATGGGAACAGACTTCAAACCAGCATCAATGCGGCCGCTCAGGACCTGGCGGTCAGTACCGGCGGGAGACTCAGAATAGGGCATAAGCTGCTTCCGCTTGCTCCAGACCTTGGCGTCCTCGTCATAGTAGCTTTTGCGGCCGGATATATAGTAGCCGGTCAGCGGCTTGGTGCTACTACCGGTAGGGGCGATCTCAAAGATAGGCCTCTGGGGCTCCGACTCCACTCCTGACTCCCGGCCAGGTCGGGGCGGAGGCGTATGGTATTCGTCATTGTCATCTGGCGGTATGGCCGGATCAGAAGGCATTCCAGGCGGAACTGCTTGGTCCATATACGGCTCAAGTTCCTTCTCCAGGTCCTGCATGCTCTGGCTGCTCTCTAGCGGCTCAGCTCTCCCGAAACTCTCCTGGACATACGTCGCTAAGCGGCGATACGCATCCTTATCGCCTGACATATACTGCAGATAGTCCTCCTTCAGTCCCTCATAGGCCCTGAGCTCGTCCTGAGACAGCGCAGCGGCTATTCCGTCGCGATCATCACTCCTCAGTGTCCTGGCCCCCTCACACAGCCAGTGGGCCCGTAGCGCCTGGAGCACTCTCTCCTGAGGAGTGCTCCCCGTGGATTCCAGAAGGCGCCTTGACTCGCCCTGCAGGGCGGCCTCCATCTGTCTGCGGCCGGTGCTTCCAAAGCTGTCCATGGCCCGTTTCTGGACGTATCCGCCAGTCAGGCGGTCATAGAGGGCCTGAGCCTCCTCTGGCGAGACGTCCTTACCCTGCATCTGGCCGACGAACTCGGCCAGCCCTTCGTAGTCATAGTTCTGCAAAGTCGAGGTGACTGCCCGCAGTCTCCCGCTTACAGCTTCAAACCCTTCAGTCTGAAGATCCTCAAGGCTATAGGTGATCGCATCAGGGCGCAGGCCAAGGGCAGCCTCCTCAGAGCTGACGGTCCCGTCCAAGAGACCCTTAAGCAAGTCTGCCCGCTGGGCGCCGTTACCCGGATAATGATACCCCCACTGCTTACCTGGGAGCACCGGTGCTCCCAGCTCCCTGCCCATATCTGACAATATCCCCATATGGCGGAGATGCTCTCTCTGCGGGGGTTTCTCCGCTTCAGGAAGGGGAGGCAAGTTTAAGTGGTCGAGCATATTACCCTTTAACGAACCCGTTTGGCCGAGGTCCAGGTCTCCATGGCCGACGCAATCTTGGCGACCTTGGATGAGTCATCTATGTGAGAGAGAAAGAAGGTGGTGATGAGGTTACGTGCCACCTGCTCAGGATCCGCGTCCTTCTCAACCAAAGGAATCTTGTTCAAGGCGTAGGCGCAGCGCCTGATTTCGCGGCCTGTGAACGGCTGGGTGACCGGTAGGTCCCTGCTAGTATCCCGCTTCTGCTGCGGCGTACCGTCATATTGCATCATGAAGGCGTCGCGAAGCTTGTTGCCAAACTGGACGACTGCCAGTATTACGTCCAGGTCGTATTTCTGGAGAGTAGTGGGCTCAGGACCACCTCGTTCAACACCGTTCACATACCGGTCCCACAGCATGCCAAACTCATTTCTGTCAGCATCAGACTCATAGGTGAGACGGGAGACCGATTTGACCTCGCGGGCCATACGCAGGGCCTCAGAGGAAGAGAGCATGGCATTGCGATTGGGATCGCCCTCGGCCGGATCCTTATACTGGTCAGGATAGCCGATATCCATGGAGACCATGCGACTCTTGGTAGCGAATTGGGGATCAAAGGTGCCGGGGTAACCGGGGTTCATCGACGAAATGAAGAGTACGCTGGGGTCTGCCTTGGTGGCCTTGCCCGAACTGGTCTTCAGGGTCAGGGAGCGCTTTTCGTCAAACAGACCGTGTAGGAAGATCTGGGCCTGCTCAGGCATTGCGTTGAACTCGTTGAAGTACATGACAGCGCCCGGCGTCTCGACTGCCTGCAGTACTACCGAAGGAACCTTCACCGTCTGGGTGGCCCCGTCCTGAGCCTCGAGGACCACATCCTCTGAAAGCTCAAACTCAGTGGTCCACTTGGAACAGTCCATAGGGAAATACGGCCGCTTGGCCAGCTCGCAGAACATCTTCACTAGGACGTCCTTTCCCGTACCGGCATGGCCTTTGAGATTAAGAATGCCCTCATGGGTCTCCAGCTGCATCAGTAGCAGCTCCGCCATCTTCTCCAGGTTCTTCTCGGTGTCGACGTCAAGTACCCAGTGGCTCTGCCACTCAGGCACGAAGCCGCGGCCGTTGGTGTACTCTGGCTCCGGCAGGCCGGCTATGGCGTCCAGACGCTTGTAGAGTCCCACGTTCTGCTTGGCATAATAGTCAGCATACTGCTCAAGCAGCTCAGCCTGCTGCCTCCTCAGCTCCCGCAATTCGGAACTGGACTGGCGCAATTCCCTGCGCCCATCACGAGAGCTTCCAGCTTCCTTATACAGAGCGTCGATCCGCTCATTCACCGCTTCAAGGCCCAGCTCCTTCCGCTTAGCCTCCAACGAGGCCATCACCGAAGCGCCGTCGTCGCGCGTCCAGGTACGGTACCCTCTGGCAATGCCGTCAAAATCCTCCTTGGTGACGTATGAGGGGCCCATTGCCTTGATGCTGTCGCCATACCGCCTGAGGTCCTCAGTATCGCCCATGGACTCCCAGAGGCGTACCGCTTCCTTATGTCCTTCTGAGTTCGTGATGACCACCGAGACATCGCCCATCACTTCGTTGGCCTGCACGCCGGGGCCTCGGGAAGCCTCGTTAGCGGCAAAGCTGACTTCCACCTTCTTCTCCTTGCGCTCCTTGACCTTGCTCTCCCAGACCGGGAACAGAGTGCTCCCGAAAGCCGCCATCTGCTGGCCGTTGGCCTCCACCTGGGTTGAGGCGCCCCGACTCACTTCGGCCAGAAGATTGGCCTTAGTTACATTAAAGACCCGGTCCAGCTCCTCGGCATGGGTGGGGTGGGAGCTCTGCATGGCCGCGATATCCTGTTCGATCTGAGCCACCGCACCACTACGGGAGATATAGTCCTCGGCATCGGATCGCAAGGTAAAGCCCTTGGCCCGTAGCCGTGCACTGAACGAATCAATCTCCGTCCGTATGGAAGATTCCATCTGGGCAGTCTGATCAGCTGCCTTCTCCTAAACCTTTGCATACTGGGTGGTGAACGTGTTCTCATACTGGTCTGCCAGCTCCTGGAGACTCCGTGAGCCGTCAAGAATGATCTGCCGGGATTCAGTGGCCTCAATGGGACAGTCCTGAAGCAGTCCTCCTAGGCGAGAACGGTACTGGGGATAGGCGAACTCACGCCAATCAGTAAACTGGGTAAGCGAGGCAAATCCCTCTAGCTCAGCCTTGGCATGCCCCACCAGCTCACCTATGCTTTTCTTGATAGTCTCAGCTTCCTGCCTAAATACTTCGGCCAGCTTCTGGGCGATATTCTCTTCAAGGATACGGATCTGATCTCTATACGGCTGATCCACCAGGCCTTTGAGGGCATCCAGCTGGCCGGCATCGGCCTTCAGCTCGGCAAGACGGGCAAGGGTGAGATCGCTGCCACCGAGATGACCTCTGAGGTCTGCAATAAGCTTGGCAGCCTCCTGGCTGGCAAGTGTCTTCTGCTTCTCCACCAGCAAGGCCTTGGCCTCTGCCGTAACATACTTCGCTTCTTCTTTGGTAAGACCCTGTCCCATCAGTTGGAAGATCAGGTCACCTATCGACTGAATCCGCACATCCTCTAGCTGCGCCAACGTCGTCGCCTGGTCAATGAAGACTGAGAGCTGTCGCGTATACTCTGCACGGGAAGGGTTTAGGTGCTCCATGCCGCTTGGCTGGGGGCCCTGACCCGCTGCGGCCTGAGGAGCGGTAAAGGGACTCTGAACCGTCAGCGGCTCCAGGTTCCTTGCAACTGCCTGGGCCTTCCAAGTGGGGATATCCATAGCAAAAGTATGGATATAGCCTTCGGCGTCCATGATGCGAACCTTTCCTTCGCCGTCAAACCACAGCTCTGTGCAAAAATCATTAAAATAGTACACCTCCTCCAGGGTATCCTTGTCCAGGATAACGAAGCCCTTATCGGTCTTACCGCAGAGCAATGTGCCAGAAGGATCCATTTTTAGATCATTCAAAAAACCGTATGTCTGGGGAAATATCAGGTCAGTCTGAGTGGCAGCCCATTTGCCAACATCATCTGCCGAGGTATCCATGCGGATAAGCTTCTGGGGATTGCGACTGGAGTAGTAGTATATTATTTCCGGGTGTTTCGTATCGGCGAAAGAGGTATCAATGCCCTGGACATTATCCTTGAACTCGGGATCCATCCCCAGAAGGATTGCGCCGCGATAGATCTCCACACGGTCCAAAGCATATTTGATACGCAGCTCATCATTTAGTCTAGCTGTTCCACGGTTATCAACCTTAGCAATTTCACGGGCAATATCCTGCGCTTCAAGCGGTAAGTCATCAATTGGAGTAAAGCTGTCTATCCTCTTCCAGTGCCTTGGTGCCACCGGGTCGCCGCCAGGATTACTGACATACCCCACATAGGCAGAATGCTTTCGACCAGGGAACATCAAGATGTTGCCGTTATCAAGAACCATCGGGTCTATGCTTTCAAGCTCTGGTGAATAGATCGTATCCACACGGTGCATGGGCGTTTGCATACTGACACCACCTTGTTCTCGGATAGCTCTTCTCAAGTAAGAATGGGTTACAGCCGGATACTGCTCAACGGTATTAGATCTGCCCCTTGGTGATTCTGAGACATTTGGCTCCTTACCACCAGCACTTATTAGCTCAATGGCGTCCCATTCAGCCGTCAGGTGTGCGTCTCTTGGCATATTTTCACCGACTTCGTTCCCTTCATCGTCAAAGACGAAGTACCGCGACTTGTTAAGCACCACGGTATACCCCTGAAACTGAGTGATGATCCGGTCAGGAGATTCAAATCCTGTCATCTCAATCCTAGGGGCTGCATTTGGCCCCACCATGTTGGCGACAGTAGCGAGAATTGTCTTGGCGGAACGATGCACCTCCTCCACTTTCAGTTTAGGAGAATCCTCAGGAGAAGCGGGCACCTCGGGAGAGTCCGCCTGTCCCGCGGAAAAGAGGGCCGCGTCATAAGCAGCCGCTGTCAGAGCATCAGGCTCTCTATTGTTTTCTTCGGATGGGGGAACGCCCCTTCCCCAGTCGCCCTCATTAACCATGTGGCAATATTATATGTATCTTCAGTATATGGTGGTCAGCGCCCTTACACAAGAAATGTCACAGCAAAATCCCCGCGCCACCGGCGCGGGGATTTTTTAACCATTCTTCTTCTCCTTATATTTCCGCAGGGCGCGAGCGAGGGGTTCGATGACTTCGTAGTCAAACTTATCCTCGATTCCCCAGGGCATGTGGACATAACCTGCAAAGCGCGGGTGCGCTTCGAGGAAGTCCCGGCGGTAGGAGGAAGCATCCCCCACGACGAACAGCGCATTCGGAAACACTCTGTCCATCATGGTAATGATGTCATACCCCGCCCAGTCCTCGCGGACGATTTCGCTCGTGTAGAACGCGACCGCCGCCACATCGGGATCAGGAGTGCCGGTCTCGGCCACCTTCCCGAAGCCAGTCATGTAGACCAGGTCACACTTCCGATCCGGGTCCGGCGTCTCGCTGCGTTCGAGGATAACCCTCTGCAGGATATGTCCGCCGGACAGCATAACGTCAAAGATAACTACTTTCTTCATGGTCTTCTCCAGGCCCTTCTTCTGTAATCCCCCGGTGAGGGTGGGTGTCTCGAAGGGCTATCTTCTAAAGGTACGACTTTCAAACCTGTGAGCGTTGCTTCGCTCAGGGTGGGTGAGTGGGCGTATGTGCCCACCCACACCTGAGAGAACCACCGATTCAACCGGAGAGCAGCGGATGCTCCATGGCATTCCCCAGAAGAGGATCCATAAGCACCCTGTTGCCATTCTCCGAGTTCAGGGAAACTGGTTGGGGTACGTACCCCGCAAAACGCGGGTGAAATGCGAACTGCGACAACACGGCACCCCGGCCCCCTACGCAGAACACTGCGTTTGGAAAGGTTTTATCCATCGTCTGGACAATCTCTTCCCCGGCCCAGTCACCCGTAATGAGTGGATCTGCTGGGTAACCTGGGTCAAGAGGGACGACACCAGAAAGGACCATGTCAGAAGGACGGTCAGCGAGCTTATCGAGGGAATGCGCCGGCCCTGCTGCTGGATAGGCTGCATTCATCGTACTGACAAGGCGGTAAGCCCGTCGATACAGGGGATATTGGCTAAGCGAAATAAAGGTAAATAAAAAGAAGCCTCATCAGGGGCTCCTTTTGTCTTTCCAATCTCATCTTCTCCCCCTCACCCCTGCCACAAGATGACCTGTGGCACGTGCTGGAAGTCCTTGTCCTTGGTTAAAAGCGGCAGCGACAGGTGAGAGCACTCAGCGGCTATCCAGAGGTCATTGGCAGACATGGGGGTACCGTGGGCACGCAGATAGGTGTATATCTCCGCGTAGAATAGGAATCATGTCCGGGGTCAGTCCTGGACTGGTGATAATGTGGCGATCGGCAAGGAACTCCTCAAAAAGAGGCAGGAACTTTGCCGGATTAGCACCCCTGATAATGCCCGCCCTCGTCTTGGCGAGGACCATGTAGGGAAGATAGAGGTCGTCAGAGGGAAGCTAGTCCATGCCCCTCAGGAACAGGCTGACGATAGTGGTGTCTACGGCAAGTATGCTCAGGCCCACATTGCTTCGTCGACAGCCTCAAAGCCGTCCAGGGCCGACTGGTCAAAGGCACCTTCAGAGAACATGCCGAAATACTTTTGCAGACCAGTCTGACGCTTAGAAGCAGACATATCACCCACCTTCTCACGCAAAGCCTCAAGGGCCAGGTCAACCTTCCGAATGGTGATTTGGGTGGTTTTCATAGGGGTATGATAGCATTGACACTGTTTTGATGTCGATGATGTCAATTGTCCATCGGCCCATTTGTTCAGGTTTCAAATCCAGCCTTTTCAGAAGTGGTATCAGTACGTCTATACTCGGTACGGATACCTTGGCTGCTAGTAGCATACTGGTAGAGATACTTAAGCCCAGCAAGAGCCCTGAGCTCACTCTCTATACCTATGAAACCTGGCTAATGCTTCGAAGACACGTGTGGGTGGCGAGAGAAGAGACCTAGCCCACTTCCGATCAAGAGAATAAGAGCAAGTACCATTCCTGGGAGAGGACTATCTCCAGTCTTAGCCAAAGAAGGAGCTGGGGTAGCTACGGCCGGACTGATACCGATTCCACCCGTACCAGTCAATCCGTCTATTTTCCAATAAGCCTGGGAAGCTAGCGTTACTACCGTCACATTCGTATCGCCCGCTGCATAGGTAGTACCTCCCGTACAATCAACGGTGACGTCACTTATAATGGTGGCGCTTGGGCAGATTCTTACCTGGGTTTGACCAGATAGCTTAGGAACAAAGAGGGTGTGTGTACCGCTCACACCTGCCAGGGCGCCAAAGCCAGAGATAACCGTCTTCCCCGTGGCCAGACTCGTAGCGGCCGTTATGCCGGCGAAACTTCGATTGGTCGAAAGATCAACTGAGACCGTACCAACCACCAGCCCGCTAGCCGTATCAACTACCTGAACCGTTACCAAGCCAGTACTACCGGAAGTGGTAAGGTCGACTCCCGAAGTAGCATCCTTAACGCTTAAACCACTTGGCAAACCCGTTGCCACCCCACCAACAATCGTCGCCTCATCGGTAAGAGTTGATAGGCTTCCGAAAACGGTTGAGTTCAAAGCTCGAACCCTGAAACTATAGACACCGCCTATGGTAAGCCCAGACAGCGTTATGCTAGTCAAACTTGGATCGGCTGTATGAGCTTTAGTTGTCCACCCAGAATCAGTAGAAAGCTTATACTGCACTTCGTAATCAGTACGACTTCCTCCACCGACAGTACTAGGTGCAGCCCAGGTCAATACTACTGAGTCACCGGTCTTAGCGGCACTGAAGGCTTGAGGAGCCGAAGGGGCAGTCGGGGCACCAGCCGTTCGAAGAGTAGGGTAATCGGCCGTTACGGTCTGCCAGACAGTAGTAAAGTTGTAAGTATCAAGCGGAGCGTTGGTACTATTGTTTAGAAAGTATGTCGGATCCCCCGTGATCGAAGTAGCCCCAGTATCTGAACCTGTACCACTAGCTCCTTGACTACAGGTAGTACACGCATCTGAGTCAAAGAACACATTGGTCATCGTAGTGCTGCCGCTCCGTATACCTGAAATAGCCCCGTGATTAGTAGAGCCAGCCGTATTCATTAACCCAGCATAGAACGTATCAGTTATCGAGGCGGATCCACTAAAGGTGCCGACCAAGCCACCCACGTACACACCTACTGCATTAATGGTGGCAGTACTATAACTTCGGACAATTGATGAGCCTCCACCTAGGTTACCCACCAGACCACCAGGGTAGATATTGTCATTCATGGAACCCTTACTGTATGAGTCGGCAATAGTGGTGGTGTTATACGTAACCCCAACCAAACCTGAGGCATAGGCGCCTGCTGTAACTGATCCGTTGTAGAAAGAATTACTCATGGTGACCGTATCGGCAGTAGTAACTAAACCCGACCCCCAACCGCTGCTCGCCACAATCGTAGCTGTCGAAGAGATGTTGGTTACCGTTGCTCCCAGAGCATAAGCAATAACTCCTCCAGCATTGGAGGTTGTTGAAGTCATGGCTCCACCAACAAAATGGACGTTCTTGATGGTTGCCGCCCCGACATAGGCAAAAGGAGCAATTTGGCCAGAAGCTGAGATTGTAAGGGCAGTAATTGAAAAATCATTACCATCAAAAGTACCAGTGAATTTAGTGCCTGAGGTTCCCAGTGGGGTGAAAGTTACTCCGGTACAGTCAATATCTTTTACCAGAACGTAGTTAGCCGCCAGATCACTGCTAATATCCTGAAACTGGGCACAGGTTTCAATCTGATACGGTGAACCTACGGTGCCGCTGCCATTACCAGAGAAAGCCTGAGCCGCCGGAGCATAGGAGAAAATAGCTAACAGTGGCGCCACGAGCAGGGCAGCAGCTAATGAGGTTTGAAATTTCTGGGCGTTGCTGATCATGGTATTTTTTATAGATGCATCAAGTATACAGGCAGGCCGGAGATAAAGGGAAGAAACTGAGGCGATACAGAGTGAACTAACTATTAACACTAGTCTCAATCTCGGTCTCGGAGTACAAAAACGATCAAGTAAGACATCAGAAAGAAGGAGTTTGCACTATAAGCAAGGCCCATATTCTCCCCACCCCTCTCCCTTTCGAATCCAACCTTACGATAAACAAAGAAAAAGACAGATCCGAGGATCTGTCTTTTTCTTTGGCTCCCCCGGTTGGATTCGAACCAACGACATCCTCGTTAACAGCGAGGCGCTACTACCACTGAGCTACAGGGGATTACTTACTCTCAAGAGAGTAACAAATTCTTTTCCCTTCTTCAACCCTAGGCCACGTCCTCACTCAGCACGTGATCTAAAAGCATGCGCTGCTCCACAGAGGCCAGGAAGGCCCTCATTTCGGGCAGGAAGCTAGGTATGACGGTAACGCCGGTCAGACCGGCCTTCACGGCGCTCTGGACGACTTCTGGACGTAGTTCGTCGAGCTCCGCCACCAGCATTGTGGCGATACCGGCATTGCGGCAGGTGGCAATTGCGAAAGTCAGAGCCTGTTCTACAGCTTGGCCGGTGGTATCGAGGTGATGGGCCACCTGGGCATTGTCCCTGTCTATACCCTGGATCAGCTGGGTAAGGGCGGGGACCTCGAAGCAGACGCCGGCTATATCCAGCTGGCAGAGCTCCTCCATCAAGATAAGCATGGCGGGGGTCTCGCACTTCACCCAGACCTTGGTGGCCAGATGGGCGGAAAGAGGCGAGTCCTGCAGATACTTGATCATGCGTTTCACCTCGTCAATGCTCCTGACCATTGGCAGCATGATCGAGATGTGATCAGCCCCCTTGTCAGCCACTTGTGAAAGGGCCTGCAGCTCTATCTCCAGAAGCTCAGGCTCGCTGAGCAAGCGGTGGGTGCCGCGGAAGCCCAGGATGGGATTGGGCTCATGCCGGTCATGATGACGCTCCCTGAGGCCCAGCAGGTCGGCGCTGTTCAGGTCATGTAGCTGATAGACCAGGGGATGCGGATTGATCAGGCGGGCTACCCGGGAGATGCCCTCAGCCAGGATATCCGAGTACTCACCGGCAAAGCCCCTGCGCAGCACGTCATGGGGATGCAGGCCGAGCATCCTGATAATGAACTCACCTCGCATCAGGCCGACGCCGTCGCTTGCGATAAGCTCGGGACCGCTTACCTGGTACGGGTCAGAGACCAGGGTCCAAATCTTGGTGCCAGTGACCGGTGACTGATTAGGCGCATAGGCGGCCTCTCTCGGTATAACCCCCTTATACACCGCACCCCTTCTACCATCTACTGTAATGATCTGGCCGTTTCCGATAAGGCTCAGAGCTTTGCTGGCGCCTACTACCGCCGGAACCAAGAGCTGCTGTGCCACCCGTGACTCAGGACTGGTCTGGGTACCAGCTTCGGTGACTACTCCAGCTGCATTCTGTAACCAATCAGCGTCCTGACTAGTCAGGTGCTCAGTTACAGCTATCTCTCCTGGTTTCAGCTGGGCTTGGTCCTTCTTGTGTTTAATGAGGCGAGCAGGTCCAGAGACAACTCCCAGTGCACCTGAAAGACCCTGAACCAACGCTGGTTGGATATCCGGTGGCAGGGGCGGAGCCGGTGGCAGGCTGCATTCGCAGTCGGCGCGATGTTCCATCCGGTAGGCCCGGGTGATCAGAAACTGCTTATGGGCATAGACCCATTCGAACCGCATAGTCGACTGGAAGGGCGCCTGAGCAAGCTTGATGAAGCGAGCCAGCCTAAGCACCTGGTCATCATCTAATGCTGTAGCCAGGTCAGGCTGCTGCTTGGGCGCAATGAATTTTCCGCTGCCATCCTCAGCCCACCACTGACGTTTCAAGTTACGGGAAAGAAGAGTAAGCGACTTGCGATCTACCCTAAAGCTGTCATGTGTAGCCATCGTCTCCTTGGCGGCCTTGGTAGGGCGGGTCAGGGGCCAGGCATCTATCTGAATAGTCAGGTCGTCATGCTCACTCTGGTCATGGCAGGCAGCCAAACCACTGGCGACCGGTGCCTCCAGGTATTGGATCAGCACACCGAAGGAGTTAGGAACCAACGGCTGACGAGCTTGAACCCTCTGGAAGAGATCATGTTCTGTAAAAAGCAGACTAAACAACTGCCTAAGCGCCTTCTCAAACTCGGCTCCGCTCTTTACCGACTGCACCAACGTGACCTCATTGTCTGAAAGGCCGGTCAGATGGAGGCGAACCGCCTTATCAGAAGAGTGAAGAAGCTGCGTACGCAGTTGCTCATAAAAAGCTTTCAGGGAAGAACTGGCTTCAACCGGGAACTCAGCACCAACTACAGCAGCCCGTATATCCTTGGCAGCTGCAGCGAAACGTTCAGGCCTGGAAGCCGACAACCCCTTGCCAGCCTTGGAAATGTTTCCGGCAAGGGAACGACTCTCAAACAATTGCTCAAAAACCTTGTACGACACGACGAATCCCGGAGGTACTGCTACCCCGGTACGGCTGACCGCCGCCAGATCCCTTGCCTCGTATTCCCACCCCTCCGTTTCCTCTGGCCCTATCTCATAGAGCCAGCGGCAGTAATTAGCACTCATGCATCCAGTATACGACGGATGACATCATAGGAAAAGCCGCGCCTCTGAAGAAATGCCATCAGCCGCCGTTTCCTCACTTCAGGAGTAAGGTTTGCGTAGAGTCGCTCCTTGCCGGCCATCAGTCGCCGGGCCAATTCATCCTCGGTCGGCTGCTCATCTTCCTCGTCCTCGGACTGCTCACGACGCTCAGCAAGGACCTCTGAGATGATCTCCTTCCCAATCCCCTTCAACATGAGTTCCTGACGCAATACGGCCGCTCCACGCGGTGCTAGGCGGTCCCTAGTATGCACCCACGCCCTGGCATAGGCCGTGTCATTAACAAGGCCCTGCTCGGTAAGTACCTGCAGGACCTCGTCTCGCTTCTCATCCTCCACCTCGTGCCGCTTCATTGCCTGGTCCAGCTCGTACCGGCTTCGCAGCCGTTTCTTGATCAGGACCAGGCAATAGGTAAGCGGATCGCGCATGAGAGGTGGCTAGGAAGCCTTCTCTCGGTTCTTCTTGGTTGGCTTCTCTTCAAACTCCTTTGGCTCTGAGTCACCCTGGGATCCGGCGATAGTCACCTTGTCCAGGCCGGTCTTGGCCCGGATCTCCTTTTCAATCTTTGCGGAAAGCTCAGGATGAGCCTTGAGATACTCACGTGCGCCCTCTTTCCCCTGTCCCAGCTTCTCCTCTCCCAGGTAATACCAGGCACCGGACTTCCTGACGATGTCCTGCTCTACTCCTACATCCAGTAGGCCGCCCTCACGGGAGATACCCTCGCCGTAGATAATGTCGAAGAGCGCTGTGCGGAAGGGAGGAGCCACCTTATTCTTCACCACCTTCACTCCGGTAGCGACTCCGGTCACCACGTCCCCGTCCTTGATCTGTTCCTTGCGTCGGATATCCATACGCACGGAAGCATAGAATTTCAGGGCGTTTCCACCGGTAGTGGTCTCTGGGTTTCCGAACATGACGCCGATCTTCATGCGGATCTGGTTGATGAAGATCACGGTGGTCTTTGACTTGGAGATGGCGCCGGTCAGCTTACGCAGAGCCTGGGACATCAGCCGAGCCTGGACGCCTACCATGGCGTCACCCATCTCACCCTCGATCTCAGCCCGCGGCACCAGAGCAGCCACCGAGTCGATGACTACGATGTCAACGGCGTTTGAGCGCACCAGCGTCTCAGTGATCTCCAATGCCTGCTCACCCGTGTCAGGCTGCGAGACCAGCAGATCGTCAAGCTGTACTCCCAAGGTCTTGGCGTACTCAGGATCAAAGGCGTGCTCAGCGTCAACGAAGGCGGCTAGGCCTCCCCGCTTCTGCACCTGTCCCAGGATGTAGGTGGAAAGAGTGGTCTTACCTGAAGACTCTGGCCCATAGATCTCAATGATACGGCCACGAGGAATACCACCGCCCAGAGCAATATCCAGGCTGATGATGCCTGTTGGGATAACCTCAATGGAACCAACGTTATTTGCCCCGCCCATGGTCATGATGGACCCCTTACCGAACTGCTTCTCGATGGAAGCTATGGCCATCTCCAAGGCCGCTTTTTTACCGGAGAGCTCCGGGTTCTGTGTATCTGCCATTATGCCTCCCAGTGCGAATTACTAATCTAAAAAAGAGCGGCTTCTCTCCTACCCACTCTACCAAAGCAAAGTGGCTTTGCAAGCTAGTACAATACTAGCAACATTGAACTACTGAGCTACGACGTTGAGGACCTGAGAACTTTTCTTCCCTGAACCGTCGGTGGCTTCTACCAGAATAGAATTACTCCCCTTTTGCAAGGCTACGGTAGAACGAAAGCCTCCCCCGTCGTCTACCGTAGCGGCTCGTCCGTTAACCTCAACGGCGGCACCCATTACCGTACGACCGGTGATATTGATAGAGTCGGTAGAGACTACCAGGTCAGAGCCTTCCTGACCCTTGGCCTGGGCGGGGGTGGCCACTTCTAGAAATGGCAGCGCCGTGAACTTCCGGATCTGATACCCTACCATTCCTACCCCGATCATGAGCACCAGAACTGCCGCCCCGATAGTAAAGAAACGGGGGGTAAGAAAGAAACA
>Ga0194049_1000461_pt1 | contig 13838 bp, 9 predicted proteins | sample JunL2225m_MetaG_FD_148665 | JGI IMG/M metagenome (GOLD analysis project Ga0194049, IMG submission 148665) | Anoxic zone freshwater microbial communities from boreal shield lake in IISD Experimental Lakes Area, Ontario, Canada - Jun2016-L224-25m | ecosystem: Environmental > Aquatic > Freshwater >... | reverse complement strand
TTTTGCGTGCCGTGCCGGCCGGTCAGCGCGTGCGTACTGCAGGATTAGTACTGGTGCGGCAACGTCCCGGTACCGCCTCGGGGGTCATCTTCGTCACCATTGAGGATGAGACGGGGGTCACGAACCTGATCATCTGGCGCAATCTGGCACAGCGTTACCGGCAGGCGGTGTACGAGTCGCGACTGCTGGCGGTTGAGGGCGTGGTGCAGCGCGAGGGGCTGGTGCTGCACCTGGTTGCTGAGCGATTGGTTGACCGTAGTCAGTGGCTGGGTCGTTTGCTCACGCGGTCACGTGACTTTCATTAAGGACTCCACACCGTCGGCCAGCACGACGCGTCGCTTAGTACGGGTCAGGTCAGCTTAGTCTTGGGCGCCTACCAAAATACAAGCCGAAGGTCTTCCAAGTGGCATGATGCTGGTCAGCACTCCGGTGTACTGTGGCTCGGTTTTTGCGCTATTGTCTCGTTCGTTAATCTCTATATGGTCCAGATCAAACAGGCCAAACATCTGTCCTTGCGAGAAACCGATGTAGCCTTCGTCGATATAGACGGCGTTGGGCGCCTCGACGTGGTCGGAAAAGTCGTTTTGCGTGACTCCCCGTATCGAGAACTGTGCTGATTGATTGCCACTGCTACCGGAAATCGAGACACCCGGCACCAGCGCGGCGATCTGTACGCTATCGGTTTTGCCCATCGCTCTCACTTGCTCCGCTGAGAGCGTACTGAGCGCAATGCCCACGTCCTGCGCGGGTTGGGAACGCTTCTGGGCCGTGACTAGGACTTCGTCGAGGTCTGCTGCTCGAGTGGACGCAGTACTGAGGGCCAATAAAAGCGTGGCGACCGTCGTGGCGTAGGGGATTCGCATACTAGGTTGAGCAAGACGCATTGCACGACTGAAAACAGCTGCATCTTGCTCCGCAGGGGTGCACTTCTCAAGCGCCACGGTAGGCTCGTGTTGCAGAGGCCATCCGTGGTGACAAGGGTTAAAAGCCGCTGCGATCGCGCGGGCCGTGCTGTCGGGATTAGTTGGCGTTTTCGCCTTGAATGTCTCCAGCCATTTCCAGTGCGTTCGGATTGCTGCCTGCCATCACGATGTGGCCATTGGCCTCTGTGTTGTAGAAGTACTGCAAAGCCAGCGGTGTTGCGGTCCGGGTGGCTCCGAAAAATGCCGGCTCAAATTGCGCGAAAAAGCACGGCTGCTGGCAAGTGCCCTTGGGGTTGAACGTGCCGGTGATCCGAACAATGGTGACATCGTCCTGCGTCACCGCAATACCCGCGCCAACGCTCTTTTGGCAGCTCATGCTCAGCCCGGCGCGCGTCTGTCCTCGCACCGCAAAATGCTGTTCGACCAAGTACGATCCGGGTGATCCGCGTTCCGGATACACGCGATAGCTGGTCTGTCCTGTGCTGAATTGCGCCCAGACGTTGCCGCAATTGCCTGCTTCTGTATAGGGGGCGGAAAGCAGGTAAGGACCGAGAGCGGTATAGCCCTGCGTGGAGGGGTGCGGGTCCGCAAGCGCACTCGTCGTGATCAAAAAACCGAGCAGGCGGACGGCCAGAGGAATCTGCGACATGCGGATTTGCCTTTTGGAAATCGTACTTACGTTTATTTTAAAATCGCACTCGCATGACTATCCCCGTCGACGCGGGGGGCGTCAACACGCTGCGGACTTGAGAGCCTACTTGGGCACTGCTTGTTGCCTCGCAACCGGCTGTTTCAGCTCATCTAATCGTGCTGCACTTCGTTTCGTCGCATTTCCATTGACGGCGCTCGCGTGCGGTGCGAGGCTTAATTTTTACCGTATTGCGGTGGAGTCTGCTATGCACCGAGCCTTTTGGAATGCCCTACGCATCTTGCTGTTAGGTGCGAGTTGCAGTGCGCTGGCGCTGCCTACGGCACCACCCGTCAGGGAGTCTCCGGTCGATACGATCATTGCCAAACACGTGCATGCCCGGGGTGGCTTGGCGTCGCTGCGCGCCATCCAGAGTCTGGAACGCCGGGGGCACTTCATCGTACCGGGCATGGGCATGCGTTTGGATCTGGCCGAGTGGCAGGGACGAGGTGGACAGTTCCGCTTGGACATGACACTGCAAGGTCTCACCCAGACCCAGGCGACCGATGGGCAGCAGGGCTGGCAGGTGTCGCCGTTCGAAGGCCGGAAGGATCCGTCCTTGTTGTCGGCGGATGAGGTAAAGGATCTGCGACTGCAGGCGGACTTCGAGTTTCCCTTTGTGGACTACCAAGCGAAGGGCCACCGGGTCGAGATCGGTCCGCGCGAGGACATTGATGGCACACCCGCGACCACGCTCGTCGTCTATCTAGCGGACGGCAACCAAGCGACCTATTGGATGGATCCGGACACCGACATGGTGATTCGGGCACTTATTCGTGAGACCGTGCGCGGCGCCGAGGACGTGACCGAGATCGACTACGGCGACTATCGACAAGTGAACGGCGTGTGGATGCCGATGGCCGTCGCCATCGGCTCCAAGGGCAGTGATCCGGCGCGGCGCCAACAATTTGTGTTCGAGACTTTGGTCGCCAACCCCGTGGTGCCGGCCACACTCTACGCCTTACCGGTCACATCCCCTGCGGCTGTTGGGAGTCACCCATGAAGCGTCTCACCCTGATGATGGCGGGCTGGATGCTTGCCACGTTGTCGGCCGCGGCCGCTCCGCAGTCTGCCGCGCCTGTAGTGGCGAGCGTGGACAGTGCCGCTATCTCGGGCCTGGGTGCGCGCAACATTGGTTCTGCCGCCATGAGTGGCCGTGTGGCCGCGATCGCCGGCAGGGCCGAAGAGGATGGCGCGATCACGCTGTATGTCGGTACCGCTTCGGGTGGCGTCTGGCGTTCGCGGGATGCCGGCACGACCTTCCAGTCCGTCTTCGATCAGCCTAGCGCCCAGTCTATCGGCGCGGTGACGCTGGATCCGCAGGACCCTAAGACGGTTTGGGTGGGTACGGGTGAGAGTTGGATGCGCAATTCGGTGTCCGTGGGTGATGGCATCTACGTCTCGCACGACGGCGGTGACACCTGGCAGCACAAGGGCCTGGCGAGCTCCGAACACATTGTGCGGATCATTGTCAGTCCAGTGGACTCGAACACGGTGTATGCCTGCGTACCTGGACCGTTGTGGTCCGACTCGGCGGATCGCGGCGTCTATCGCACGACCGATGGTGGCGAGACGTGGTCACAGGTGCTCAAGGGCGCCAACCTGTCTACCGGTTGCTCGTCGCTGGCCTTGGATCCGGTCGATCCGCGACGGTTATACGCGGGCACTTGGGATTTTCGGCGCAAGGGCTGGACCTTCCGCTCCGGCGGCGAGGGCCCGGATGCCCCGTCCGCTTCGGGCCTGTGGGTCAGCGAGGACGCAGGCATGCATTGGCGGGCGATGACGGCCGAGAACACCAAAGGACTACCGAAAGGCCCTTGGGGGCGGGTGGAGGTGGTGGTGGCGCCCTCGCAGGCGAATATCCTCTATACCTTCATTGAAAGTGCGCGTTCCGCGTTGTTCCGTTCGGATGATCGTGGCGTCAGCTTTGCGGAGCGGGACCGCTCGAGCAGCATGGTATGGCGGCCGTTTTATTTTGCGAAGCTGATCGTCGATCCCACCAATCCGGAGCGGATTTACAAACCGGATATGCGACTGATCGCTTCGGAGGATGGTGGCCAGAGTTTCTCGATGGTGTCGGGTGGCACGCATGCGGATCACCACGATGTCTGGATCAACCCCAAGAACCCAAAATTCGTCGTCACGGGCGACGACGGTGGTTTGTGGATCAGTCACGACGGCGCCAACAAGTGGACCAAGGTCGACACCTTACCGGTCTCGCAGTTTTATCACGTGAGCGTAGACAACAAAGATCCGTACCAGGTTTATGGCGGATTACAGGACAACAGTTCCTGGGTGGGGGACTCCGCGTACCCGGGTGGCATTACCAATGCGCGCTGGGAAAACCTGTTTGGTGGCGATGGCTTTTGGGTGTACCCCGATCCGACCGACGCCGACTACGCCTATGCCGAAGCGCAGGGCGGCGCCATTGGTCGTGTCAATCGCCGCACGTTGGTGCAGCGTGACATCCAACCGAAGGCGGGCTACCACGAGAAGTTGCGCTTCAATTGGAACGCACCCATCGCGCTATCGCCGCATGACCCGGCGCGGCTGTATCTGGGCGCGCAAATGCTGTTCCTTACCAAGGATCACGGTCAGAGTTGGACCCGGATCTCGCCGGACCTGACGACCAATGACCCGCAGAAGCAGCGCCAGGAAGAGTCCGGTGGCATCACCGTGGATAACTCCGCCGCCGAAATGCATACGACGATTTATACGGTGTCTGAAAGTCCCGCCGAGGCGGGCGTGATCTGGGCCGGCACCGATGACGGCAACGTGCAGGTCACGCGCGATGACGGCAAGTCCTGGCACAACGTCACGGCCCATGTGCCTGGACTCCCCGCCAGCAGTTGGGTGTCGACGATCGAGGCCGGTCACGCGCCGGGGCTGGCTTACGCGACCTTTGACCGGCATACCTTCGGTGATTTGGCGCCTTATCTGTACGTGACGCGCGACTACGGCGCGACTTGGACGCGTTTGGCTGGTGCAGGCAGTAGTGTGCGCGGCTACGCGCATGTGGTGCGTGAAGATCCGAGCGATGCGCGCGTACTGTACTTGGGCACTGAGTTCGGTTTGTGGATCTCGGTCGACACAGGCGTCCACTGGGCCGAGTTCAAAGGCAGCCACTTCCCGTCGGTGGCGGTGCGCGATCTGGCTATTCAGCACCGCGATCACGATCTGGTGATCGCCACCCACGGCCGCGGCCTATGGATCATCGATGACCTGCAGCCGTTGCGCGCGCTGGCCGAGGGTTCGACCGAGACGTTCCGCTTCTTGCCGACGCGCGCGCGTCAGCAGCGCTTGCAGGGCAATGGTGGGTGGCCCACTGGGGATGCGCAGTTCCGCGGCGCCAACCCACCGGACGGTGCTGAGATTGCGTATTACCAGCCCACGCGGCATATCTTTGGCACCTTATTAGTAGAGATCCTCGACGCGGCCGGTCACGTGATCGATACCTTGCAAGCCGGTAAACGCAAGGGCATCAACCGGATCTACTGGTCTATGCAGGCCAAGCCACCGCGCGTGCCCAGTGGCGCGCAAGCGTCCTTCGCTGGCACCGTTGGGCCGCGTGTGATCCCCGGTCGTTATACCGTGCGGATCACCAAGAACGGTGTGGTATACGAGCAAGCGCTCGAACTCGGGCTGGACCGTCGGGCGGACTATACGGTGGAGGATCGTCGGGCCCATTTTGCGGCCGCCACGCAGGTGATGGCGCTGTTTGAACGGACGACCGATGTGGTCGAACGGATCAATGCCACGCGACAGGTGTTGGCGCAGCGGGCGAGTGGTGCGAAGGAAGGCGCAGCGCGCACGGCGCTCGAGTCCTACGATGCCGCACTCGACCGCGCGCGCAAGCAGATTGTGGCTACCACCGAAGGCGGCGCCATCACCGGCGAGGAACGCTTACGCGAGCATCTCGATCAGGTTTATGGCGCTTTACTGGGCTACGAAGGACGTCCAGCGACGTATCTGATCGAACGCATCGCCGTCCTGGATCGAGAGATTGCGGACGTGGAGGCCGAGGCCAAGACGCTGCTCTCGACCGATCTAGAGCGCGTCAATCGCGCCCTGACGGCGGAGGGAATCGCGACGATCGCGGCCGCAGCGGTGGAGTCCGAACGGGCCACCGCAGCGGCCGCAGCCCAATGGGCCGCCCTATGGTCAGAACGATCTGCGGACGCCCCCGCCGTGGCAACGCGAGCCGAGCGCGATTGAGTGTGGCACGCGGGTGCGTGGGCGACAGCCCGCGCGCCCGCGCGCCTCGGCCAGAGCAGAGGCTCTGGCCGAGAATCTCAGTGCACGAGGCTATTGAGTTCGAAGATCGGCAGTAGCAGGGCCAGCACGATCACCAAGACGATGCCGCCCATTACCAGAATCATTGCGGGCCCGAGGATATTGACGGCGGTATTCACAATGCCGTCCATGTCGCGTTCCTGATTATTGGCCGCGCGTTCCAGCATGGTCTCGAGTTCGCCGCTGGATTCGCCGCTGGCGATCAAGTGGATCAGCATCGGCGGATACAGACGCGAGGCGCCAAGCGAGCGGGCGATGGGAGCGCCTTCGCGCACCTTGATGGCGGCTTCGGCGACCGCTTCACGCATCGGCAGATTGGCGACCACCTCGCCGGCAATGCGCATCGCTTCCAGTACCGGCACGGTGCTGGCGGTGAGAATGGACAGCGTGCGGGCAAAGCGTGCGGCGTTCACGCCCCGGGCAACGCGTCCGATGATCGGTAGCCGCAAGACGGCATGATCCCAGCGGCGGCGGGCAGCGGGATTTTTCAGCCAACGCTTGATGCCCCAAATGGTGCCGCCGGTGCCCAATGCGAGCAACCACCACCAGGCCCGAAAGCCATCACTGGCCGCGATCAAGGCACGGGTCAACAACGGCAGTTGGTGCTTGCCGGCTTTGAAGACGTTGACCACTTCGGGGACGACGTACGCCAGCAGCAGCGAAACAATCACGATGCAAACCACGGTCAGCAGGATCGGGTAGACCAGTGCATTGCGGACGCGGGATTGTAGGATTTCACGGTTCTCCGTGTAATCGGCCAGGCGCTCGAGGACGCCGTCTAAGCGACCCGCCTGCTCGCCAGCGGCAACCGTGGCGCGATAGATCTCTGGAAACACTTGCGGGAACACGCCGAGGCCATCCGCCAGCGTGCGGCCTTCGACGACGCGCGAGCGCACCCCGGCAATGACCGCTGCGACGCGCGGTTTTTCCGTCTGCTGCGAGGTGGCGAGGAGGGCCTCTTCGAGTGGTAGACCGGCGCGCGTGAGCGTCGCCAATTGGCGGGTTAGCAACGCAAGGTCCGTTGCCGAAATGCCGCGGCGTAAGGTGAAGTGTCCGCCGGCCCGTTTTTTTTCTGTGCGTTCGACTTCGCTGATGGTGACGGGCAGCAGCGATTGCTCGCGCAGTTGCTGGCGTACTTGACGGGAGTTGTCGCCCTCCAGCAGACCGCGTTGTTCGCGGCCCGCCCGGTCTAGCGCGACGTATTCAAAAGAAGGCACTGGGCGTTAGTCCTCGCGCGTGACGCGCAGCACTTCTTCGAGGGTCGTTTGACCTGCCAGAATGCGACGGCGGCCGTCATCGCGGATGCCGCCGGTCAAGGCGCGGGCGTGTCGTTCCAGTTCGTGCTCGCCGGCGCCATCGTGGATCAATTGGCGCATGCCGTCGTCGACCATGGTGAGTTCGTAGATGCCGGTACGGCCACGGTAGCCGCCGTGCGCACCGGCACCGGCCTTGTACAGCGTGGTCGGCGTCTGTGGATCGGTGCCTAGTAGTTCGAGTTCTCGTGCACTGGCCTCGTAGGCGACGCGGGTGGTGGGTTCGAGCACGCGCACCAGGCGTTGCGCGACCACGCCGAGCAAGGTGGAGGACAGCAGGAAGGGCTCGACCCCCATGTCGCGCAGTCGCGTGATAGCGCCCACTGCCGTATTAGTATGCAACGTCGACAGCACCAGGTGCCCGGTCAGCGATGCCTGAACCGCAATTTGCGCGGTTTCGATGTCACGGATTTCACCGATCATGACCACGTCCGGATCCTGACGCAGAATGGCACGTAAACCCCGTGCGAAGGTCATGTCGACCTTGGTGTTGACCTGCGTTTGGCCGATGCCGTCGATGTAGTACTCGATCGGGTCTTCGACCGTCATGATGTTGCGCGTGGTGTCGTTGAGACGCTCCAGCGCCGCATACAGCGTCGTGGTTTTTCCCGATCCAGTGGGCCCGGTCACCAAGATGATGCCGTAGGGCTTGTGGATCAGTTCATCAATCTGGCTCTGGGTGTTCGGTGCCATGCCCAGATGACCGAGGTCGAGCCGCCCGGCTTGCTTGTCCAGCAGTCGCATCACGACCCGTTCGCCGTGTCCGGAGGGCAGGGTCGAGACGCGCACGTCGACCGGTCGGCCGGCAATGCGTAGCGAAATTCGACCATCTTGGGGAAGACGCTTCTCGGCGATGTCGAGTTTGGACATGACCTTGATACGGGACACCACCACCATGGCCAGTGCACGCTTGGACTGCAGCACTTCGCGCAGTTGGCCGTGCACGCGAAAGCGAATCACTAAGCGATTTTCAAACGGCTCAATGTGGATATCGGAGGCGTTTTCACGTACGGCTTGCGTGAGTACCGCGTTGATCAGTTTGATGATCGGCGCATCGTCCTCACTCTCCATGAGGTCGGAGGGTTCCGGTAGTTCATCCGCCAGATGCGCCAGGTCCGTGTCTTCTTCTAGGCCTTCAGCCGCTTCGGCCGCGGCATTCTCACCGGAGGCGTAACCGGCCTGCAGTAAGGACTCGAAGCGGGCCTCATCGACGGTCTCGAGGACGACCGGTTGACCCAGATGCCGACGCGCCTCGGCAACGGCGCGTCGGTCTACGCCTGCGCGCAACATGAGTTTGAGTGCCACGCCGTCCGTCGACGCCACGAGCACGCCGTGCTTCTTGGCGAACGCAAAGGACAGGCGGCGATCGGTCACGGCGTTCATCCGCCAGGGCCTTCTGTGGCCGGCGCGCTCGGCGCGTCGGGCACGGTGCGTGGCGGGCTAGCCGGTGTCGTCTGCAGGTGCGGCGGCGACTCGAGGCTGCGCTCGGTCTGGCGATTGGCGCGCGCTTTGGGGGTTTCCGTCGGCGGCTCGGTTGAGGGCTGCAGATCGCGCAAGTCCGGCATGGTGGGATTGGGTACACCCGGTTGTAGTTCGACGTTGCGCCCCCGGCGCATTTCGAGGCCGCGCATGTAGTTGTACTTGGCGGAGGTTTCACTGGCCATCTGTGCGCCATCGACGAGGATCTTGGGGCGCAGGAACACCATCAAGTTGGTCTTTTCTTTGGTGGATGAGCGCGTCTTGAACAGATTGCCGAGGCCGGGAATCGAACCGAGAAATGGAATCGCCTGCGCACTCGAGGACACGCTGTCTGAGATCAGGCCGCCCAGTACGATGATTTCGCCATCATTGGCCAGCACGCGGGTGTTGATCACGCGCTTGGACGTTTGCACGTCGACGGTCGCAATCGAACTCTTGATCAAATTAGATACTTCTTGCTCGATCTTGAGCAGAACGGTGCCGTCATCGGTGATTTGCGGCGTGATTTTTAAAATCGTGCCGACTTCCTGCCGCTGGATCGTCTGGAAGGGATTGACCACGCCGCTGGTGCCCCCGGTCGCGCCAGTTCCTCCTGCCGCGTTGCCAGCCATGCCGTAACTGGAGGAGTAACTGCCGGTCAGGAAGGGCACTTCGGTGGCGACCTTAATCGTCGCTTCCTGATTGTCCAAGGTCACGATCGAGGGCGTGGAGATGATGTTGGTGTTGGCCTTGCCTTGTAGCGCATTCAAGATGGCGCCGAAGTTCACCCCGGATTGCTTCAAGCGGCCGATGCCCATGGTGAAGCCGTTGGGAATCGCCGACGGCGTTACGCCAGTAGGATTTAGGGCCGCTGCTGCGAGCGTGGCGATCGAGGGGCCGCCGGTGCCAACCGGGCTGATAAAGCCGCCGGCCGGCTGGTTCTTGTTCGAGCCATCAAAAAACCAATTGACGCCAAGGTCCACATTGGAGGAGCCGGTGATTTCGACAATGATGGCTTCGACCTGCACTTCGAGGCGACGAATGTCGAGGTGATCGACGATGTCCATCAACTGGCGCATCTGCTTGGACGGCGCCGTGATCACGAGCGCATTGGTGGTGGGGTCGGCCCAGATGGAGGTCGACTTGTCTGCGGCACCCGCACCACCGGCCGCGGCAGCGCCTTGCGTACTGGTGGCTTGCAGTTGTTCCTTGAGTTTGCCGGCGATTTTCTCCGCATCCCCGTATTTCAAATAGCGGACATGGGTGCCCGAACCAGTTTCAAGCGGCGTATCGAGGTGGGCGACCAGCGCACGCAGTTTCAGCCGCTGGTTTTTATCGCCCGAGAGCAAAATGCTGTTGGTGCGGTCGTCGGCGATGATCTTGGCCGAGGACCCGCCCTCGGCCTGTCCACCGGCCGCGAGTTGGTTGATGACGCGGGTGATCTCACCGGCGGTTGCGTGCTCGAGTCGGATGACGTCGATATCGTCATCACCGCCTTGCTCGATGCGTTCGAGAATGCGGACCATGCGGTTCACGTTGTTGGCGTGATCCGAGATGATCAACATGTTGGTGGCCGGGTAGGCGGCCAGATGGCCGTTCTGCGGAATCAAGGGCCGCAGGATGGGCACCAACTGCGCCGCGTTGGCATTCTTCAGTTGCACCACTTGGGTCACTAACTCATCGGAGTTCGCACTGACGGAATCCGGTAGATCATTCGCTGGCACCTGACGGGAGTTGGCGTCCGGGATGATCTTCCAAAGTTTGCCGGACGGTACAGCGACGAAGCCGTGCACTTGCAGAATGGATAGGAACGCTTCGTAGAAAGCGTCGGGCGTCATGGGCGTAGACGACAGCATGGTGACCTGCGCTTTGACGCGCGGGTCGATGATGAAGTTGCGGCCGGTGATCTGGCTGATGGCTTCGACGATCTGGGTCAAGTCCGCGTCTTTGTAGTTCGGCGTGATCAGTGCTTGGGCCAAGGCCGCGGCCTGCGGCGCCGACTGTGCCGCGATCGGCGCGGTGGGGACCGGTTGCGCGCCGGCGCTGAGGACGACCGACACGGCGACCGTGAGGGCGAGCGCTAGCGCGCGGGACTGAGGCAGAGATTTCGTCAGCATGGGTTTCTCATCGAAAGAGACGCTACTCGTTATTGGGGTTCGATTCGATCGGCGCCGGCCCATTGGGGCCGTTCAGTGGATGCGCCCCATTGGGCCCGGAGAGTGTGGCTAATTGGGATGAATCAATCGTGACGGACTGAATCGTGCCGCCGCGTTCGATAGTGACGGTGGCGGAGGTCGCGCTGCCGAGGGTTTGCAGCAGTTCCAGGCCATGTTGCGCATCCTGGAGCGGTACGCCATTGACCTGGGTCACCACGTCGCCCGGTTGCAGGCCGAGGTCATCGAACTTTTTACGGGCCCGGCCGGGGAACAGGCGGAAGCCGCGCAACTGGCCGGCGACGTAGTTCGGCATAGGCCGGATGAGGTCCCCAATGACCTCCGGCGCGGCGGCGGCCTGACGGGCGACGTCCGCCAAGGCGGGGCCTTGCGTGACTGGGGGCATGCCGCCCACGCTGTGCGGCAGGTTCAGCGTTTCATGGACGCCGCCCCGATCGATGATGACCCGGTCGGTGTAGACCTCCAGCAGGCGGATCCCGGGGGCTACGTCCGAACCGGTCGCGTAGACATGCGCGTCATTGACGGTCGGGCCGAGGATCGCCAATCCCGCGGTCGGGTCGTTGACCGCGAGCGTGCCGACGAGGGTCAGGGCGATGTTGGTTGGCGGCGCGATGGTCGTTGCGGCCGCGCTGGGGGGCTCGCCAAAGAGGCGGCTGGCCTGGTCCGTGCGCGGGGTCTCGAGCAGGACCGTGGCCGCCGGGTTCGGTGGGATGGCGGTGGTCGGCACGAATTTCCAGGTCAAGAGTGCCAATTGCGCGGCTCCAACGGCCGTGCCGACCAGTGTGGCAAGCCGTGGCAGGCCGTCGCTGGCGAGCGCACGAGCAAGAGAGGTAGGTAGGGAGCGCAGCAGGGACAATTCGGCGACCTTCTTCGGGACTGGATGCAAAAAAAATCAAAGACCTAAATGGCCCTTCAGCGGGGGGGCCCATGCTGATGATACGGAGGGATTGGAGTCCCTCACAAGCGCCGTCTGTGACTGGAATCGCGAATTGCGTCTTGAGTTGAGGTTCCCCCGCCCCTATAAAGGGTGCGATGAGCGCCAATGACCCCAGAGACCCGAACGACCCCACCCCCCACGACCCGGGCCATAGCCTGGTGGTGGAGGAGGCTGCGCCCAAGCTGAAGCGGCCGCCGCTTTATCAGGTGGTGTTGCTCAATGACGACTACACTCCAATGGAGTTCGTGGTCGAACTGCTGGAACGCATTTTTGGCTTGGACCGCATCCAAGCGACCCGCGTGATGCTTGCGGTACACACCCACGGACGCGGCGTCTGCGGGGTCTATACCTTTGAGATCGCCGAGACCAAGGTGGCGCAGGTGTTGGCCTATGCGCGTCAGCATCAACACCCGCTGCTATGCACGATGGAAGCGACCGGCTGAGCCTGTCTAGGAGGATGTTTTGCTCTCCAATGAACTCGAATACTGCCTGAATACGGCCTTTCAGGCTGCCCGGGAGACCCGTCACGAGTACATGACGGTGGAACACCTGCTGTTGGCGATTATCGACACGGCGTCCATCCGGGAGATCCTCAAGGCCTGTGGGGCGGATCCGCTGGTGCTGCGCGGTGAATTGGAGGCGTTCGTAGGCTCCGCCACCCCGCGCCTGTCTGGCGAGGATGCGCGTGAAGTGCAGCCGACGCTGGGCTTTCAACGCGTCTTGCAGCGGGCGGTGTTTCACGTCCAGTCCAGCGGCAAGAAGGAAGTGGCCGTTGCCAATGTGCTGGTGGCGATATTTAGTGAGAAGCAGTCGCACGCTGTCTATTTGCTGTCCAATCACGAGGTCACCCGGCTCGATGTCATCAATTTCATCTCGCATGGGATGACCAAGACCGATGAGGCGGCCCCCGCCAAGGAAGAGGCGGGCGAGGGGGCGGCGCGTGGTGAGAGCGAGACGGCCGAAGGGGCCCTCGATAAATACGCCACCAATTTAAATCAGCGCGCCATCGAAGGACGCATTGACCCGCTGATCGGGCGCACGCACGAGGTCGAGCGCACGATCGAGATTTTGTGTCGGCGCCGTAAAAACAACCCCTTGTATGTGGGCGAAGCCGGGGTGGGCAAGACGGCCATCGCCGAGGGTTTGGCGCGCTTGATCGTGGAAGGCAAGGTGCCCGAGGTGCTGGCTGACTGCACGATTTATGCACTGGATATGGGGGCGCTCATTGCCGGTACGAAGTATCGCGGCGACTTCGAGAAGCGTCTCAAAGGCGTGCTGTCAGAGTTGCACAAGCGCCCAGGCGCCATCTTGTTCATCGATGAGATTCATACCGTGATCGGCGCCGGTGCGGCCTCCGGTGGCGTCATGGATGCGTCGAACTTGATCAAGCCGGTACTGGCCAATGGCGAACTGCGCTGCATTGGTTCAACCACGTATCAAGAATATCGCGGTATTTTCGAGAAAGATCACGCGCTATCCCGACGTTTCCAGAAGATCGACGTCATCGAGCCATCCGTGGCGGAAACGATCGAAATTCTGAAAGGGCTGCGCTCGCGTTACGAAGAACACCATGGTGTGCGCTACGAGGACGCGGCGCTGACCGCGGCGGCGGAACTGGCGGCGCGCTATATCAACGACCGGCACTTGCCGGACAAAGCCATTGATGTGGTCGATGAGGCCGGTGCGAACTTGCGCCTCAAGCCGGTCGATCAGCGCCCCGAGGCGGTGACGGTCGAACACGTGGAGGCGGTGGTTGCGCGGATTGCACGCATACCCCCCAAACAAGTGTCGACCTCTGATCGTGAGGTGTTGCGCCATTTGGAGCGCAATCTGAAGCTCGTGATTTATGGGCAGGACCCGGCCATTGAGACCTTGGGCGCGGCCATCAAAATGGCACGCTCGGGACTTGGCGATGCCCGTAAGCCGGTGGGCTCCTTCCTCTTCGCCGGCCCCACGGGCGTCGGCAAGACCGAAGTGACGCGCCAACTGGCGCTGGCACTGGGTGTTGAGTTCATCCGTTTTGACATGTCCGAGTACATGGAACGGCATACG
>Ga0194049_1000451_pt1 | contig 13957 bp, 14 predicted proteins | sample JunL2225m_MetaG_FD_148665 | JGI IMG/M metagenome (GOLD analysis project Ga0194049, IMG submission 148665) | Anoxic zone freshwater microbial communities from boreal shield lake in IISD Experimental Lakes Area, Ontario, Canada - Jun2016-L224-25m | ecosystem: Environmental > Aquatic > Freshwater >... | reverse complement strand
GGGGGGAACACGCCTGCCGGGCCGGGACCGGCACGGCGCTGTATAGCGGCGGAATCGAGATTCTTGGGCAAAACAACGCCCCGGCTTTGGATGCCATCGCCTGGTACGGCGGTAACAGCGGCGTCGTCTTCGACCTGCCGGAGGGTGAAGACTCCTCAAGCTGGCCCGAGATGCAATACCCCAACCCCAAGTCCGGCACCCGCGAAGTCGGCAAGAAGCGGCCCAACCCGTGGGGTTTGCATGACATGCTCGGCAACGTCTGGGAGTGGTGCGCGGACGGCAAACGGGAATACACTGGGGAAATGCAGATTGACCCGGTGGGTCCGATGGAGACTGGCGCGGCCCGTGTGCTTCGTGGCGGGTCATGGCTCTACGTCGCGAGGGACTGCCGTTCCGCGTGCCGTAGCAGCTTCCAGCCCGACCTCCAGTACTACGACGCTGGCTTTCGTTGCGCCCGAGTTCAGGCGTGAGGTAGGCAAGCAGGGCGCAGGCCGGGGCAAGGCAGACGCGAAGCGGAGCGAGCCAGTCTGCCGAAGCCCCGGCCTGCGGGAGTGTGTTTCGCCTTTCATTTTCGCCTAAGCGAAAATGCCCCGTGTGGCAACACTAGGCAAGGCGGGTTCTCTGGCGCTGTCGCCTGTTAAGGCAATGCCTATCAGTGAATGACTGAAAAAACGAATCCTTTTTAACCGGCTTCACCCTCAAAAATCCATGGGGTCGTCAAACCCGCCGTCCTCCACAACCGGGGCGGTCACCGGCTTGCTTGGCGTTTCCCCTGCGTTTCCCCGCCGCTTTTTCACGTCGTAGGGGCTTAGCGCGGCTTGCACGGTGATGTTCAAGCCGTGCCGCTCCTCCCCGGTGGCCTTGTCCGCCCAGGTTGTTGGCTTCATGGAGCCGACGACCGCAACGGCATCGCCTTTTTTCAGGTTGGCGATCTTCTCCGCCATGTCGGCAAAGGCAATGCCCGACACGACAACCGGGCCTTCGTCGCCCGTGTGGACCGACAGCAGGAAATTGCAAAATGACTTCCCGCTCGGGCCGGTCTTCAAGGCAGGGTCGCGGATCAGCTTGCCGCTTATCAATGCGTCGATCATGGAGTTACATCCGTCATGCTACCGCGTAGGCCGGTCGATTGCACCGGCAAGGGTTTGTTGATTTGCCGGGACACCTTCATTCGCGGCTTCCGGGCGGCTTTGCCGCTTCAATTGATTCCTTCAATTTATGGCTGGCCTTGAAGGTCACGACGCGCCTGGCCGTGATGAGAAAATCATCGCCCGTTTTCGGATTGCGCCCCGGCCTGGGCTTTTTGTCGCGCAGTTCAAAATTCCCGAAGCCCGCAAGCTTCACGGCTTCCCCCTTTTCCAGCGAGCCTCTGATTTCCTCAAACATCTGGTTCACCAGTTGCCTTGCGTCGGTCCTGCCCAGGCCCGATTGCCCAATGAGTTGGCCCACCAGATCGGCCTTGGTCAAAGTCATGCGCCCGCACCCTACAAAATTGCCTATTTTATCAGTAAATTGGAAAAACCGGCCCCGTTAAAGTGCCGACCGGTCGGATTTTACCATTCGCATTGCCATCCCATTCCAGTGCCTTCAATCGCGTCGGCAATGGGTTCTAGCGGTAAAGCCGCGAAAAGACGCAAGGCGGCATGGATATATACCCCTGTCATAAGCAGTATCAAGACATCTGATATAACCTCATAATGTTTTACGCCAAGAGAGTATATGGCGAGCATACATACTCATGTAATCAAACATTGTTTCCATGATTAAATAACTAAAAAAACATCAACAAAATTGGTTTAAATACATCAATATAAGTTGACATATAAGGCGTAATATACTATTATATACCTACTGACCGGGCATTTCGCCAAGGTCAACAACCGGAGGATTTCCGATGAATGATGCAACCACAAACACCCTTTCAGCCACTCTTGTCAAAGAGTCTCAGCGCCTTTCAATACTGCCCCGTTTCTTTGGCCCCAAGCTGATGATGCGCGGTGAAAACTTAGTTTACGGCTGGTTGGGCAGCTTGTCCGAAGACTACACAGGCGGCTACTGGCATTTCTACACGCTGTCCAATGGCGGCTTTTACATGGCCCCTGCCAGTAGCGAGGGGTTTCACTTGGTGTGTTCTGGCAACTGCTTTGAGGGCGACCTTTCCGCAGACGCGGCGGGGATCGTGGCTACCCTCTTTGCGGTTTGCCAACTGGCCGGGGAAGCGGGAACGGATCAACTGATTGACCTTTACCACAACCTGAGAGATTTCGCGGGCGAACATGCCGAGGCTTCGGCAATCTTCGCCGCTATCGACTAATCCATAAGCAGCAGGGGCATGTAAAAACATGCCCTTGCGACTATCCTAAACCGATTGGAGTGATAGCATGTCCGTTTGAGGAAGAACGCCTTTGCGCTTGGAGAGAATAGGGATTTCGCTTAACCTTAATCGGGGAGGCATTCGTGTGTCGCCCAAAGAAATCCCCAAACAGGAACCAACATAAACACGCGAGACACACTAGAATAGACACTTTATAGGGCAGTGGACACCATGACAGAAATTCGCGCCGAATGCCTACGCCCCTTTGGTGAAGGATGGGAACAGCCGACCGGGGAAGAGGTTAGGGAAATTTTAAAACGCGCTGGTTTGAGCGGTAGCCAGACGGCCACGTTGCTAGGCTTGGGCAAGAACGGAGGGCGCACAGTCCGGCGCTGGACCGGCGACGAATCGCCCATCCCCTATGCTGCATGGGCTTTGCTCTGCGCGAGTGCTGGCCTTGGGGAGATATGGCGTTGATATGAGCTAGCATGTGGGCAATTGAACAATTTAACACTAGACAGATCGTGCCGAAATGTCCAATGTTGTCAAATCTAGTCCAAGCCGAGCATTTCAGAGTGAGCTTTATGAGATGCGACATTGAATTCATTCATTTTATCCATTATTTCGTCGATATTGCCGCGCTTCGTGGCGAATAAGTTATTCAGAAGTCCAATGCAGTCATTAGCGGCATTTGTGACTGCGTTTCCTGTATTTGGAGCAAATACTATGCATCTGCGGATGCGAAATCTTAGCTCAAAAATACTAGGGTGTAGTCTATATATTTCTTTCCCCCAGTCCTCTTGAATATCCTTACTATTATTCGGATTATTCAAGTCCCCTGATATAGCGTTTAATAGAGCTAAGTCCCTTTCTAATATTTTCATAAATTCTTGACAACACTCAAAGAATTGTTCCGCCCATTTCTTGTGAAAATCTGATTCTTTTATAACTGTGGCTTTTATGTTTTCTGTTATGTGAAGAAACGAAATTCCGATAATTAAGACAATTATCGGAGTGGCTATAGTAGAAATTAACTTGACGATTTCTATCCAGAATTTCATATCATCAATTGTCATTTTATTATTTCCGTAATGCTTTTACAAAAAATGATCGCTAATTATGGCGTTATTAGACATTTTGAGCCAAATTGTCTAGTTTATGAAAGCCCGCTCATTGATTTTAGCGGGTTTGCGGGGCATCGAAACACCCGAAAACTAGACAAAAAGATATGGACGACCGAAAACACCTCACCAGCCGAGAAATTGAAAAGCTGATAGCCGCCACCAAGGGGGCGAGGCACGAAGCGCGTGACCGCTGCCTACTCCTGCTCATGTTTCGCCACGGCTTGCGAGTTTCCGAAGCATTGAGTCTAAATTTATCACAGATTGACCTTGAAGAGCGGATTTTGCATGTTTCGCGGTTGATAAAGAGGGTTATAATCACCCGCTACGCGCCGACGAGTGCCGTGCCATTCGCGCTTGGTTGATCGTGCGGGAGAAGATGAAGCCTGAAACCAAGGCGCTGCTTGTCAGTGCTCGGCGCGGCGCACTTTCGCGCAAGACCGCTTGTGGCTTGCCATCCGCCAGTATGGCGAGGCGGCAGGGCTTGAGGTTGCCGCCCATCCCCACATGCTCCGCCATGCTTGCGGCTTTGCCCTTGCCGACCAAAGCGCGGACACGCGACTCATTGATGACTATCTAGGACACCGAAACATACAGCACACTGTCAGGTACACGGCGACCAATACGGCGCAGTTTGAAAAATTGTGGCGCTAGTTGTTAGGCAAAACTGCTAGACTCTAAAACCGTTGTTTTTACGGGCATTCTTGTTTGTATAAAAAAACCTTGGGTTGGTAGACTTCACCTTTTATTTTTACGCTGACGGCTTTTGTAAAATTTCGCTAAAACCTAAAGAAAATAAAGAATTATGAACAAAGATATATGGGCTTTATATATAGGATATCTAATAATTTCAATGAATGAAATAGATGGCATGACTTCGACTTGCAGAAAGAAAATACTTAAAAAAGAAGTTAACAATACTTGGTTAAGTAAAACCTTGTCTGATAAGTTGAAATATCTTTGCAAAAAGCTAACAGCCGACGATTCAGATATCCAAAAGCTTAAAGCACTTTTCAATGAGGCGCTTGACCTATGTTCAACACGAAATTTTGCTGCTCACGGTCAGTTCGTCTTAGATAGTTCTCATATTTTGGAAGAAGGTGAAGAAATAAAATTTCTTCTTCATTCACACAAGGAAAATAAACCAGCAAGCCAAAAAGAAGTTGAACAAGCAACAAGACGATGTATAGAACTTTCAAATGAAATATCGAAATACATAGCGATCATTGAAATGGAGATATTTCGCACACATACCGTATAACCTGTTTAACACCGACTAGACAAAACGGCACAGCTTGTCTAAAAAACCTTCGTTTTTTAGACAACTCGCCACCATCAATCGCCGATTATCATAAGTCTTTTTGTCCCTGATTTATGGCACAGGCAAGCCCTTGATTTAAAAAGGACGCTAGTTTGTGTCAAATATTTTGATTTTTGGCACAACAGCCGATTAGATCGTATCGTCTTATCTAACCCTAGTAGTAGTTGCCCTCCCTCTGCAAGTCATTGCAATTTTTCCTGTAGGTGTTTTGTTTTTCCCAGTTTCTCAAGCCCTTTTTTTATCTTCTTGGGCTTTTGCGTGTGCTCTATTGGGGGTAGGTTCCGTTGTTTTCCTTTCTTCATTTCCTGAGTTCTTCTGTCCATAACCACAGACAGGAGATCGGAAATATTTTTGGCATCCTGGAATAACCGTTCCTTTTCATCATGCGCAAAGTGTCGTCCTAGCCCCTTACTAAGCATGACCTCAAATTCTCCTGTAGTAAGAATATTGCCATCCATAATGATGTTACTCACACTTAGGTATCTGTACCGCAAGAGTTTTTCGCAACAGGCGTGGACGAGCGGTTTCATTTTCTCATCTATATCTTGGTACATATCAGCGGCAATAGCCTCATTCAAAACAAAGTCGATGCCATAACCGCGTAATTCAAAGCGGAATAAAAAAATAGATACATCATTCCCGGCTATATTTTTCAAATTCACCTCATCTTTTAGACAAAATACGGATCATCCCACTTTGCAATTATTGTGAACCCACGAAAATACTTTTTAGGTTCCCCAAAGGAAACGCATGTCCACACTAGAACGAGCAATCGAAATCGCGGCCCGCGCCCATGCGGGCCAGGTCGATAAAGCGGGTCAGCCGTACATCCTCCATCCGCTACGCCTCATGCTTGCCGTCACAACTCCAAACGAGCGCATGGCTGCCGTATTACACGATCTCGTTGAAGATACGCCAATCACTCTGGACGATCTGAAGTCAGAAGGTTTCCCCCCGGAGGTTCTGGAAGCTGTCCACGCCCTTACAAAAACCAAGGGCGAAAGCCGTATCGCGGCGGCGAAGCGGGCCGCAAATAATCCGATTGGCAGAGTTGTAAAGCTTGCGGATGCCACTGACAACATGGACATCAGCCGTATCACGCAGCCTACGGAGAAGGACCATGCCCGCCTCAAGGAATACGAACAAGTGAAGGCACTGCTTCTTGAAGGTATGGACGAATGCACAGCTCCAAAACAGGATTAAAATCCTATCGAACCCCCGCTTTCTTTGGAAGCCCATGGGGGGTTCATACGTCTTGATACCGTATCTTATCCATTGCCTTTGCTTGCAAGGCTGCCCGTATGACTTGTGCCGCAAAAGCGGCTTCCTGTCCGGGCGATAGTTCTTCGTTTTCCTTGTAATATTTCTCGGCTATGGCAGGCAGCGTGTCCTCCAAGATTGATTTCGGCATGGGCAAAAAGGTGCCAGATGTCATATAAAAATTGGGCATAGGCAAGACATGACCGGCAAGCATCATGCTTGGCCTGGCACTACGGCTCATGGACAGGTCGATCAGGAAAATTTCGTTGTCATGCACACGCATTAGATCAATCAATACCAGTCCTTTGTTTGGGACAGTGGTTTTAACCGAAAACAAAGAGTAACGCGCTTTCAGCATGGCTTGAAGCAACGTCATTTCCACAGATAATTCGTCGGGGGGTGACAGTGTCAGATAGCGGGATACCATGTTGATGCCATTGCGCCGATAATGAAATAGGGCATAATCCATAAGCACCGCCAATTCGTCTTCACTGTCCAAGATCAGTGCGCCTTTCTTCAAGATGCCAAGCTTTTTGCCACATTCTTCAATGGCGGCTCGTGGCAGTTGTTTTATCAGTCTGGCATTCAAATCCATTCCAACAGACCGATAAGTTTTATACTGTTCCAAATCTAGCGAAAACTCGGTGGACTTGAATAATGATTTAATAAATCTTGGTATGAGTGACATTATCAATACCCCCATTCCTCATGAGCCAGCGGCGACCTGTTCAGCATATCCCGATATTGCCGCCATTGGGGGATATTCGCATCCATCAAGGCTACGAATCGGTCGTTGTGATGCCGTTCCAGCAGATGCGTCATTTCATGAACCACGACATATTCAAGGCACTCCCTTGGTTTCTTGGCAAGTTCGGTGTTGAGTCGGATGCTGCGTGAACCGGGGTTGCAGCCTCCCCATTTCGTCTTCATCTTCTGCACAAAGACGCACCCCACCTTCACGCCCATGATTGGCTCCCATTTGGCAATCAGGGCAGGCACGGCAGACTTGACCTGTTCCCGATACCATTGGGCAACAACAGCCTGTTTTGTGTCTTCGCTCGTTCCATGGCGAACCCGCAAAAGCATGTGGCTATGCTTTAGTTCGACTTCCGGTGCAGCATCTAACTCAACCAATTTTAGCAGGTAGCGCTTGCCCCAAACATAGTGGCTTTCGCGGTCAAGATATTCGCGGGGCGTTTCGCGTTCCTGCCCACGAAGTTTTTGTTGCTGTTGCTTGATCCAACCCAGCTTGGAAAGGGTGAACACGCGGATAGTTTCGAGTTCCATCCGCAACGGTGCCGAAACCCGCACTTTGCCGACAGGCGGATAGACGCTGAGGTGGATATTTTTGATGTCCTTGAACACCACATCCACCGGGATGTCGCCCAGGTTGAACTGTGTCACCGTCAATATTCGCCCTGTGCTTTGATGATGAGGAAAATCCTCTCCACTTCGTCCACGTTCTGCAACACGCCATACAGCGCTGCTTTGATGATCTGTTCTTTGGCTTGGATGCCGCGCCAGTCGTCGGGCCGCACTTGCTTGATGGTTTCATCAATCTTCAATGCCAAATTCAGCACCGGATCACCGGGGGCCGTATATTCACCATGGGCTTCCGCCGAACCCTTGTATTTTTCCTCTTTCAGTTTCAGGTTGTTGTACAACGCACGTTTCCCCGGCGTATCCAGCTTCTCCGGGGTTTCATCCGAATGCCCCGCCGCCACTTTCTTCGCCAGTTCTGCGATGAGCTTTAGGTATTCCTCATATTCGATGGCCTTGGCCTTACGCGCTGCGATGATTTCGTCCAACAAGGCGGACATCTTCTCGAAATAGGCCGGGTCGCTGAGGTGTTCCTTGATGATCTTGCTGCGGACGTTGTTCTCGATGGTCTCGGCAACGGCTTCCTTGTTTTTCATGTTGCCCAGTTGGGTTGCAATGGCCTCGGCTATGCCGGTTTTCACAATCAGGTCCAGCAGCCCCATGTTGTCAAAGGGTGAAATCTTCCTCGGTTCGTCGGCCTCAATGTAAGTGTCGATCAAATGCCGCATGTCGGCTTCATAGGCTTTCATGTCCAAGGTTTCGGCGCTGGCCTTGCGGACAATCTCGCGGACATTGAGATAATGTTCAATCCGCTTTTTGATGCGGCTAATGTCGGCGCTGCTGTAACCGGCTGGCTCAAGCTCGTCGGCAATGTTGGCGTAGGCGCGGACCAATGCCACGGTCACCTTGTAAAGGGCCGAGCGTTGCGGTTCCCTTTCCTTCAGGTCGGTCGGAATCTCCGTATTGCCGCAGAAGTAATGGATATGCGCCAACTCGCCCTTGGGTGGTTCCACTGGCTCACATAAAAGGGTGATGACTTCCAGCGCGTTGTCGAGCCGTTCCTTGCCCTTTTTCAGGCGGTCTTGCAGCAACACTTCCGGGTCGGACCCGCCCGCGCTGTGGTCCAGTTCGGAGGTGTACACGGCAATGGCGTTCTCCACCTTCTTGAACAGGTCTTTGTAGTCCACGATGTAGCCGAAATCCTTGTCATCGCCATCCAGCCGGTTGGTGCGGCAGATGGATTGAAACAGGCCGTGATCCTGCATGGACTTGTCGATGTAGAGGTAGGTGCAGGGCGGGGCATCAAAGCCGGTCAGCAATTTGTCCACCACCACCAGCAGTTTCATGTTGGCCGGTTCTTTGATGAACTGGGTTTTAGCTTGCTCCTCATAGGTTTCTGTCTTGCCCATGCCCGGCTTGGCTGCTATGGGTTTGAGCAGTTCGTTGTAGGTGTTATAGATGAACTGCTTGTCGGTCTCGCTGTTCGCGCCGGTTTCTTCCTTGGTCACGTCCTGCGCCTGTGGGTTGTAGGAAGTCACCACCGCGCACTTGCCCTTGAATGGTGTCTTCTGGAACAGGGTGAAATATTTGCAAGCTTCGTAGATGCTGGATGCCACCAAGAGGGCGTTGCCGTTGCCATTGCTCAGGCGGGGGCGTTTCCTGAAATCTTTGATGATGTCCTGGACCACCTTCCTCATGCGGGATTCCGAACTCAGCACCACTTGCAAGGTGCCCCATTGCTTCTTTAGCTCGTCTCTCTGCCAATCGTTCAAATCCTTGGAGACGATTTCAAACCATTCATCCACGCTTTCTTGCGAAGTGAGCCGCTGGTTGATGTCCCGCGCTTCGTACAAGAGGTCGAGTATCACGCCATCCTCCACCGCCTCATTAAACTTGTAGGTGTGGATGTAACCGCCGAACATTTCAAGGCTGGTGGCCTTGTCCTTCTTTAATAAAGGTGTGCCGGTGAAACCGATGAAAACGGCATTCGGCATCATCGCCTTCATCACGCGATGCAGCTTCCCGCTTTGGGTGCGGTGGCACTCGTCCACGAAGACGAATATCTCGCCTACCGTCTGGCTCGGTTGGTTTTCCAAATCCTTGATGAACGCATCAAAATCGTCCACGTCACGCCTACCGAACTTATGCACCAGCGAACACAATAGGCGCGGCCTGGCTTGGGCGAGTTGGCTCATCAAGTCATGGCCGCTGCCGGTGCGGTAAATCGTTTCGCCCGCTTCGGTGAAAACCCGCTCGATCTGTTTGTCCAACTCATCGCGGTCGGTGACGATGACGACACGGGCATTCGGGTTGTTTTCCAGTATCCACTTCGCCAGCAACACCATGACAATGCTCTTGCCGCTGCCTTGGGTGTGCCAGATGATGCCGCCCTTGTAGGCGTTCACAAACTCCTGAGCGGCCCTGATGCCGAAATACTGATGGACGCGGGGCAGTTTCTTGATGCCGCCATCGAACAGCATGAAGTCATACATCAACTCGATCAGCCGCTTTTTGCCGCACATTTTCAACAAATACTTGTCCAGCTTGAAGCGGCTGTCGTCCTGCTCGTCTTCCTTCCATTTGAGGAAATACTTTTCCGGCGTACCGATGCTGCCATATTGCAGCCCTTCGGAGTCGTTGCCCGCGAAGACGAATTGCACCGTGCTAAAAAACCACTCGTTAAATTCGGGTTGTTGGTTGGACAGGCTTTGACGGATGCCGTCGCCGATGCTGACGCGGCTGTTCTTCAGTTCCAGCACCGCAATGGCGATGCCGTTGACATACAACACCAAGTCAATCCGCCGCTGGTGGTTGCCGAGCAAGGTAACCTCCTCGACGATCACAAAGTCATTATTTTCTGCATCCAACCAGTCGATCAGGTGGACAGTCTCCGTGACCTTGCCCGCCTCGGTCTTGACCGGCACACCGTAGCGCAAGAGTTTGTAAACCGCCTGATTATTCCCGTACAGGTTGCGGCTGTGGTTATTCGCCTCGGTTTTCAGTTTGTGCAATGCCACGTTGATCTGTGCCATGCTGTAACCCCGCCAAGTCAGCCACTCGGTCAGCAACCCCTCTTCAATATTGCTATTGCCTTCACGGTGGGTCCAGTCGCCCAGGTAGCGGTAATCCAATTCATCCTGAAATAGCGCGATGACGCGGTTTTGGGTGGCGCGTTCGGGTTGGCCGACAAAACTCATAGAGACTCCCAGTCTTCCAGTTGCAATCCGTCAACACGCTCAAACTCGCGGGTGTTATGAGTGACCAATAGAATGTTAAGCGAACGGGCATGAGCCGCGATGAGGGTATCGTAATGGCCTATCGGCTGGCCTTTGCGGGACAGTTCACAGCGGACTTGTGCCGCTTCGATGGATTGCCCGTCACTCCAATCCAATACTTGGACATATTTCAGAAAGTGGGTCAGGTTGGCCCGGTTTTTTTGCTGGTACTTGGAGTTGCACACGCCAAATTCCAGTTCATACAAGACAATTTGCGAAATGGCGACTTCATTGGGGGGAAATTGCATCAACCGTTTCCGCAAGGAAGGCGGATTGCTGTTGATGACACCAATGCAAGCATTGGTGTCCAACATGCGGCGGATCATTCAAAAGCCTTTCTGGGTGCATCAATGGACAGGCCGTCCGTCACAGCGAAGTCATCGCTGAAACCGCTGAATCCATCGACAAAGCCCTCCCATGAATTCATGCGTGGGGTTATGATGAGCTTCTCGCCCGATTTGTTGATAAAAACCTCATCCGTGTCCAGCCGAAATTCCTTGGGTAGGCGGATAGCTTGGCTGTTGCCGCTGGTGAACACTTTCACAGTGGTGGGTTGCATGGCATTCTCTCCCATTTGTATATATAAAAGTATATATTAAATCATTCAGCGTGGTGTTGGCGACAATTATCATGGCAATTTATTGGCATCCGCAAAATATGCACTCGACCAAGGCCAATCACTTGCCTTATCACAAAGCCCAGCCTTAACCGGATTTTCTCGAATATAGTTGACCACACGATTAAAATGATCCTCGTCGCGGATAAATCGATCCCAATACTCGCGCATCCAAAAATGCCCCGGCGGAACGCCGAGCCCCAGCTCGGCATTATGAGCCATAGCCCATCGTCCGGTATAAGATTTCCAAGACTGTAAAATTTTCGGCAAGCTTATCTTTTGCTCAATCAACACATGCACATGATTAGGCATGATGCACCATTCAATCAGGCGGTAACTTTTCCCGTCTGCATGTTGCAAGTTTTCTTGGGCCAGCAAGGCCATTTGTGGGTGCCGCAAAGCGCAACAACCCAAGCCGCTATCCAGCCACCGCTCAATTTTCTTATACCGCGCAAGCTCACGCTCAGTCATTGGCATCTGTTCCAATTCCCTCTCTATTCTATCGAGTGCTTCCTGGGGCAATGAATCGGCAAGGCGAAAAGTAATAAACTGTAAAGCCCCCAGCGCATCAAAGTGCGGCAAATAACCACGGCTGTACCAACCTTTGGTTTTCACAGGATCACAGGAACGCCAAGCCCCAGCTTGGCAAATCCCGCCATGCCGGAACGCCAAGCCCCAGCTTGGCATGGATTCCCACGCCGGAATTGCCAAGCTGGGGCTTGGCGTTCCAAATTTGCCAAGCTGGTGTTTGGCGTTCCCAGTGCCAAGCTGGGGCTTGGCGTTCCAATAATATATTCATACCAGCCTTATCTTACCCGTGAGCAGATTATGCATCATGCCTTGCTTGATGTGGCGGGCTTTAGTCAGCTTGGTTTCCAAAGCGGTGATTTCGGCATCCATGTCGGAGAGGATGGAGGCGATGGCGGTTTGTTCTGAGAGTTCAGGCACTTTAATTATTAACCTCCCAAGAGCACCACGAGAAATCCGTTTGTGAGTTGTTCCCCCGCTTCTATCGCTGACAGATATAAACCATTCCCCAGTGGAAAACAGATTAGCCAAAAATATCTTGTTTGCGGTTGAGCTTGGTGGCCGGAATATCGTGACATCGACGGATGTTACGATCTTCGTTTCTCCAATATTTGGCAAAACACAGGCTCGACCCGCTGGGTCTGCTAAACGACAAATAAGCAAATCGCCTTCATGAACTTCCTTGCAATGCAAAGCCAAAAAGGATGCTTCAAATATATATTTTTTAATATCAGTTTCGGTGTATTGCCCTATTCCAATATTTCCGGTTTGAATCAATCGCACGCCTTCGGTTGTGATGTGTTCTGACTCTATCCAATCACCATCATCAAATAGCTCCTTTTTACCGAGTGCCAAATCCAGAAGGCTTGTTTCCTTCCACTCTCCACTAAACCCCGGTAGTCGTTTCTTGCCGGTGAGCAATTCCTGCATGGCCCCTTGTTTGATGTGACGTTTTTTGGCGATGAGTTGCTCCAAGGATTCGATGAAGGCATCCGCATCGCTCAACGCCTCGGCAATGACTTCTTGTTCGGCTTTGGTGGGAGGCAAAGGGACAACAAACTGGAGCATGTCCCCAACATTTAAATGCTTCATCGTTGTTCCAATCTCGATCAGCTTAAGCCGTGAGCGACCGAATTTGCTGTTGAGATAATACGAGATAAAAACTGGAGAAACTCGTTTTTTGTCGAATCTTGAAATAATCAGTGCGTGACAATTTGAACCAGTCAATGATTCTGGAACAATTGTGGTCAGCCCAACTTCGCCTGTTTGAACAGTGAGTAAGTCTCCGCATTGGAGACATGACTTCATATGTAATCTATGAAAATTTTCAGTGACAAACTTGATTCCATGAAAGTTAAACGTGTTTTCTTCGACGTTATAACCTTGTATATAGAGGATTCCATTTTCATTATTGACATAATGTGTAGTTGCGATTCCGACAAACCCGTTTGTCATCAGCACAGTCAAGTTACCGAGAGTAGCAGTTTTCCAATCCTCCGGTATCACCCCCACTTCGGTCTGTTTGTAACCCGGCGGTATTGATGAAGAATTAATAGTTGATTTGTGAGGCTTTTGCTTGTCACTCATTTTCCGTTACCTGTTGTATAGGTATTACTCAACTGGGAACGCCAAGCCCCAGCTTGGCTTGTGGCGTTCCGGCCCTTCGTTGCCAAGCTGGGGCTTGGCGCTCCCAGTGCCAAGCTGGAGCTTGGCGTTCCAACGGTATTCATTTTCCATTCTCCGCTTCCCTAATGGTCAATTCCAGTTCATGCAGCAACTCCTCCCGGTTTGGTAAATAGAGTTGATATTTTTGCACAAATAACTGGCTATTCATCTGGTAGGTTGCGTATTCGACCAAGAGTTCATCCTTATTGCGGGTTAGGATGATGCCGATGGGCGGGTTGTCACTTTCGATATTTTCCTCCGTGGCAAAATAGCCTAGGTAAAGGTTCATTTGCCCTATGTCGTAGTGCTGCACATCCCCCAATTTGAGGTCAATCAACACAAAGCAACGCAAAATACGGTGATAGAACACAAGGTCAACACGATAATGGGTGTTGTTGATGGTGATGCGGTATTGCCGTCCGACAAAGGTGAACCCCTTGCCCAATTCCAGTAAGAATTGTTGAAGGTTGTTGCAGAGCAGTGTTTCCAGTTGGGTTTCAGAAACATGCCAAGGTTCGGGGATTTTCAAAAACTCGA
>Ga0194049_1000449_pt1 | contig 13994 bp, 1 predicted proteins | sample JunL2225m_MetaG_FD_148665 | JGI IMG/M metagenome (GOLD analysis project Ga0194049, IMG submission 148665) | Anoxic zone freshwater microbial communities from boreal shield lake in IISD Experimental Lakes Area, Ontario, Canada - Jun2016-L224-25m | ecosystem: Environmental > Aquatic > Freshwater >... | reverse complement strand
TTTTGGCGTTTGCCGTTCCACTCACAGCCGATGAAGCAGCCGTGGCCATAGTAATGGCACCCACTGTAGAAACATTAGATCCGAAAAATTCGATTAGGCCTTGCGACACACCACCCAAATTGGATGCACCATGTCGAGCCAGGTCGACACTGCCGATGTTGACAGTGCCACCACCCAATGAAACGAGTCCGACAATGTTTCCGGTGAGGCTCGATCCGAGAGATTTACCATTTAGAGTACCTGAAGCGGTACCGTTGTGGGACTTATTGGCAATGTTGAGCGTGGTCGCATCAAACGTGCCGGTATCAAAAGCTAGATAGCCTGAACCATAGCCAGTACCCGTACCTACTAAATTAAAACGCTGTCCAACGGTTACCGTACTCAGCAATAAATTTGCTGTGTGGCCACTGACATCGAAGCTGCTGATTTCATTATTACCTGAGCTGTTCGTAGCGTTTTGAACGTTGAGTGTGGCACGACCGGTACCAGCTTTATTTTTCAGAACTAAACTTCCAGTTCCTGAATTAAAATTAATTATATTGGTAGCACGTGAATTTGCACCACCCACTGTCACCGTGTCGACGTTGAGCGTATTAACGTCCGCACCTAAACTTAGGGTAAAAGTCTTGGTCTCTGGCGCGTCCATTAAAAGTGTGGTCGCGACCATCGTACTCGTGTTAGCCAACTTAATGGTCACACCAGTGCCGGTTCCACCAACACCACCAGTAGTATTGGTATCAGCACCCACACTCAATGTTCCCGTACCGAGGTACATATTGAGATTAGCCAGTGAACTCATATCCCAATTTACATAGTTAATCTTGGAAGCAGTCACACTGGCACCGACATTCACATTAGCATTAGTCGGCGAAGCCAAGGTACCAATATTCAGTGTACCAAGACCATTCACCGTTAAATTTGTGGTTGGGTTGGATCCGTTATCTAAACCAATCGTTACCAAGCCTTTTACATTAAGTGATTTAGTGGATCCGATGGTGATATAATTTACACCCGAGTTAGTCGTCGCATCCGTGACTACACGCAAGGAGCCTACATTGATTGAACCACCCGATAAATCGAGTGTGGAGTGGGTAGAGGAGGCATTAGCGCCACCAAACTTAAGCTCACCGGTAATATCGATTTGGTTATCGGCCACTACAAAAACTTTTCCTGAGGTTCCAATCGTCAACTTACCAGCACCCGTGATAGTGTTGCTCAGTGTAGTATCCGTTGACCGTGCAAGAATTAATTCAGCACCAGAAGCGATGGTGACTGCACCCGTTCCCAGGGAGCCCGCAATCATTCCATTTCCGACATTCAAAGTACCAGTCGAGATGGTGGTCGCACCTTGATAAGAATTATCTTTAGTCAGATAGAGTATTTTACCCAAACCGATATTTGAAGTTAGTGCACCCGTACCAGTAATCGGTGCAGCGATGGTATAATCATTATGGGCACCAATGGATAAAAGTCCGTTATTGGTAATCGCGGAAATATTGCTGAATGAACCCGTAGAAGTGAGTGCATACGTTGCCGGTGGTGCGATGGTGAGTGAGCCATACAATGTATTAGCTCCGGTTTGCGAAACACTTCCTGCAGAAATAATGAAATTACCTGTACCCGAAATGGCACCCAAGTTGTAAGCAGCAGATGTAGCGTACTCAAAATTTCCATTATCTACAATGGTAGCGGAGGCCGAAATCGTACCATTCAAACCAACTGTTAAAGTGGACCCCGAATAAATTGTAGCAGTTCCAGTGTAGCTATTATTACCGAGTAATTCTAAATCACCGTATCTTAAGTTGAGTGCACCTGAACCAGAAAATACTCGGGATGTAGATAACTTACCGGTGCGATAGAGATTTAAAATTCCTGAGGCACCAATAGAAATATCCCCAGCAACTAATCCAGTCGAACCGCCATTACCCAACAGCAGTACACCATTCGTCACCGTTGTCTGACCCGTGAAAGTGTTGTCGTTGGTTAAAACAAGAGTTCCAGATCCAGTCTTCGTGAGTGACAACGTATTGCTGGAGCCGTTTTGCATAACTCCGTCAAACGTGTTGGTACCCGAAACAAGGTTTAGAGTTAAAGTTGAATTAGTGCTGGAACTTCCATTTTCAATAATCGGTGTCCCAGGATTTCCAGTGTTATTGGCGAGTCCAGACAGCGTCGCATTATTACCTTTGAGGCTTAATTTACCTGTAGCTGCCGAACCAAACGTCAGAGTGTTCGTTGTACCTAAAGCACCCGTGGCACCTAATTCCAAATTAGCTGCACCATTTAAATTAATATTTCCCGTAAAACTATTGCTACCATTATTCAGAGCAATCGTTCCATTGTTCACGGTAAGACCGCCTGTAATCTTGAGCGGAGCATTGATGTCTACTCGACCTGATCCGTTTTTAATTAAACTCGTAGTACCTTCGATGCCAAAACTCGTTGAGGCTGCAGAGTTAAGGGTGTAATTAGTTGAATTATTAAAAGTTAAAGAACTCGGTAAAACAGCTTCAGCAATCGTCACAACATACGTGCTGGCAGTATCATCAAATGATACAATATCCGCTGGTAAATAATCAGAATCGAGTCCGGAACTTAAAAGCTTCCAATTAGCATTACCTGCCGCTGTCGTCCATTGTGCTAAGGGAGCACTGCCCGCCCATGTCAGGGTATCACCCGCAGTGGTAAGGATAATCTGGCTGTTCGCCACGTCATTAACCAGGGTTGTCGATTGGCGTGCACTTGCACCCGTAATCGTACCCTTAATGAAGGCGCTGAAGTTATCCAGCGAAGCGTACTTCAAAACAGTAAAGGTATCATTATCCTTCAACTGCGTTGTGTTATTAATATTGATGGTGATGGATCCGTTACTACCTAACGCTGAGAGCGCTCCGATATTAAGAATCGATGAAGCAGCACCTAAATTAATATTAGCCAAATTGATAATAGCAGCGCCTGAAAAAGTGAGCGTAGAAACGGTCAGAGCTCCGCGTGAAGCATCAGCGAGTGCGGTGTCACCTGCGGTGATAATACCGTTAGCAGAGACGGTGATGGGTGCGGTGATAGTACCCTTCCCGGTTAGCGTTGCCGAACTGGCAATGGTGACTGCAGTACCAGCCAAAGCGCCGTTGAGTTTAAGTACTCCGGCATTGATGTCGGTGGTGCCGGCGTAACTTAAAGTTGATGAAATTGTCTGAGTACCCGATCCCGCTTTAATTACACTACCGCCACCAGTAATATCGCCAGAGAAAGTTCGGTTATCTCCGTCATTGATAGTGAGAGTGGCAGCGCCGAGTGAAACTGTTCCGGCATTAGCGAGTCCTTTGATACTTTGATTGGTGCTATTTAAATTTAGAGTGGCACCGGATAAAACAACAACGCTTGAGTTAGGAGATAAATTACCAGCGGTGGTGGCTTTTAATTCTCCTTGATTAATAGTGGTATCGCCCGAGTAAGTATTGGCAGCGGTGAGACTCAGTACGCCGTTACCACTTTTAGTTAAAGTACTTCCTGTACCTGTTAAGGTCGTACCCACAGTGATGGTCTGTCCATTAGTATCTAAATTGTACAGCTGACCTGCCGAAGTATTAAAGCGACTCGAGTAATCGGTTGTATTGGTAGACGTAAATTTAAGTGCACCACCGGTAAAACTAATGGTCCCCGTCGAACCGATAGCATTAGCGCTATCCAATTGCAAAGCACCTCCCGCTAAAGTCGTTCCACCATCATAAGTATTAGTGTTATTAAGTACCAATGTACCCAAACCCGCTTTAGTTAAACTACCGCCGACACTCGCCAGGGGTGTGGCCCATGTGACCGTCTGTCCATTAGTATCGACATTATATTTTTGGTTAATGCCGGTACTGAAGCGATTCGAGTAATCCCAATTATTCTTCACCGAGTACTGTAAATACCCACCATTCATGGTGAGAGTTCCCGATGAACCTAAAGGCCCCGAGACACCGGCATTTTCAGCGGATCCAGCGTTAATTATTCCAGCACCAAAAATAACCCCGCCGTTAAAAGTGTTGTCACCATTTAAAGTTAAAGTTCCACCACCTGAGTTTTTATTTAATCCGCCCCAATAACTTGCAGCCGTACCGCTCGCATTGTTCTGAACAACTCCATTAAAATAAACATTACCCTCACCTTCAATTCGAAGATACCTTCCGGGTGTATTAGTAGTTGAACCAACAAGATCAAATGAACCTGCAATAACAATATTTGCCCCTGTGTTAACAACTAATTTTTTTTCTGATGATCCAGTCTGAGCACTTCCAGTAAGTGCTTTAAAGGTCAGCGTTGAACTTCCTACACCGACATTAGAGAATACTAAACGACCACCAAAGTTAAGTTGGTTCATTTCGTACAAATTACTATTGGTCAATCCGCCCGTTAAGATTAGAGTACCCGAATCACTAGCACTGCCACCAGAGTTTAAATTTGAAGCAACACTGATGGAATAAGGATTAGATAAGGTTAAACTTCCGCCAATCAACTTTGTTGGACCCGTATAAGTGTAAGGTGCAGACTCAGAGCCTGTGAATGTGACATTCGGGGTCGAGAGTGTCGTTGCACCTATTGTAATCGCTAATACTCCGGTACCATCGGTTAAAGCTCCCGTGTTAAATTTAATATCGCCTGGACCTGTCAGCACCAGCGTCGCTGGAGTTCCGGTAATACCGACGGACGCCTTAATACCACCGGTAAAACTAACCGCGTTGCCATTGGTCGTCGCAACTTGAGTGATTGTTGCCCCAGTAATTTTACCAATGGTAATCAGTCCCGAGTAAGTAGAATTAACATCCAAGTTTCCACCCAGCGTTGCGGTGGCAGAGTTCGAGGAGGTATAGAGAGTGATAGGGTTCGCGATGGTTACCGCACTATTAGTTAAAAGTGATACAACGTCGCCGACTGCAGTGGCTGCACTACCAAGCGTAATGGTATTAGTGGATACACCTAAAGCTAAACTGTTTCCTAAAAGAACCCTACCATTCGTAATCACATATTTATTGGGTGCACTCGCTTCGCCCAACACGGTGTTATCGCCATTCAGTTGAACAGTTCCAGTACCTGCTGCGATATTCAGTGCACCACGAAAAGTATTATTACCCTGCAGAATCGTGGTTCCGGTATTTTTAATAAAGAGCGTTGTCGCAGCAGTCGTTTGAACGCCACTCCCTGCAGTATTTAAAAGAGCGGAATTAAAAGTAAAATTTCCTCCTCCCGTTAAGGTCAACGATCGACTTAAACCTGAAGTATAAAGATAAACGGAGTTATTAAAAACGGTGGTAGAACCGGCAGCACCCGTCCAAGTATTATTTTGATTAGCGTTTTGAACATTAAGATTAAAGGTAATGGCACCATTGGTGAAATTATTCGTCAAGGATGGCGTGTTGGTGCTAGATCCTCCAGCAATACTCAGCATCAATGGCGATGCACTTAAACTCGTGAAAGTGTAACCAGTAGTCCCAGCCATCGCACCAAAAGTAACCGCACCAAAATATCGATTACTGCCAATGCTGACGGTGGGTCTCGCTGTGCCTGTTGTATCAAATAATTGTGTGTTTTGTGTGGAAGCGGAAATCGAACTTCCGTCATTATATGGAAGGTTCCAGTTGGACGTAGTATTAACATTATTATCCACGCCACCGCCCACCCAAGTCCAAGACACAGCTTTCGCTTTATAAGGACTAACAACGGCACCCATCGCGACTACCATCGACGCAGCATTCATCAACCAGACAGCATTCTGGCGATTGAGATAATTACTCCGGCGGGGATTTGCCATGTCAGAAACAATACGCAAAAAAATGTAAAAATACAATAAATTTGCGGAACAATTTGTTGATTTTGATATTAAGTCTCCAGCTCTCTGATTTACGTCCGACCACACTCATGCAGTGCACAAATGGTGATGCCCCGTTCAGAAATCCTGGTAATAAATTGAGTCGCAAAAAATACCCAACAAAAAAGGGGTCTCATTGCTGAGACCCCTTTTGTTAGGTGATATCTTTAAGAAGACTTAGACCGTTGCCTTCTTCTGCTTGCGGCGGCGGATGGCGACTACTGCGAGAGCGAGGGCGCCGAGGCCGAGACCGTAGGTCGAAGGCTCAGGAATCGTCATCATAATAGAACCACCAGTTCCAGTGTTATTCAATTGCAGATACGTAGCGATGCGTGAATCAGCAAAGAGTGCATTACCAGACGCATCTCTGATGTGAGAGTAGTCGATCGTGAACAGATTTGTGATATTATTTATAGTCGCATTGTCGCTAATGGATCCGAACTGAAGGAACTTCAGATCATAGAGGGCAGTCTTAACTAGGCCACTCACATATGCATTATCGCCAGCTGTTGAATAGAGCTCAATCGTGACACCATGTCCTGTGCCTGAGGTGGTCAGTAACGATGTATCCAAGAGTCCAGTAGTTGTTAAACTGGAATAGTTAGTACCAGCATAGCTGCTTTGGTCATATACAGTCGCACCTGTAGCATCGGTGTGCGTTGTGCTGATGGTTGTAGTGTTCACAGATCCAATATAGATCCTGATAATTGCACCGTTGGTGAGCGCTAAGCTGGTCGTGCTGAGTGTGAGGGGGCTGGCCGCAGTACCGACTTGGAGAGTCGCAGTGCTTTCAAGGGTCACGGTACCAGTACCGGTTGCAGCAGCGTTAGCCGCGATCAGGGTTGCACCCGATTTAACGACGGTTGGTCCGTTGTAGGTGTTAGCGTTCGTAAGGGTAACGGTACCAGAGGTTACATATAAGTCGGAGTTAGCAGAGTCACCGCTGATTACACCCGTGACATTGATGCCGCCAGTACTACCCGCTAAGCTCAGTACGGTTCCGTTCTTCGTTAACTTTCCGCTTAAGGTCAGGGCACCACTACCGCTATTTTCAACGATGTTACCCGAAGTGGATGTGCTCAACGCAGTGATGTCCTTCGCGAGAGTGTCTGCGCTACCTGTGTAGCTAAATTTCGCAGCGGTGGCATCGGAAGCGGTTCCGAGACTGAGAGCTGCGGATGATCCGGTTCCAGTTCCGAGAGCAGAAAGTGACGACACTTCAACTGTACCAGCCGCAACATTGATTGCACCGGTGAAACTCGAAGAGTTGCCTTCTAAGATAAGTTTTGCGTTACCCGTCTTAACTAAACTACCTGCACCAGAAAGCACAGCATTAGAAGTAGTAGCGATGGTCGGGGCGACTGTGACATTAACGCCAGAGTCTACCGATAAATTACCACCCGTTAAGGATGTCACCGTAGAGTTAGCTTTTACATTTAAGGTTCCACCTGTTGCTAAACTAGCGACGGTTGATCCTGAAGCATTGAGGTTAACTGTGCCACCGGAGATTGCGCCGACGGTGTTACCCGTTCCGCTGAGGTTAACTGTTCCACCGGAGATTGTGCCGACGGTAGTTTGATTGGCAGCATTAATAATCGTATCACCCGAGACATTACCCACGGTCTTGTTGATTGGAACAGTGTGTGTGCCAGTGGATTTATCGCCGCCATCAACGAATGCTACATCAACTTTGATTTGGTATTTACCAGATACATTGGTGATGAGTGAGTAAACCCAAGAAGCCGTATTTTGGGTCAAGAGACTGACGGTGCCTGAGCCAGTTTTGGTACCGGACCAGGTTAAGACATCGTAAGTACCGATATCAGATGGAGTACCGAGTAAATCAAATGCGAGGCTACCAGTTAAGGTTAAATTAGTAAGTGATAAACCTTTATTGATACCAAAGTTGATCTTGGTAACGTCTGAACCGCTGAGAGCATTGACCGTTAAGCTGGTAGCTTTGAGGCTACCTTCAGTTAAATCAACCAACGCACCACTGTTCAGAACGATGGCCGAGGCCTGCAATACTGAGTCGGTTGTGTTGGTCGACTTCAGGGTAGCATCCTTATAAACATTGATCGCGGATGAACCAGAAATCTTACCGGTATTAGAACCGAGAACGATTGAACCCGCAGTAATGTTGGTTGCACCGGTGTAGGCATTGTCAGCAGTAAATGTAACAGCACCAGCACCGCTCTTGTTAACAGTACCAGAACCAGTGATTACGCCTGCATAAGATCCACCCGTTGAGTTGGTGAATTCTAAGACGGAATTATTGGTGATATTGCCGACGATGTTAGCAGTACCAGTTTTGAGAGTACCACCCGAGATTGTTGTACCACCAGTGAAGTTATTACTATAGGTTCCAGTTGCTGCGAGCACCCAAGTACCAGTTCCAGACTTCACGAGGCTGGTAACACCTGTAGATCCAACTGTACTCTTATCCATGATAGCGGCCGCCCAAGTATTATCACCTGTGTTGGTACCCGTTAAGGTAAGTGTGCTGTTCGTTGTACCAGAGACCCAGGTTTCACCAGGATTATTATTGAACACCAGCGCACCTGTTCCCGATGCATCGATGGTCACGGTAGTACCCAACTTAAACTTTTTGTCCGAGGTCTCACCTGCACCAACGTACCTCAAAGTACCACCATCAATGACAAAATTTCCAGATCCATTACCAGCTTTTCCAATATTACTTGCACGTGTATTAGCTGATGCTGAACCTTGAATTCCACCAAGATCAGAAACTTCAAGTATACCGCCAGTAAGTGTATTTACACCGGTGTAAGTGTTGAGACCCGAGAGTGTGACAGTACCAGAACCAGTCTTATTAAGACCAACGCTTCCACCGAGCACAGCACTGATTGTACCGCTAGAAACAGCGTAATCAGAGGTAGACGTTAATACACCCGTTGAACCGGTGATGCTACCTCCACTTAATGTTACAGTTCCAACTGACTGGTTATTCGCACCGATTGCAAGAGTACCAGCGCTGACGTTAAGAGCACCTGATCCGATCGCGTTGGTAGCACCCGCAGTCAGTGTACCGGCACTGACGTTCGTCGCACCCGTGTAAGTCGCACCTGTTCCACTTAAGGTCCAGCTACCTGCGCCAGACTTATTCAGTGCACCAGTACCGATACCGATGGTGGATGAAATCGTACCACCGTTAGCACCGTTTAAGGTTAAGTTATAACCAGTACCTGAAGTGAGACCGATAGTACCGGTATTGGTGATATCGATGTTACCAGCATCAGCATTAATCGTCGCACTGTTACCACCGACGCTGATTAAACCAGAATAGGTAGCTTTCGTGGCACTTGAGTTGGTAAGTGTACCAGAATTTAAGTTAAGTGCAGTAGTGTTGGTAACAGTGTAACCATTTAAATCCACGGTACCAGCTGAGTAAACTGCAGCAGTTGCAGTAGAATCACCCAGACCAGCAGCGTTACCGAGTTTTGTAGTACCACCACGGAATTCAGCAGTGCCAGTGTAGGTGTTGGCAGCGTTTAATAATAAAGTACCAGTACCGTTTTTGTTGATAGCACCCTTGAAACCCGAGATTGTGATGTTGGTATCACGGAGAACAGAGTTCACGGTGTAATTACCATCACCAGCAAACTTAAGTATTTTATTTGAGGTACCAGTATTACCAACCAAGTCGAAGTAGGTGGATTGACCACTTGCACCAATTACTAAAGTCAGGCCGGAGTTAACAGTTAATGCTTTGGATGAACTTCCAGTTTGTCCGAAGTTTGCACTCGTAACTGCATTACCACCCGCGGAGAAGGTGATGCTTGATGCTGATGCCGATGAAGTAGTATCGAAAGTTAAACCACCACCAATACCTAAAGAACTGAAGGTGTAATTGTTACCAGCAGTAAGTAATAAAGTACTATTATCACTGGTCGATCCACCAGCATTCATACTCATACCCGAAGAGGACAATGTCGAAGCTGAAGCCAGCGCCAGAGTACCACCTTGGATTTTGATATTTCCGTTGGTTTGAAGTAATTGTGTACCAGCAAGAGTTACTTTAACCTTATCGGAACCAGCACTACCAACCTGGAGGGAAAGATATCCAGAGCCGGAGGCATAAGTTTGAAGTACACCGCTATTAACGTAGATATTCGTTGCTGTAGAAGTATTACCTTGGAGATACAAGGTGCGGTTGGTAGCTGAAGAAGTCTTGATTGCACCAGAGAGAGTAATATCACCAGCTGTAGCTCCGATGTAAAGTGTTGTACCGCTTGCGGTAATGGTACCTGAAGCAGTAGCCGCACTGCTAGATGAATTCGTAATAACACCGGTGCTATTTACACCTGAACCATAAGCGGTGATATTATTCGAAATGCTTTGGCCGTTTAAATCGAGTGCAGTACCCGATGCATATCCTGATACAGTCACAGAACTTGTACCCAGCGCACTGGAACTACCGAGTTTGACTGTACCAGCATTAATGGTGGTCGTTCCCGTGTAGGTATTTGTACCACTTAAAAGAAGAGTGGTCCCAAATCCAGTCAAGTTACTCGAACCAACGGTAATGCCAGACACATTAGAACCAATATTTCCTGAAAGTGTTGTGATGTTAGTTCTGGAAACTGCTGCCACTGCGGCCACAGCGGGGGGGCCAACTACGGCAGCAACGGCTTCACTAATATTTGCTCCGTGGGTTATGGTGATGCTTCCTTGGTTATTAATACCACCACTGATTGTCACATTTCCTGTACTTGCGGGATTGATCGTTAATGCACCGGTTCCTGAGATATTATTCGAGAGTGTGATATCACCAGCTCCCGTTGTTAAGGTAAGTCCGAAACCATTGAGGTTAGTTGTACCACCCAGGGTGATAGCACCTGTCGAAACGATACTTGAAGCAGCTGAGAGCGCAACGTTACCAGCATAACTTGCAGCAGTGTTGCTGGAATTGATTACGGCACCTGTTCCAGCAATGGTCAATGCGTTGGTGTTGGTATAAGTTGTACCATTTAAATCAAGAACGGCACCAGTGGTGATAGAAACAGTACTTGCGCTCGAGCCTAACGCGGTAGCACTACCGATTTTTACGGTACCAAGTCCGATCGTCATTCCACCACTTAAAGAACTATTATCACCCGATAAGGTTAAGGTACCAGAACCTGCTTTGGTGAAACCACCAGCGCCGGTTAAAGATGAAGTAATAACAGCAGTGCCGGAATCGACGGTCACTGTGTTGAGGTTAGATGTGTCAGCTAAAGTAATAGTGCCACCAGAAAGGGTATAACCCGAGGTCGAGAAGGTAATACCCTTCTTGGCAGTTACGGTACCAACGGTTATTGCAGTATCAGGTGTACCAGCGAATACGGCAGTCTTACCACCAGTAGCATCCCAAGATCCAGAGGCATTATCCCATGAACCTGCACCACCGGTTCCAGAAGCAGTGTCGCCCCAGGTTCCAGCGCTCCAATAAGCAATGGTTCCAGCGACATATTTAGCGAAGTTCGCATAGATGCTCGTTCCAGAACTGGTAAGTGACCAAGAACCGCCGCCTAAACTATTAGTGAATCCGGTGGTTGATAAGTTGAAGACTGAAGCGTTAAAAGCAGTCGCTAAAGAAGTCGCATGAATAATTTCGAATGATTGGTCTGCTGCATTGTTAAATACAGAAGCACTTCCGGCGGTGTCTGCACCAACTGTAGTAATCGAAGATAAGTTGATGTTAAACTTGCTTCCAGCGGAAGCACTGGTGGTTAAAGCACCAGTCGAAAGTAAGTCCCAACCTGAGGAACCAGCTACGCCTGAACCACTGAAGAATTGAATGTTTAATGTACCACCACCTTGTAGGTCGGTAGCACCCGTGGTTAAAGTACCGACACCAGTAGAACCTGGATTCACTGTACCAGTTACATTTACAGTACCATTGGCCGTACCAGTACCTCTTAATGTACCACTTGCTCCAATCGTCACCGTGCTTCCTGAGTGTAGGGAACCAGTTAAATTCAAGGAACCAGCAGTAATGTTGGTTGCACCTGTATAGGTGTTGGTACCCGAGAGAGTTAAAGCACCAGTCCCAGCTTTATTGACTCCGAGTGTGCCAGAGCCAGAACCATCTCTAATCACACCTGCAAAGGTGCTATCCGAATTAGTGGAATTACCAATTGTTAGTACCGCAGAGGTATTCGATCCGCTGGCATTTTCGATGATCGGAGTTCCGGCAGATGCGTTGGTTGTTAAAGATTTAACGACAACTGAATTGCCATTTAAACGGAGTGTACCGTTGAAAGTGCTCGCACCCCAGGTAACTGCATTAGGCGTAGTTGAATTTAATGCACCCGCATTTGCCAAGGCTAGTACGCCGGAATTAATCGTAACACCATCTACAAATGTATTGTTTCCAGATAAAGTAACAACGCGTGTCGAAGACGTTGTGGTACTGCCTGCTATAATGGCCATGTTAGATCCAATCGCACCAGAAATTTCCATCGCGCCCAAACCGTCAAAAGTTAAAACACGTCCAGCGGCTGCACCAGTAATAGTACCTGAGACAGTTAACTTATTAGAGCCGGTAGTAGAAGCCTCTTGGGTAATCGTACCGCTTTTGTTTAAGACAATGTTACCGGAGAAGGTAGAATTATTATTGGTGTTACCACCGATGGTGTAATTAGCACCACCCGAACCCGTACTTGCACCAAACCAAAGATTATTAGCAATCGAATAGGCACCATTAGTTAGAAGCTTAACGGTATCAGCTCCAACAGTGGCAATGCTTCCGAGAACTTGTCCGCGGGTTCCAAGAGCGAGGTTATTTTCAAGTAAGACCGTACCTCTGATAATTTTGAAGGCGTATGTAGCAGAGTTCGTAGCGTCGAAAGTGGCGAGATTGAATCCAGTACCACTGTTGTCACCCTGAATTCTGGTGATACCACCCGTCGTATAATTTGCGCTGGTTCCTTGATTGATCGTAAGAACGCCGCCGAGTGTATTTGCACCAGATAAAATAGTGGTACCAGTATTTTCAATTGAAATAACCTGTGCCCCGGTTGTTGCTACATTTCCAGAAGTAGCGCCGATAATTTTAGAGAATGTCCAATTACCTTCGCCTTGAATCTTAGGTCCTCTGGCGAGACCAGAACTGTAAGCTACGAAATTACCATCAAACGTTGTTTGACTACCATAAACACCGGTCCAGATGTTGCCGTCATTATTTCCGCTAATCACCTGTAGTCTTGAACCAAATGTGACCGCACCGTTAGTAAAGTTATTTGTGAATACGGTTTGATTGGTGGCCGAAGAATTAATCTGGAATTCTCGAACGGTGGTCGCTGAGGAAGATTGGAAATTATAAGCATTGCTAGAAGCATAAGCATCAATCGTCATGACACCCCAATGGGTATTGGATGAAGTCGTTATCGAATTACGCGCGGTACCGGCCGAACCATAAACCTGGCTATCATTTGTTGAAGCATTGGCATTAGAATTAACAACACCTCCGTTACCAGCATAGTAATTTGTCCAGTTGGTTGCTACTGAAGTAAGGCCACTTGACGTACCAGTCCAAGTCATCACAGCCGCTTTGGATTGTGGAACAAAAGAATTCACACGATTTCCAACCGCGCCGATCGCGATGGCGAGTGAGGCGGCGTTCATCAGCCACACTGCATTGGCACGAACGCGTTGCGATTTTGATACAATAGCAATAGGAGAGTTTTTCATAAAACTTTTTTGGGGTAGTTGGAAATTAAGCAGTCAAGGGTTCATACACAAGCGATAAGTGATAAAATTTGTGTAAAATTTAGGGGGGGGTTAAAACACATATTAAATAAAGTGTAAAAAAGTGATTTTTATCCTTATTTAATTAGATTAAATCTATTTATCAAAACACCAATCTAAACGCCCCGCCCTCACGGCGATTCCACAGCGATTTTAAACCTTATTTTACATAAATTTTATAATTCATACTTATAATTATAATAAATGACTGTCTAATTTTAAACAAAAAAAGCAGGGTTCAGGCTAGCTAATCCGCTAGTCGCTGCACTCCAAATTACCCCAAAATCCCCTCTTTCAACAAAAAGGCCCGTTAGCTTTCGGGGCTAACGGGCCTTTTATGAAAGAATTTAGGGGAGATTACTTCTTATCGCTAGAACAGCAGGATGAACCGGGG
>Ga0194049_1000445_pt1 | contig 14098 bp, 11 predicted proteins | sample JunL2225m_MetaG_FD_148665 | JGI IMG/M metagenome (GOLD analysis project Ga0194049, IMG submission 148665) | Anoxic zone freshwater microbial communities from boreal shield lake in IISD Experimental Lakes Area, Ontario, Canada - Jun2016-L224-25m | ecosystem: Environmental > Aquatic > Freshwater >... | reverse complement strand
CTGCGCAGAGCGCTCCGAGCATCCAACTCGCCAGCGGGTTCGCCATGGTCAACCTCTCTTCATCTCGCCCGACCGTCAGGTCGGGAGGTTCATGAGAGACAGTCTGCCGACAGGCAGTGAAGGCACCTTAAGTTGCCCATGAGAGATCTCTCATGGGCCGGGTTGTTCAGTCGCCGAGGTAACTCGACTCGAGCAGGCTGCGATTTGCGTCGAGCTCGGCAGCCGTTCCGGTCATGGTCAACTCCCCATGACTCAGGACATAGCCCCGATCCGCCACCTCGAGCGCCATCTGGACGTGCTGTTCGACGAGAAGAATCCCGCATCCCGTGTCATCAGCGATCGATCGGACGATGGGCAGGAGCCGTTCGACGATCACCGGCGCCAGCCCGAGGCTCATCTCATCGATCATGAGCAATTTCGGCCCACTGGCCATGGCTCGGCCTAGTGCCAGCATCTGCTGCTCACCGCCAGAGAGCAGACCAGCCTGTCGGTCCATCAGGTCCTCGAGGGCCGGGAAATACCGCAAGGGAGTGGCCAGGTCGACATCGCCGCCTCGGTTCCCAAGCCGGAGGTTCTCCCTCACCGTCAGAGAGAAGAACAGCGACCGGTCCTCGGTGACGTGCGCCACGCCTGAGCGAGCTACCTGATGAGGTGCCCGTCCCTTGATGCTCACTCCGTGGAGCGAGATGTCGCCGCTGATGATGGGCTGAAGCCCGCTCGTGGTGATGAGGGTCGTCGTCTTGCCGGCACCATTGGGTCCGAGCAGCGCCACGACCTCACCGGGACTCACCACGAGGTCAAGACCGCGGACCACGGCCACTCCGTTGTATCCGGCGTTCAAGCCGGCGATCTCGAGGAGCGGCTCAGCCATCGTTCTCACCTTCTGCATGCCGCTGGCCCAGATAGGCACCGATTACCTTCTCATCGGATCGAATCTGACTTGGCGTTCCCTCAGCGATGAGCTGTCCGAAGTCGAGAACATAGAGATAGTCACAGATGGTCAGCACGAGTCCCATGTCGTGATCGATCAGCAGGACCGACAGTCCCCCGTCAACGAGTCTCCGGATCCGCTTGCCGAGCTCCTGGCTCTCCTCGGTGTCGAGCCCGGCCGCCGGCTCGTCAAGGAGGAGGACCTTGGGCTTGGCCGCCAGTGCCCGAGCCACGCCAACCAGCTTGCGCTGACCATGCGACAACTCCGTGGGCAGCAGATGGGCCGAGTGCGCAAGGTCAAGCGACGCAAGGATCTCCACAAGTTCGCTGACGTCATCATTGCGAGGACTGATGAGATCTCGAAGAAATCCGCTGACCGTCAGGCGCTCCGCAGCGACCTGAAGGTTCTCGAGCACCGTCAGGTCATCGAAAAGCTCCGAGCTCTGCCACGTCCGCCCCAGGCCCGATCGCGCCCGGCTTGTCGAAGAGAGTGAATCGATCTCCGTGCCGTCAAACGTCACCACTCCGCGGGACGGGACGAATCCGGTCAGCGCATCGATGGTCGTCGTCTTGCCTGCACCATTGGGACCGATCAGCCCAACGAGCTGACCCGACTCGACCTTCAGGTCAAGCCCGTCGACTGCGTTCTTCCCACCGAAGGTCACGGTCAACCCTGTGCTCGAAAGCATCGCCATCACGCACTCACCTTGGCGTGTCCTCCGGCCTCGGCCAGTGCATCGGTCTTCGGCGTAGAACCCCGACCGATCTTCTGCTTGAGCGCATGGACCGCGTCTCGCGACGCCCCGGCCACGCCCTTGGGGTTGAAGATAGCCATGGTGATCAATCCGAGACCAGCGAGGAACAGTGTGTACGTCTCGGGTATGCCGAGCTCATGAGACATGAAGGTGGTCAAGATGCCGCCAGAGACGAGGACGCCACCCACCACGGCCCCCGAAACCGACGAGATCCCCCCGAGGTAGGCAAAGGCAAGGAAGAGCATGGAAGGGATTGCCCCGAAGTAATTTGCGGAGACCGAGCCGAAGCGGTAGCCCGACAGTGCGCCACCGAGACCGGCAATGAACGCCGCCACGCCGAAGGCGAGGATCTTGGTCCCCGAGACCGACACCCCGGCGGCTGCCGCAGCACGCTCATTGGCTCGTACGGCGAGCATGTGGCGACCGAGGCGCGAGTTGCGGATGTTGACCACTGCAAGGACAAGCAGGATCACCACCACCACGCAGAACACCCCAAACCACGGGTTGGGCAGGAGTCCATGGCCTCCACCGAACACCTTGGTCCACGGATCATTGGGGCCGAAGTTGAGACCAAACAGACGTGGCGGACTCACGATGGCTCCGCTGAGACCAGACCAGGCCGGGTTGGCAAAGACCATCTGCTCGATGGTCACCGCTGCGGCGAACGTCACCACCGCAAGGTTGACGCCGCGAACTCGCAGCGCCGGGACGCCGGCGATCAGACCGATGATGACCGCAGCCACGGCCCCCAGGATCGGGCCGAACGGGAACGGGATGTGGTGGGCATCGGCGATCTTCGACAGTGTGAAACCACTAATCCCCGCCAATGCCATCTGCATCAGCGAGATCTGGCCGACATAGCCCGTCAGCACCACCAGCGAGAGACAGATGACCACACCGACGAGCGAGTTGACGATTGCGAGGCGCCAGTCAGGGGTCGTGACGAAGAGCACCACCGCCACGATGATGCCGCCGACCAACGAGGTCGGCACTGCTTGACGCGTCCGAGGGGCGAATGGCAACTTGACCGTCTCGATACTGCCGCGAGTTGGTAGCGACTTCCCGCGAAGCACCAGCACCACGATGATGATCACGAACGGAAGCGCCTGGGTCAATCCCGGTAGGGGTTGGCCGCCAGCCTTGGGAAACCAGCTCTGTTGGTCGAGATACTGGACCCAAGACGACATCATGCCGATGCCCAAACCAGCAAGCATGGTGACGGTGAAGGAGTTGAATCTCCCCAGCAACGAGGCCGCCAATGCCGGCACGATGAGGAGGGTGATGGTGATGGGGTCAAGCGACTGGTTGATCGCCGCCGCCAGGATACCGAACATCCCCGCCAGAACCGTCGACGCAACCCAGTTCACCCCTGCGAGGAAATCGGGTGAGTAGCCGAGGACGATGGCGCCCTTCTCATTCTCTGCTGCGGCCCGTGTGGCTAGGCCGAACCGGGTGTAGCGGAACAGCGCCCAAAGCCCAGCAGTCACGATGACCACGATCCCCACAAGATAGAGCTGGTCGCTGGGGAGGGTGACCCCACGAGGAAGGTGGGTCGGTGAGCTCGGCATAATGGCGGACACTGCCTTGGCCGACGAGGTGAACCGGAGCACAACGATCGCCTGCATGATGATGAACAGACCAACTGAGGCGACAACCTTGGCCAGCACCGGCGCATTGCGCAGCGGTCGAAATATCAGCAGATGGAAGAGCAGGCCGAGGATTGCGAGCACGCCAGCAGAGATCAGCAGCGCCAGCCATACCGGCATCGCCGGCTGACGGATGACCGTCCCAAAAGAACTCGCTCCTGCTCCAGGGTGGGCGAGGGTGATAAAGACCGGGATATTGGGGAGATTGAAAGTCTTGTTGCCCGCGAGGTGGACCAGTCCCTCGATGGGCGCCAAGGGATTGGGCAATGGCGGGAGGAAGAGCTGCCCATTGACGCGAAGTCCGTAGTAGACGTAGCCGCCGTACATGGCGATGGCCCCGGCGGCGAAGTTCACCACTCCGGAGCCCTGAAAGTTGAGGGTGATCGAGAGGGCAATGGCGGCGATCAGCGCCCCCACCCCAAGACCGAGGAACATCGCCTGGGTCTGATTGACATTGGTGGAGATAATCACCAGCAGCGCGACGCCCAGCAGGGCAGCCACGAGGGCTGCAATCCTGCCGGGCGTCGCCCAACTGCGTGCGGTCGACGGTGTCGTCATTCTTGTACTGAATCTCCGACTTTCCCGACGACCTGCCAACTCAGCTTGCGAAGGCGTTGATCATCTTGTTGTTGTAGGCATCCGCGATCGGGATCCACTTCCCGCCCTTGAACTGCTCGATTCCCATCTGTCCCACGCAGATCGAGGGGAATGAGGCCGAGATCTTGCCGCACGACACCGGCGTTCCCGGGATACTCCACTGGGGTCCAGCAAAGCCCTTCACAGCGTCCGCCACTTGGGTGATTGATGCGTCGATTCCGATCTTGTTGAAAATCTGCGTCACTGTCATCAGGTTACCGAAGGTCGGACCAGCGAAACCGGTGTACTCCATGGTCGGGTTGTACTTCTTCACCACTGCCTCGTAGAGCGCAAGCTCCTCAGAGGCGGGGATGCTCTTGACTGGCGGGATGAAGTAGTTCACCCCGTAGGCACCGAAGTACCAACCGTCGGGGAACGTTCCGCCAAGGTGCTGGATCAACGGTGTACCGAAGCACAGGCCAGTCGTCACAACAGTCGGGTGGATGCCGAGGCTCTTGATGGCGTCGGCCACGGCGATGCAGCCTTGGACGGGCGTGATCGGGACGAAGAGGTCAGCGGTGTCACCACCTGCAGCCTTGACGGCTGACTGGACCTCAGCACCCTGGGCGGTTGAGGAGATGAACACCTGCTTGACAGAGATACCAGCCTTTTCAAGGACCGGAGCAAACAGGATTTGTGCCGAGGCCTTCGCACTGGCGTCGTCAGACGCCACCACTGCGACGGACTTGACCTTGCCGGCACCACCATCGACAATCCACTTGGCCAGTCCCGAAATCACCCCAGGGGCGCCCGGCATGTAGGTGAACGCTGCCGACTGAATGAAGTCAGTGGCGGTGAGGCCGTTGCCGATGATGATCGGCTTCTTCCCCGACAGCACCGTGTAGAGCGATGCATTTCCCACGACGAGCGTGCCGGTCACAACGAGCTTGATGGTCGCGTCATTCAGCATCTGCGTGCCGCACTTCTGCCCGTCCTCTTCAGTTGAGACGAAGCACTTGACGAGATTGATCGGGTGACCCTTGATGCCGCCGAGCTCGCCGTTGATGTACTTCACCGCTAGGTCGGCTCCTTGGGTGTTCTCTGGGAACGATGGCGAACCGCTCTCCTCGTTCACATAACCGATGTTGATCGGGGTTCCCGTGGCCTTGCCGGCAGTACCGCCGGTGTAGTCGAGGGATCTCTGGTTATCAATCGTAGAGCTGCTCCCGCCACTTCCCCCGCCTGAGGTAGACGAAGATGACGAACCGCCACCCGAAGAGCATGCGGCGACGAGCGCCCCTGCCAGGGCGAGTGCCCCGATGCTCCTAGCGGCTCTCGCGGCACTGCTTGTCAAAGCGATTCTCATGTCGCCCCCCTTCGCTCAACGAGTCCGAAGAATTCAGGACTCGTGCTGTGTGGGGCAAGATAGCACCGCCGGTCCACAGAGTCACGTGTCGCGGTGCTGCGGAGATCTCGTAACCTCTCCGACGTCGCCGGGGTGCCCGGCAAAGGAGGAACGATGGGGCTCTCAATCGGGATCGTGGGACTTCCCAACGTCGGGAAGTCGACGCTGTTCAACGCGCTCACCCAGAACGAGGTCTTAGCGGCCAACTACCCGTTCGCCACCATTGAGCCGAACGTCGGTGTCGTGGCGGTTCCCGATGCTCGCCTTGCGCATCTTGCCGAGATCTTCGGCTCAGGGCGACTCGTACCTGCCTCGGTCACCTTCGTCGACATCGCCGGCATCGTGCGCGGCGCCTCCGAAGGTGAGGGACTTGGCAACAAGTTCCTTGCCGCCATCCGCGAGTCCGATGCCATCTGCCAGGTGGTCCGGTCCTTCGAAGATGACGACGTCATCCACGTGGAGGGCCGCGTCGACCCCTTGGCAGACATCGAAACCATCAACACCGAGCTCATTCTCGCCGACCTCCAAACGATCGAGAACCGCCTTCCCAAGATGGAGAAGGAGGGTCGCAAGGATCCCGAGATCGCCGCTCGAGCCGTCGAGGTAGCCAAGGCCGCTGCCATTTTGGATACCGGTCGAACCATCTTCTCTGCTGCCGAGGAGCTTGACCTTGAGGCGCTGCGCGACCTTCACCTCCTGACGGCCAAGCCGTTCCTCTATGTGTTCAATGTTGATGAGGCCTCACTCGCCGATGCCGAGCTCGCCAGCCGACTCGCGGCACTGGTCGACCCGGCTGAGGCCATCGTGGTGTGCGCCCAGCTCGAGGCGGAGCTCGCCGGACTCGAGGGTGACGATCTCGTCGAAATGCTCGAGTCCTACGGCCTCACCGAACGGGGCCTCGACCGCGTCGTAGCCAGCGGCTTCGCCACGCTCGGCCTCCAGACGTATCTCACCGCTGGCCCCATGGAGGCCCGTGCATGGACCATCGAGGTTGGCGATACGGCCCCCAAGGCTGCCGGGGTCATCCATACCGACTTCGAGCGTGGATTCATTAAGGCCGAAATCGTCGGATTCGACGATCTCATCGCCGCCGGGTCGATGGCGTCCGCAAAAGCGGCCGGGAAAGTCCGGCTCGAGGGCAAGGACTATGTCATGGCCGACGGCGACGTGGTGGAGTTTCGCTTCAACGTTTGACGTCCCAACGTGGCAAGCATCCGCCTAGACTTCACCTTGGCGTGCCTCGACAGATGTCGGCGCCGAAGCAGAGCAGCTTTGACGCGTCCACGCGCACCGACACCAAGGAGAACCTCCCGTGACCTCATCAACCCCCGACTTCAAAGTCGCTGACCTCAGCCTGGCCGAGTTCGGCCGGAAAGAGATCCATCTCGCCGAGCATGAGATGCCCGGCCTCATGGCCATGCGCTCCGAGTTCGGAGACTCCAAGCCCCTCGCTGGAGCCCGGATCACCGGCAGCCTGCACATGACCATCCAGACTGCCGTGCTCATCGAAACGCTCGTGGCGCTCGGCGCTGACGTGCGCTGGGCGAGCTGCAACATCTTCTCCACTCAGGACCACGCCGCTGCAGCCATTGCAGTGGGTCCGGACGGGACCCCCGAGGACCCCAAGGGCATACCGGTCTTCGCCTGGAAGGGCGAGACGCTCGATGAGTACTGGTGGTGCACCGACCTAGCGCTGACCTGGCCCGGCGAAGATGGCCCAACTGCCATCCTCGACGACGGCGGCGACGCCACGCTGCTCATCCACAAAGGCCTCGAGTTCGAGAAGGCTGGTGTCGTCCCCGCCACCACCGCCGACGATTCCGAGGAGTACGGCGTGGTGCTCGAGCTGCTTCGCAAGATCGTCGCCGAGGAGCCCGGCCGATTCACTGCGGCCGCCAATGCCATCAAGGGCGTCTCTGAGGAGACCACCACCGGCGTGCACCGCCTCTACGAGATGCAGCGCAGCGGCGAACTGCTCTTCCCGGCCATCAACGTCAACGATGCCGTCACCAAGTCCAAGTTCGACAACAAGTACGGGTGCCGTCACTCTCTCGTCGACGGCATCAACCGGGCCACCGACGTCCTCATTGGCGGCAAGGTCACCGTTGTCTGCGGCTACGGCGATGTCGGCAAGGGCTGCGCTGAGTCGCTGCGAGGCCAGGGTGCCCGGGTCATCGTGACCGAGATCGACCCGATCTGCGCCCTGCAGGCCGCCATGGACGGCTTCGAGGTCACCACACTCGAGAATGCCCTCAGTCGGGCCGACATCATCATCACCTCCACGGGCAACCGCGACGTGATCAGGGTTGAGCACATGGAGGCCATGAAGCACCAGGCCATCGTGGGCAACATCGGGCACTTCGACAACGAGATCGACATGGCCGGCCTCACCGCCGTCCCCGGAATCGTGCGCAACAACATTAAGCCTCAAGTTGACGAGTGGGTGTTCCCCGATGGCCACACCATCATCATCCTCTCGGAGGGTCGCCTGATGAACCTCGGCAACGCCACCGGCCACCCGAGCTTCGTGATGTCGGCCTCGTTCACGAACCAGGTGCTCGCGCAGATCGAGCTGCACGTGAACACCCACACCTACCCGACCGGCGTCTATGTACTACCCAAGCACCTTGACGAGAAGGTCGCCCGCCTTCACCTCGGTGCTCTCGGCATCGAACTCACCGAGCTGACCCCAGGGCAGGCTGAGTACCTTGGCTTGCCGGTCGATGGGCCCTTCAAGCCAGACACCTACCGCTATTAGGACCGAGGCGGCGATCAGGCGCCCGGCGCGAGCACGCCGTCAAGGAGGTCGATCTCCACGCCATCTGTGACGTGGGGATCGGCCACCCTGACGAACCATTCTGAACCGAAGACTTCCTCGAACAACTCCGTGGGCAGTTGGAGGAAGAACGAGCTCTCGGTCTGGGAGGCATGAGCCGCTAGGGCGGCTCGCTTGGCCTTCGTGAAGTCCGACACATCGACGATGGCGCCGATCTGATCATCTGGCGTGCCGATCTGCGGTCGCTCTTCATCGAAGTCTTCAGGAACCTCGACGCCAGCGGCCCGGACGATCTCGCCGAGCCGTTCGAATGCCGAGAGCGGCACGGTGGCGTAGTAGAGCTTTGGCTGAACCTCGGTCATCTCTAGGGCCGCTCGGGTGACGCGGTTGGCCTGGATGTGATCAGGGTGGCCGTAGAAGCCATTCTCGTCATAGGTGACCACCGCCTGAGGGCGCTCCTCATCGATGAGGGCAGCCAGCCGGGCGGCAGCGATCGGTACGGAGGTCTGCCAGAACGATCCCTCCGCGTCATTCTGCGGCCAACCCATCATCCCAGAGTCGTGGTAGCCGAGCCTGACCAGTCGGGTCACCCCGAGAATGCGGCACGACTCGTCGAGCTCGGCCGACCGATGGGCGACCACCGCTGCGGTGTCGTGGTCGTCATGGTCCGGAGCAAGGCCGTCCGGGCTGTCGCCGAGCTCCCCCTCGGTGCAGGTGACGAGGACGACGCGCACCCCCGCTGCCGCATAACGAGCGATGATGCCACCCGTCGAAGAGGCCTCGTCGTCAGGGTGGGCATGGACGAGCAGGATGCAGGGCGAGTCAGTGGGCACGGCCCAATGCTACGAGCCAGGGGGGCCATCCCAATCGGCGATGCCGGCGAAGAGATCCGTCTCCGGAAGTGCACTGCCGGTCCGATCGATGACGCGGACGAACATTTCGGTGCCGAAGATGGCGGAGAACAGCTCGTCATCCATGGCCACGAGGTCGGCATTGTCGGTCTGCGTGGCGTGTGCTGCCAAGGCTCGGTGCTTGCGATCTATCACCGATGTGCAGTCGATCACCGTCTGGACCGCAGCATCTGGGGTTCCCGTAATGAGTCCCTCTGCGATCCAGTCCGGCAGGTCCATCCCACTGTGCTCGGCGAGCTCGACGAACCCGGTGAGTGCCGACTCCGCGATGGCCACGGTGTAGAGCTTCGCCGGGATCCCGCTGGCCTCGACGGCCGCCAGGGTCACCTCGTGAGTAGTGATGTGGTCAGGATGCCCGTAGAAGCCGTTCGCGTCATAGGTCACCACTACCTCGGGCTGCTCCTCATCGATAAGGGCGACCAGTCGCGCCACGATCTCGTCGCGCGGCTGGTTCACGAAGGCATCCGGGTGGCTGTTCTCGGGCCAGCCGGCCATCCCGGAGTCGGCGTAGCCCAACGTCACCACGCGATCAATCCCAAGGATTTTCGCCGAGGCTTCTAGTTCTCGTCCCCGGTTGACTACCACCGGATCTGCATCGAAGCCCTCGTGACGAGACCCCCGACCTTGTCCATCGAAGCCGAGTGCCCCGTTGGTGCAGGTGACCAGGACCTGCCGCACGCCCCGATCGCTATAAAGCGCCTCGATGCCGCCGGTGAAGAGCGCCTCGTCGTCAGGGTGAGCATGAACGCACAGCAGAGTCAGTGGACGGGTCGTCATGGTCTTCGAGCATACGGCGCTAGGCCAGCTGGATCGCCTTGACGAGGAGGAGGAGAACGGCCACGGTGAGGTAGGCGGCCATCCCGAATAGCGCCAAGCGCCGTCCTCGGGTCAGCCGGGCTCGATCGAGGAGCACAACTGGAGGCATTCGCCAATTACGGCGGTCGACTACCTCGTTGACCTCCTGAAGGTCGAGTGACCCCCGTCGTCGCATCACGATCAACCACACCGCACCGGCGATCACCAGCACCACTGCGACCACGCCGCCAAGCACCTCGGCGAGCACGATCACGTTCACCGAGGGGAACACGGTCGTCACCATCAAGATGAACGAGAGCACGACGATGGTCGAGATCACCACCACCGCTACCGCGTTGAGCCAGCTGCGGTTGACCCACGGCCCGAGCAACTCTCGGTCATTGCACATCAGGAGTAGAAAGACCGTCGACATCGGGAGCATCAGTCCCGCCAGTGCCTGAACCGCGGTGGTGATCAGGCCAAGTGGTGCCCCTGGGATCAGCACCAACCCTGCCGCCAAAATCACCAGCGCGGCGAATGCTCCGTAGAAGCCCTTGGCCTCGCGCCAGCCCCGATCGAGCGAGTGGCTGGCCCGCGTGACATCGCCGAATGCATAGGTGGTGGCCAGGGTCACCGCAGCGGCTCCGATGATCGAGGCATTGAGGAGCACGATGGCAAAGAAGGCTCCTGCCCACGGCCCAACCGTCTGGCGCAGCCCTCGGGCCACTCCGAGTGCATCGGTGTACTGGCCCAAGTGCTTGGTGCCAAGGAATGCCGCGGCAACCACCGAGACGATCACCACCGCGCTCAGGACCCCGACGAAGGAGCCCAGCACCGTATCGACCCGCTCATAGGCGATCCACCGGGGTGTGATCTTCTTGTCGATGATGTTGGACTGCTGGAAGAACAGCTGCCACGGCGCCACCGTGGTCCCGACGATGGCGATGATCAGCAGCACCGAGTTCGACGTCACTCCACCGAGCACGCTTGGCACCACCAGATGGTGGGCCACTGCTCCCGCCGCCGGGTGCGACAGGACGAGCAGCGGAACAAGAAGCAGGTTGGCGAAGACGAAGAGGAACATGAACCGTTCCCATCGCCGGAAGCTCCCGGTGGTGGTCATCAAGATCAGGGCGCCGGCGGCGAAGGGAACTGCCAGTCGTGGACTCACATTGAAGTAGCTCAGCGCCAGACCGACGCCGATGAACTCGGTGGCCACCGTGAGGAAGTTCAGCACCAAGAGGTCCACCACCGAGACCGTCCCCCATGCCCGGCCATAGCGTTCCCGAATGAGTCGGGCGTGCCCTTGTCCGGTGACCGCCCCGAGTCGGACGACCATCTCTTGGTTCACAATCAGCACGGGGATCAGCAGAGGCAAGGTCCACAGCAACGTGAGGCCGAAGTTTTGCCCGGCCTGAGCGTAGGTCGACACCCCACCGGCATCGTTGTCGGCCACCATGACGATGATGCCCGGCCCCAAGATTGCGAGCAGGGTGAGCAGGCGCGTCTTGAAGCTCCGCCGGCCGTCGCCGTCTCCGGTTGAGATGGTCCCGAATGCTCCGGTGATCTCATTGCTCGGGTTGTGCGGGGTCGTGCGGGCCATCTCTCACCTCCTCGTCTGCGGGTCCTGCGTGGTCGGGTCGCGATCCGTCACCCGCAGGAGGTCAGGCCAGACGGCGTCCTCTTGCGGCATGGGCCGCTCGGGATGCCGGGAGGATCTCCCGGCATGTGGTACTTGGGGGTTTCAGGTCTGCCTCCTCGGTCGAAGGTGGCGTGCGAGATGGAGCGCCATGGTCACTCCTCCCCCTTTGTCTTTCCAAGATCGCGGCGCCAGCCCTGAGGCAGGAGCAGCTCGATCAGGTCATCGATCGTCACCACACCCACCATGCCGCCGTGCTCACGGTCAACCACCGGAACCACCGTGAGGTTGAAATCTGACATCGTGCGTGCCACCTGGTCGAGGTCCCATGACGGGTGGACGTGCGGTGGTGCCTCATGGACCACCGTGGCCACCGAGTGCTCCGTTGGTGCGCGCACCAGGCTCGCCAGAGGTGCAGAACCGTGAAGCGTGCCGTCGTGCGCCATCGTGTAGACGACATTGAGTGCCTCTGGTGGGGCCGTGGAGTCGGCAACCGCCGCCAATGCTTGACCGACGGTGCTGGTAGCCCGCACAGCTACGAAGTCGGGGCTCATGATGCCGCCGGCAGTCTCCGGGTTGTACGACAGCAGCTGGAACACCTTGGCTCGTTGCGGCTCGACCAGCAGCGAGAGCACCGCCCCCCGTCGCTCCTGACTGATCTCAGTGATGAGATCGGCCGCGTCGTCGGGTGCCATCTTCTCGAGAAGCCGCGCCACCTCCCGATCGGAGCGCTCCTCGAGGAATTCAACCTGATGGTCCATGTCGAGCTCCTCGAAGACGTCCGCCTCGAGCTCGACATCCTGAGCCACCGCTTCGATGATCTCCTCGCCCTCCTCGTGGCTCGCCGCCTCGACGAGGTCGGCGATCTGGGCGGGGTGCAACTTGGCAAGCTTGCGATACGGGATCTTGAGCTGGGCCGTCGGCACATGGGCCACGAAGGGCTCGATCGAAGCGAAGTCGACGACCCCGGCACCCGAGTGGTCATCTCGGCGGCCCACAATGCGGCTCAAGATGGTTCGGCGGCGAGGGTCGACCGCCACCACCTCCCACGAACCGTCCACCTGGGCGAGGAGGATCTCATTGGCCTTGACGAGTCGGCCGCCCACGAGGTTGATCAGGTTCCTGGTCAACAGGTCGGTTGAGAGCAGCAGCTCACCCTCTCGACGCTCGAATCGGCGCATGTCCACCCGTTGGCCAGCGAATCGCACCCGACCCTCGGCGAGGGAATCGATCTTGCGAGATGGCACGAAGAGGTCACGTCCGCCGAAACGGACGACGAGGCCCACCACGGGCGGATGGGGTCGATCGCCGAGCCGAACCACCACGTCCTGGACGCGTCCGATGCGGTCTCCGTCGCGGTCGACCAACGGGCGGCGCACGATGTCAGACAGTTGCACGATGTCGGGGGTCACCGCCGCCCCTCCTGCCTTTTGCGCCGTCCCGGCGACGGCCCTTGTGTTCAGGTTACTCCCGACACCCAAGGCCTCCGCACCAGCGCATCCCAAGTGAGGAGGCTCAGGTCTGGAGGTCTCCGACTGATGAAGCTAGGGCATCGAGCTCCGCGTCCCACGACATGGGAGCCACAAGTGGGCGCAGGACGAACTTCGAGAAGCCGACCTCGAGGTACGCCTCAAGCAGCTCACGAATCGCCCTGCTTCCGACGGGGACCACCGACGAGAGCCTGCTGGCTGGAGATCGTGCCTCGAGTGCCGCAACCACGGCGTCGGGGAGGACATCGAGCGAGTAGCCGATGCTCACACCGAAATGCTCAGGGTCGATCCGACGACCGTGTTCAGCCGCCACGGCATTGATCCGCTCACGGCCGACAGCACAGTCGGCGGGACTGATCATGGCGGGAAGCCAGCCGTCTCCCACCCGTCCGCACCGATCCAGGGCACTCGGCAGGGATCCCCCCAGCCAGATCTCGAGTGGCTGCTGGACGGGTCGTGGGTCGAGAACGACCCCCTCGGTCACACCCACCGGACCGGGGACATCGGTTGGGTCTCCCGAGAGGAGCGATCGGAGGATCGGAAGCGCCTCCTCGATCATCCGACCACGGCCCTTCGGGTCCACGCCGACCGCATTGCGTTCGCCGCCGCGTGGCAGGCCGGGGACCGCCGCGAGCAGGAGCCGGCCCCCGCTCAGATAGTCGAGGGCAGCGAGCTGTCGGGCCAGCCGCAGCAGATTTCGCCCCGGAACGAGGAAGGTGGCGCCAATCTTGAGTTCCGGCATCCTGCCTGACAGCCAGGCCAGCGCAACCATTGGATCGAGGCCGGGCCTCGACAGCAGCTCAGAAATCCAGATCGAGTCGAACCCTTGGGTCGCCATTGCCCGGCACAGCCCCTCGAGGCCCCCTGGGTCGAGGCCCTCTCCCCCGGAACCGATGCCGATCCGGACCTTCATGGGGCACACCGCAACGCCGCCGCCGCTCGCTCCGCCGCCGCATCATCGACGTCATGGTGGGTCACCAGCCTCACGACCCCCGGTGCCAGGGTGTCGCCGAGCACTCCAAACGAGGCCAGGTGATCGATGAGTGCCTCGTGGTCTGGCTCGACGAGGACCACCATGTTGGTGTGCTGCAGGGCAATCTCCTCTGCTTGGTTGGGCCACCGATCGGAGGCGGCTTCGCGCAGGAGCGCTGCTCGGCGGTGATCATCAGCCAAAA
>Ga0194049_1000441_pt1 | contig 14260 bp, 9 predicted proteins | sample JunL2225m_MetaG_FD_148665 | JGI IMG/M metagenome (GOLD analysis project Ga0194049, IMG submission 148665) | Anoxic zone freshwater microbial communities from boreal shield lake in IISD Experimental Lakes Area, Ontario, Canada - Jun2016-L224-25m | ecosystem: Environmental > Aquatic > Freshwater >... | reverse complement strand
TTCCTTGGCAGCCTCTTTCGCCGCCAATGCTTTCATCTTCTGCTGTAACGCCATGTCTTTCTTGCGTTGAGCGGCAATCTTTTTGCGCTCCGCTTCTTTTTCGCGCATTGCCTTTTTGCGTGCTGCATCAGCGGCTTTTTTAGCAGCAACCTTCTTGGCCAACTCAGCCTTTTTCAGAGCAAGCGCTTTCTGGTCAGCAAACTTCTTCTGCGCAGCAACTTTCTTCGCTAGATCAGCCTTCTTCTTTGCTAAGACTTTTTGCGCAGCAAGTTTCTTTTGCGCAGCAACTTTCTTCGCCACGTCGACTTTCTTCTTCGCGAGCGCTTTCTGCAGAGCAATCTTCCTCTGCACAGCAACTTTCTTCGCCAGTTCAGCCTTCTTCTTCGCTGCAAGTTTCTTAGCGAATTCGAGCTTCTTCCGCGCAGCAACTTTCTTCGCGAGATCGGACTTCTTCTTAGCGAGCGCTTTTTGCGCCGCAGACTTCTTGGCTATGGCCTTTTTCTTTGCAACTGCTGATGGCATGTTTCCCTCTCGAACTTGGCGCTTTACCGTACTTGATCGACACCTATATGGACGGCATTCCCATCCAAATCCCCAGTTGGTTCTAGGCCTGAAACCCACTCAATCCGCTGTGCCAGTGTTTCGGCGGCGATATATGTCTCAAATTGGGACACTTGTGACTGCAGCAGATCTGGCAAACCGAGCGTTAACACGATGCGATCAGATACCGCCAATCCGGCTTCTCGCCGAGCCTGTTGCACCATTCGCACAATGTCTCGAGCAGCACCTTCGGCCAATAACGCATCAGTCAATTCAATATTCAACAACACGATCCCCTGGCCATCGGCGAGTGCGGCGCTCGCAATCGTTTCGGTATCGCCTGCAGCGGCCACTAATTTAACTTGAAACTCGTGCGGTTCGAGCGCGACTCCACCAGCAATAACTTCGTCTCCGTTTATCGACCAATCACCTTTTTTGACCGCAACAATCACTTTTTGAGTGTTGGCACCAAGTCGTGGACCGAGCGCTGCAGGAATAAGTTGCAATTCGTGTTTGGCCAACTGGCCAAGCTCGGTTGTGAGTGTCACTTTATGAACATTCACTTCATCGGTGATAATTGAGACAAACGATTGCAATGCATTGGCCAATGGTGAAGCAACGGTCAGTTCTCCAAGTGGAAGTCGAACACGACGCGAATGAACTTTGCGCAATGACAGAGTTGTCGAACACACGTCGCGCACCTGATCCATCACTTTTTCAAGTTCGTTGTCACTCGGCACAATGCTGGCGTCTGGCCAATCCTCAAGGTGCACACTTCTCAAACCCGTGAGCTCTTTGTAAATCTTTTCGGTAGTTAACGGCAACAGAGGCGCAGCAATGCGGGTGAGCACCTGCAACACCGTGTGCAACGTGTCAATCGCTTCTTTGTCGCCTTTCCAAAAGCGATCGCGACTACGACGGATATACCAATTTGTCAGAACGTCTAAAAATGTACGCACTTGTTGGCAGGCATTAAAGATGTCGTATTGATCCATCGACACAGTCGTGTCTTCGATCAGACGCTTCAATTTTGAAAATACGTATCGATCCAAAACGTTTGTTGAGTCGTAGCGAACTTCGCCCGTCATTGACTCGGCGTTGGCATACAACGACAAGAAATACCAACTGTTCCACAACGGCAGCATCACCTGTCGCACGGTGTCACGAATGCCCTCTTCAGTTACTGCAAAGTCTGAACCACGCAAAATCGAAGACGAAAGAAGATACCAGCGCATGGCATCGGCACCATAGGTATCAAATACATTCATCGGGTCTGGATAGTTGCGCAGGCTCTTGGACATCTTTGCGCCATCGTCACCCAACACAATTCCGTGGCTGACACACGTTGAAAAAGCGGGACGATCAAACAGCGCTGTTGCCAACACATGCAGCGTGTAAAACCAACCACGTGTCTGGCCGATGTATTCAACAATGAAGTCGCCGGGGTAATGCTGATCAAACCATTCTTGATTCTCGAATGGATAATGCACTTGAGCAAACGGCATCGATCCACTCTCAAACCAGCAGTCGAGAACTTCGGGAACTCTACGCATCATCGACTTGCCCGTTGGGTCATCTGGGTTAGGTCGCACCAGGTCATCGACCACAGGGCGATGCAATTCGGTAACTACAACACCAAAATCGCGCTCCAATTCGGCGAGGCTGCCGTACACATCGATCCGCGGATACGCAGGGTCATCACTGCGCCATACGGGAATTGGTGAGCCCCAGAATCGATTGCGACTAATCGTCCAGTCACGCGCATTTTCGAGCCATTTGCCAAAACTGCCGTGTTGCAAGTGCTCGGGCACCCACGTGATCTGTTCGTTTAACGCAACCATGCGCTCTTTCACTGCCGTCACATTGACAAACCACGAGCTCACGGCTTTATAGATGAGTGGTTTTCCGGTGCGCCAACAATGCGGGTATGCGTGGTCGTATGTTTCGTGGCGCAACACAACTCCACGCGATTTGAGTTCGCGAATAATCAGCGGGTTGGCATCGAACACCAACATTCCCTCGAAGTCTGGAACTTCACTCGTAAACAAACCCCGACTATCAACCGGCACCACCAGCCCAATTCCGTTTTCGCTGCACACTCGTTGGTCATCTTCGCCAAAGCCAGGGGCAAGGTGCACTACCCCAGTGCCGTCTTCCGTTGTTACGAAGTCGCCCGCAATTACTCGAAATGCGTCTGGCTGATCAGCGAAGTACGAAAACATCGGTGTGTAGGTGCGGCCAACCAATGCCGAGCCGAGCACAGTGTCCAACACCTCGGCGCCTTCCAATTCTTTTTCATACGCACCAAGTCGCGCTTCCGCCAAAATGTACACAGTTCCGTTATGGCGCACTCGCACATAACTCACGTCTGGCGACACCGCAAGAGCCAAGTTGCTTGGCAGTGTCCACGGCGTTGTCGTCCACGCCAACAGCGATTCGCCGGTTGCAAGCACAAACGCAACGGTCAGTGCTGGATCTTGCACTTGCTTATACGCATCATCCATGCGCGTTTCGGTATTTGACAATGGTGTTTCAAGTGCAACCGAATATGGCAACACACGAAATCCTTCGTAAATCAGACCCTTGTCCCACAGTGTCTTAAACGCCCACATCACACTTTCCATATACGACACGTCGAGAGTTTTGTAATCGTTAGCAAAATCAACCCAGCGCGCTTGGCGGGTTACATAACGCTCCCAGTCGCTGGTGTATCGCAGCACAGATTCTTTGCAGTACTCATTAAATTTCTCGATACCAAAGTCAGTGATTGCTTGTCGTCCAGAAATCCCTAACTGGCGCTCTGCTTCTGCTTCGGCAGGCAAACCGTGACAATCCCATCCAAAACGACGCTCTACTCGCTTGCCCTGCATTGTTTGATACCGCGGAACCGCATCTTTGACAAACCCAGTGAGCAGGTGGCCATAGTGCGGCAAGCCATTTGCAAACGGTGGACCATCATAAAAGACATATTCGTTATTGCCATTGGTGCCAGTATCTCGTTGATCGAGAGAAGCCTGAAAGGTGCCGTCAGTAGCCCAGAACTCAAGCGTCTCATTTTCGAGCGCCGGAAAGTTTGGCTGAGAATCAACCTTTGGATATGTCACGGTGCGTCATTGTAAAGGCAAATGCGTGCTACTGGCTTGATGCTTAGCAGCGAAGCAGCATGCCTTGCACGACGATCTGCAAAAACAGCAACACCACAAGGGGCGAAAGATCGAGTGGGCCGGCAAGGGGCAAAATCCGCCGAACGGGCAGAAGTACAGGATCAGTCAACATCATCACGATTCGCACAACCTGACCAAGAGGCCCGTTTGGATTAGCGGGAAACCACGAAAGAATTACTCTTCCGATAATGAGGTACGTATACAGACCTACCAGAGAGCAAAGAAGATTAATCACGAATAACGCGTGTGCCACGAGGTGTCAACAAAAACACACCTGGTGCAATCTTTTCCATCTTGCTTTCCATGCCGTACGTCATTCCGCTCGCAAAATCAATCAGTCGTCGCGCAATTTCTGAATCAGCAGCACCGATATTCATTGCAACAGGCTGACCAGACCTCAGTAAATCCGCAATATCTTTTGCTTGGTCATAACGAGTTGGGCGAATGGCAACTGGCTCAGCAGTTGTCTGCGTCAGTTTGCGCACGGTACCACCGGTGCTTGCGCCACTTGGTCGAACTTGCACACTTGAGTCATCGCGTTGTGCTTGGGCACGGGCAGATGTTGGTCGAACAGCCGCTCGAGGTCGCGGTGCTTCTTCGTACTCATCGTCAATTTCGTCTTCATAGTCATCAACCACTTGCCGAGGCTGTGGACGTCGCGATGCTCCGGCACCACGCGCAGCAGGGCGCTCTGTGGCAATTGAAGCGTCGTAGTCGTCGTAGGCATCATCTGGTCCAAGACCGAGATAGTCCATTGCTCGTCTAAACATTGACATCACAAGAAGGTTACAACACCCGACTAGACCGAATGTGGACGCTGGCCGAAAAGCGCCGTTCCGACCCGCACCAATGTGGAACCTTCCTCAACCGCAATCTCGACATCGGCAGTCATCCCCATCGACAATTTGTCTACCCCAAGGTCGGTTGCCATCCGCTTGAGTAATGCAAATGCAGCGCGGGTCTTCATTGGGTCCATATCGGTTGGGCCAACAGTCATCAATCCAGTCACGTCCAATCCCCCCTGTCGGGCTTGATGTACTAGGGCCTCTACCTCAGTCGGGTCACACCCTCCTTTATCTATTTCGCTGGTGGTATTGACCTGCACCAGTATTTCGCATCGGCCAGCCGAACTGCGGGCCAACTGGCGCTTGACAAGTTCTGTCACCACCGAGGCCCTATCCACCGATTGCCACACGTCCACAATGTCGAATAACGACTTGATTTTATTGGTTTGCAATTGCCCGATGAAATGGACGGGCAGTCGATCAAGCCGTGCAACTTGGTGCGACTTGGCGATCAATTCTTGGGCGTAGTTTTCGCCAACCGCCTCACAGCCCGCAAACTTTGCATCGTTCCAGGCGTCGATCCCAAAAGTTTTGGTAACAGCAACGATGCCAACCCCAACCCCACCTGCGCGCAAAATTCGATCGCGCAGTTCGGCAACGCGGGTTGCCACAAGTGCTTGATTCATAAATTCACGTTGGCCGATTCGATAGCGAGTTCGGCGGCAATCGTGCCAACCACAGCGACTGCTACTTTAAAAAGTCTGGTACGTCAAAGCCGTCAGATGAGTCACGCAATGGATCTTCGCCCGAGCCAAACAACTCTTTGATTCGGCTGCCACGCTGATCTCCACGCGTATCGGCGCGACCATCACCGCGACCCGCAGGTCGAGACATGCCCGAATCAGAGCGATCAAAACCTGCTGCGATGACTGTTACTTGCACTTCGTCATCAAGTTCATCATTGATAACGGTACCAAAAATGATGTTTGCATCCTGGTGCGCAACAGCGTGCACAATCTCAGCCGCAGCATTGAGTTCGAACAAGCCCATGTCAGATGGCCCAGTGATGTTGAGCAAAATTCCACGAGCTCCCTCGATAGACGACTCGAGCAGTGGCGAGTTGATAGCAGCGGTTGCTGCTGCGATCGCACGATTATCGCCCTTTGCTTTACCAGTTCCCATCAGGGCCGTACCCGCATTTGTCAAAATCATTTTGACGTCCGCAAAGTCGGTGTTGATCAGACCAGGTGTAGTGATCAGGTTGGTGATACCTGCAACGCCCTGCAACAACACTTCATCAGCGCGCTTGAACGCATCCAACAAACTTGTCTTCTCGGTGGCAACCGACAAGAGTCGTTCGTTCGGAATAATAATCAACGTGTCGACCTTTTCGCGCAACTTGGCAATACCGGCTTCCGCCTGCATGGCACGACGACGACCTTCGAAACCAAACGGACGTGTCACAATGCCAACGGTCAGCGCGCCAGCAGCACGAGCGATCTCGGCGATGATTGGTGCTGCACCAGTTCCGGTACCGCCGCCTTCGCCAGCAGTAATAAACACCATGTCTGCACCGCTAACAATTTCTTCAATGTCGCTGCGACTTGCTTCGGCGGCGTCTTGACCAATCGCTGGATCACTGCCTGCTCCAAGACCGCGGGTGATTTCGCGACCAATATCAATCTTGAAATCTGCATCGCTCATGAGCAATGCCTGTGCATCAGTGTTTACCGCAACAAATTCGACGCCCCTCAAATTGGAATCGATCATGCGATTGATGGCGTTAACGCCCGCACCACCGACTCCAATTACTTTGATAACCGCCAAAAAGTTTTGTGGTGCACCAGCCATTATGTATTCCTCCTACGAAGCGTCTGCGGCAATCGTATTAATTCTGTCACAGACACCGGTTCCTATGTTGGGTACAGGCTAGTTGATCGTTCAGGCTGGCCGTGATCACGACTGAACTACCGGGGTCCCCGTCGACACATCGATACTGATGATCGAGTTGACATCTTGACGTCGCAATAAAACCACCACATTGACAAGTTTGTTTCTCATGTCTACAGGCGCCCCAAAGTTGATAACCGTGCCAGTTTTAAGGGTCATCGTGATCTGCTCGGTCCCCGCCACTCCAAGATGTTTGACCATTGGCGCTAGCTCGCTTGGCAACGACATCGCTAGTTGACTAGCCGCTCTATAGGTAGCAGCCGAACTCGCCCCCGCCGTCAAATTGGGTCCTGTCCCGTCAATCCACATGTATTGCGTTGGTCGCCCCTCCACCACACTCAGCACCAATCCGTCTTCGTCAATTACACGCGCACGATTATCGACACCAAGAAACCATGCAACAGGAATTCGCTCGTTGATTTGAATCAATATGCGACTTGGAAGGCTTGTTGTAATGCGAGCAGTTTTAATCCACGGGTCGCTTTCAAGTCTCTCGACTGCAGTTTTGGTGTCGACAGTGAGCACCGACTTGCCCTTCAGCAATTCGGAGACACTTCTGACTAATGCAGCATCCGCATATTTTGCACCTTCAACTTTCACGGTTCTCACCGCAACCAGCGGCGATGCCAAGACAACAAGTGCGACACCAACAAAAAGCACAAGGCCAAGGCCTGTCATCACAAGGCGCTTGCGTTTATTGCCCCCAGCAATTTTGTTGAGCAGCATGCCCAAAAATCGGCGCGATCTCGTTCCATCGCTCCACTGCGTACCAATAATTATTTGCGCGTCTAGGTCTTGTGCAACATCATCATCGGTGATCAACACCCGAATCGACGTTGGTGCTTTATGCACTGATTGCGAATCGGTGTCCGATGGAAAATCACTTTCGGATGGCTGACGAAAATCTTCGTCCACAATAACGACACGACCTGATGCTGCAACTGGCGCACTAACTGACGCACCTGCCGGTACCTCGTCCGACACGACGGGCATCGTCACTTCTCTGGTCTTGATGTCGGTTACTGAAGCAATTATCGGTTGTTCTTGTGTCGTTGACGTCTCATCACTAAACACCGCACTCAACTCATCAAGCACTTCTGCCGGCACATCTAATGGGTCTCGAAAATCAGACGACGAAAAGATTGAAATGGGAATCGATGTATCGGCAACAACCGATGTGTTCGAGTTGCGCTCAAAAATGTGTTCAAGCCTCACCGTTGCCACACTTGTATCCGATTCGCTTGTCAGTACATCGATCAGCGCAGGATCTACCGCTGCATCAAAACCAGCAAGACGAATCTCACTTCGCAAGTCGTATCCCGTTGAATCTTTTACCCGACGACGAATCTCAGCCATCACCTGCACAACATCCGACGCTAAGCCACCATCTTCAGACTGAATAAAGTTTGCATGCTTCTCCGAGACGTGCGCAGTTCCAATCCGAAAACCGCGCATTCCAATCTGGTCTATTAACGCACCAGCAGAAACTTCGCCTGGCACAGGATTAACAAATACAGAGCCAGCATTTTGCCCGCCGGGTTGATTCTCTCTGCGCCACTTCACAATCTCGGACAACTGATTTTCTGCTGCTTGTGTGTCTGTTGCCCAACCCAAATTAAGGGTCGCCGACAACACCACATGATGATCTGCAATCGCTGAACCCCTAAACCTCAAACCCAGATCGACAGCGTCCACGTGGGCTTCGACGCCGCGCAGCAGATGAAATATACGCGCCGACACGAGTGATGACGCCATGTCAGAACCATGACCACCAGCGTTCATCCGCACCGCTCCGCCGATTGTGCCTGGCACACCCACGCCCCACTCAAAACCTGTCAGACCACGATGAACACTTTGTCGAGCGGCTACAGGCAACGGCACTGATCCGCCAAAAAGCGCAATTGGCTCAACAGCGAGGCCACCGTCTTGGCTACCTCCATCGTCGGACCGATCGGGTAGGTCGATGTATTCCAAAAAACTACCGAATGTGATCGCCAAACCCTGAAACCCCGTGTCGGCAATCAAGATGTTGCTACCCCGCCCAATTACCAACAACGGAAGATCAACCTGTGCCAAAACCGTGCTGATCGCTTCGAGATCATCTATCGACTCAGCGTGCACATGTAGTGCAGCGTTGCCGCCTACTCGGTAAGTCGTAAATTGTGCAAGCGACACATCGGTGTGCGCACGTTTTGCAAATAACTCCGTTGCTAACTGCAACTCTGCAACTGTTGCCGGACGCTTAGACAATCGGGGTGTGTTCATTGTTTTAAGATCTTCGTGCTGCAGTGCTTCAGTGCTTGCGTGCTTTGTTGGCGCGATTACTTTGGCGCAACGAAATCACTTCGTCAGGAAGTTTGGCAACGTCACCACAGCCCATAGAAATACACAAATCACCTGTTGTGAGAGTAGCCGCAAGAAAACTCACGAGATCCTCCCGATGTGCAATCCACTCAACTCTCTTACCCGGGTGGTTCTTCTCGATCGCATCAACGACAAGTTTGCCAGTTACGCCAGGTATTGGAGTGGTTCCCGATGAATAGATGTCAGTCACTACAACGACGTCGGCATCGCCAAATGCATCTGCGTAGGCACTAGACATCACGCTCATCCGATTGAAGCGGTTGGGCTGAAAGACAGCAACCACTCGACTCCATGTATCCGTGGCATCCCGAGCACCGCGCAACACCGCGATAATTTCGTTCGGCAAATGTGCGTAGTCGTCCACAAATGTCACTCCATCATCGACACCTCGCATATCAAAACGCCGCGCAACGCCGCGAAAGCTGCTCAATGCTTGAGCGGCAACTTCGAATTCAACGCCAAGCTCCATCGCCATTGTTAAAGCCGCCGTGGCATTGAGCACATTGTGCTCGCCCCGCAATGGAAGTTCGACAGATCCGACCAAAACATGTTTATTTGTCGAATGAGATTGCCTCAACTCGACATCAAAACGGCTGCGTCCATCTGCAAGAGCCACATTGACAGCGCGCACATCGGCATTGATGCTCCTGCCATATGTACGACATGCTTGCGACGTGGCGATTTTTGCAGTCACAGCATCATCGGCGCACATCACCTTCGGTCCATCAATCTTCTTCACATACTGCTCAAAACTTTCAACGATGTTGTCGAAGGTTGCAAAATGATCAAGATGATCGACGTCAACATTGGTCAAAATTGATCCAAAGAGTGGTAACGCCAAGTGTGTTGAATCACTTTCATCTGCTTCGACGACAAGATGCTTTCCGTTCCTCCATCCAGCACCCAAATTCAGGCCATGTACATCACCGCCAATCACAAAACTTGGCTGCAGCCCTGCAGTAGTCAAGATGTGCATCAACATTGCAGACGTCGTTGTCTTGCCATGAGTGCCAGCCACCGCAACAGATTGCTTGAGTGCGCAAATTGCGCTCAACATCTGGGCGCGGCTGAGAACCGGAATTGATTGAGCCGCGGCAGCAACGAGTTCGATGTTGGTTATAGGAATCGCGGTTGAAGCCGTGACCACATCACAATAATGCACAACTGTCGCATCATGTCCGACGATGATGCTCACGCCGAGCGCACGCAGACGGTCCAACACTTCAGATTCGTAAATGTCACTGCCAGATACTTGATGACCCATCTCGCACAACACTTGGGCGATGGCGTTCATACCAGGGCCACCAATGCCAATGACATGAATTCGTCGAGGTGTGCTCAAATCAAAATATGTGATTCCGCTCATCGCATTACCATCTCGGCTGCTTTTTCAACAACCGCTGCTATCGAGCAGTTGCGATGCACTTCGCCAAGTTTTCGTGCTTCACGCGCAATGCCTAGCCGCATTGCTTCATCGACCAAAAGGTCGCCAATCAGTTGTGCAAAAACGTCATCCGTGAGTTTTGACTCTTCTAACAGCACTGCCCCGCCTAGATCACTCAACGACTTTGCATTTGTGAGTTGGTGATTCTCGGCTGCATCTTTCCATGGAACCAACACGGAGGCAATGCCAACAGTCGCAATCTCTGCCACCGTCGAAGCTCCCGCTCTTGCAACCACCAAATCGGCAGCTGCGTAAATGTCATTCATGTTGCTGCTATAGGCAATTCGTTGATACATCATCGAACCGTCGGGGCGGCGCATCTCACTCGCCAATTGCTGGCCTTCCATGTATCTCGACCCAGCAATGTGCAAAATAGCGACGTTCGCCAACGATGTGCTCTTCATCTGTGCAACAAGACTCTCCGTTGCACTATTCAACACAGCCGAGCCAAGGGATCCGCCCATCACCACAACGAGTTTTGAGTCTGCACTAAATCCCAGGCGCATTCGTGATGCATCACGAGAAGCGCCCCGGTCGAGATGACGTAACTCTGCACGCACAGGTGCACCGGTGAGTTTCGCACGACGCAACGTACTTGGCATGTGTGCTACCGCGACAGTCTCGGCATACCTAGCCTGCATCTTTGTCGCCATTCCTGGCTTGCTGTCATACGAGCAAGTGACGACCGGAATCTTAAGATGGCGGGCCGCTCGACAAATCGGTGCGCTCACATACCCGCCGACCGAGACGACCACACGTGGTCGGTGCTGCACCAATACTTGAGTCGCTAACTGCGTAGCGCGCATCATGGTCGGCAACATTCGCAAATTGCGCTTGATTCTGGCGAGGCTCATGCCACGCTGAAGTCCGTCAACTCTTAAAAATACGCATGCAATACCTGTTTGTGGCACGAGTGATGTTTCAACACCTCGATCCGAACCTACATAGACCAAGGTTTCGCGAGGGTGTCCTGCTTCTGCCAACAATTCAATAATTGAAAGCGCGGGGACCACGTGTCCACTTGTTGCGCCCCCCGTAATCACGGCATAAGTCGTAGGGGCAGGGGCAACCATGGCTCTACTTCATATTACGTGCAACATTGAGCAAAAGCCCCGCAGCTGCCATCACCATAAATAACGAGCTTCCTCCATACGAAATAAATGGCAAAGTCAGACCCGTTACAGGAAGTGCCCCGATTACTCCACCGATGTTGATCGTTGCTTGAATGCACAACCACGTTGTGATGCCACCTGCAAGAACTGCGCCAAATGGATCTCGTGCACGAAGAGCAACTTGTATACCTAGCAATGCAAGCGCGAGAAACAAACCGATCACCAATGTCGATCCGATCAATCCAAATTCTTCAGCAACAATTGCAAAGATAAAATCACTATGCGCTAAAGGCACATATCCCCATTTGCCTGTTCCACGGCCAGCACCAACGCCGGTAATACCGCCGTTGGAGATGCTCAAAATTGACTGCCACACTTGATACGCCGAGTGGCCCTTGTTTGCCTGAAGATCAAGAAACGATAGGAAGCGCTGTTGCATGCGCGAACTCGCAGAAATAGCAACGACCGAGCCCAACGCGGTAAGAGCGCCTATGGTGCCGATCAATCGCATCGGAATTCCAGCAATAAACATGGTTGACAAAATTACGCAGGTAAACACAATTGCCGCACCAAAATCTTTTTGAATCATGCACAATGCAACCGACATAAACCACACTGTCACGATTGGCATAAATGTTCGCTGAACATTTTCGATTTCTTTTCGACGGCGCCCTAAAACACTCGCGCAATAGAGCAACACGGCTACTTTCAAAATCTCAGACGGCTGAAATCTCACTGGGCCAATTTCGGCCCACGCACGCGCTCCGTTGATCGTCACACCAATCGGAGAAAACGGAAGCACCATCAAAACAAATCCAAAGCCGAGCACATACTTCACCCATTTGTGCCAAATGTGATAAGGCATTCGGTAGGTAACGAGTAGCGCAAAGAATCCGCACACCGACCATGCCAATTGCTTGCGAAACATATACCAGGCGGATCCACCGTTGTTGATCGACACGATCGAAGACGATGACAACACCATGATCAAGCCGAACACAACAAGCACCGTAATAACTGCAACAATGCCGTAGTACACCTTGCTTGGCACATCTGTTGCAAGTCTGCTCGTTTGTGCCTTGCCAGTTTTATTCAAAACCGCACGACGTCTCTCGGCTGGGGTGAGTTGCTTATCCGCAGAGATCGTTGCCATAATTGCCTTCTTTAGTTGCTCGACTGCTGGTTAAATTTCGCTATTTCTCGTACGCAATGCATGAAGTCGTCGCCGCGTTCCATGTAATTGTTATACCAGTCGTAGCTAGTGCACGCAGGTGATAGCAAAACGACGTCCCCACCCGTTGCAAGTTTGTGGGCATTCACCACCGCATCCTTCATTGACGTTGCATGCACTACACGACACACATCAGTAAATGCTTTCTCGATTTCGTTCGCGTCATCCCCTATCGCTACAACTGCCTTGATGCGTTGTGGCTGATCAGCCAAGAGTGAGAGATCAAGGCCCTTGTTACGACCACCCGCAATCAACACAATGTTTTCAAATGACCTAATTGCGACAGCTGAAGCATGAGGGCTTGTCGCCTTTGAGTCGTTAAACCACATCACCCCATCAATCGTCTCCACAAACTCAATCCGGTGTGGAGCGTTATCGAACTCTGCAAGTGCCCTTGCCACATGGCTCGGCTCGACTAAACCACTCTCTATCGAAATTGCTGCAGCAGCAAGCGCATTGGTGATGTCGTGTGGCATCGCACGTTTCATGTCGGCAATCTTCATAATCGACCCGTGCGGCGAGTTGAGGCGTCCATCTTGCGCGTGATAGTCGCCATGAGTTGCCCCGAACGTAACCGTACGCGCCGTGCTCTCGTGCGCAACACGCAAAATGTGTACATCGTCAACTGGTGCAACCGCAACATCGCCAGCCCTCGTATGCGCCCACAGTTGTGCCTTTGCTGATGCATAACTGTGCATGTCGGCATGCCAGTCGAGATGATCTGGTGCAAGATTCAGCCACACCGATGCGCGGGTTCGAAAGTTTTCAATATTTGCCAGGCGAAAACTGGAGCACTCAACCGCAAATACCTGAGCATCGGTGCCGAGTGCAGTAATCAATGGTGTTTCAGTGTTGCCTACCGCCATGCTCTTGTGTCCGGCTGCTTGCAACATTGCCGCCGTCATCAGTGTCGTGGTTGTCTTACCGTCGGTACCAGTGATACCAAGCATCGGACGTGGTCCGCCAGTGCGCTGCTCCTCAAAGTTATATGCCAACTCCAGTTCTGACGAAATTGTCAGCCCCATTTGCCTGGCCGTGTAAACCACGTGATGATTATCCGCGATACCTGGCGCTGGAGCAAGACGATTAATTCGCTTCAAAATATTTGCAACTGCTGTCTCGTTCGATATATCGACAAGTTCGCAGCGCAATGAACGCGCAAAGGCGTGATGCTGTTCTGTGGCGTTATCGTCAGCAAGTATCACATTCAATCCTCGTTCGTGTAGGGCCTGCGCAACGGCCATTCCTGCAACACCAAGACCAAACACCAATGTTGTTTGCTCAACACTCAACGCAAACCAGCCTGACGGGTAAAGTCTGCGATGAATAGCGCAACAGCAGTTGCCACACAAATTCCTGAAATAATCCAGAAACGGATGATCACCGTTGTTTCAGGCCAACCACTCAACTCAAAGTGATGATGGATTGGTGACATTTTTAGTAGACGTCGCTTGCGACCAGACGCCTTGAATACGCCCATCTGCACAGCCACCGAACCAGCTTCAAAAACATTGATTCCACACACGATCGGCAGGAGCAAGTGTGTATTCGTTGTGACCGCGAGCATTCCTAAGGCGGCACCTAGACCGAGTGCACCTACGTCTCCCATAAAGATTCGTGCCGGGGCGGCGTTCCACCACAAAAAACCTGCGCATGCTCCTGCCAGAGCA
>Ga0194049_1000440_pt1 | contig 14266 bp, 12 predicted proteins | sample JunL2225m_MetaG_FD_148665 | JGI IMG/M metagenome (GOLD analysis project Ga0194049, IMG submission 148665) | Anoxic zone freshwater microbial communities from boreal shield lake in IISD Experimental Lakes Area, Ontario, Canada - Jun2016-L224-25m | ecosystem: Environmental > Aquatic > Freshwater >... | reverse complement strand
GCATCGGGTTGAGGGCGAGGACACCACCGAAGCCTCCCATTCATGGATGGGTAGGGCGTTCAGGGAGATTGAAGATTATGTCAGAGGCAAAGGCATGGTGCGCAGACCCGACTTGGTGATCGCTGACGACCCCTGTCTTCCACCGACTCAAGACAACATCGAGCGGGTGGTGGAGATTAAGTTTAAGAATGATAAGCGTAGTAGAGGTCAAGATGAAGCCTATCGTGACATTGCTGGAGATAAGGAAAAATATAGCATTTTTCGCATAGGCAATACCCCGAAAGATAACGAACAAGGTTGTGACTGCGGGGAGAATCAACCACAAGAACCAGTCCCCGTACCAGTTTCCGAGCAAGAAAAGCAAGGTGCTTGGGGTGCGGTTGGCAATACCTTAGGTTGGGGGGCCGTCACCGTTGTGGGAGCGGTAGCGACTGCCGCTTTATTGGCAAGCCCCTTTGAAGGTCCGGTGGGCGAAATGGCGGCTGGTTCAGCCACGGCAGCCGCAGCCGCAAGAACGGCAAGCGCATGGCGGGCTTTGAGTACTGCTTTTTAATTTGGAGAACCTTATTCATGCAACTAGATTTATCCGCTTTACCCACCCCTGCCGAATTAGAGCAGTTTTATATTGCTTTCCCGGATGGACGGCCTGCTGCCCGGATTGGTTTGCGTTTGAGCTTATATTTTCGTCACCTTGGGGAAGCTGAATTACGAAAATCACTTGTCAGATGTATAGAGCATTACCTAAGCTTGGCTGGGGACAGAATTAAGTTGTATTCGTTTGCGAATGATCGCCAATATCGCAAATTGAAGCCCGGTCAACATATTGATACTGAAAAATTGCTGGCGATGATAAACCCAGAAAAAGAATTTGAATTTGATGCAAGTGCGGCGGATGAGGGCTTTGCAACTCATTGGGCATTGAGCGTAATGTCCAGCCAGATCAAATTTAGGGAGGATGAACTTGGCTATATGCTTGCGTATCTGCCTTTTACAGCGTTGGAAAACGCCCCGGCTAGGAGTTTCACAAAATTTTTTCTGCATCTATGTAACGCCCTATCAGTCGACCACGGTTATGGGGGCATGGGTTGGGTGCTGCCCTTCGATCTAGGAGGCCACAATGGCGCATTAAATTTGCCGGAATTTGCTCAACAAGCTTGGCGTTTCTGTGCCTTGGATGTTGATGACCCAAGCGGAACTATGCTTCATTGTAAAGACGGCATCAAATCCATCAACTGGCTTACCGCCGTATCCAATCGGCTATTGGAGCGTGTGGGCGGGGCGGATGCCGTGGCACGGATGGCTGGGCATGAGATTATAGTTCACCCCTACAGCAATGGTTCAGTGTTCCAAGCCGGGGCGAACCCGCAAATCGGCGATAGTTACCAAGGCTTGATACCACCCGCCTATATTGCCTTGGGCAAAGCGCTGAAACCCCTTCGAGCAGCCTATAAGGACACCTTGCTCTATGCCCCGGCGAACTACGGCCCAGTGCCAGCCGGCGAAAGCCCCAACAAAGTGTTCACCCAACGCTGGCTGGCGCGGTTTGACGGGGGCTGATTCCGATTCCATGACGCAGCATTGCTTGGATGGGGCATCGGTCTTTGCCGCTTTGATTGAACTGCCCGGCATTAAACGGAAACTGGATGCCCGCGCGGGTTTCACTCTCGACGAAGTCCAATCCCAAATTGACGTGGACATAGGCCAAAATAAGAATTGCTGTGCCAAATTTGCCAGATCGTTGTATTTCGGCTACAGTCGTAGCTTTAAACCAAAGTCTTTGGACGACATGAGCAACCCCTTATTTGATCTGGAAACCCTCAAAGCCGAACTTGCTGGCCAGAATCCGCGTGCGATCCTTAAAGCAGCGATGGAGTATTTTAACAATCTGGCCGTTTCCTTCAGCGGTGCGGAGGATGTGGTGCTGGTCGACATGGCTTCCAAACTGAAGCCGGGGATTAGCGTCTTCTGTCTGGACACCGGCAGGCTGCATCCTGAAACCTACCGCTTCATCGAGAAAGTGCGGGAACGTTATGACATCAACCTGGAAGTGCTGAACCCAGCCTATCAGGAACTGGAACGTCTGGTCAAAGAGAAGGGTTTGTTCAGTTTCCATGGGGACGGCCATACCGAATGTTGCGGCATCCGCAAGGTCGGACCTTTGCGCCGGCGACTGGCCACCCTTGACGCTTGGATTACCGGCCAGCGCCGGGATCAGAACCCGACCCGGTTGGAATTGGATGAAGTTGGGTTTGATTCGGCCTTTTCCACCCCTGAAAATGTACTCTACAAATTCAATCCATTGGCTAAATGGACTTCCGCCCAAGTGTGGGATTACATCGAAGCCTATGACGTGCCCTATAACGAGCTGCACGGGAAAGGCTTCGTCAGCATCGGCTGTGAACCCTGCACCCGCCCGGTATTGCCCAACCAGCACGAACGTTCCGGTCGGTGGTGGTGGGAAGATGCCGCCAAAAAGGAATGCGGACTCCACGCGGGAAATTTGCACAAGGGTAAATAATATTTCATTTCCATATAGCCAGTCCGCCAAAGCACGCGGCAGAAATAGCGAATTGCAACATTGACCCAATGACCCGGACTATTCAACCAAGCACCTATTCTGGATTGATGGCCAAGGCTTCATTGCCCATGGCTATCTTCGCTCCATTCGCCTATTTGGTGTCTTGTGCATTCATCGGGGCGTTGCTGGCGTACCCACTCCATTTTGTCTTTCCTGCGACTTTTGATTATCAAGCGATTGTCTACAAGTCAGCCGAGTTGCTCATAGCCTTCAGCCTATTCCCCGTTGGCCGTTGGTTGGGTATCGGTAAACAGGATATTGGCCTTGCCGGCCCGGTTAATCTTTTGCTTCGCCAAGCGGTGCGGGGGTTTGGTTGGGGGGCGCTCATGCTTGGCATCCATGTTTTAGTCCTGATTTTGTTTGAAGTGCGCATTCTCAACCCGGAAAAAATGCAAATTGGCAGATTCCTCAGCCTGTCTTACAAAGGGGTATTGATCGGCATTGCGATTGCCTCGCTTGAAGAACCTATTTTCAGGGGTTTTCTGTTTGGCTTTCTGCTCCGTAAAACGAATCGCGTCAACGCGGTTCTGGTCACTTCATTTTACTTCGCCGCCCTGCATTTCCTCAGCACTGATATGAGGCCCGAGTTTGCCGAGGTGCGATGGAACACCGGGTTTATCATTGTCATGGATGCCTTCAGCAATCTTATGCATATCCACCTGGACTCGTTTGTCGCTTTGTTTGCCGCAGGCGCGTTTCTAAGTTGCGTAAGGCTGTATTTTTCAAGCTCGGGTCTGAGCTACTGCATAGGGATTCATGCCGGTTGGGTATTCGTCATCAAGGCTACCAAACCTTTGTCCGAACTCAGCGTAATATCCCCATTTACCAATATTGTCAGTGGTTTTGATGGCAACATCGGCTATCTGTCAGCAACATGGACTACTGTGTTGATTGTTTTGTTAGTGATGAAAATGCGCAGGATGAGGCAAGCGGATAGGTTTATACTGGATTGACACGATGAACGACAAAGCGACTCATGAATTGAACATGGATACCCATCCCTCACATCACAAATCAGGCAAGCAATCCTTGCCGACTCTGGTCATTGGCTGTGTGCTATTCCTGACTATCATCAGGTTATTGCTGGCATCCAAGACTGAACTCATACCCGAGGAAGCCTATTACTGGACTTATAGCCAGCACCCCGCACTCAGTTATTTTGACCACCCGCCCATGGTGGCTTGGATGGTTTCGATAGGGACTGCTTTGTTCGGGAATACCGAGATGGGCGTGCGGATGGCCGCCATCGTTTTATGGCCTTTCTCCGCCCTGCTGCTTTTTTCGACGGGTAGGTTATGGTTTGAGGATAAGGTCGCAAGCTTTGCGGTGCTTTTGTTTTGCCTATGCCCGGTATTCGTCGGGATAGGCTTTATCGTAACCCCGGATTTCCCGTTGGTGTTTTTTTGGCTGCTGACTTTGTATGCGGTCAGCAAAGCGCTGCTGAGTGGCCGTAGCGTTTTTTGGGTTTTGGCAGGTATTGGTTTCGGTTGCGCCATGCTGTCAAAATACACGGCAGTGATGTTGGCCGCTTCGTTGTTCTTGTTTTTGCTGCTTTCACCGAAATACCGTTTCTGGCTGCTGCGCTTTCCCCCTTGGCTGGCTTTGTTGATCGGTGTTGCCGTATTCAGTCCGGTGATAATCTGGAATTCCCAGCATCATTGGGCCTCATTTCTTTTTCAATCGAACCGCACCGAGGTGGGGAATAACGACCCTCTGCGCGTGGAGTCGGGTACTTTCTGGTTGTATCAGCTATGGGCGCTGACTCCACTGATATTCGGTTTATTTGCCTACACGCTCATACCGGCCATCCGGCGCGGCTGGATGCAACGGGATGACAAATGGAACTTTTCCATGGCTTTTGCGCTGCCACTTTTTCTGGTTTTTGTATTGGCCAGCTTTAAAACCAAAGGGCACATCAACTGGACTGCCCCTGCCTATTTGTCTTGGTCCATCGCCGCCGCCGCCATTTTCTTGCAATTGGACAGCGTTTGGCGGGCCTCGCGGCCTAGGGCTTGGCACTGGTTGATTGGCACGGCGGTTTTTCTGGGCATTGCCGCGAATGCGATGGTCCACACCAGTTTGGCTTGGGGTGTTCCGCAGAGTTTCGCCTTAAAAAGTTCGGGCGGGTGGCAAGGCCTCGCTCGCGAGGTTCGCACTGCCCGTGACGAGCTTAGTCGAAGCGCTGGCAGTCAGGCTTTCATTCTCGGTGCGGACAAATATAACATTGCAGCAGAGATGGGTTTTTATCTGGGGACGCCCGCCGATATTGTCAACGATTATTCGCTGGGGACCGGGGGGCTAGGCTACCGTTATTGGGTCGATTTGAAAAATCTCGAAGGGCGCCCGGCCATCGCAATTTTTGAACAAGACAAATTAGGCCCGTACTCGGCTCTTTGGCTCAAGCAACACTTTGCAAAAGTGGGCGAATTGGTGCCGGTCGAAATCCGAGGCAGTGGTTACCAAAAGCGCAGGGTGTATTTGGTGAAGTGTCAAGGGTATATAATAACACGTTGATAATTTATTTAAATCTGATGTTTTATAGGCTATAGATATGTCACTAACAGATGGTTTTACTAATGGAGTAATTCTGGCATTTAAGCCTCTTATATTTACGTTAGTTCCGCTGCTCATCACTGTGGGGCTAATATGGATGTGGAAAAGATGGTTTGTCAATAGAAATAGGCGTTCACCTCTAAATTTTGAGTTGTTACGCACACCAGGATATGGCTTATCAAAGAAGCTTGAGGATTTTAATTTTGATATTATAAGCTATTTAATGTTTATAATGTTTTTACCATTGCTGGTATATTCTCTCTATCTAAGTCAAATTATTGACAAGCCAAGTGTATCAAAAGATTTACTCATCTGGATATATTGCATTGCTGGTTTTATTGGGTATGCATATTTCTTATACAAACTGATTAAGCTTCTAATAACTCGTCAAAAGTATCGGCAAGCCTTGGATGGGGAATTGGCAACGGCCCAGTGCCTGGAGCCTGTTATCGCCGGTGGTGGCAGGATTTTCCACGATTTTCAAGCTGATGGATTCAATATAGATCATGTGGTTGTGTCAATAGCGGGTGTTTTCGCGGTTGAAACCAAGCATCGGCTGAAACCGACTAATGTAAATGCCAAGGAAATGGCCAAAGTCCGCTTTGATGGTAAAGTTTTGAACTTTCCCGGTTGGGTGGAGACCTTGCCGGTCGACCAGGCTCGTCGCCAAGCGGTTTGGCTTAGCAAATATCTTTCCAAATCCACGGGTGAAGAAATTCAAGTAAAGCCAGTCCTTGCATTGCCGGGATGGTATGTGACAAACACGGGCCGTTCCGATGTTATTGTCGTCAACCCAAAAATGAATACTTTTATGTTCAAATCCCAAGACGGTCAAACGATTGCTGAAGATTGTAAACAGCGTATTTGTTTCCAACTCGAACAAAGGTGTCAGGAGCCAGCAGAAGCCAAAAAATTGAAACAGAGCAACTAAAGATGAAGATGGTCTCTGCTTCCCTATCCAAACCGGGTGGTAGGGAAATTAACCAAGACTCGGTCGGTTGTTTGTCGCCGGATGTTGGGCTGGGCTGCTGGGTGGTCGCGGACGGGCGCTGCGAACTCGTCGCACAGCAGACCGTCCAGGCAATCCTGGACAACTTTGCGGCCAACCCGGCAATATCCCAGCCGACCCTGTTGAAGGTGGTGGAATGGTCGCAAAAAAAAATTCTTGATTTGCAAACCGCGCATCCATTGAATCACTCCTTATATGCCTCAGTCGCCCTGTTTTGCAGCGGTGGCTTGTCTGCGCTTTGGGCCCATCTGGGTGATGTGAGGGTTTATGTATTTCGCAACGGGGAAATACTTTCCCAAACCAAGGATCACAGCATCGTACAGGCACTTGTCGATTCGGGTCAACTTGCCAAGTCTGAAATCCGTGGGCATAAAGATCGAAAAGGACTGCTTCGCACCCTCGGCAGTTTGGGGGGGATGCATCCTGCCATTCCAGAAAGCCGCTTCAAGTTGCAAGCGGGTGATTTATTCTTAATATGCACGGATGGTTTTTGGGAATATGTCACCGAATTGGAAATGCAGGCAGATTGGTGCAAAAGCCCGAATTTGGAAGATTGGCTGGAACGGATGGAAATGCGCATTTTGTCGGCAGCCCCGCCAGACCATGATAACTACAGCGCAATAGCCTTATTGGCGGAGCCTTGAACGTGATGGCCGGCATTCAATTGGGTACCGCCCAGATTCTCGGGGCAAGGCAAGAGCAGCAGGATGCTTTTGATTTTACCGATAAAGACGATAGTGGGTTTGTTGAATATGGAGGGGTGCTGGCGGTGGTCGCCGATGGCATTGGCGGGCATGCCCATGGCGGGGAGGCAAGCCGCAAGGCAGTTGCAGCGTTTATGCAGCATTACCAGGCAAAACCGCGCAAGGCAAACATACAAAACGCTATTTACCATGCTTTGATTCAAGCCAATCATGCAGTATTGGATTTTGCGGAAAGCCAAGGGGAAATCGAAAATTGCGGCACGACCTTGATCGCGGCTGCACTGCACCCGGATTCACGCACCCTCCATTGGATCGGCGTTGGCGATAGCCGGTTGTATTTGTTTCGTGATGGACAGTTAGTCCAGTTGACGGTCGATGCCAACGTTCGCAGCCATCTCATCAAGAAATTCGCACGCGGTATTTTAAGCAGTGACGGGCTTGATTCCGAAGAAAACCCCCATCGGCTGACGAGCTTTCTGGGGCTCAAGAAACTTGGCAGGATTGATCGCAGCATCCGGCCTTTCCCCCTGCATCAGGGCGACAGGGCGTTGATTTGCACCGATGGCGTATACCAAGCTCTAGGCAAGGGGGAATTGGTCGAATGCCTGTCGGACGATCCGCAAACTGCGTGTGATCGGATAGTCCAGTCAATATTAAATAAACAATTGGAATATCAAGATAATGCCACCGTGGCGGTGCTTTCCTTCGGACTTAAGGAATCGCCAAAGGTGGATTTGCCAGTTAAATCCACGCCTACCCTAGGGATGGAGTCAGCCAGCAAAGACGAGCCATTGGAAACCCGCACCCATCGCAAGCCCCGCCTTTGGTTATGGGGTATCTTGGCGATAGCCGTGCTGCTTTTGTCGGGGTTTATGTGGCTGGTCAAGAAAGAGGATAAAGTGGTTGAAAAAGTGAAAGTGATTGAGGTGGATTTAACCGACTTGAAAAAGCCGGAAAAACCAAACCCATCCATTCAAAAGCATTAGGGCGAAGACTTAGGGTGATTTCCAATAATGAATCCACCAAAAGAATCGCCCACGAAAAACACGAAAAGCACGAACGAATCTTGCTTTGACCGCCTGTCGCAGGCAGGGGCAAGGCACGCTCTAGTGTGGGGGCAGACGGTTCGGGAACCCCAAGCACCAGCTTGGGTATGGGGCATGGGGTTCCGCTGGCCCCGTGCCCAAGCTGGCGCTTATAGGGGGCATTCCCCAATCAATTCCAGCCATTCTTGTTCGCTGAGAATATTCAAACCCAGTTCGCGGGCCTTTTTTTCTTTAGAACCCGCATCAGCCCCCACGACAACGTAATCTGTCTTTTTCGACACCGAACCCGCGACATTGGCCCCCAATGATTCGGCACGGGCTTTGGCTTCGTTCCGGCTCAGCGTCTCCAGGGTTCCGGTGAACACCACCGTCTTGCCGGCGATGGCCGAAATTGCTGCCGGAGGTTCAAAGTCGGTGACTTCCAAAAGTGGGGCTTGCCCGTGTCGAGGCAGGGTCAGCTTGTCCAAAACGTCGGGATTTTGCGTTTCGCGGAAAAAGTTCAGGATGTCTTCCGCCATGTTTTGCCCCATTCCGTTGATGGAAACCAATTCCTCGTAAGCTTCGGAAGCACTGTTTTCGGCCTGTTCCATGCATTCGCGCCAATGCCCGAGGCTTAGGTAGTGGCGGGCCAATAGACGGGCCGTGCTTTGGCCGACTTGGGGAATGCCCAGCGCGAAGATGAAACGTTCCAACGGGATCACGCGCTGCCGATCAATGGCATCGAACAGTTTGCGGGCGGACACTTCGCCCCAGCCATCCCACTCGCGCAAGGGGGGGCAGTCTTCGCCATCGCGGGATTCCAGCGTAAAGATATCCACCGGGCTGCGCACCAATCCCTTGGCAAAAAAAGATTCAATATTTTTCACCCCCAAACCTTCGATGTCAAAGGCATCGCGGGAGACGAAATGGTTCAGCCGTTCCATGGCCTGGGCCGGACAGTTCAGACCGTTGACGCAAAAGGTGTCGGCCTCGCCGGCATTGCGCACCAAGGGTTCGCCGCATTCCGGGCAAGCGTCCGGGAATGGGTAAGGCTGGCTGCCCGCAGGCCGTTTGTCGATGACTACGCTCACGACTTGGGGGATCACGTCGCCGGCGCGCTGGATGATGACCGTGTCGCCCTCGCGGATATCCTTGCGTTGGATTTCGTCTTGGTTGTGCAACGTGGCACGGGAAACCAATACGCCACCGACATTGACCGGGGCGAGGTTGGCCACAGGGGTGATTTTGCCGGTACGCCCCACCTGCACGGTAATGTTGCGCACCGCCGTCATCGCCTGTTCGGGCGGGAACTTCCAGGCGATGGCCCAGCGCGGGGAGCGGCTGACGAAGCCAAGCCGGGCTTGCCAATCCAGACGATCCACCTTGACCACAATGCCGTCAATCGAAAAGCCAAGACGGGCCCTCCTGTCCTGGATGTCTTCATAATAGGCAAACAATCCTGAAAAGTCGTCGTTGGCAATGCAGACCTTCCGGGCAGGCTCGTTGAGGCTGAAGCCCCAAGACTGCAACTTTTGCCTTGCCTCCGACTGGGTGTCGGCGAAGGCCGCAGAAACTTCGCCCCAGGCATAGGCGAAAAATCGCAATGGTCGCTTTTCCGTGATTGCCGGGTCGAGTTGGCGCAGACTGCCCGCTGCCGCGTTGCGGGGGTTGGCGAAGGTGTTTTCCCCCGCTTCGGACTGGCGGTCGTTGAGCGCCAAAAAATCCCCGTCACTCATGTAAACTTCCCCTCGCACCTCGACGATGAACGGCCAGCCCTGCCCCGCAAGCTTTTTTGGAACATCGGCCATGGTGCGGACATTGGCTGTCACGTCTTCGCCTTCCGTGCCATTGCCGCGAGTCGCTGCCGCAACAAGTTGACCGTTCTCATAACGTATGCTCAAAGACAGGCCGTCAATCTTGGGTTCGGCCACTAGATCGATGGGCATGGCCGGGTCGTTGAGTTCGCGCATGAAATTGCGCAAGCCCTCGGCGAAATCCCTTATATCTTGTTGGCTGAAGGCATTGCCCAACGACAGCATGGGTACACTGTGCCTTAATTTGCGGAATCCTTGCGCGGGTGACACGCCCACCCGGCGTGAAGGGCTGTCGTCGCGCACAAGCGCTGGAAAGCGTTTTTCGATGGCATGGTCACGGCGCACCAGCGCATCATACTCGGCATCGGAAATTTCAGGCCGGTCTTGACCGTGGTATTGCTCGTCGTGCCAGCGGAGAGTTTCAGCCAACTCGGCCAGTTCCGCCTCGGCTTGGGAAGAGTCCAGCGCCTCAACTGGAATTTCAAACAGGGTGGTGCGATTTTTTGCGGTCTGCATCGTGAGTGAATCAACCATCGACAAGGGAGGGGTCGCCGCTGTCATGCAACGCAAAATTGGCCGGGGGGAGGCTATTTTCCCTGCCTCCGCCCAGTTTGATCATCAGGCGGACTTCGTTTTGCGAATCGGCGGAGTGCAGCGCATCTTCGTAAGTGATTTTCCCCATCGTGTACAGGTCGAACAATGCCTGGTCGAAAGTTTGCATGCCGTGCTCGCGGGAATTTTTCATCAGATCCTTTAGCTTATGGATCTCGCCTTTGCGAATCAAGTCGGAAACCAGAGGGGTGGCAATGAGAATTTCCACTGCGGGGTAACGCCCATTGCCGTCCGACCGTTGAATGAGTTGCTGGGCGACGATGCCGCGAAGATTCAAGGAAAGATCCATGAGCAACTGCTTATGCATCTCATCGGGGAAGAAATGCAAGATGCGGTCTAGCGCTTGGTTCGCGTTGTTGGCATGCAGCGTACTGATGCACAGGTGGCCGGTTTCGGCGAAAGTGATGGCTTGTTGCATCGTTTCCCGGCTGCGGATTTCACCGATGAGGATGACATCCGGTGCTTGCCGAAGCGTGTTCTTCAAGGCGACCTCGTAAGACTCGGTGTCAATGCCGACCTCGCGCTGGCTGACGATGCAGCCGGCATGGGGATGTATGAATTCCAGCGGGTCTTCGATGGTGATGATATGGCCCTTGGAATTCTCGTTGCGGTATTTGATCATCGACGCCAAGGAGGTTGATTTACCCGTTCCGGTGGCCCCCACGAACAGGATCAAGCCGCGCTTGAGCAATGCCAATTCATTGATGATAGGCGGTAAGTTCAATTCGGCCGCCGTCGGTATCTTAAAGCCGATGCGCCGTAACACCATGCTGGCCGAATCACGCTGTATGTAGGCACTGACGCGGAAACGGCCCAAGTCATCATCGTGGATTGCGAAGTTGCACTCCTTGGTCCTATTGAACTCTTCAAGCTGTTTGGGTGTCATGATGCTACTGACCAGTTCCATTGACTGGTCAGCGGTGAACTTCACCTTGGAAAGTGTTTGAATGACCCCATCGACTTTTAGGCAAGGCTCTTTTCCGGCGATAACGAACAAGTCGGAAGCCTTCCTTTCCACCATCAGCATAAGTAACGAATTGATTTCCATCTGGATAACGCCCCACGCAAATTATTGTGTCAAAATGCCGCCTTGTTGACCGCCTTAACGCGGGCGATTTGGCGGGTGATCATACCCTTAGTGACCAGTTCATCCAAGTGCTGATCCAGGGTTTGCATTCCATCCTTGCGCCCAGTCTGGATGGCCGAATACATTTGCGCGATTTTCGCCTCGCGGATTAGGTTGCGGATGGCCGGTGTGCCGATCATGATTTCCCAGGCAGCCGTCCTTCCCCCGCTGATTTTCTTCATCAATGCCTGGGAAATCACCGCTTGCAGCGATTCGGACAGCATGGAGCGGATCATTTCCTTTTCCGCAGCCGGGAACACGTCGATGATGCGGTCTATGGTCTTTGCCGCCGAACTGGTGTGGAGGGTCCCGAAAACCAGATGCCCGGTTTCCGCAGCCGTCAGTGCGAGGCGAATGGTTTCCAAATCGCGCATTTCGCCCACCAGGATGATATCGGGGTCTTCACGCAGGGCAGAGCGCAAGGCTTCGTTGAACCCAAGCGTGTCCCGGTGAACCTCGCGCTGGTTGATTAAACATTTCTTGCTTTGGTGGACAAACTCGATGGGGTCTTCGACGGTCAGGATGTGGGAGTAATCGTTGCTATTGATGAAGTCGATCATCGCCGCCAACGTGGTGGACTTGCCCGACCCGGTGGGCCCGGTGACCAGAATCAACCCACGCGGTTTTTTCGTGATTTCCTGGAAAAAGGTCGGGCATCCGAGTTCGTCCAAGGTCAACACCTTGGAGGGGATGGTCCGCATCACGGCGGCTGCGCCACGGTTCTGGACGAAGACATTGACCCGGAAGCGGGCAATGCCGGGCAGTTCGAACGAAAAGTCAGTTTCGAAGAACTCCTCGTAGTCACGGCGCTGTTTGTCATTCATGATGTCATAGATTAAGGCATGCACCTCTTTGTGCTCCAGCGCCGGCACGTTGATGCGGCGGATATCCCCGTCCACGCGTATCATCGGCGGCAGCCCGGCGGAAAGATGAAGGTCGGAAGCTTTGTTTTTGACTGAGAATGCGAGCAGTTCGGTGATGTCCATCGTTTTTCTTCTGTGTGTGATTGATTAACCATCGGGTTGGCGGCTAAGCTTGGCGTCCCGGCTAGTATAAACAAAGGCAGTGGCTTTAATGAATGTAATATTACAAAATTTAGCACTCGTGCGGCAAAGATTGCGCGAGGCGGAACGGCAGGCGGGCAGGCCGGAGGGTTCGGCGGGGCTGATTGCCGTCGGCAAGACTTGGCCGGCGGCGGCCTTGGCAGAGGCTTACCGTCACGGGCAGCGTGATTTCGGCGAGAACTATCTTCAGGAGGCTCTCGCCAAACAAGACGAGTTGAAGGGGCTGGACATCGTCTGGCATTTCATCGGACCCATACAGTCCAATAAAACCCGCCCGTTGGCAGAACGGTTTCACTGGATTCACGGCATCGACCGGTTGAAAATCGCCAAACGGATCAGCGAGCAGCGACCGGATCATTTACCCCCCGTCAACCTCTGCATACAGGTCAATGTCAGTGGTGAACCTAGCAAGGCCGGGGTTTCGCTCGCTGAGTTATTGCCTCTGGCTGAATCCATCGCCCCATTGCCAAGGATAAGGCTCAGAGGGTTGATGGCCATTCCGGCCCCCGTCAATGACGTTGAGGGACAGCGACGGGCCTTCCGCATTCTGCGCGAGGCGCTTGCAGGATTGGGCCTTGCCGGAATGGACACCTTGTCCATGGGCATGTCGGACGATCTGGAGGCCGCTGTGATGGAAGGCGCCACGCTGGTGCGCATCGGCACGGCGATCTTCGGCGGAAGAGTGTGAAAACAGGGTTTCCAACGTAGATGACTGATGTTACGCACCGAACTGTTCACATTCGGCGCATTGCCCACGTCGGCAAAGGGTTGCCGACCTACGTCGCGGCATTGAAATATCGGCAAACATCGTAGGTCGGCATCCCCATGCCGACAAACTCTTATCAAACCACTGGTAATCGTCGATAATCATCCAATGCCAAATTACCGTCGATATTACATTTCGGACCAACCGGTTTTCCTCACCGTTGTCACTGTTGATCGGTGGCCTTGGCTGGCGGATGATACCCATGTTCAAACCTTGATCGACTCCATGCATTGGGCCAAGACCAAATACCCTTTTCGGCATATCGCCCATGTCATCTTGCACGATCATCTACATTGGATGCTGCTGCCAAATCCAGAGACTAATTTTTCTAAGGTTCTTGCGGCCACCAAACGGGATGTGACTTGGCGCTTAAAAGAATTGGGATTCAGCCCCCCGTTTTGGCAAGATCGCTTCTACGACCATGTCATTCGTGATGAAGACGACTTTAAGCGACATTTGGATTATATTCACTTCAATCCTGTCAAGCATGGCTATGTTTCCCGTCCAGCCGATTATCGTTGGTCTTCATTTTCCGAATGGGTGAAACGCGGGGTTTACGATGCAGATTGGGGTTCGATTGAACCCGATTCGATTAAGCAAATGAACCTTGAGTAGGTCGGCATCCCCATGCCGAGGAAACCGTAGGTCGGCATCCCCATGCCGACACCAGCGAGGCGGATACGGCGGCAAAGGGTTGCCGCCCTACGTCGCGGCATTGAAATATCGGCAAACATCGTAGGTCGGCATCCCCATGCCGACATCGGGTTGTGCCAACGTTCGGCATTCGGCGGCAAAGGGTTGCCGCCCTACGCCGCGGCATTGAAATATCGGCAAACATCGTAGGTCGGCATCCCCATGCCGACATCGGGTTGTGCCAACGTTCGGCATTCGGCGGCAAGGGGTTGCCGCCCTACGTCGCGGCATTGAAATATCGGCAAACATCGTAGGTCGGCATCCCCATGCCGACATCGGGTTGTGCCAACGTTCGGCATTCGGCGGCAAAGGGTTGCCGCCC
>Ga0194049_1000430_pt1 | contig 14586 bp, 13 predicted proteins | sample JunL2225m_MetaG_FD_148665 | JGI IMG/M metagenome (GOLD analysis project Ga0194049, IMG submission 148665) | Anoxic zone freshwater microbial communities from boreal shield lake in IISD Experimental Lakes Area, Ontario, Canada - Jun2016-L224-25m | ecosystem: Environmental > Aquatic > Freshwater >... | reverse complement strand
GTGGTCTTTTAGATTAGCACTCAATAGACGCATGATTTCGCCGAGCACGCATTTACACCTCGATCAATCCAAGGCGATTGACTCGGTAATCGCGCAAACGCTCGATGTGCCCTTCTATGATCGGAGCGACTGGAAAGAAGCGATTAGCAAAAATCCCGGACAATGGACAGCGTTACCTCGACTAACCAAAGCGGAACTTCGCCAACATTCGCCGCAGGATTTATTACCTAAACGTTTTAATTTAAAGGAGCTGGCCGATCAAGGTATCATTGAAGAAGAAAGCACCTCGGGAACGTCAGGCGCCAGCGTGCGCGTCATCTTCGGAATCGAATGGTGGGGTGCACAAGAAACCAAAGCCTTTCAACAGAACGATTTAATCAAAAAACACATCCGCGAGAAAGGTACTTTGAAACGTGCTGTTTTAACCACTCCCGGCTGTAGCGGTGTGAGTTGTTTCGCTCGCTGGTTAAATTTCGAACAACGTATCATTGGCCATACACTCTACGTTAACCAATCACGCATTCCCTTTAGTATTCCTGAAGATAAAATGAAAATCATGGCGAGCGAAACGCAACAATGGTCGCCCGATTTTCTCGACGTGGATCCGGTGCATGGCATGTGGTTCGCCCTCTATTGCGAACGAAATAAAATTCAGCTCCCTTCCCTGCGTTTTATTATTTCAAGCTATGAATACACCAGCGTCATACATCGACGTATTATGGAACGCGTATTCGGAGTTCCAGTGATTAATTTATATGGTTCGAGTGAAACCGGACACTTACTCATCCAAAATGGTGGCGATGAACTCATCCCTAGTCCCGATACGGCCTACCTTGAACTCGTCGACGCCAATACTCAAGGCGTGGGGGAACTTCTGGTCTCAACGCGTACCAATCAATACCTACCTTTGATTCGTTATGAAATCGGCGATTTAGCCGAAGCGACTGCCAACGGATATCGCATTCATGGAAGAAAGCGTGATGCTTTGATCGATAGTAATAAGAATCTAATAAGTACCCGCCAAGTGGATGAGGTTTTTAGTGATATTAAAAATATTTGTCATTACCAGGTCCGCCAATCGAGTGACGGTAAAGCCGAGGTGCTTCTCATGCCTGAGAGTCCTGATTCATCTATGAGCGATGTGGCGACTAAGGTAACTGCGAGACTCGAGAAGCTGCTGGGTAATTCCGTAAATACTTCCTTTGTTTCGCTCATTACCCCTGAAGATTCGGGTAAATTCCGTCTTACAGCCTGCGTAGTTTAAGTTTTTTTGCCCAAAAAAGAGTTAATTTATTCATTTTCTCCGCTTCGGGCTGGAAATGCTCCTCAATCCTGCCCAATCTCCGCAGTACTACGATGGAAGTTTATATCGACGGAAAATTTTATCCTAAAGCCGAAGCCAAAATCTCTGTCTTCGATCATGGATTCCTCTATGGCGACGGTATCTTCGAAGGTATCCGTCTCTACAAGGGCTGTGTTTTTCGTTTAGACGAACACCTCGAGCGTCTCGAAATGTCGGCCAAGGCTCTTTGCTTAAACATGCCTTGGACGCGCAAAGAAATCTCCGACATCATTTGCGAGAGCTGCCGTCGTAACAAACTGACCGATGGTTACATCCGCCTCGTAGTTTCACGTGGCTTCGGCGACTTGGGTCTCTCTCCTAAAAATTGCCCAACGCCTTCCATCATTTGTATCGCCGATAGCATCAAACTTTATCCCGAAGAATTATATACTACGGGTATGAAAATCATCACGGCCCCCACTCGCCGCGTCAGCCCCGCAGCATTGCCACCGATGATCAAATCGCTGAACTACCTAAATAATATTTTAGCTAAGATGGAGGCCCAACAACATGGCTTCCACGAATGTCTCATGCTCAATGAACAAGGCTATGTTTCTGAATGCACTGGGGATAACGTTTTCTTAATCCACAAAGGTAAACTCATCACTCCTGCATCCTACGCTGGTGCACTGGTCGGAATCACCCGCCAAGTAGCCATCGAAGTCGCCCAAACCCTTAACATCCCCGTTGTTGAAACCAATATCACACGTTACGATGTATGGAATGCCGATGAATGTTTCCTGACGGGCACTGCGGCGGAAGTTATTCCTGTCATTGAAGTCGATGCGCGCACGATTGGAACCGGGAAACCTGGTCCGCTCACTGCCAAGATTCTTACTGAGTTCCGTAAGAAAGCTTCGAAAGAAGGCACGATGATTAACTAGAGATTACTCAATAAAAATCACTGCCCCACTTTGTCGTCAAAGCTGGGGCGTTTTTTTGTCCTCAAATTCGAATCGATTTTTTCGTCAGCTTTATCAATCAGTGGCGGAAACTGGAGAGCGAGATTGGATTTCACTGGATCCGGTAAATAGAAATCTCCAATCGGTGAAAGACGTTTAATCTTAATCGTAGCGGTGCTTCCCAGTGTTCCGACATTCATGGAATTCTGGGGAGGATTAATAATAAACTCACAGCTAATATTTTTAATGGGTGACGGACATAATACAGTAAAACCGGGGCGGTTATTAAATTGTACAATACTCACTCCACGTGGATTAGAGGTTAAAGGTAAATTCCACGTACCGATTTCTGATAAATCGGGCGGAATCAGAACAAAGATCCGGCGAATTTCCTGGCTGGGATTACCGGGATAAACAAAAGTTTTACGCCATAATGGCCAATAACGACGGCCCTGTTCATCGATCACCTCAAATTCACTCTGTCCTTTGGTAACTAACCATTTCTCTTTGAGTAGCGCCATTTCCTCGTCGGATATTTTAGCGACATCCGTACCAGCTCGACGCACTGGAACTTCGTTGGATGCGACATTAGCTGAAACAAGTGCAATCACTTCAATGGGTCCAGCCAGTTGCGCATCCACCCAAGCAATAAAGCCGTAAGGAATTGCGGTCATCGCACAGGATAAAATGATTCCGGCAACGACGGATCGCCCGAGAGAATTTTTAATGGTTAAGGCCGTCAACAAACCCGCACCCGCAAAGCCCGCAGCGTGAATGGCCATCGTGGTACCGAAACGCCACGACTCGATGACGTAGTCGTCGGCTGAACCAAACCAGCGAACGTATAAAAGCATGACCGAAGCCCACACGATACCGAGAGCGGCACCTAAGAGTGGAGCGTAGCGATAGCCTAATTTTTCGTATCCGCGGGTGGCACTAGCCGAGAGCAACGAGGCGATTACGCCACTAAAGAAAATATCGCTGACCGAATGGAGTCCGGTAAAAAGTGCTGCAAAGATTAAGAAACCCCAGGTAAACCAATACGTGCGCGCAAAGGCGATCATTCTCCCACAATCGTACCTGGCGGAACTACGGCACCTTTTTTAACGACAATAACACCATCACGTACAAACAATGCCTCGGTTTCCCATTCTTCTGGCAAGCCTGTGGGAGCCAAACGACAACCCGCGCCGATTCGTGCATTCTTATCGATGATGGCATTACGAATATAACAGTTAGCGCCCACGCCGATATCAGGTCTGCCTAAATTATGATTTTCGAGAATATCATGTGGACGCTCAAAAGAGTCAGCACCCATCATGACGACGTTTTCCAGAGTAGAGCCACCACGAATCACAGAACGAATACCAATCACGGAGCGATTAATCACCGAGTCATCTACAATGGATCCGCCTGCCATGAGCACTTTATTAACGCGGCAGGCATTCAGTTTAGCTGTCGGTAAATAGCTGACGTGAGTATAAATAGGATTTTCACTGTCGAAGAAATCGAACGGGGGAACCGGTTCCGTCAGCGACAGATTACATTCCCAGAAGGAACCGACCGTTCCGATGTCTTCCCAATAGCCATCGAAAACGTAACTAATCATTCTCTTCGAAGCTAACAAAGCAGGAATCACTTCCTTGCCGAAATCGGCTTGTTTAGGATCGGCCAAGGCCTCGCGCATCACTTTACCTGAGAACATATAAATGCCCATCGAGGCTAAACAGTATTTGCGGTCGGATTTATCGGATAAACGTAAACGTGCGTTACCCTTGAGCACTAGGGACTCGATGACTGCGGGATCCTTAGGTTTCTCAACAAATTCACTGATTTTTAGGTCAGAACCCACACGCATGACACCCAAGGCAGAAACCTGTTCTGCGGGCATCGCTTTAGCCGCAATGGTGATATCGGCCGCCGATTCAATGTGTTGCTTAGCTAAGTCAGCGAAATCGAGACGGTAAAGTTGGTCACCGGAAAGAATGAGAACAAGGTCTTCGTCTTTTAAATTATAGTGATGGAGATTTTGACGAACCGCATCTGCGGTGCCTTGATACCACGCTTCGCTATCACCTGTTTGTTCAGCTGCTAAAATATCGACGAACCCGCGCGCAAATCCATCAAACTTATAAGTCTGCTGAATGTGTTTATGTAACGAAGCGGTATTAAACTGAGTTAAGACGAAGATTTGGTTAAAGCCTGAGTTTAAACAGTTGCTGATGGGAATATCTACCAAGCGATAATTACCTGCTAAGGGTACAGCGGGCTTACAGCGATCTTTGGTCAGCGGATAAAGACGCGAACCACGACCACCTCCCATAATGATACAGATAACTCTCGGAAATGTAGGCATACTCAGTGGTGGAAGCATCGTTGAGACTAGTGCGAGGCACAAGCGGAAAAACCAGAATGGTGGCTTGAAGGTTCACTCAAGTGTGTTTGCATCTGACCCGTCCATGGCGTTCGCTTTTCATATTCTCGGTACCAGCAGTTCGGGAAATTGCTCAATTTTACAAGCGGACGATACACGCATCATGCTCGACGCGGGCTTCCAAGGTCCCCGCCTCGAATCTTCTCTCAAAAAAATCGGAATCGAAGTGCCCGCAATCGATGCTATTTTTATTACTCACGAGCACACGGATCATTGCATCGGACTCACTGCCCTGCTCCGACAAAATCCCTTATTAAAAGTTTTCGCCAATCGAGAAACCGCGCGCCGCATTCAAGCCACTTTAAAGATCCGGCCCAACTGGCAAATTTTTGAAACCGGAACGACATTCGAGTTTCGTAATTTAAAAATCACTTCGATTCCTATTCCACACGATGCGGCAGACCCGGTCGGATTCGCACTGGATTGTCCCCATGCCGACTCCGGCGGTCACAAACGCGTTACTTGGTTAACTGATTTGGGACACGCCACCGACGTAGTTCGTCATCACTGTGCGTTGGCCGATATTTTAGTGCTCGAAGCGAACTACGACGACGAGATGCTCGATTTATCGAAACGCCCAATCACGCTCAAACAAAGAATCCGTGGCAATCATGGTCACCTTTCGAATCATGACGCGCGTGACTTATTGCTAGGCCTAAAAGAATGGCAGACTAGCCATTTATACCTCGGTCACCTGAGCAAAGAATGCAATCGAACCATTTTAGTGGATGAAGTCATGCAGGCGGTCAGACATCACAAAGAGGATCTTCAAGTGACAGTCATCGATCCACTTGAAGAAAATCCCGTTAGCTACTGGTAAACAACTTAGCGTGCAGGTGGGACTGGCACTTCGTCGGTCGGCGCAGGCGTTAAGGGCGGCACAGGGACCTCACTCGTCGCACGAACATTAGAACCGCCCGCAACAATGCGAGCCAAGCGCTTGATGGCTTCGCCACAGGATAGCGATGCGGGGTTAATATCTTGAGCCTGCAACCAGGCATTAAGTGCAGCCGCTTCAGCACCTTCCTTTTCAAATTTTTCAGCTAGGCCAATCAAACGGGCATAGTCTGAGACGAGCGGTGCGATGTCAGAACGAGTTTTGGCTAAAACTAAATCATCAGACTCAGTCTTATTGGCTTCAACGAGAACATCCCATGCAAGGTACGGATTATTCTGCGAGGCTAAGACTGAAGCTTTTTGAATATTCGCATCAAGTTCTCCCACGCGATTAACAATCTGACGCAGTTTATCGCTACGCGCTTTGTCCGAAGAAAGAGCCAAAGCAAATTCTAGTTTCTTATTAAAAATATCTCTCCATTTGGCTTCCGAGACTAGACGATCGAACTCTGGAGTCATCTGACCAATCTTGTCTTGGCGGTTAACGACTTGGGTCGCGAATTCTTTAATCTGTGGGTTCTGTGGCCAGATTTTTCCTGCTCTTTCTAAAGCAGCTTCTGCTTTATTCGTATCACCGCTCAGTGCCGCTTGTTTAGCTGAAAGTACTGCCATGTTCGATCCGTTGATAGCGTTATTCACTTTGGAAAGTATAGAGGTACTGGGGAAATCTTTTGCCCGACCTTTTACCTTGTTTACGTAACCTTCAACATTGGCGAGGTCACGCTCGTCGCCGATACGTTGGAGTTCGCGTAAATCACGCCATAAATCTAGCATTTCGCGCTTCTTAACGGGGTCGAAAGTCATTACCACAGGTTCATATTCTCCCAGGAAATAAGTTTCCTGCAGGCGTTCGAAGGACCCATAAATTTCGCCCTGTTTTTGAAGATCATCCACCGTCTTCATGCCCAAACTCACATCGTTCATCGCTTCACGAGCCAAGGTATCGAGCGATTCAAGCGTCGGAACGAAATCGGAAACGGGGAAAAATTCTTTTACCTCTTTTGCACCGACCTTGATATTCTGATTAGCTCCTTTGAAGAGCACACGATAGAAGGCACTCGCAATGATGCAGTGACGGTAACGGCGCTGTAAAAGGAAGCCGACCATTTGAGATTGAAATTCTACTTGGGCTTTTAATCCCAGTGCCGTCATCTCTGCATTCTTGGCTAAGATTTCGGCCTGCGTGCGTGATTCATCTTTTACCCGATAGCCAAGTTCCGTCGTACCTTGTGAAGTTTTCTTAAGTTTGTTCGTTGAACCAGTAGGGGTATCATCATTGGCTTCTTCAATTTTCTGTGCACGATTAACAATCACACCTTCCTGCATTTTGCGAAGAGCTTCTAACTGGTTCTTGGTAATGTTTAAGTCTCGGAACTCAGCACGCATCGTCCAAATTTTCTTGATCTGCGAGGCAATGGTTAAACTATTATTGGCGTCCATCTCATACTGAGCCGCCTCGAAGAGAAGATTAAAAGCCTCTTGCTGACTGGTATAGTAATTCGATTGATTGATAGCGTTAGGCGCTAAGATTTTTTCAATTTTATCCAGAATTTTTACGTATTTTTCGACATCACCACTGGCGGGTGGAGACTGTAAATAACGCTCAAAACGGGCACGCATAAGGCGGGCATTTCCGAGGTTAAACGTCTTACCCTTCCACTGCATGGAACCATTCTCCATATCCACCGAGTCGCTATTCACATCGAACAATCGATCCGCGCCACCTTCCACAGTAGAGCTCTTATAATCGCCGCTGGTGGTCGGTGCAGGATTAGCACCCTGCGCCATACCCACGGCTGTGAGTGCTGAAATAAATAGGATATTAAATAAGTGCTTCATGGGATGGCTTTAGAATTTTTCGAGTTCTTCGACGACTAAAAGGTCACGGCTTACGCGAACCTTGAACTTATAGCGTTGTCCAACTTCAAAATTGTTTCCTCCGTTGAGTGGGACGAACACTGAAATTCTTCCGGCTCCGCGAGCGATGTCGGTGGGCTTCACCGCCAAGATACGTCCCTTGCCCTCAACAAACGAAAGCTGATGTTCGATTTGGCAATCAAGGCGATAAACATTGCCCTGCATCGTCGCCCAATCTTTGCGATAGCCATCCACGGAGAATGCACTCAAGTCAGCAAATTTTCCGCCGCCTGCTAATCGAGGTAAGACCACCGCGAGTAAAATGACGATAACGACAACCGGGATACCGAGCGCGTAAAAAATGGGTGGGATCTTAGACATATGAATTATAAATGGGGTAGATAATTATCACTAACTATCGTAACAGGCTTTAGATTTAGTTCCAGCGCTTTTGCTGACAACCTATAACCACGAGGCAAACTCCGAATAAACCCTGCACTAAAAGTAAAACCAAGGATAGTGTCGGACTGGCAATAAACGACGACTGATCAGGCAAACTCGATGTGTAGGCCCCGTAGAGGTCAGTCGACATCATGGAATTCATGTACCCCGACCACCCCCAGTAGGCGTTAATGAAGGGACGACAGATCCAAGTGAGTGCAGCCGGTAAAGCTAAGACCACGCCGGATAGGGGTAATTGAAACCCGACTAAGTAGATAGATAGCAAGGAGGACTTTTCTGGCGAAGTGAGCATTGCAGAAAAACCAAGGCAGACAATCGACATCGAAACGCACGCCGCCGCAAGCATGACCATTTGCTCCGACCACGGACCAGGGAATCGACAAATGATTTTCACAAACGCACACATCCATGCACCCTGAAAAATAGCGATGAGAGAAACGAAGGTGATTTTTGAAAATGCGTAGGACCAAGGACGTAGACCTGTCATGCGCTCCTTTTCGTACAAGGTTCGTTCAGCGGAAATTTCTCGTCCGCCATTATTCGCACCCATCAAAGTGAGAAGGATCACTTGGAACATGACTAAGCCAGCGGCGAGACTGGCCACTTGCGCATTCGAAATTTGCACCTGCAAGGCGTGTTGAACATCCTGCATCGACGCCACATTGCGATCCATCGGAATTTTGGAAATATCCCAAGTGCCTTCGATATTGAAAATAATAATTAATAACGGAAATCCGAATGTGATAGCCAAGGTCAGTCCCAAGTATCCGGTGTCGCGGAAAAATAATTTAAATCGACGGGATAATAAGGTTAAAAACTGGGAGACGCCGTCAGGAATGGTCAAGTTAGATGAAGCAATGTTTTCAGGGGTATTCTTCTTAGCCTGTGCGTTGGCTTGCTCGAAGTCATTGGAATTTTCAGCCTGATAAATGGTCCAGCGATTTCTCCAATGTTCTACGTTCTGCGTATTGAGTACTTCATAGAGTCTTAAGCCATCGGGAATACCAAAATAGGTTAAGAGCGACGAAGGCGAACCTTGGAAAATAACGTCACCTTGATAAACCACCGTGACCCAATCGAACTGATTGAGTTTTCCTAAATTGTGAATGATGCAGACAAAACTTTTACCGCGCGATTCAACCAACTGACGAAGCAGCGCGAGGATTTGGTCTTCCGATTGGGGATCGAGGCCCGAGGTCACCTCATCGCAAACCATACATACCGGATCCAAAGTGAGCTCTAAGCCCAATGAAAGTCTTCGGAGCTGACCACCGGAAAGTGATGAGACGCGCTTGTCTTGGTGAACAGCGAGGCCGGTTACATCGAGAACGGAAGCCAAACGGCGATTTCTTTCTGCAGAATCGGGAACAGCTAATTCAAGCGCGTAGAGCAGCGATTCTTTAACGGTGAGTTGAGGCTGAGCGGTGGTGAATTGTGGAGCAAAGCCGACCTTACCGATCAAGTCTTCGGTGCAGCGAATCACTTCTTCATTTAAGTAGGCCTCACCGGTTGACGGTAAAATACCTAAAATCGCCTTCATCAGCGTGGTTTTTCCGCAACCTGAGGGCCCAATCACTGCGTTTAGTCCATTGGGCAAAAAGCGAGCGGTGGCGTGGTCTAAGATCAGAGGACCATTGGGACCAGCCTGCACAGTTAGATTTTTGCAACTCAGCATCGGGATGTAATCTTGCCTCGGAACCGACCCGCGTAAAGAATTAAGACTATGAGAAAATTTCTATTTACCGCAATAGCTCTGACCATTCTCGCCTCCATCCCACAGGCCTCCGCTTTAACTATGAAGAAAAAGGCTGTGCCCAACGGCGGCATCTTCGGTATCGAAGTTTCGGGTACAGACCTATCGTTCTATGGTCGAGCCGACCACGTTTTATCGGTTTCATTCCAAGAATATACCACTGGCACATTTATTGTGACGGAAGTCGTCATTGATATGTCGAACTCTAATCAACAACTCCGCATCTACAACACACGTACGCCTGGGTCGGCCGATGTTGCGGATCGTGCCAACCGTGCGAGTGCAGCCAATTCTGAAAATCGTGGACTCAATTCGAGCGACGCCACCAAGTTACCAATTCCCAGCCAACTCTCGGCGCTCGAATCCAAGATCACTAATTTAACCTCTGGTCCGACTTCTGGATTAGTCGTCAAAACTTACCCTACCACGACCCATGCAAAAACTATAGAGATGGCCGTCAGTTCCAAAGCTGAACTCAAAAGTTTTTACAGTGCATTCAAAAATCTCTTATGCGGCACAGCGGTACCCGCGAGTTCGGGAAGTACCACCGAGACGGCCGATGCGGCGGGTGCAGCTACGATTAATCAAATTGGTGGAACGGTCTTTATCATCCAATAAATAGGGCCGTAAAAGCGTCCTATTCTTACTTTAACTTAAATTTGATAACTCCGGCTTGACCGTCCCCAATGTAACGGCTTGCCTTCGACTTTCAACTTATGGCCACTCTTCAAGTAAATCGTATTAAAAAGAAAAATATCATGAGCTACAACGGTGAGCTCTGTATCGTTCTCGAATGTCTCGTTCGCACTCCTCCGAACAACGCATCCTACGTTCAAATGGAACTTCGCTCCATCAAAACTGGTGCCAAAATTCCTGTACGTTGCGGCATTGGAGTCAGTTTCGATGTTTTCGAAAATTCGAATAAATCCCTCGAGCTTTCCTACCAAGCTGACGGCAACTATGTTTTCTCCGATCCTAACACGTTCGAAGAGTTTTACATTTCCGAATCCTCCCTCGAAGAATCGAAAGAGTTCCTCATTCCTGGACTTTCTTACATGGTACTCTTCGTTGAGGACCGCCCTATCACGGTCGACCTTCCTCCATCGGTAACCGTTAAGGTCCTTGAAGCTCCTCCCGCGGTTAAAGGGGATACTGCTGGTAACGTTCAAAAAACCGTCGTCTGTGAAAACGGACTCAACGTAAACGTTCCCCTCTTCATCAAAGAAGGCGAGATGATCAAGGTCAGTACCGAGAATAAAGAATACCTCGGCCGCGCGTAAGACCAAGTCTTGCCAACTTAAACAGAAGAGCCCCGGAGATCGGGGTTCTTTCGTTTATAGCCTTGTGACCCAAAGTCGGGGTCTAAAATTATCTGTAGTCCGACCAGGATTCGAACCTGGACAAGGAAAACCAAAATTTCCTGTGCTACCGTTACACCATCGGACTGCAGACCCGCACTAAAGTGCTTTTGGGGGTAGAAAGTCAAGCGTGACAAGGCGAAGATTGACGAGAACGGCTCTCTCGTACATCTCCCCTATATGCCCGCAACTTCCCCCAACCAGCCGAAGTATCGCCGAGTAGTCCTAAAGATTAGCGGGGAGGCCCTTCGCAACGACCAAACTGGACAGACTATCGATAGCGACGTCCTCGACCGTTTAGCCGACGAATTAAAATCTTTGAAAGATATTGGTACCCAAGTGGCCGTCGTTGTCGGTGGCGGAAATATTTTTAGAGGTCTCGCCGGTGCACGTTCGAATGGCACCGATCGCACCACAGGCGATAACATGGGCATGCTCTCCACCGTCATCAACGGTCTCGCCCTCATGGATCGTTTAGAAAAATCCGGACTTGATGTTCGCGTCATGACGGCGATCCCGATGGATCGTATCGCAGAACCTTTTATTCAACGTCGCGCCACTCGCCACCTCGAACAGGGTCGCATTTTAATTTTCGTCGCTGGCACCGGAAATCCTTATTGCACGACCGATTACGCGGCAGCACTTCGAGCCAATGAAATCGGTGCTGATGCGATTCTTAAAGCCACCAAAGTGGACGGCATCTACGACAAAGATCCGCATAAACATAAAGACGCAAAACGTTTTACTCACATCACCTACCAAGACGCACTCACCCAACGATTAGGCGTGATGGATGCTGAAGCGTTCTCGCTCTGTGAAGCGAACAAACTTCCTATCATCGTCTTTTCCATGTCGGATCGTGGCGCCGTTAAAAAGGTAATCATGGGCGAAGCGGTGGGAACATTCGTAGGATAAATTTATGGATATCAAAAAAATTATTAGCGACGGCACACTCGGCATGAAAAAAGCAGTCGAGTGGACAGTGAATGAATTTAATTCATTACACACCGGCAAAGCTTCACCTCAAATGGTTGAAAACATCCAGGTTCATATCGAATCTTATGGCATGACCCAACGGGTCAAAGACATGGCGGCAATCACCACCCCCGATGCCCGCTCCATCGTCGTTCAGCCCTTTGATAAAGCGGTGATGGACGATATCCGTAAAGCGATTCAGTCCGCCAACATCGGCATCAATCCCGTCCCTCAAGGTAACTTTTTAAGATGCCCCGTGCCCGAACTTTCGGGTGAACGTCGCCAAGAAATGGCGAAAGTCGCTCATCGGATGGCCGAAGAAGGCAAAGTCCGTCTACGCAATGCCCGTCGCGACGCTCTCGAAATCGCCAAAAAAGGAAATAAAGATAAAGTCGTGACGGATGATGATTTGAAGCGCATCGAAAAAGAAATTCAGACCCAGACCGACAATTGGGCCAAGGAAATCGAAAAAGCTCTGAAAACCAAAGAATCCGAACTCACTGGAAATTAATCCAGGGGACATCGACTTACTCGATTCACTAACCCAGTGTAATCATTTTTAATTTATGAATATTCACGAATACCAAGCTAAGGAACTTTTTGAGAAGTTCGGCGTCGCTACCCCTAAAGGTACAGCCGTCAGCTCCGCTCAAGATTTCGAAGCAGCCCTCAGCAAAATCAATACCTCTGCCGGTATCATGGTTAAATCGCAAATCCACGCAGGTGGACGCGGTAAGGGCACTTTCACCAACGGATTCAAGGGCGGCGTAAAATTCTCGCCCACTAAAGAAAAAGCCATCGAGAATGCCAAGGCGATGCTCGGTAATACTTTAGTCACCGCACAAACGGGTCCCGAAGGTCGCAAAGTTCAAACTCTCTATTTCACCGAAGCTGCTAACCTCGGAAAACGTCCCGATGGACGTGATGATGAATATTATTTAGCTATCCTTCTCGATCGCGCGACCTCTTGCCCTGTCATCGTGGCTTCCACCGAAGGCGGCATGGAAATCGAACACGTCGCCCACCATACGCCCGAGAAAATTTTCAAAGTTCAAATCGACCCCGCCGTCGGCATTCAAGCGTTTCAAGCTCGCCAAATTGCTTTTGCCCTCGGTTTTACAGGCGAATTATTCAAACAGTGCGTCGCGTTGGTGACCAAACTTTATCAATTCTACTGGGATAAAGATTGTGCGATGGTCGAAGTGAATCCCCTCCTCGTGACCCAAGAAGGAAAACTCTTAGCACTCGATGCCAAAGTTTCGTTCGATGATAACGCGCTCTTTAGACACCCCGACATCGTTGCACTGCGCGATTTAAACGAAGAGGATCATAAAGAGATTGAAGCTTCTAAATTTGGCCTGTCTTACATCGCCCTCGACGGAAATATAGCCTGCTTGGTCAACGGCGCTGGCTTAGCGATGTCGACCATGGACATCATCCAACACTTCGGCGGCAGCCCCGCTAACTTCCTCGACGTCGGTGGCGGTGCGAGCAAAGAACAAGTCACTGCTGCCTTTAAAATCATCTTAGGCGATGCCAACGTTAAGGGCATTATGGTCAATATTTTCGGTGGTATTATGGACTGCAACGTCATCGCTACGGGAATCGTTGAAGCGGTAAAGGAAACCGGACTCAAACTTCCTCTCGTGGTTCGTCTCGAAGGTAACAACGTCGAAGCAGGCAAAGCCACCCTCGCGAATAGCGGACTGACGATTGTATCGGGCGATACGATGGCCGACGCCGCACAGAAAATCGTGAAACTCGTTAACCAAAAATAATTACTCTTTAAAATGTCTATTCTCGTTCACGAAAAAACACGCGTCTTAGTTCAAGGCATCACCGGAGATTTCGGTGGTCGTCATGCAAGACTTTCCATCGACTACGGTTCGCAAATCGTCGCCGGCGTCACCCCTGGTAAAGGCGGACAGGTCTTCGAACATAACGGCGTGAAGGTTCCTATTTTTAATACCGTTGCTGAGGCCGCTAAACAAACAGGCGCCACCGTTTCAGCGATTTTCGTACCTCCTCCCTTTGCTGCGGACGCTATTCTTGAGTGCTTTGATGCGGATCTCGACCTCGCTGTCGCCATCACCGAAGGTATTCCCGTACGTGACATGGTTCGTGCTAAACGCGCCATGCAGGGCCGCCGCACACGCTTAATCGGACCTAACTGCCCAGGCGTAGTAACCCCTGGACGCGGTGATAAATCCCACGGTGGCTGCCGCATCGGCATCGCCCCTGGCTACATTCACAAGCGCGGAAAAGTCGGTGTCGTTTCCCGCTCAGGCACCCTCACCTACGAAGCCGTTTGGCAACTCACTTGCAAAGGACACGGACAATCCACCTGCGTCGGTATTGGTGGCGACCCCGTCAATGGCACCTCACACCTCGATGTGATTAAACTCTTCAACGAAGATCCTGAAACCGAAGCGATTATTATGATTGGCGAAATCGGTGGCAGTGCCGAAGTCGAAGCCGCACGCTGGATCAAAGCCAACTGCAAGAAGCCTGTCGCTGGATTTATCGCTGGTGCTACCGCACCTGCGGGTCGACGCATGGGTCATGCGGGTGCTGTGATTGGTGGAGCTGAAGATACTGCGTAAGCA
>Ga0194049_1000427_pt1 | contig 14655 bp, 12 predicted proteins | sample JunL2225m_MetaG_FD_148665 | JGI IMG/M metagenome (GOLD analysis project Ga0194049, IMG submission 148665) | Anoxic zone freshwater microbial communities from boreal shield lake in IISD Experimental Lakes Area, Ontario, Canada - Jun2016-L224-25m | ecosystem: Environmental > Aquatic > Freshwater >... | reverse complement strand
GGGGCCGTTGGGATGGCGCACGATGGCGCCGGCGTGGCCCACCGTCTCGTCGTATTCGGTCAGCACTTCGGTGTCGTGGCCCATCGCCTTGAGCCTGGCGATGACTTCGGCCGGAAAGCGCGACTCGAGCTTGAGCGTCTCGCTCACTTGTCCCCAGGTGCGCCCGAGCAGCCAGCGCGGCGCGCTGACGGCTTGTTGCGGCGTCATGCCGTAACCGACGATGCGGCTGAAGACAGCCGACTGGGTTTGCGGCTGGCCGTCGCCGCCCATGCTGCCGTAGACCATGCTGCGGCCGTCGGAGAGGCGCGCCATCGCCGGGTTGAGGGTGTGGAAGGGCTTGCGCCCCGGGCGCAGGCTGTTGAGCTTGGCCGGGTCGAGCGCAAAACTGCAGCCGCGGTTTTGCCAGTTGATGCCCGAGTCCTTGAGCACCACGCCCGAACCGAACTCGTGATAAATGCTCTGGATGAAGGAGACCATGCGGCCCTCGCCGTCGATAACGCCCATCCAGATGGTGTCACCCGGACCCTTGCCGGCGCCCCAGGGCGCGGCGCTGTTGCGATCGACCCCGGCGGCGAGCTCGCGAATGTGCGCGGGCTCGAGCAGCTCGCGCGGGTCCACCGTCATATAGGCGGGGTCGGTGAGGTACTGGTCGCGCACGCGAAACGCCACCTTGGTCGCTTCTACCGCAAGGTGGACGAAATCGGCGCTGGCCGCATCGACGCGATTGACCTGTAGTTCGTCCATGACACCGAGGATCAGCAGCGACACCAGGCCTTGCGTCGGCGGTGTCATGTTGTAGATATCACCGGCCGAGTGCGCCAGGTGCAGCGGGTCGCGCAGTCCGGCGTGGTGGTTTTGCAGGTCGGCGAGTACCAGCGGGCTGCCGGCGCGTTTGAGGTCTGCGGCGATGGACTGTGCCAGTTCACCGCGGTAATAGTCGTCGGTGCCGGCCTTGGCGATACGGCGCAGCGTTGCTCCCATGCGCTTTTGCAGGAACACGCTACCGGTGGCCGGCACTTCGCCGTTGTTGAGAAAAGTCTCGGCAAAACCCGGCTGCGGCAGCAGTTCGGCTTTTTTATTGGTCGTGTTGACCATCTGGCTGCGCGTCACCGGGATGCCGCGCTCGGCGTAGTGGATGGCGTCCTCGAGCAGGCGCGACAGCGGCATGCGTCCGCCCAGCGATTCGCGCGACAGCTTGTGCGCCGCGCCCCAGCCGGAAATGGTGCCGGCGACGGTGTTGGCGGCGATGCCGCCGCGAAACGGGATGCTGGTGGTGATATTGCGTTCGCGGTACCAGTCTATGGAAGCGGCCTGCGCCGCCGCACCGCAGGCGTCGATGGCCCCCGGCGCCTTGCCCGGCACTGACAGCAGCCAGAAGCTGTCGCCGCCGATGGAGTTCATGTGCGGGTAGACGACGGCGATGGTCGCCGCGGCGCTGATCATCGCTTCGATGGCGTTGCCACCTTCGCGCAACACGGCAAGGGCGGACTGGCTGGCAAGGGCGTGGGGGGCGACGGCCATGCCGCGGGTGCCCCGGATGGAGTTGATCATGGTGGAATGGGGAACCGGGAGAAAGGCCTGATTGTAAGGCAGATTGTAAGGCAGATTTGTAAGGCAGATATGCTGGAAATGCCCGACTGGCGCGCCTTTTCAGCAGGTGCGCTCCCCAATTAGGTGGACTTTACGGACAGGGAAGCGGGTATTATCGGCATGCTGTTTGCTTAAGCACTAAGCATGATTTTTTGTCCTTAACCTGGTCCGCCATCCATGTCTTCACTTCTTCGCTTTTCGCGTTTTATCGATCTTGCCAACGAGCGTATCGGCAAGGCCTCGGCCTGGCTGATTCTCGCCGCCGTGGTCATCTGCACAGTCAACGCCCTGGTGCGCTATACCGTGAATCTCAGTTCCAACGGCTGGCTGGAGATCCAGTGGTATCTGAATTCGGCGATGTTTCTGCTGGTGGCCGCTTACGCGCTAAAGCGCAACGATCATGTGCGCATCGATGTCATCGCCGGCCGGCTTTCACCACGTACCCAGGCCTGGATTGACATTTTTGGCAGCCTTCTCGCTCTGCTGCCGGTGGTGCTGATCATCATCTGGTATAGCTGGCCGACGCTGGTCAATTCGTTCCAAATCAATGAAATGTCCTCAGATAACGGCGGCTTGATTCGCTGGCCGGTGCGGCTGCTTATTCCGGTCGCGTTCAGCATGCTGGCGCTGCAGGGCGTGTCCGAGATCATCAAGCGCGCGGCTTTTTTGCAAGGCCTGATTCCCAATCCGGCTGAACACAAGAAGGAGGCGTTGTAATGTCCCCCGACTTGATGGCACCGCTGATGTTCGGCGGGCTGGTGGTGTTTTTGCTGATCGGCTATCCGGTGGCGTTTTCACTCGCCGCCAACGGATTGTTCTTCGGCGTGATCGGCATGCAGATGGGTCTGCTCCATCCGAGCCTGCTACAGGCCCTGCCCGAGCGGGTGCTGGGCATCATGGGCAATTCGACCTTGCTCGCGATCCCGTTTTTCACCTTCATGGGCCTGATTCTTGAGCGTAGCGGTATGGCCGAGGAGTTGCTCGATACCATTGGTCAGTTGTTCGGAGCGGTGCGCGGCGGGCTTGCCTATGCGGTGATTTTTGTCGGTGCATTGCTGGCGGCTACGACCGGCGTAGTGGCCGCTTCGGTGATCGCCATGGGCCTGATCTCGCTGCCGGTGATGATGCGCTACGGCTATTCCAAGCCGCTGGCCTGCGGCGTCATCGCCGCCTCGGGCACCCTCGCGCAGATCATTCCGCCCTCATTGGTGCTGATCATCCTGGCCGACCAGCTCGGTGCGTCGGTGGGCGATCTTTACGAGGGGGCGCTGATCCCCGGCCTGACCTTGACCGCGTTTTATGCGCTTTACGTGTTCATTGTTTCCATCGTCAAGCCCGAAGCGGTGCCGGCGCTGCCGCCGGAGGCACGCACACTAAAAGGCAGGGCACTGATGTTTAAGGTGCTGACCACGCTTATTCCGCCCTTGGTGCTGATTTTCCTGGTGCTGGGGACAATTTTCCTCGGCGTGGCGACGCCGACCGAAGGCGGTGCGATGGGTGCGAGCGGCGCCATTGTTTTGGCGCTGATGCGGCGCAAGCTCGACTGGGGCCTGATGAAGCAGTCGGTGGAATCGACCGCCACCATGACCAGCTTCGTGATTTTCATCCTCATCGGCTCGACCGTATTCAGTCTGGTGTTTCGCGGCGTCAACGGCGATTTGTGGGTGGAACATCTGCTAACGGACCTGCCGGGCGGTGCGCTGGGCTTTCTTATCGTGGTGAATATATTCGTCTTCATCCTGGCGTTTTTTCTCGATTACTTTGAGATCGCCTTTATTATCGTGCCGCTGCTCGCGCCGGTGGCGCAAAAGCTCGGTATCGACCTCGTTTGGTTTGGTGTGCTGCTGGCGGTGAATATGCAGACTTCCTTCCTGCATCCGCCCTTCGGTTTTGCGCTGTTTTACCTGAGGAGTGTGGCGCCCCGGGAAATCACCACCATGGATATCTACAAGGGCGCGATTCCCTTTGTCATCATCCAGGTATTGATGGTGGCCATTGTCATCGCCTTCCCCGGCATCGTCACCAGCAATATATCCAAGGTGCAGGGCGGTATCAGCGGTTCGGGCGCCGAAGAGGTCCGCCGCCAGCTCGACCTGCCCGCCGCGCCTGTCGAAGCGCCTGAATCAGATGCGGCCAGGACGGAGACATCCGATACGAAAAAGGAAGAGGATCCTGCCGCCGCAATCGAGCGCATGATGAAGGAGCAGAAGTAAGCGCGGTGCGCGTACCAAAATAAAAAGACCCCGCTTGCGGGGCCTTTTTATTGCCTGCGCCGGCTATTTCTTGCCGGGAATCGGATCCGGGTTGTTAAGCAGGAAGGTGTTCAGCGTCTGTTCGGCCACACGGTGCCAGAGGAATTCGTCCTGGCGGAATTTCTTCCACGGCTCGTAGATCTTTTTCCACGACGGGTTCTTGACGGCCTCTTCCTCATAGAGTTCGAACGAGGCCTTGTGCGCGGCTTTCATGATTTCCGGCGAAAAGGCGTGCAGCTTGACGCCGTTCTTGACCAGCCGCAGCAGCGCCTGCGGATTCTGGAAGTCGTACTTGGCCATCATGTCGGTATTGGCTTCGTAGGAGGCGGCCTCGATGGCGGCCTGGTATTCCTTGGGCAGCTTTTCCCATTCCTTGGTGTTGACGAACAGGGAATACATCGAGTCGGCTTCCCACCAGCCGGGGTAGTAGTAATGCGGGGCGATTTTGTAGAAGCCGAGTTTCTCGTCGTCGTAGGGCCCGACCCATTCAGCGGCGTCGATGGTACCGCGCTCAAGCGCCGGGTAAATGTCGCCGCCGGGAAGTTGCTGCGGAACCGCTCCCAGGCGTGCCATGACCTCGCCGCCGAGTCCGGCGATGCGCATCTTGATGCCCTTCAGGTCCTTGACGGTCTTCACTTCCTTCCTGAACCAACCGCCCATCTGGCAGCCGGTGTTGCCGGCCGGGAAGGAAATGATGTTGAACTCGCGGAAGAATTCGCGCACCAGTTCCAGTCCGCCACCGTAATAAATCCAGGCGTTTTGCTGGCGCTGGTTCATGCCGAAGGGCAGCGTGGTGTCAAAGGCGAAGGTCTTGTTCTTGCCGACGAAGTAATAACTCGCCGTATGCGTGCACTCGACCGTGCCTTGTTGCACGGCATCGACCGTGCCGAAGGCAGGCACGATCTCGCCCGCACCGAACACGCGAATCTGGAATTTTCCGCCGGTAATGGCTGCGACACGCTTGGCAATGGTCTCGCCGCCGCCATAGATGGTGTCGAGGCTCTTGGGAAAGCTCGACGCACAGCGCCAGCGTACCTCGGGCAAGCCTGGTGCTTGGGCGACGGCTTGCGCTGCGGCCGCGGCTGTAACAACGCCGGCGCCCGCTTGGGTCAGGAATTTTCTGCGATTCATAAAGCCTCCAGGAAAGGTCGATAAAAAAACAGCAATTGCAGGATGCCACAATCGCGCGATGAGCGACAGCTTCTGGCTATCCGCTCCATCACGCAGAATTAAAACGGCGCGGCAACGCCGCGCCCGGCTTTAATACGTCTTGTAAGGCAGGAATTTCCCCGACAGTTCGACATGCACGCGGTCTCCTTTCGGATCGGGCTGGCGCTGTATGTCCATGGAAAAGTCGATCGCGCTCATGATGCCGTCGCCGAATTCCTCGTGAATCAGTTCCTTGATGGTGGTGCCGTAGACGCTGACGATTTCGTACCAGCGGTAGATCAGCGGGTCGGTCGGCACGGCAGTGGGCAGCGAACCCTTGTAGGGCACCGTCTGCAGTATAAGCACGGCTTCTTCCGGCAGGTCAAAAATCTTGCCCACGGTTTCCGCCTGTTTTTGCGTCATTTGCATCTGGCCGAGGCAGGCGGCGGTGACCCACTCCTTGCTCTGTCCGACTTTTTTGGCCACGGCGGCCCATTTGATACCCAGGGTGACCTTGCGAAAGGCGATGAGGTCGGTGATGTCCCCGCGTTTCATCGGTTTCATCAGGCTGGTGGATTTTTTCATTGCGTTCTCCTTTAAGAGTGAATTCAGTGTCTGAGCTTGACCACATTGTCTGCGAGTCGGGCGCCCGCGTCAGGTTTGTTATCCGCGGCCAGCCCGGGCCGCACGACCAGCGGTTGCGCCTGGCGCGCAACCGAGCCGCTCTGGAAATGCTTCGAGCGGTTGATGAGGAAGTCCACCAGGTGGTTGCGGATCTTGTAGTACTGCGGGTTGTGGTGCAGGTCGGTGCGCGTGCGGTCGCGCGGCATGGTGTTCTCGACGATTTCGGCGATCACCGCGCGCGGCCCGTTGGACATGAGCATGATCTTGTCGGCGAGCAGGATGGACTCATCGACGTCGTGGGTGATCATGAACACCGTCTGGTGGGTGGCCTGGACGATGCGCAGCAGTTCGTCCTGGATGGTGCCGCGGGTCAGCGCGTCAAGCGCGCCGAAGGGCTCGTCAAGCAGCAGCATCTTGGGCTGGATGGCAAAGGCGCGGGCGATGCCGACACGCTGCTTCATTCCGCCCGACAGCTCTGATGGTCTCTTGTGTTCGGCACCGGTGAGCCCGACCATTTCGATGAACTTCTGGCAGTGCCTCTGCACCTGGATGGCGTTCCACTCGGGCCATTTGCTTTTTACGGCAAAGGCGATATTTTTCATCACCGACAGCCAGGGCATCAGTGCGTGGCCCTGGAAGACCACGCCGCGCTCCAGCGATGGACCGGATACCTCGCGGTCATCCATCACCACCACGCCCTCACTCGCCTGGTCGAGTCCGGCCAGCACGTTGAGGATGGTGGTCTTGCCGCAGCCGGAATGGCCGATGATGCAGACGAACTCGCCCTTCTCGATGGCAAAGTTCACCCCTTCGAACACGGTGACGCTTTTGCCGTCCGCGGTTGGGTAGGTTTTTTTCAGGTCCTGTATTTCGAGAAAGGCCACGGGTTTGTCCTTACTCGACGTAGGTGACGAATTTTTGCAGCCGGCCGATGGCCAGGTCCAGCGCCATGCCGACCACGCCGATCACCAGGATGGCGAACATCACGTTGGTGAGGTTGAGGTTGTTCCATTCGTTCCAGACGAAGTAACCGATGCCGGTGCCGCCGACCAGCATTTCGGCGGCGACAATCACCAGCCAGGCAATGCCCATGGAAATGCGCATGCCGGTGAGGATGGTCGGCGCGGCGGCGGGCAGGATCACCAGGAAGGCCTTGCGCAGCGGTCGCACCTCCAGCGTCTTGGCGACATTGAGCCATTCGCGCCTTACCGCGGCGACGCCGTACGCGGTGTTGATCAGCATCGGCCACACCGAACAGATGAAAATAACGAATATCCCCGACAACGAGGAATCCTTGATGGTGTAGAGCGCGATCGGCATCCAGGCCAGCGGGGAAATCGGCTTGAGGATCTGGATGAACGGATCGAGTGCGCGATAAATCAGCGGCGACATGCCGATAACAAAACCAAGCGGAATGGCCAGCAGCATGGCGAGCACAAAGCCCAGGCCGACGCGGGCGAGCGAGTGGCCAAGCTGTATGCCTATGCCCTTGTCGTTGCTGCCGCGGTCATAAAACGGTTCGGCCAGGTTCCTCGCGATGGCCTCGCCGAATTGCACCGGAGTCGGAAAGCCGTCGGACTTTTTCGCGCCCTTGCCCATGAGCTTGGCATACTCGTCATTGGCGCCCTGCGCCTCGGCCTTGGGCAGCGTGGCAAGATGCCAGGTGCCCAGCAGGATGACCAGAAACAGCAGCGACAGCAGCGCCGACTTGAACCAGGTTGTGGAAAACATCTTTTATCGGGCTGGCGTCAACGGTCAGGCGGATTTCTTGATGGCGAAGCTGGCCAGGTACTTGTCCGGCGTGGCCGGATCGAACTCCTTGCCCATGACCTTGAACTTGGCGTAACTGCCGGCCGGCGCTTTGTGGCCCAGTTCGGCCATGCGTTTTCTCGCGTCGGTGGCAAGGAACACCTTTTCGGCAATCGCCTTGTAATTGACATCGCCCTTGATATAGCCCCAACGCTTCATCTGCGTCAGCATCCACACCGCCATCGACTGCCAGGGGAAGGGGTCGAAGTCGGCGCGGTCCGGCACGTTCTTGATGTTGCCCAGGCCGTCGGCAAATTTTCCGGTGAGCACCTGCTCGATCACTGTTTCGGGCTGGTTGAGGTAGTTGGGCGGCGCGATGACCTTGGCGATAAGCGAGCGGTTTTTCGGGTCGCGTGCCATTGCGGCGGCGTTTAGCACCGCGCGGTACATTGCGGCGAAGGTATTGGGGTTTTCCTTGATGAAGGCCTCCGAGGTGCCGAAGGCGCAGCAGGGGTGGCCATCCCACAATTCCTTGGACAAGAGATGTATGAAACCGACCTCGTCGTAGACGGCGCGCTGGTTGAAAGGGTCGGGCCCGAGAAAGCCGTCGATGTTGCCGGCGCGCAGGTTGGCGACCATCTCCGGCGGCGGCGTCACGCGGATCTGGATGTCGGTGTCCGGGTCAAGGCCGTGCTCGGCGACGTAGTAGCGCAACAAGAAGTTGTGCATCGAATATTCAAAAGGCACGGCGAACTTGAAGCCCTTCCATTGTTTCGGGTCGCGCTTGTCCTTGTGCTTGTTGGCAAGCGTGATGGCCTGGCCGTTGATGTTCTGTATGGTCGCCACATCCATCGCCTGGGCGGACGAACCGAGGCCCATGGAAATGGCCAGCGGCATGGGTGAGAGGAAGTGGCTGGCGTCATGCTCCTTGTTGAGCATCTTGTCGCGGATCAGCGCCCAGCCGGCGGTCTTCATCAACTGGACGTTAAGGCCTTCCTTTTTGTAAAAACCCAGCGGGTCGGCCATGATCAGCGGCGTGGCGCAGGTGATGGCGATAAAACCGATCTTCAGGTCTTTTTTCTCCAGCGGGCCCTTGTCCTGGGCCATGGCCGACAGCGCGCCTATGGGCAGTACGCTGGCGATCGCCGCCATTGCGGTGGAGGAACCCACGGCTTCAATAAAACGCCGCCGGGTGGCGTCTTGCGGGAAAAGGGCGCGCATCAGCGCCGACTCGATCACCCTGTGGTTGAGGGTGTCTATGTCGTTGGATACGGGCTCATCGCTGACGGCGCTTGTGGCGTCGTGCTCGGCCTGGTTGGCATGCTTGCCGCAGGTGCAGGCGGCGGCGCCGAGGCGTACTTTGGAATTGAACGGATTGTCGAATGCGGACACGCTGCTTCTCCCCAACTTGATTAGTCTGTCGAGGTATTCGCATCATCTGTGCCATGTCGCGTCCAAGTCCGGTGCTTGCGCCAATTAGTGCTTTTGCACCAATGGGTTCTTCGCATTATTTTTTTTATGGACGGCAAAGCGGGTCTGCGCTCGCCGGCGAAGCGGCCGGGTTGTGCTCGAACTGGTGCGCGGACGCACCCGCATGGAGCGCACGTCCGGGCGCATCAACCCGGCTGCGTCAACGCGTGTTCAGGACTGCGTCCATGGCAGCCCGGCGTTTCTCCAACCGCCAACTTTGCTGCGATGGCCTTCGGCATCCTTGTCGCCCTCAAAGCCCTGTAGCACATTAAATGCCTGGCTATATCCGGCCTGGCTTGCGGCCATCGCGGCGTTGTGGGAGCGCACGCCGCTGCGGCACAGGAACAGTACCGGCTTGTCAGTCGGGACGAGGGCTTGCAATTGCGTGAGGAAGTCGGGATTGGGCTTGCTGCCCGGCCAGCTGTTCCATTCGATTTCGACCGCGCGGGGCACGCTGCCGACAAAGTGCAATTCCGGTTTTGTGCGTACATCGATGAGGCGCGCACCGGCATCGGACTGCAACAGGGCGTGCGCTTCGGCGGGCAGCAGCGCGCCGGCGTATGCCAATCCCATCTCCTGGCCGCGCTGGCGGGCTTTGCTTAATAGTGTGGCGGCGTTGTCCATGGCGTGCCTTTCGAGCGTTGTGGTGTTGCGGAAGTGGAGCACCGTGGTGCATATCATTGGTTACGCACCATGGTATTGCATTATTTGGCCAAAACGCACCATACTGGTGCCATTAAACGCCCCGACTTATTACGCCAAGGGCTTGTGGCACAATAGCCTCCGCACTTTTGGTCGGTGGCATGCTTTCTGCTGATTATTCCGTTGAATGCTGCCCTTGCCCATGCAATTTGTGGCCCACACCCGCCCGCAACAGCAAGCATCATCCAACGACTTTCATGTAACCCGTACTTTAGGAGAAAAAAATGGCATTGTCTGCCGCCGATGTACTGAAGCTGATCAAGGATCAGGAAGTCAAGTTCGTTGACATCCGTTTTACCGACACCCGGGGCAAGGAACAGCACGTTCAGGTGCCCTCCAAGCAGTTCACCCAGGACAAGTTCGACAACGGCCACGCGTTTGACGGCTCCTCGATCGCCGGCTGGAAGGGCATCGAAGCGTCCGACATGCTGCTCTACCCCGATCCGGATTCGGCGCGCATTGACCCGTTCACCGACGAGACCACGCTCAACATCACCTGTGACGTGATCGAGCCCTCCACCGGCAAGGGTTACGATCGCGACCCGCGCTCGCTCGCCAAACGCGCCGAGGCCTACCTCAAGTCAAGCGGCCTGGGCGATGTCGCCTACTTCGGACCCGAGCCTGAATTCTTCATTTTTGATTCCGTTGTCTGGGGCGCCGACATGTCCGGCTCCTTTGTCAAAATGAGTTCCGAAGAAGCCCCCTGGTCGAGCGGCATCGAGTATGACGGCGGCAACATGGCGCATCGTGCGCCTGTAAAGGGCGGTTACTTCCCGGTTCCCCCGATCGACACGCTGCAGGACATCCGCAACGCCATGTCGCTGGCGCTCGAAGCGCAGGGCGTCGAAGTCGAAGTGTTCCACCACGAAGTGGCGACCGCCGGGCAGTGCGAGATCGGCACCCGTTTCAACAGCCTGGTGAAGCGCGCCGATTGGAACCAGATCCTCAAGTACACCGTGCACATGGTTGCCGCCTCTTATGGCAAGACCGCCACTTTCATGCCCAAACCGGTCGTCGGCGACAACGGCTCGGGCATGCACGTTCACCAGTCGGTGTGGAAAGACGGCAAGAACCTGTTTGCCGGCAACGGTTATGCCGGCTTGTCGGATTTCGCGCTGTACTACATCGGCGGCGTCATCAAGCACGCGCGGGCGCTCAACGCCATCACCAACCCGGGCACCAACAGCTACAAACGCCTGGTTCCCGGTTTCGAGGCGCCGATCAACCTCGCTTACTCGGCACGCAACCGTTCGGCCTCCTGCCGTATTCCCTATGTAACGGATCCGAAGGCGCGCCGCGTCGAAGTTCGCTTCCCCGACCCCACGGCTAATCCCTATATGTGTTTTGCCGCGCTGATGATGGCCGGCCTGGATGGCGTGCAGAACAAGATTCATCCGGGCGAGCCGATCGACAAGGACCTCTACCACCTGCCCCCTGAAGAAGCGGCGAAGGTGCCGACGGTCTGCCATTCGCTCGACCAGGCGCTCGAGGCGCTGGACAAGGACCGCGCCTTCCTGACCAAGGGTGGCGTGTTCTCGGACGACATGCTCGACGCTTACATCGCGCTCAAGATGGACGAGGTCACGCGCTTCCGCATGACCACGCACCCGATTGAGTTCGACATGTATTACAGTTTGTAATTAACGAGTTAGGTTTTTTCCCAACGGGGGCGTTACAGCCCCCGTTTTTATTAAAATTAGGGTAAAAAGGTTTGAAATCAGGTGGTTTCTAGCCTAGACTTAATGTCCACTCTTGAATTGTCGCCAACACGATCGCTTTATGAATGTGCTGCGCCATCTGACCGGACTCGTCTTGTTTTGCGCCAGCTTTGCTACGTTGGCACAAAGCCCCGACACGACTTATTTGTGCAAGGACGAAAACGGCCGCTCGACCTATACCAACGTCAAGGAAGAGATGGCCGGCAAGAAGTGCACGGCGGTCAGCCGCGAGGTGTCGGTGGTGCCGGGGGTGCCGGTGGTGCCGGGGGCTCCGCCGGCCAAATCCGCCGCAACGACGACGCCGGCCAACTTTCCGCGCGTCGATTCGGCGACGCAAAAGTCGCGCGACGACGGCCGGCGCAAGATCCTGCAAAACGAGCTCGGTTCGGAGCAGCAAATGCTCAAGTTAGCGCAGCAAAAACTGGCCGAACAGGAACAGGTGCGCACTGGCGACGAGCGCAATTTTGCCAAGGTGGCCGAGCGCCTGCAACCATACAGGGACAAACTGGACCAGCACCAGAAAAACGTCGAGGCCCTGCAAAAGGAACTCGCCAACCTGAAGTAAGCGCAGTGGCGCGTTGCGCCGGCTGATCGCAGATGTCGGCAGCGGCTTTTTCCGGACTTGACCTGCTCGCCACGGCGGTGGTTGCGCTCGATGAGCGCTTGTCGGTGCAATACCTCAATCCGGCGGCGGAAAGCTTGTTTGAAGTGGGCGAAAAAAGCCTGCTCGCCCACCCCTTTCTCGACCTGTTTGTCCAGACCGCTGAGCTGGAGGCCAAGCTGCGCCAGGCCATTGCCAGCGGGCGAGGGTTTGCCGACCAGGAACTCATCCTCAATCGTGCCGGGCTCGAACCGCTGGTGCTCAACTGCATCGTCACGCCGGTGGAGGCGGGCACCGCAGTATTGGTGATGGAATTGCGCCATATCGAGCAGCAACTGCGCATCGAACGCGAAGAGCAGCAGCTGAACCAGCATCTGGCCAATCGCGAATTGATCCGCAACCTCGCGCACGAGATCAAGAATCCGTTGGGCGGGTTGCGCGGCTCGGCGCAGCTCTTGGAGCGTGAACTGGACCGCGCCGACCTGCGCGAATACACCCAGGTGATCATCAAGGAATCCGATCGCCTGCAGGCGCTGATGGACCGGCTGCTCACGCCGCACCGGCCGCCGCACATCGGGCCAGTCAATATTCATGAGGTGTGTGAGCGGGTGAGGACCCTGATACTGGCCGAATTTCCCAGCGGCATACGCATCCGCCGCAACTACGACACCAGCCTGCCCGACGTTCAGGGCGATCGCGAGCAGTTGATCCAGGTGATCCTGAATATCGCGCGCAATGCCGCCCAGGCCATCACCGCCAAACCGGTCGCTTCGGGCGAGATTGAACTTCGCACACGGGTAGTGCGGCAGGTGACCCTGGCGCGCAAGCGCTATCGCCTGGCACTGGAATTGCAGGTAATCGATGATGGACCGGGAATTCCCGAGGCAATCCGCGACCGGGTGTTTTATCCGCTGGTTTCGGGGCGCGAAGGTGGTACCGGTCTTGGCCTGACGCTGGCACAAACTTTCGTGCAGCACCACCACGGTGTCATCGAAGTGGAAAGTCAGCCGGGAAAAACCTGCTTTCGCATCGTCCTGCCTTTGATTTGATGACTTACTTATCGAGCATTTCATATTTCATGACAATTACCCTACCTTTTACCGTCTTCCCCGCGAAAGCGGGGACCCAGCGACGTTCGCTGAAAGTCACTGGATTCCCGCTTTCGCGGGAATGACGAACATTTGTTATGAATCCTGGAAACATTAATAGAAAGAGAACAAACACATGAAACCGGTCTGGGTCGTTGACGACGACAAGTCCATACGCTGGGTGTTCGAAAAAGCGCTGACGCGCGAGGGCATCCCTTACAAAACGTTTGCCTTGGCGCAGGACGCGATTGACGCGCTGGCTGGAGGCTCGCCGCAGGTGCTGGTATCCGACATCCGCATGCCCGGCACCTCGGGACTTGAGTTGCTGCAGACCATCAAGCAGCGCCACCCGACGCTGCCGGTGATCATCATGACCGCTTACTCCGATCTCGAATCGGCGGTGGCGGCCTTCCAGGGCGGCGCGTTCGAATACCTGCCCAAGCCGTTTGACGTCGACCAGGCGGTCGAACTGATCCGCCGCGCGGTTGATGAATCGATGCGCGAGGACGAGGTGGCCGAGGTGGCGCAGACTTCGCCGGAAATCCTCGGCCAGGCGCCCTCGATGCAGGAGGTTTTCCGCGCCATCGGGCGGCTGTCGCAGTCCAACGCCACGGTGCTGATCACCGGGGAGTCCGGATCGGGCAAGGAACTGGTGGCCCAGGCCCTGCACCGCCACAGCACACGCGCATCCAAGCCTTTTGTTGCCATCAATACCGCGGCGATGCCCAAGGACTTGCTTGAGTCCGAACTGTTCGGCCATGAGCGCGGCGCTTTTACCGGGGCGCAGGCGACGCGCCGCGGACGCTTTGAGCAGGCCGAGGGCGGCACGCTGTTTCTCGATGAAATCGGCGACATGCCGCCGGACTTGCAGACACGCCTGCTGCGGGTGTTGTCGGACGGTAATTTCTACCGCGTCGGCGGTCACCAGCCGATAAAGTCGAATGTGCGCGTCATCGCGGCGACCCACCAGAACCTCGAAGCCCACGTCAAGCAGGGGCATTTTCGCGAGGACCTTTATCACCGCCTGAACGTGATCCGGCTGCGCCTGCCGTCACTGCGCGAGCGGCGCGAGGACATCCCGCTGCTGGCAAAGCACTTTCTAGCCAAGAGCGCGCGGGATCTTGGCATGGAGCCCAAGCGCCTGACCGAGGCGGCGATGAACTACCTCAGCGCGCATGATTTTCCGGGCAATGTGCGCCAGCTTGAAAACGTCTGCCACTGGCTGACGGTGATGGCGCCGGGCCAGTCGGTGGAAGTGGGTGACCTGCCGCCGGAGTTGCGCGAGGAGTCTTCGCGCGTGGTCGGTACGGACTGGCTGGGCGCGCTGGCGCGCGAGGCGGAAAAAATGCTTGCCCGCAATGAGTCGGGCATCATGGATTCGCTGTCGCGCGAATTCGAAAAGGTGCTCATCGCCAAGGCCCTCGCGCATACCGGCGGGCGGCGTATCGAAGCGGCGAACCTGCTGGGCATAGGGCGCAACACCATCACGCGCAAGATCCAGGAACTGGGCCTGGACGAAAAGGCCGATCCGGGCGAGGCGGCCTGAAGTTAATTTCGGGGAGTGGGGGCGACGCGGCAAAGACAATCCGTCTGCTCGCCTGGAGCCGGTTTCCAGCCTATGCCCGGAAAATACCGCCTAACGCAGTTCGCATATTACCGGCGCGTGATCGGACGGACGTTCGAGTTTGCGCGGCTCCAGGCGAGCAGACGGA
>Ga0194049_1000424_pt1 | contig 14699 bp, 17 predicted proteins | sample JunL2225m_MetaG_FD_148665 | JGI IMG/M metagenome (GOLD analysis project Ga0194049, IMG submission 148665) | Anoxic zone freshwater microbial communities from boreal shield lake in IISD Experimental Lakes Area, Ontario, Canada - Jun2016-L224-25m | ecosystem: Environmental > Aquatic > Freshwater >... | reverse complement strand
GCATCGAGTTCGCAGGCCGCGACATTGGCTCGCTGCCGCCACATCGTCGTGCCAAGTTGGGCTTAGGACGCACGTGGCAATCGCTTGAATTGTTCGACGACCTCACCGTTCGCGAGAACCTACAAGTGGCCGCCGAGAAGCAGTCAGTTGGCAGCTTCTTCGCCGACCTCGTGATGCCTCGTCGCTCACGCGACAACTCGTCTACCGATTGGGCGCTCGACGTGCTGGGCATCTCAGATCTTGCATCGAAGATGCCCAACGAGATCAGCCAGGGTCAACGCAAACTTGTCAGCGCAGCACGGGCACTTGCGGCTCGTCCCGACCTTGTGTGCATGGACGAACCCGCCGCCGGACTCGACAGCGCCGAGTCTTTGGTGCTGGGCGAGCGGCTGCGCGACATCATCAGCGCCGGGTCAACGATCTTCTTGGTCGACCACGACATGGGTCTCGTGCTCAATGTGTGCGACTACATCTACGTCATTGAGTTCGGCATCAAGATAGCCGAGGGCACTCCAAGCGAAGTCCAAAAGAACCCCCGCGTGATCGAGGCATATCTTGGTCACTCGGCCGAAGAGGAGACGCACTGATGGCTCTGCTCGAAATCGATGACCTCTCTACTGGCTACAACGGTGTTCCGGTAGTTCGTAATCTGAACCTCACGGTCAATGAGGGAGAGATTGTTGCCCTGCTCGGACCCAACGGTGCGGGCAAGACCACCACACTGTTAACTACGTCGGCGCTCAACCCGATTCTGTCGGGTGACATTCGCGTGCTTGGCAAATCGGTGAAGGGCCGCCGCGCCCACCTGATCGCTCGCGAGGGCTTGGCTCATGTTCCCGAAGATCGCAGTCTCTTCTTTCAGCTCACCGTGCGCGAGAACCTCAAGTTGGGTGCAGCAAAGGGGTCGGCCAACCTCGATCAGGCGCTTGGCTATTTCCCTGCGCTCGACAAGCTGATGGATCGCAAGGCCGGCTTGCTGTCGGGTGGCGAACAGCAGATGCTGGCCATGGGCCGCGCGCTTGCTACGAGTCCCAAGTTGCTGATGGTCGACGAGATGAGCCTTGGTCTCGCACCCATCATTGTCGAGCGGCTGCTGCCCGTGTTGCGCCGCATCGCCGATGAAACCGGCGCAGGTATTTTGCTGGTCGAGCAGCACGTGCATTTAGCTCTTGAGGTAGCCGATCGGGCCTATGTCTTGAACCACGGCACGCTCGAAGTCGAGGGCGATGCCAAGCACTTGGCGGCCAACCGCCATCTCATCGAGAGCAGCTATCTCGGTGGCGGCGAACTCACCGCCGAATGATCACCCGCACGTGCAGCTGATGAAAGACTCCGCGCCGGTAGCGCAGCACTAACGTCGACACCGTGGACATCACCGCTACGCCAGCCTGGTCGGCGCTCCTTTCGCATGCGCGTGATCAGTCGCTGGTGTCGTTGCGTGATGCTTTCGCGACAGATCCATTGCGAGCCGAGTCGTTCACTCTGAACGTGGCCGACCTACGTGTCGACTTCTCAAAGCAACGCGTATCGGCTGTCACCATGCGTCTTCTTGCCGATGTCGCCGAGGCTGCGGGCGTTGCCGCAAAACGCGACGCTATGTTCGCCGGCGAACGCATCAACACCACTGAGAATCGGGCAGTGTTGCATGTGGCGCTGCGCTCGCCGCGCGGCACGGTCATCAGTACCGCCGACGACACCGGGCACGCGCGCAATGTGGTTCCCGATGTGCACGCCACCCTCGACCGCATGGCCGAGTTTGCTCATCGGGTTCGTTCGGGCGCCTTCACCGGACACACCGGCCAACGAATTCGTACGGTGGTCAACATCGGCATCGGTGGCAGCGACCTCGGTCCGGCGATGGCTTATCAGGCGTTATACGCCTATAAGCAAGCCGATATCGAATGCCGATTCGTGAGCAACGTCGACGGCGCCGATATCGCCCAAAACCTTGCCCAGCTTGATCCTGCGACCACGTTGTTCGTGGTTTCGTCGAAAACCTTCACCACGATTGAGACCATTACCAATGCGTCAACGGCGCGCGATTGGCTGCTTGCTGGCCTCGGTGCGCACGGCGATCAAGCGGCCGTGGGCCGGCACTTCGTGGCGGTGTCTACCAATGCTGCGGGGGTCAGTGCTTTCGGTATCGACACCGACAACATGTTCGGCTTCTGGGATTGGGTGGGCGGCCGTTACTCGGTTGATTCCGCAATCGGCCTGTCGCTCATGCTTGCGATTGGCCCCGAGGCGTTCGCCGAATTCCTCGCCGGCTTCCACGCCGTTGATCAACACTTCTTACATACCCCGCTGAATCAGAACGTGCCTGTCATCTTGGCGATGCTTGGTGTTTGGAACAGCAATGTGTTGGGTGCGCAGAGCCACGCCGTGCTGCCGTACGCGCACGAGCTCAATCGGTTCACTGCATACCTGCAGCAGCTCGACATGGAGAGCAACGGTAAGTCGGTGCGTCGCGACGGATCCCCGGTTGTTGGCGAGACCGGGCCCATCGTGTGGGGCGAGCCGGGCACCAACGGCCAGCACGCGTTCTATCAGCTGATCCATCAGGGCACCCGGCTGGTGCCGGTAGACATGATCGGCTTCGCGCACCCCAACCACTCGCATCGCAATCATCACGATCTGCTGATGGCCAACATGTTCGCTCAGACTGAGGCGCTTGCTTTCGGCAAGACCGAAGCCGAAGTGATCGCCGATGGCGCGTCGCCAGAACAAGCGCCGCACCGGGTCTTCACCGGCAATCGACCCAGCACAACCATCGTTGCTTCGCGGCTCACGCCGCGAGTGCTTGGCGAACTCATCGCGCTCTACGAGCACAAGGTGTTCGTGCAGGGTTGTGTCTGGGACGTGAACAGCTTCGACCAATGGGGTGTCGAACTGGGCAAGGTACTCGCCAACCGCATCACGCCCGAGTTGTCGGCGGCCGATGGTCAGTCGGCCGCAGTGGTTCACGACAGCTCAACGGCCGCGCTCATCAAGTGGTACCGCGACGAACAACAGAGCATCACATGAGCCGTTGGTCCCGAATCACCGGGATGCTCGTCACCTTTCTTGCTGCAGTCGCAGTGTCGGCATTTGCGGCTCTCTTTGCGTTTGGCTTTCGACGGTCGATTCGCTATCTCCTCGAGTATTTCGGTGGTGACCACCGGTCTACGGCAGTGTCGCAATCCACTTCACCGCTGCTTGTGTTTGCGATCGTCACTGGTGGGCTGCTGCTCGCGAGCTGGCTTGGTCGCCTCGCCTCAAGTTGGCGACACCAGCGCCTTGGGCTCCTCAGCATTGCTGAGGCCACGCTCGGTGTGGGCGACGGTCCCAGCCTCAGTGGCACGTTGGTGCGCACCTCGGGCACCTGGGTGGCGATGGCGTCGCTGGCGTCGCTGGGCCGTGAGGCCACCATCCTTGAGGTGGGTGGCAGCTTCGGATCGTGGTTGAGTCGCAAGATCAACCGGCCTCCTGCCGACCTTGCCGTAACCGGCGTGGCCGCAGCATTTGCCGCCGTGTACCACGCTCCAATCGGTGGCTTTTTGTATGTGCGCGAGCACGTTGTGAACCAACCAAAGCTGCGCACCGCCGGTAGCGCTCTCGCCGGCGGCGTATTGGGTTGGGTAATTTCGATGAGGTTCCTTGGCGGCGGCCCGGTCTTCGAACGTGGTTTCGCTCCGCTTGGCGTTGATTCTTTTGTGCATGCGGCTGTAGGCCTCGTGCCAGCGCTTGTGGCCACCCGCCTGTTCTTCACGGTGCGTCAGCGAATTCTTCCTGCGCAGCTGCCTATGGCTGCGACGGTTCACACATGGGTCAGGTCGGCGCTCTTCGCTGCTCTCGGCGGACTCACGATCGCACTGGTTCCGTTGGCTTCTGGAAACGGCATGGATGCAATCAGCAAAGGTGTCACTGGCGCCACCATTGGCCTCGGGTTGGCGCTGTGCTTCGGCAAGATTGTTGCTACCACCGCGTCGCTCGCTGCAGGCGCGCCAGGGGGCGCGTTCTCGCCGTCGATGGCGGTTGCCGCCGGCGCTGCCCTCTTAGCCTTCGAGGCACTCGACAAGCTGGGCATCCCGCTGTCGGGGTCGCACTGGGATGGCATGCTCGCGGCTATGTCGGTGGGAATCGCCGTCGGCATTCAGGCTCCGCTCGTGGGCATTGTGGTGGTTGCCGAATTGGCAGGCGACGTGCGCTTGGTTCCCGTGTGCGCGCTGTCGGTTCTCGGCGCACGCGCTATACAGCTAGCGGTCGACAAGATTGGTGTAGCGCGCTCGGCAGGGCTGCTCGTGCCTGACGAGCCCCTCGACGCCTAGCGAGCAACCACCATCCCGGTGCGAGCCCAACGTGAGTGCATTGAAGCGCCAGCGGTGAGCCCAGCGTCTACCACGATGCATTGACCGCTGATGTAGCTGCCGGCGTTACCCAACAAGAACAATGCGGTCTCGGCGATGTCGCTCGGAGATCCGGCCCGGCCCAGCGGTGAGGTCGCGGCGATCTGTGCGGTGGCTTTGTCGAGTGCGTCGGGGTCGCCCGACATCACGTGGGCAGTCATACCGGTGGGGATGCTGCCGGGAGCGATCGCGTTGACCCGAATGCGGTGTTGGGCAAGCTCGGCGGCGGCCGAGCGGGCGAGTCCGATGACGCCGGCTTTGGCCATGGCATAGGTGTGTGGCCCGAGGCCACCCTGCACACCAGCCGTGCTTGAGGTGGCGATAATCGCGCCTCCGTTGCCGCACGCGATCATCTGCCGCGCTGCATGCTTCACGGTGGCGAAGACGCCTCGAACCAACACGGCGATGGTGCGGTCGAAATCGTCCATTGGGGTTTGCTCAATAGGGCCGATGACGCCAACGATGCCAGCGTTTGCGAATGCGCCGTCGAGGCGTCCCCACGTATTGACCGCTGCGTCCATCGCTGCGGCAATGTCAGCCTCGTTGGTCACGTCGCACTGTACGAACCGAGCAGCATCACCGAGTGAGGCTGCCACCGCTTGTCCGCGTTCGACGCCGTAGTCGGCGATGATCACGTGTCCGCCTTCGGCGACGAGCAGTCGTGCCGTTGCTTCACCAAGGCCGCTGGCGGCGCCGGTGATTACGGCAACCTTGCCTGCATATCGTCGTGCTTGGGTCGTGTTCATCGTCCACCTCTTGTGTGTCTGCTGCCCGATTGGCCGATGCTACGCAGTTGGATCGAGTCGTGGTTCACCCGAGGCTTGTGGTGGGCCGGGGCTCGTGTCATCGCCGCAGCGGCACTTCGAGTCCCTGATTTGCCGGTTCTGTTACTAGGGTTGGCGTCAGTGTGTAGCAACGGACTCTCAGGTCGTGTGTATGAGTGATCGAGTTTTGGTCGCAAAGGTTGGGCTCGATGGGCACGACCGCGGGGTCAAAGTGGTAGCTCGAATCTTGCGCGACGGCGGCTTTGAGGTCATCTACACCGGTCTGTTTCAGACACCCGAGAAGGTTGCTGCCACAGCTATCGACGAGGACGTTGATGCCATCGGACTCTCGATGCTCAGCGGGGCACACATGACTCTGGCTCCATTAGTGGTGGCCAAGTTGCGTGAGCGCGGCGTCGACATTCCCGTGGTTGTCGGGGGCATCATCCCGCCGCTCGATGCTGCCAAGCTCACCGATCTCGGCGTTGCCGGAGTCCTCACCCCAGGGGCCTCGAGCGACGATGTCGTGGCTATCATGCGTCGCGTCATCGAGGCCAACCGCGCCGAAACATCCGGCTAAGCATCTACGCTCCACAGCCATGGCCGATGCACTCGAGCGACTCACGAATTTGTTGGCGCTGCTCCTCGAAACTCGCGAGCCGCTCACCCTCGAACGCATAGCGCACGAACTCACCGACCAGTATCCCAACGGCGAAGCGGCCCGACGTGGCGCCTTCGAGCGCGACAAATCTGTGCTCCGCGAGCTAGGCATCACCATCGAGCAAGAAGTCCTTGGTGGTAATCAGGCGGGGCGCACTGCCTACCGAATCGATCGTCGACGCTACGAGTTAGCCGACCTCGATCTCACCGACGACGAACGTCGAGCACTGCAACTAGCAGTTGCAGCGGCTCACTCTGACGATTCGTGGGGACAAGACGGTTTGTGGAAATTGGGCGTCGGCAGCGAGCAGCCATCGCTTGCCGTGGCCGCCAGAGTTCCTACCTTCGATGTGCTCCCACCGTTACAAGAGGCCGTCACATTGCGAGCCGTCGCCGAGTTTCGGTATCGAGATATTGCTCGGGTGGTCAACCCATACGGCCTGTTGCTTCGCGATGGTCGTTGGTATCTCATCTGTCACGACCACGCCTACAACGATCAGCGCACATATCGAGTCGATCGAATCGACGGTGGTGTCACCGTCGGCGAAGCAGGCTCGTTCGAACGTCCGACAGGGTTCGATATTCGACAAGCATTTCCCGCCGATCCACGACTCATGGGTGATCCCGATTCAGAGATCAGCGTGGCCCAAGTGCGCATCGATGCAAGCCGCGGATGGCACGCGGCGGGTGACCTCGGGCTTACTGGTTTCGGCACTCCGAACCCCGATGGTTCAATGACCGTCGAGGTGCCGTGTATCAATCGGCTCGCGTTCCACACATGGTTGCTCGGATTCGGTGAGCACGCAGTGGTCGAAGGCCCTGCCGAGATTCGCGCTGAGGCCATTGAATGGCTGAGCGAAATTGTCGCTGCCGCAAACACAGGTGATCGCTAATGGCGCGGCGTGGGCCTCGTCCGGCGCAAGAGCGCCTCAAGCGGCTCTTGGTCATGCTGCCGTGGTTGATGCAGCGCGGCGAAGTTCCCGTCTCTGAAATGGCTGCGCACTTCGCGTTGACCGAGGCCGAACTCATTGCCGACCTCGAGCGAGCCTCGCTGTGTGGTCTGCCTCCGTTCATCGACGAGATGATCGACGTGTACATCGATGAAGGCATGGTGTGTGTTGGTGTGCCCCGACTCTTTACGCGGCCGTTGCGGCTTACCGCCCCCGAAGGTTTTGGCTTATTGGCGGCGGGTCGCTCAGCGATGCAGCTGCCCGGTGCCGATCCGGCAGGCCCACTTGGACGCGCGCTCGACAAGCTTGCGACAGAGCTTGGCGACGATGGCGTCGTTGTCGATCTCGACCGGCCCGAAGTGGCAGCCGAACTCGCTGCGGCCGCCGCTAGTGGCGAGCGCTTACGCATCTCGTATTGGACGCCCTCGCGTGACGAGGTAACCGATCGAGACGTAACGCCACGAGCCGTCTTCACCGACGGGGGCCACTGGTATTTACTGGCCGACGATTATCGATCCGGCGAGGAACGCAACTTCAGAATCGATCGCATCATGGCCATCGAACCAACCGGCATTGTCGATGCGCCGCGCGACGTTGTGGTGCCCGACGCTCGCAAGTGGTTTACCGAAGACCCCGATTTCGAGCGGGTCACCCTGCGGATGCCCACCGACATGTTGTGGATGATCGAGCGCTACCCAACCGACTCGATCACCCCCGACGACTCGTCGGCCGATATGTCGATTGTGGTGCTCGCGGTAACTGGCGAACAATGGTTGTCAAGGTTGTTGCTGCGCTTGGGTGCATCGACGGTGGTGTTGCAGCCGCAGCGATGGTCGTCGCTGGCCGCCACTGCAGCGCAGGCTGTACTGCGCCGTTATGGCGTAGACAGCCGTGATACCTGATCTGCGTTGCTCACGCCGTGAGCGCGAAGTAAAAACGGCAACACAGCGGCGGTAGCTAGGGCGTCTTCGAGAGCATCGTGGGGGCGATCGAGCGAGACCCCGTAGCGAACGCAAACATCGGTGAGCTTGTGCGACAGCGTGCGACTTGGGTCGAGGCGCCGAGACAGGTTGAGAGTGCACAGCGTGGGGCTCATGCGTAGGTCGATGCCGGCTCGCTGCGCGCTTTGCTGCAAGAACCCCGCATCGAAGTTGGCGTTGTGTGCGGTGAAGGTGGTGCCTGCTAATCGCGAAGCCAGTTCGGCAAGAACAACCTTGGCCGGAGGCGCCGAACGCAATGCTGATCGGGTGAGCCCGTGGATGTGCTGCGGGCCGAGGCGGAAGAACCAGCGGTTGCGAGGGCGGATCAGGCTGACCCACGTGTCGAGCACGGTTCCGTTGCCGTCAACCGTGACCACAGCCACCTGCAAGACGCGATGCTTGCTGGCGGACAACCCCGAGGTTTCGACATCGACAACGCCAAAACGGAGGTCTGCCAAAGTGCCGAGGCTCGACGGGGAAGGACTCATGTGGCCCACCCTAGGCGTGGGGTGCAACATGGTTACGAAACGCGGCGTCGGCTATGCCGACATTTGCTCGATGAAGGTCTGCTTATCGAAGTAGTCGCGCCACAACACGATCTTGTTGTTGCGAATGACGAACAGGCCAGCGACGGCAATCTCGAGCCAGTGGTCGCCGAGGTGAAATCGGTCGACTCGTTCGTTCATGACGACACCGGCGTGCATTGTGCCCGACTCAACTTGGTGCGACACCAGCCACTCGATTTGGTCGCACATTGCAATGAAGGGTTCGAGGCTGGCGCGCATGCCCTCGGGGCCAACGACCTTGCCCATGGGAACGTTGTCGTACTCGCACTCGGTGTCGACCATGGCGATCGCTGCTTCGAGATTGCGATTGTTGAAGGCACTGATGAAATCGGAGACGAACTCGCTTGGTGTCATGGAGCCACGTTAGCGAGTGGCGATCGCTGCCTTGCCGTTGCAGGGCTTGCCGCACGAGCGGCACGCGCAGTGCGGCGTGTCAGTTGGCGATGGTGGCCGGGCGAGCGCGGATACCGATAGGGGCTGACACGGTGTAGCCCGCGCGGTGTCGCTCTTCTTCTGACTCAGATCCCCAGTAACCGTATTCGTGGTTCTCGCGGGCGAAGGTGCGGCATTCGGCCACAACGGTGCACTTGGCGCAGATGGCGCCGGCTTGAGTCTCGCGACGCAAGCGGGCCTGAGGGCGCTCGGCGCGAGGGGCAAAGAACAACGATGTGCGGCCCTTGCACGCAGCGAAGTCGGACCAGTGAATTGAGTTGCCGAGTTGGGCTTCTCGGGCGTTACCTGCGGCCTGGTTTGTAGACACCATGTACATCTGCTGACCTCATCTTCACCGGCCGCGAGGGCCGAGTAATGGGAGACATTACGTGCGGAACAGATTTAACACTAATACTTGGTGTTTGAAATGTACAGACTGCCGGAGTGTGACTTATAACAACTCGGCCGCGAGGCTGGCGACTTCGCTGCGTTCGCATGCCGACAATGTGACATGACCAAAACAGGACTGCCCAGCGAACGCTTGGATGAGCACGGCGAGAGCGTTGTTTGATTCACCCATATATGGCGCGTCGATCTGACTCGTGTCGCCTGTGAACACAACTTTGGTGCCGTCACCGATGCGGGTCAGGATCGTTTTCAGCGTGGTGGGCTCAAGATTCTGAGCCTCGTCGACCACCACGAACTGGCGATGAAGCGATCGGCCACGCAGGAAGGTGACCGACTCCATGGAGAGTTGACCCCGAGAGGTCAGGTCCTCGATGAGCGAACGAGCGTCTCGGCTGCTGCGCTGATCGGTGAGCGCAACAATTGCGTCGTGAATCGCCGACATCCACGGGTCGAGTTTCTCCTCGAGTCCGCCGGGCAGGAAGCCGACATCGGCGCGCCCTACGGGAATCAGTGGTCGGTAGATGGCCAGGCGTTCATGAGCACGCCGTTCGACGACCTGTTCGAGCCCGGCGGCTACGGCCAACAGGGTCTTGCCAGTGCCAGCGCGCCCGTCGAGAGCTACCACGCTGACATGTGGATCGAGCAGTAACTCAAGCGCGAAGCGCTGTTCTTTAGAGCGTGGTCGCAATCCCCACGCTTCGGGGGTGGTGTGGCTCAGCACATGGAAGTCGTTGCCGCGACGACGCGCGAGCGCCGACTGCGAACCAGAGCGCAGCACGGCGAATCCGTTCTCGTCGAGCTTGTCGGATCCGTCGATGTCGTCGACGGCGATGCTCGAGTCTGCGTAGAGACGATCGATGCCCTCGTGGTCGGTGCCCAGCGTGAGCCAGCCAACCGGACGAGAGTCGGCGGCACGACCGGCTGGGTGGTGCTCGACGGCCTCGATGCCAAGGTGGGCTGCTTTGATTCGCAGAGCCGCATCGTTAGAAACCATTCGAGTGGGGGCGTGGTTTGCCTGGCCCAGGGCGGCGCCGATGATTCGGTTGTCGGCCTTGTCGGCGTCGAGACCGTGCTCGATCAGGAGATGCTTTTGTACGCCGTTGATCTCAATGCGCAGCGTTCCGGTGTCGTCGGCGGAACCGACGCGAACAGGCTCGGCCAGCGAGCCCCCGTTGCGCATACGGAGTTCTTCCATGGCGCGCAATGCGGTGCGCGCGGCGCGTCCGACATCGTCGGGGCGACTCTTGAGCCCATCAAGTTCTTCGACGACGGTGAGCGGGATCACCACATCGACATCGCCGAAGCAACTCATGCAGCCAGGGTCGGCGATGAGTACCGAGGTGTCGAGAACGACTCGGGTTCGCTGAGCGACCTCCGGACGGCTGGCTTCTCGGCCCGGAACAAGTAGCTCGGCATGAGCCCTTAAGAGATCGGTCACGGTCATCCCTTCAAACATCACGAGGCGATAGTTGTTGGCAGTTCTCGTTGGCTACACCTTTCGGTTTCACCGTGCTCTCAGATATAGCTCAGGTCCTACCCCCGATGGTGGACTGTTTTGATGAACATTGGATGACGCGTTGTGTCGGCAATGTTGAGCGGCTTGTGGGGCCGCGTCAGACAACGATCCGCATCAACAAGCCACGTTCGTCGCGCTGCTCGTGGTGTTCTGGCATCGTGCGGTGTGTTGAAGTCGCGAATCGTTCGGCGCTCCACAACGCTGCGTAGGCATCGAGCACGTCGTCGATGCGCGCGGATCGCAGCGGCATCGGGCTGACGCCGAAGTGAGACTCGATGAGTCGCGAACGTTGCTCGATACCAAGTGGTGTGTGTTTCGAGACCAACGGTTCGTCGCTATTCATCGCGAGGAATGAACACTCGGGATGCACCTCGGCAACGCGGTGCTCGAGGTCTCGTGAGATGAGCGCGTCGACCGCTTTGATCTTCGCCAATATGTTCCACGCTTGTATCGAGATCGCTTTTCCAGTGGCCTCACGCGCGAGCGCGCAGGCTTCTGAGTAGTCGATCGCATCGATACACGCGCGCGGCGGAGTTGGAAACACAGTGCTGCCCCGCGGCCGCAAGTAGCGACGAGCCTCGAAATCGCTCTGTCGCGAAAAAATATTTGGAAGGCCAATCGGCATGTCGATGCCGACCACTTCGAAGCTCGCAAGCACGGCTGCGATCGATGGCTCTACATAGGCGCCGTCGCGGCTCGCTACAACCCATCCACCTTTGCAGCCGTCGACGCCGGCGCAGCGTTGCTGAGGCCGAACATTTCGCGACATGAAGCTAGGCCTTCGATACTGATGTCGTCACGTCGATGAGTTTCCCACGCGGCCCGAGTGAGGCGATAACCGACCATCTCGCGAGGCTCGCCGCGGCTGATCATCCGGCGTTGTCCTTCGACCTCGTAACCCAGTTTGCGGGTCACCCCAAGCGACTGAACGTTGTCTTCCCAAGCCCCAGTAAGCGCTCGTTCTGCCTCGAGCCCGGCGAAGATGAGGTGCAGTACAGCCGACCGCATCTCGGTGCCCAAACCCTTATTCTGAAAGGGTTGCAGCAGATATGAGCCTGTGACTGCGCACCGCAACACGTTGAAATTATCGGCACCGACGGATTGGGCGCCGACGATCTTGTCGTCGACAGCGACGACAAAGTTGCACATCCACGACGTGGGTTCCCATGTCGCTCGGTGGAGCCAATGATGCTGCAGCGCACGGCGTTGCTGCATGGGCGCCGGCACGTCGGTCCACTCGATTCCGAACGGCATGAACGACGGATCATGAACGCCTTCGACCACAGCGCGCTCCGCGATTTCGGCGATGTCATCGTCGGTGGGGTAGCGCAGTTCGAGACGTGGTGTTCGCACATGTAAATCGAAAAGTGGCCAATGCTGAGAGAGCAACATTTGCGCAGTCAATCGCGTACAGCTCGCGCGAGCAAGTGATTTCAATGTAGTTGCATTTGCAACTATCTAAATGCTTGTAATCATGTCGCGAAGCGTGTTCGATAATGCATGCGTAACGCTCCGTTAACCGAGGAGGAAATTAGAAAATGACAAAAGCAGAATTGATTGAAGCGGTTGCAACGAAGGCTCAAGTGACGAAGGCAGATGCCGAGCGCACTCTTGCGGCTTTCTTCGACCAGGTAGTTGCTGTGGCAAAAAACGACGACAAAGTTGCGTGGCCGGGCTTCGGCTCGTTCAGCACAAGCAAGCGCAAGGCTCGCGTTGGTCGTAACCCACAGACCGGTGCTGAGGTGAAGATCGCAGCGTCGACGAATATGAAGTTCACCTCGAGCTCAACGCTCAAGGCTGCGCTGAATCCAAAGAAGTAACCGAGAAATCAACAAGAAGGGAATAGACGTGGCAGCAACAAAGAAGGCTCCGGCCAAGAAGGCAGCACCAGCCAAGAAGGCAGCACCTGCGAAGGCAGCACCAGCCAAGAAGGCCGCTCCTGCAAAGAAGGCTGCACCAGCCAAGAAGGCCGCTCCTGCAAAGAAGGCAGCACCAGCCAAGAAGGCTGCACCAGCCAAGAAGGCCGCTCCTGCAAAGAAGGCAGCACCAGCCAAGAAGGCTGCTCCAGCCAAGAAGAAGTAGTCAACGAACCAACCGGTTTGGAGCGCGTCGAACGGGGGGCTACGGCCTCCCGTTCGTGCTTTTTCGGGCGCCAGTTGCGCCGCTCAAAACAGGTCTCTACGCGTTGGGTGACTCGAACCCGAGACCTACTGGTACGTCTTCGTAGTCCACGGTCCACAAGCGGGTCGAGTCACCGGGCACCGTGTTGTAGCAGCGCCAGCCGAGTAGCTGCTGTGCCCGCTTGGGCAGGTGCTGTACGGCGTGCCAATCGACTCCAAGTGGCCCGGCCTCTTCGGGTGTGAGCCAACCGAGCACGTACGACAAGTGGAAGCCGAACCGCCACTGATCGGTGGTCACGTTTGCTCCAGCGCCATGTAGTGCGCGGCCGGTGTAGAGCATTCCGCTGCCCGCCGACATCGTGGCCGGAACGGTGGCTACGTCAGCGGGCTGCTTGGTGTAGTCGGGCCAACTGTGGCTGCCGGGCACCACGCGTGTTGCGCCCACCTCTTCGGTGAAGTCGGTAATCGCAAACATGCAACTCACAGTGACCTCAAAGCCATCGGGGCGGTTCATTGTGCGCCAGTTGTCGGCGTCTCGATGTAAGCCCTGTGCCGCCTCGCCCGGGCCGATGATCATCATCTGGCCGGTGTTCATCCAGTAGCTCGAGCAACTCGGAAGCAGCAGAGCGTCGGCCACGGCGAGCAACGTTGGGTGCAGCAAGATGTCGACGAAAGCTGCGCTGCGATGGGCGAGTCGTGTGAACCGCTTGGTGGTGCTGCCCCAGAAGTGTTGAACGTCGGTGTCGTTGCAGCGCGTGCCAGTCTGAAACGTGCTGGCCGCGAGCTCCATGTCGTGACGAAACCGCGCCACGAGATCGGGCGAAAGGAGTTGATCAACGACGACTGCGCCATCGGTATTCAACGTGTTGACAATGGTGTCGATTGGGGAGTCGTGATCGACGTGTTGCAGCGAAGACATAAGGGGGCCTCACAAATCAGTAATGAGCTTGAACACCTCGGCAGCACCGACGTTATGTGCTGCGCCGAGGCCTTCGAGTCGCTGAGAAATTCGTGTTCTGAATAGCGCAAGCTGATCGGCTGACGTTGCCTTCATCGTGCTCTCGAATTGCGAGGCGTGAGCCTCGAGCGCATGAAGTTTGGTGTCGACAAATGCTGTGACATCTTCGAAGTGATCGGCGGCATCGGCCTCCCACAAGAGCAAGCTGTGCGGCCGGTGTGCGGCGAGGCCGTGTTCGCGAAAGAAGTGCGGGTCGCGGGCCGCAACGATGGCGTCGCACGCGAGTAATCCGGCATGGCGATGATCGGGATGCAGGCGATATCGCTTCCACGGATCGTGCCCCGCGATGACGGCGGGTTTCAGTGTGCGGATGACGCGTGCGACCTCGCCGCGCAGCGCAAGCGTGCTGTCGAGTTCGCCATCGATCTGCTCAAGAAAGACCACGTCGCCGCGTTGCGCCCCGGCGAGGCGAAGCGCTGCCTCGCGTTGCTCAAGCTTGCGAGCGGCGACCAAAGCGGCGATGTCGGCGTCGGGGTTCCAGGTGCCCTTTGAGCCGTCGGTCAGTACGAGGTGATGCACCACACATCCTTGCGCCGCCCATTTGGCCAACGTTGCTCCGCAACCAAACTCGACATCGTCGGGATGCGCGCCGATAGCGAGCACCGAGCTTGGCGTGGCCATGTTCGATGTCCACGCTGAACTACCTGAGGGTGGTGTCAGGCTTGGCTGACCGGGTTCGTTTGCAGCCATTCGGGCAGCACCTTTGTGACGAGAGGGTGGGCGAGATCGGGGGCAGTGTCGATGTCGAGCGCGAGTCGAATATCGCGGTGTACGCGAACGGGGCAGCCGAGCGAAATGGCTTGTGCAAGATGGCGACGAAAGGACTGCGATCCGTATGCGGGCTGAAAGCCGATGCGCGAGGGAATGGCGATGACGTTCGTGCCGTCGTCGCGAAGGTCG
>Ga0194049_1000423_pt1 | contig 14704 bp, 27 predicted proteins | sample JunL2225m_MetaG_FD_148665 | JGI IMG/M metagenome (GOLD analysis project Ga0194049, IMG submission 148665) | Anoxic zone freshwater microbial communities from boreal shield lake in IISD Experimental Lakes Area, Ontario, Canada - Jun2016-L224-25m | ecosystem: Environmental > Aquatic > Freshwater >... | reverse complement strand
GAATTTAAATCCTCCCTGTCTGTGTCAAGCATCTGGTCGAATACCACCGCAGTAGTATTGCCGGATGGGTACACGATAGCTGCACGTTTTAACGTGTTGGGTTTTTCCATAGTTTCCTCCTTGATGTTCTTTACAAGATAGACTCGTTCGTCGAGTCCAAGTTTTCCGTCCTGCCTTGTCTGTGAGACAACTTCCGTGACGGCTTGGCTGACAAAGCCTTCCGAGCTATAAAGCCTGATAGCTTTGTCATTACGTGTTGTTGTTCGTATTTCTAATGCCGTAGGTTCGCGATCCAATGCTTTACCTATCAAGGCTCTTAACGATTCTCGTCCAATACCTCGCCCTTGTTTTGTAGGGTCAACCGCAAGCTCTTCAATGTAGTAAACGTCATTGGCTTTCATGTAACCTCCGGCTAACGCAATTACTTCATTGTCAGCTTGGCCGACCATCAGATCACCGCCCTGATCCAAGATGAACTGCAACGCACCAAGTGCCTCTTCATCTGTAAATGCCTCCTCGTAAGGAGGGTTTCCAAAAGCTCTCTGGTAAGTGTTTACTGCGCTGGTAGTTTGAACCTGGCTTAATTCGGCCATATTAGTAACCGGCACTAGCTGTAGTGCTTCAGTATTTTCAATTCTCATAGTTCTATTCCTTAATTCTTTAATTACTTCAAATAACAAAAACGCCAGCTTCGTGCTGGCGTCTATTGTTTATCTAAAGTGACTAATTAATCAGCACGGGCTGGCAGAATATGTGAGTGGTGATGGCTGACAGTGTTTAATGCGGCCTGGTAACCGTCGCAGCCATTTTGTAGCCATTCGCTAATGCGAGCAACAGTACGGCTACTTAGCTTAGTTGCAGCAACAATTTCAGTATACTTTTTGCCTTCTGTGAGCATTCGTGCGGCTTCAAATCTCGCGCTGATCTCTGTAATTTCCTTTTCAGTCATTACATCACGTAAAAAGTTTTGCATAGTAGGTTTATCTGAAATAGCAGTCAACGCCTCAACTAACTGTTGGGCGTTATCTTCTTTCCAAACTTTACTTACATCCTGCGACATGTGAGACAGTTTACCAAAGTAAAGTGGATTTGTCAATAGGTTTACAATATTTCATAACAATTAATGTAACGGAGGTATGCAATGGATCTACCTGATAAAGATTTTGAACGCTTTATTACTAACGCTAAGAAAGATGGCGTAAAGCTTGAAACAGATGATGAATACCGGCAGTTGTATAGAGATTTATATGCGCTTGCCGGGATTACTTTCGACATATGGAAATTCCAGAAGTCCCTTGATCGTCGCTTAGAAGAAAAACCAGAGGGCTTTTCGTTCCCGGCTGAGGGTAGAATGTGCCGACTTTGTATGGGTGGCGGAGCGGGTGAATTCTGGTATGACAAACTCGGCATGCGATGTATGGACTGTCAGAATGCATTCGTAAAGAAGGTCATCCCAGGTTACGTGTTTACGGATGATAAAAACAAAAGGCATATAACCGAGACTGCGCTTGTGGTGCGTCACGGCGCCGACCGCAAGGAAATCCGGAAGTATATTAAGGAAGGCGTGCTAAAGCCGAGGCGGGTAGATCATGACAGATACCATTGATAAGCTAACTGGGGCGAAAGACAAGTTCAAGTCTGGTGATCTGGCTAGTAAGAAGGATGTTCTTCTGGCGATAGGCCAAAACCCCACTCTTCTAAATCAGACGCTAACTATTACTGCAAACGAATGGCTGATACCTGTCGCTAAATCCGCAAAAGGCATACGAGAGCAGCTAGAGGTGGTTAGAACCATGCCTCAACAGATACAAAAAGCCTCCGAAGAGGCTTTAATGTCTAAATGGTGCAGGGAGAGGGATTCGAACCCCCGAAGGCTGAGCCAGATGATTTACAGTCACCCGTGTTTGACCGCTTCACTATCCCTGCAAATATATGGAGCCGACGACAGGACTTGAACCTGCGACCCGCGGTTTACAAAACCGCTGCTCTACCAACTGAGCTACATCGGCATACAATCATGTTATTTTACCAAATAATGGTACTAAATAACAACTCTCGGACGTCTTTTCATTCTTTTTGGTGCTAATGTCAATTTATCGAACTTTTTAAGCTTCTTAGCTATGTCCCTAGCTTCGTCATCCATACCTCGATTCAAGTAAGCTTTTCCCAGTAATGTATAGGTTTCTTTATTAGGCTCGAGCTCAACAGCTTTTTCAAGTTCTTGAAACATTAGCTTCTCATTTCCTAGTTTTTCCTGAACTTTTGCATATGCAACGTGTCTTGATGCTAAGCTACCTTCGAGTTTCAAGGCTTGTTCAAATGCCACTGCAGCTTTGCTAAAGTTTTCGGTTTCAAAGTAAATCAAACCAAGATTATGTAAGCTTGATGGTGAAGCTTCAATACTGCTGGCAATTTCGAAGCAGTCGATAGCATCCTTATACTCTTTTTGTTTAGCATAAAGAATCCCTAGTCGGTTATATGCAGCTGCATTCTTTTCATCAATCTTGAGTATTGTTAGTAAAGCTTTTTCAGCTCTTAGGAATCTATTTTCCCGCATTCCTTGGTGCGCTATGTCCCACAGTTTACCCATACGATTTCCGAATTTACCAGAAATATATCCAAATTCATCATCATGAACTTTGATACTTCTTAGTGCCAATAAGCCGAAGACAACGATTATGATTAAACCATACATAATAATTAACTAGTATACCAGTTTTAGATCTCCAAAAACAGCTTGGTTAGCACAAGCTTTGCATTAGCTTTTCTAATTAGAGCATTCTTAGCGATAAGCAATTCATTTACTATGCTACTCCAACTACCAGTACTAGCAGAACCATTCTTAGCTGCGTTTTCCATTGAAGCTTTTGATATCGTAAGCAGGTCATCAACTATTTCACTCACCCTAGCTCTATCTTTGTAAATGTTATTAGCCAAAATTAGCTTTTCGTTCTTACTCATAGATAAGATATTTTTACAAAATTTTAATGATTCAATCTTTGATTCATCGCCACTAAGAATATTCTTTGTAGCGCCTATTCTATTGCTGCTTGCAAGTAGGGCTAGGTCTATATCCTTTGGGTCATATCCCTGCTCTTCGAGATTTTTCTTGAGCTTTTTGGCATCAATACTTCCAATATTAATTTGAGTCAATCGAGATAGTAACGTAGGGAGTAATGAACTTTTAGATTCTACAGTCAGAATTATCATAGTATTCTCCGGTGGCTCTTCTACTGTTTTGAGTATCATGTTTTGTGAATCAGATGCTAGTCTTTCAGCATGTTCTATGACAACAAACCTACTATATCCTTCCGAAACTACTGCTCTAAAAGATAAATTCTTTAAAGATGCCCTTACATCATCAATAGCAATCTTTTCGGTATCATCACCAATAATTATTAGATCTCTGGAATTAACTAAATTCCCTGGCTGGGATTTGATAGATTCAATAATAAAGTCTGTTATTGTTTTCTTGCCAGAACCATTCTTAGCAATTAAAACCAAAGAACTGCTGGGGTTTTTAATGAATGAATTCACAGTTTTAGCTGTGGCATTATTCATTAAAGGTTTAAGCACGTTAATCTACCTTTGCCAGAAAACTATTATCAGGTTTTGCTGTAAATATTTTTTTAGTTTTTGTGGGTAAGAGTATTTCTAAGCTTTCGGCGTGTAAATAAAGCCTATCGGCTATTTCGCCGTTATAAAATAAATCGCCAATAATAGGGTGTTTCATCTGGGCTAGATGAACTCTTAGTTGATGAGTTCTACCTGTTTGTGGTGTTAGTTCAATGAGTGAATAATGGCCATTGGTTTTGATCTGCTTATAATGAGTAACCGCGCTCTTGCCATTGACTGACACTTTAAATCTCGATGGAGATTTAGGATTACGCTGAATAGGCATATCTATTATTGCTTCAATTGGGTCAATCGTACCTCTAATAATAGCTAGGTAAACTTTTTTAGTATTTCGTTCGGCAAACTGTTTCTGCAGGAAAATTTGTGCTTTGTCTGTTTTAGCACATATCATAACCCCAGATGTTCCCCTGTCTAATCTGTGGACTATTCCAGCTCTCTCTCCGGTTATACCAACAAGCCTAGGCTTAAGCCAACTAGCTACTGTAGGTTCGGTGTTAAGAGCACCTTTGGAATGGGAGAGAATACCTTCAGGCTTATTTATCACTACACAGTCATCGTCTTCATAAAGTACAGGTATTTCTATAACCCCAACTTGTTCAGGCTCAAAACCAGAAACTATAATATCGTCGTTAATTTTTATTTTATATGAGTTCTTCTGAGCCTTACCATTTATTAGAACACTCTCGTTTTTAAGTAATCTCTGAATAGTACTTCTACTATAGTTAGGGAAGTTTTCTTGAATATAGACATCTAGCCTCTTTCCAACCTGAGACTCGTCAATTGCATAATCATTCATAAGTACATTCTATCAAAAGCTTAAATTCAGACCCAAGCAAATGGGAAAAAATTAACGCTTTGTGAATTGTCTTTGCTTTCGAGCGCCACGGAGACCGAATTTCTTTCGTTCTCTCTCACGTGAGTCACGTCCAAGTAAGTCAGCTCTTCGAAGAGTACCTTTATAGTCCTCATTCATAACTGCAAGTGCTTTTGCGATTCCAAGTCGGATAGCTTCTACTTGTCCGGTATGTCCACCGCCAGATACTTTAGTATTTACATCAAACTTTGATGCTTCTAGATCTAATGCAGTAAATGGCTGAGTCAAAAGGCTTGTTAGGTGCTTTGAAGAATCAAAATATTCCTCAGAAGTAATCCCATTAATCAGGATATTACCTTTGCCTGATTGTAATTTAACCTGAGCAGTTGATCTCTTTCTTCGTCCAAGACCATAGAAATATGAATTAGTTTTAGTAGTAACCATTACTTAGCTTCCTTTAAATTAATCTTTTCAGGTTTCTGTGGATCATGAGTATGTGCTTCACCAGGATAAACTTTCAATCGAGCTAATCTTGCATCTCTTAATTTGTTTACTGGTAGCATGCCCCGGATAGAGTGAATAACAATCTTTGTAGAATCTTTTTCTCTCTGGTGCATCAAGCTAGTCTCGGTAAGGCCACCAGGAAAACCACTGTGTCTGTAATAGATTTTATCAGTTTCTTTTTTACCAGTAACTACTAGTTTATCTGAGTTGATAATAACTACATAATCACCACAATCTATGTGCTTGGTAAACATTGGCTTATCTTTACCTATGAGAAGCTTGGCTACTGCTGTAGACATTCTTCCTAATGGAATTTCAGAAGCATCAATGACATACCATTTTCTTGTAACATCTGTAGGTTTTGCGCTATAAGTTTTCATTATTTAACATCCTTACTCTTTGTTGCTGCTTTTACCGCAGGCTTAGCTTTAGCGACAGTTTTCTTAGCAACTACAGGCTTTGCTTCAGTTTTAACTTTAGGAGCCTCTTTAACTTCAGAAACCTTATTCTCGTCGAGTATAAAGCTTACAGAAGCTAGCTGAGCATTATCACCTCTTCTTAATGAAGTTCTGCTAATTCTAAAGTATCCACTATTGCGTGACTGGAGCTTAGGCGCAAGTTCATCAACCAATTTATGTGCTGAGCTGATAGTCTGAAGTCCTTTAATAACTTGTCTTCTTGAGTGCAAAGTATTCAACTTAGCTTTAGTTATTAGTTTTTCTACATAAGGAACTAATTCTTTAGCTTTGAAAATGGTTGTTTCAATTTTTTCGTGAATAATTAGAGACTCAGCCAAGCTCTTAATAAGAGCTTCTCTTTGATCTCTTTCTCTATGAAATTTTCTACCTTTATAGCCGTGTCTGTGCATTTAGATCTCCAATTCAGCCAATTTTTCCTTAACCTCATCAAGAGCTTTGTTTCCAAATCCTTTAAGGTCTCTTAATTCAGCGTCAGAAAGACTAAATAAGTCTTTTAGCGTGTGTATATCATTGTTAATTAATGCGTTCGAAGTTCTAGCTGAGAAGTTAAGGTCTTCTATTGGCATCATAAGCTCAGCAGCATCTTCAGATGAGTCACCTTTGCCAGAATCACCAGCTTTATCTGCTTCTTCTTCTTCAACTGGTTGAACAACTCTAGTTTGGCCTGCAAGTGCAGTGTACTGATTAATAAGGATAGCAGCTGCTTCTTCAAAGCTATCACGAGGTGAGATAGAACCATCGGTATCGATAGTTATAATAAGTTTATCGAGGTCTGTAATCTGTCCAACACGAGTATTTTCAACTTTGTATCTAACTCTTAGTACAGGAGTAAATATAGCGTCTACTGCAATCATGTCAGATGGCTTCTTAGCGGCACCTTCTTCAATAGTTCTGTATCCACGGCCTTTTTCAACAACAATATCCATAACGAATTTTGACTTGTCGTCATCAAGAGTTGCAATAATCTGATCTGGATTAACAATTTCAACGTCTGAATTTACTGTAATATCACTAGCTTTAACTGGGCCTTTGCCGGTCTTAGTAATTCTTAGGTTCTGTGGTTCGTCAGAATAAACTCGGAAACGGATGTTCTTTAGGTTAAGCATGATGTCGATAACGTCTTCTTTTACGCCTTTAACAGTCGTAAATTCATGAGTTATCCCCTCGATCTTGAAGGCAGTTATAGCAGCACCAGCAATACTAGATAGTAGTACTCGTCTTAAACTGTTTCCTAGGGTCATTCCATAGCCACTGTGTAAAGGCTCAATAGAAAATGTAGCGCTTGTTGCACTGTGGTCATCTCCACTGACGATTCTTGGTGTATGGATAGTATTTGACATATATTTAGATCCTTCCTTAGCGTGAATAATATTCCACAATTAATTGTTCATTAATATCTGGCTCAACGTCTTCTCTCGTTGGCAGCCCACTGATTTTAATTTCAAACTTCTTTCGATTAGCTTTGAGCCAATCAGGGATAATTGATGGAGCGGGTGAAATATCGTCCATTTTCTTGAAATATTCATTACTAACAGATTTAGGTCTTAAAACTAATTCGTCTCCGACCTTAGTTCTAATTGAAGGTATATCAACTCTAGTACCGTTTAGCATAAAGTGACCGTGGGTAACTAGCTGACGAGCAGCTTGTCTACTTGGAGCAAATCCAGCTCTATAAACAGCGTTATCTAATCTTCTTTCAAGGTTAATTAGTAGGAGCTCTCCAGATTGACCTTGCTTTTTTGAAGCTTCTTTCATCATGTTAGAGAATTGCTTTTCTAAAAGACCATATAATCTTTTAACCTTTTGCTTCTCACGTAACTGTAATGAGTATTGGCTAGTTTTAGCTCTCATATTACCGCGACCTTGTTGGCCAGGCTTTGCAGTTCTTTTAATTAGTGCTTTATGAGCTTTAGGGTGAAGAGCATAGCCTTCACGACGACTCATTTTAACAATTGATGTTAATGATCTAGCCATGGTTAAACTCTCCTTGCCTTTCGTGGTCTTACGCCACCGTGAGGTACGCCAGTTACATCTGCAATACTTTCAACGCGAATTTCACTTGCACCAACGGTTCTAATAGCAGCATCTCGGCCAAGTCCAGTACCTTTAACAAATACATCTGCAGATGCAAATCCATAAGTTTGCTTAGCAGTCTGAGCAGCTTTTTCACAAGCGACTTGAGCAGCATATGCAGTACCTTTTTTAGATCCTCTGAATCCACATGCGCCTGAACTACATGCAGAAAGAACGTTTCCTTTAGTATCGGTGAAAGTAACAATTGTGTTGTTGAAAGTCGCCAAGATATGTACTTGACCAGCGCTAACGCTTCTTTTTGCTTTCTTCTTCTTGGTGGTTGTATCTTTTGTAGCCATAGAATTATCCTTTAAGTTTTAGCAGCACCTTTCTTTGCAGTTCCACCAACAGTTACTTTGCGACCTCTTCGAGTTCTGGCATTGGTCTTAGTTCTCTGTCCACGCGAAGGTAGATGTGCTTTGTGTCTTGATCCTCTGTAAGAATTGATTTCTTGTAAACGCTTAATGTTTCCAGTGATTATTCTTTGAAGTTCACCTTCAACCATATAAGTTTCGTTGATTTCATCTTGAATCTTGGTAACTTCAGAATCAGTTAAATCTTTAACTCTTATAGTAGGATCAACTTTAACCTTATCTAAAATGGTATAGCTAGTCTTTGGACCAATACCGTATACATAAGTAAGAGCAACCCATACTTGTTTTTCATTTGGAATTGTAACACCTGATATTCTTGCCATATACTAACCTTGCCTCTGTTTATGCTTAGGTTTCATTTTATTGATAACATAAATTCGTCCTTTTCTTCGGACGATCTTATCATCAGGGCTAATTTTCTTTACACTTGCACGTACTTTCATACGGATCATGCTCCTTATTCCTCAGCGCACATGACACACTGCTATTAATTTATGATTTGCGATAGGTGATTCTGCCCTTAGTTAGATCGTAAGGGGTCAACTCAACTGTCACAGTGTCACCAGGTACAATTCGGATAAAATGTTTCCTCATCTTCCCAGCAACGTGAGCTATAATTTTATGGCCATTCTCGAGCTCAACGCGGAATTGCGTCCCGGGTAACGTCTCTACGATCGTTCCGGATAGTTCGATTACTTCTTTACTTTGCGCCATAAATATAACAGACTTAAATTATATCAGTTACACCCCTGATTTGTAAAGTCTTTTTTACTTCTTTCTATTTACCTTGTTTAATAATCTTGATCCAAACTTCAACTTCTTAACTGCTAGAGCCGATTCTGCACCATTATCTGGGTCATAGAAGAAGTCTGGTTGCGAATATTGATCATATGTCACCATAAGTGCTCTGGATTCGATTGCACGTAGCGTTTCGAGCGATACAGATACAAGGATTAAGATACTTGTTCCACTAATTGCTATATTCGTATTAATGAATATTTGAGCAATGATTGGTAGAAGTGCCAGCATACCTAAAGCTGTTGCACCAAACAGTGTTAGCCTATTAACAATCTTACCCAAATACTTCTCAGTCTGCTTACCCGATCTAACACCTTCAATAAATCCACCTTGTTTCTGTAGGTTTTCTGCAATTTCTTTTGAGTTAAAAGTAATACTCGTATAAAAGAATGTGAATATAAATACTAGAAGAAAGTAAGCGGCTGGGTATATATATGCCCTAAGACCCTGAGTTGCAAATGTTTGAGCCGATGGCGACTGAAATATTGTTGTAAGTTGAGTTCCTAGGTGCTGTAGATTCGCACTTTTCATAGTACTCAGTAACTGACCTGCAAATGTAGGAACACTCAAGAATGCTACGGCGAAGATAATTGGAATAACTCCTGCGGTAATTAGCTTAACAGGAAGAGTCGTTGTAACGCCACCGTAAGCTCGGTTGCCCTGAACTCTTTTAGCATAGTTAACTGTTATCCTACGGGAAGCTTCATTAAGTTTAACAACCATCCATGTCAGTAGTATTACCGAACCGACAACTAGTGCCGTGCTAAGTGCCCCCTTATAGCTGAAAGGTAGTGTGGCTCCAAATAAACTAATATTATGAGATTTTCCGGTCGTTGCAGAAATAATTTCAACAATTCCGGATGGTAGACGGCTAACTATACCTATGGTAATAATTAGAGAGATACCGTTTCCGATACCTTCTTCAGTTATGAGCTCACCCAACCACATAAGTAGCATTGATCCACCGGTTAAAGCAGCTACCATTAAAACCCATTGTATTGGTGATGTATTGGCAGTGATGTCACCGATTCCACTAATAGATTGAGCGGATTGACGAACTAGATAGATGGCACCGATAGACTGAATAATGGCAAGCGGTAATGTAAGTAGTCTGGTATATTGGTTAATCTTCTTTTGGCCAACTTCACCCTCTTGCTTCAGGGCCTCAAGTTTAGGTATAGCCTTAGTAAGAAGCTGCATAATAATAGATGCGTTAATGTATGGTCCAAGACCAGCAAGCATAATTGAAAAATTAGATAATGCTCCACCACTTAAAGTGTTAATAAAACTCAAAAATTGTGAGTGATTCGTATTCGTGAACAGGTTATCTAAAAGCTGTTTAAGTGTATGAGCATTAGCTAGAGGCACAGGGATATGAGTAAGGATTCGAAATGCGAGTAGCATTCCAAGTACAGCCAAAATACGCCTTCGCATTTCAGGTTCGTTAAGTGATCTACCTATTACCTTCCAATTCATCCCTACTCTAGACCCCTTTATGACTTAGAAATTTTTACTATTATATACTATTTTCAGCGGTTTTTTTGATGTTTTCTGGTTTTTTCATTCTTTTTACTTGTTCGGTTTGAGTAAATTTTCCACCAGCCTTCTCAATTGCAGCAATTGATCCTGCGCTCGCAGATTGCAAAGTTACGTTAACTTTTCTACTGAGTTCGCCTTGAACGATCAGTTTAGTATTTACGTAAGGAGAAGATACCAAGCCATTAGCAGCTAGTACTTTATTATCTACTGTAGCGTCCTTGAGTTCGTTAATTTGACCAGTATAAACTGTTTCAAACTTAACTCTGTATGATCTGAAACCATGTAATTTTGGTAGCTTCTGCATCAATGGGTTTTGTCCACCGGCAAATCCAGGCTTCTTCTTAGAACCAGTTCTAGATTTCTGACCCTTAGTACCACGACCAGCAGTTTTACCTTTACCAGCAGCAATACCACGACCAACTCGGTCGCCTTGCTTGTGCTTTGACATTAAAAATTCGTTATATTTCATAGTTAGTCCTTCTTAGCCGTTTCTTTCTTAGGCTGATTGTTAGTAATCCAGTCCTTTGAGCTTACTAGGCTTTCAAGTGCAGCAACAGTAGCATATGCCATGTTTGTTCTGTTTGAAGAACCGAATGATTTACTTAGAACATTTTTTACTCCAGTAATTTCTAGTACAGTTCGGACTACTCCACCGGCGATAAGACCAGTACCAGCACTTGCAGGCTTAATCATAATCCTAGCACCTGATACTTTTGATTCAGCTTCGTGAGGAAGAGTTCCTTTGTAAAGATTAACCTTTACAATATTCTTCTTGGCAACATCAGTAGCTTTTGTAACAGCACTAGTAACGTCAGCACCTTTAGCGCTTCCGATTCCAATCTTTCCTTTGTGATCGCCAACTGCTACTAGAGCACGGAATCTAAATCTTCGTCCACCTTTAACAACACGAGCTACTCGGTCGATGTGAAGCATTCTTTCGTCGAACTGTTTTTCTTCAACAGGTCCGTCAACTCTTCTTCTAGGTTGTGTATTTTCAGCCATGATTAAAACTCCAATCCTGCTTCACGAGCTTTCTCTGCAAGAACTTTAATTCTTCCATGATAAAGTTTTGGTCCTCTATCGAAAACTACTTTAATAACTTTAGCGGCTTTAGCATTTTTAGCAATTTGCTCACCAACCCATGCAGATTTTTCTGTCATAGTTTTTCCAGTATTTTTCTGTCCGATAGTTGTAGCATATGCTAGTGTCTTAGATTCATTGTCATCAATAATCTGAGCAGTAATGTTCTTATTGCTAATGTACACAGATAATCTAGGACGATCAGTATTCTTAACGATAACTGCTCGAACTTTCTTCTGTCTTAATAGCTTGTGCTTAATTTTGCTTGTAACTTTATTCATACTATTTTTCCTTACCGCTCTTACCACTCTTACGGATTATACGTTCATCAACATACTTAATTCCCTTACCCTTATAAGGTTCAGGCTTCTTAAGTGATCGAATTTCGGCAGCAACTTGTCCAACTTGTTGTTTACTAATTCCAGTTACAGTCATTGTGTTTGCTTCTACGGCAATATTTACTCCTGCAGGAATTGGGAATACAACTTCGTGAGAAAATCCAAGTTGCATTTTCAAACTTGTACCAGCTAATGCTACACGGTAACCAACACCATTAATTTCAAGCTTTTTCTCAAAACCAGTAGTTACACCAGTAACCATGTTTTGAACTAGGCTTCGCATTAAACCATGTTTTGATCGAACCTTAGGTTCATCATTAAGTCTAGTGAAAGTTAAAACTCCATCAGCTTGAGTAACTGTAATTTCAGGAATAGTGAACTGAGTAAGACTACCCTTAGGTCCGTCAACTTTAATTTCGTTAGGTTCAATTGATACCGTAACGCCACTGGGGATTTGAATTGGTGATCTTCCTATTCTGCTCATATTAAAGTACCTTACAAATTAACTCTCCGCCGATACCAGCTTTTTTAGCGTCACTACCAGTCATCATACCCTTAGAAGTTGAGACAATGAAAATTCCACGTCCACGTCGGTTAGTAGGGATTTCTGATGCAGATGTGTAAGTTCTTCGTCCAGGCTTACTAATTCTTTCAATCTCAGTAATGTGAGGATTAGAATTCGAAGTAAATAAATCTAGAATAAGAATTTGTCCTACACCGTCTTCTGCGGCTTTAGATGAAACTTTGTCGATAAATCCATTATCGGAAAGAATTTTCGCAACAGCAAACTTAACCTTTGAATAAGGTAAGTTAATACTCTGCTTACGAACAGCAGTCGCATTTCTTATGCGAGTTAGCATGTCAGCTATTGGGTCTGTTGATGCATTCATATAATCCTTTCCTACCAGCTCGCCTTAGTTACGCCTGGTATTTCTCCTTTAGAAGCGTGTTCTCTGAATGAGATTCTGCTTAGGCCAAATGTTCTCATGTATCCTCTTGGTCGACCTGTTTCGATACAACGATTCTTCCATCGTGTTGGTGAAGAATTTCTTGGTAATTTAGCAAGTCCATCAAGATCACCGATACTCTTAAGCTCAATTCGCTTAGCCTCATATTTCTTGATCATCTTCTGTCTCTTTAAATCTCTTGCGATAATTGATTTCTTAGCCATGGTTAATTTTCCTTACCTTTCTCAAATGGCATGCCAAACTTGACTAGCAATGCCTTGGAGTCAGACTTATTATGGCATTTTACGTTAAATACTATCTGAAGTCCGTGGGGCGTATTAGTTTCTTCGAAACTTAGCTCAGGGAAAACTGATTGATCTGTCATACCTAGGCTATAGTTGCCCTGGTTATCAAATGACTTATTACTTACACCATGGAAATCTCTTAGTCTTGGAAGAACAACAGTTACAAGCCTGTCTAGGAATTCATACATGTTATCACCACGTAATGTGACCTTAAGACCAATCTTGTTGCCTTCTCTTAACTTGAATCCAGCAATAGATTTTTTAGCTGCTGTTTGCACAGGATGCTGACCAGTGATCTTAGTAATTGTGTTGGTAGCAACTTCCATAATCTTCTTATCGTCTTTTGCTTGACCTAGGCCAACATTCAAAACGATCTTAGCAAGAACTGGAACCTGATTAACATTAACTAGCTTTAGTTCTTTTTGAAGTTCAGCAACATACTTAGTTTTGTAATCTTGCTTTAGTCTAGGGATATATTGAGTAGTAGCCATTATGCTATCTCCTTGCCACTTGTCTTGTAGACACGCTTCTTAGCACCATCTTTATCAACCTTATAAGCAATCTTAGATGCTTTTTTAGCTGATGCGTCATAGATACCAAGCTTAGAAACCCACATAGGTTTGGTTAACTCAACAATTGCACCTTGGGGATAAGCTTTATTAGGCTTAACGTGCTTCTTCACAATGTTGATTCCTTCAACAGTAACCTTGTTAAGTGAAGGGTGTGTAGCAATAACTTTACCAGTTTTACCTTTATATTTTCCACTTCTAACGATAACAGTATCGCCCTTCTTAATACGGATTTTAAAAATAGTCTTAACTTTGGTTCTCATTATAGTACCTCCGGTGCTAGGGATATAATTTTCGCATATCCAAGATCTCTAAGTTCTCTAGGTACTGGGCCAAAAATTCTAGTTCCCTTAGGTAGTTTATTATCATCAATAATTACGGCTGCATTGTCATCAAATTTAATTGTTGAACCATCTTTTCGGTTAATGTTGTATCTAGTCCTAACAACTACTGCTCGGATAACAGATTTCTTCTTTACAGTTCCTACTGGTGATGCGCTTTTAACAGTAGCGACAATAATATCACCTACTCGAGCGTATCTTTTTCGTGTACCACCAAGAACTCTAATGCAAAGGATTTCCTTAGCGCCTGAGTTATCGGCTACGACTAGTCTTGATTCTTGCTGAATCATACCTGAGTCTCCTCTTCTTTGTGAACAATAGCTGCAGCTTCGACAACTTTTTCAAGTTTGTGATGCTTACGTGCACTAATTGGACGTGTTTCAACAAAAGAAACCTTGTCGCCTAATTTTGCTTCGTTCTTTTCGTCATGTACCATAAATTTCTTTGAAGTAGTGTACTGCTTCTTGTAAATTGGGTGGGTACGTCGAGTCTGAACATTCACAACAATTGTTTTGTCGGTCTTATCAGAAACAACTTTACCTATAAATGTTTTAGCCATTATGCAGTCTCCTTCATTAGCTGTTCGCTGAGTACGGTTAGTACGCGGGCTAAATCTTTTCTCTTTAATCTTACAGCTCTAACATTAGCAACTTCGCCTAATGCAATTTTTCGTCTCATTTCAGCAATTTCTTCCTTCAACTTAGTAGTCTCAGTAGTTAATTCCTGTGTGGTTAATTTACGAATATCAATAGTTTTCATACTATACATCCTCCTTAACCAAGAACTTGGTCTTTATAGGCAACTTATGTGCAGCAAGTCTCATAGCTTCGCGGGCAACAGACACATCAACACCTTGCATTTCAAACAATATAGTTCCAGGTTTTACTTTAGCTACGAAGAATTCCAA
>Ga0194049_1000416_pt1 | contig 14836 bp, 18 predicted proteins | sample JunL2225m_MetaG_FD_148665 | JGI IMG/M metagenome (GOLD analysis project Ga0194049, IMG submission 148665) | Anoxic zone freshwater microbial communities from boreal shield lake in IISD Experimental Lakes Area, Ontario, Canada - Jun2016-L224-25m | ecosystem: Environmental > Aquatic > Freshwater >... | reverse complement strand
CCCCGGTGAGGTAGTACGGCGGATTGAAGCGTTCGGGCAGGAATGCCAGCCTGCTGCGCGCGGCCGGGTCGCGGTGCGCCGTACCGAACAGGCTGATGGTGCCGCCATCGACGGCGCAAAAATCCAGCAGGCATTTGATCAGGGTGGTCTTGCCGGCGCCGTTGACACCGGCGAGGCCGAAGAACTCGCCTTGGGCGATATCGAACTCCACCCCGCGCAGAACCTGGGATTGGCCAAAGCGCTTGTCCACTTTGGTGAATCGTATGACCGGCTCTGCCATGCTTGTCTTGATCTGCGTTGGATAGCTGGGAATCATAGCGCAAAGACGGGTGGTTTTCAGTAAGCGCTTGAATCGACTTGGGTCGCCGGTGACATGGGGCATGGTGTGCCGCCGCGATGTAGTCTAAAATCCCGCCTTTGGCTTTTCTTTTTCTGGCCTTCCCGCAATCTGATGAACGTACTTCGTGCCCCTCGCCAATCCTGAAAACCTCGTTGAAGTCGACAAGCTTGACTTCGGCTACGACGCCTCGCGCAAAGTGCTGCACGGCATCAGCATGCAGATACCGCGCGGGAAAATGGTCGCCATCATGGGTGTCAGCGGCTGCGGCAAGACGACGTTGTTGCGGCTGATGGCCGGGTGGTTGCGGCCAACCGCGGGCGAGGTGCGCATCGACGGCGAAGCAGTGCACAAGCTCAATCACGGGCAGTTGTTCGCGCTGCGCCGAAAAATGGGCATGTTGTTCCAGTTCGGCGCGCTATTTACCGATATGACGGCATACGACAACGTGGCCTTCCAGATGCGCGAACACACCAAGCTGCCGGACAGCCTCATTCATCACCTTGTGCTGATGAAGCTGCAGGCGGTCGGCCTGCGCGGTGCGGCGCAACTGATGCCCTCCGAGCTCTCCGGCGGCATGGCGCGCCGTGTTGCGCTGGCCCGCTCAATCTCGCTCGATCCGCTGCTGATGCTCTACGACGAACCGTTTACCGGCCTCGACCCGATTTCCCTGGGCGTCGCTTCCGAGTTGATCCGCACCCTTAACGCGTCGCTGGGCACCACCTCGATCATCGTCACCCACAACGTGCTCGATGCCCTCGCCCTGGTCGACTACGTCTATTTCATGTCGGATGGGAAAGTGGTGGCCGAGGGAACCCCCGCTGCGGTGACGGCCTCGGCCGAGCCGTTTGTGAAGCAGTTCATCAACGCCGAAACCGACGGTCCGGTGCCCTTTCACTACCCCGGCGGCGCCTACCCCGCCGATTTGCTGCAGGCGGCGGCATGACGCGTCTCGCCGACTTTTTAGTCTCGCTCGGTTCGCGCCTGACCGGGGCAATCTGGCGCCTTGGCTTTGCCAGCCGCTTTTTCTGGCTGATCCTCAAGCATTCGGGCACCAGCTTCCGGCGCTTTCACCTGACCATTCGCGAAATCTACTTCGCCGGGGTGCTGTCGCTGATCATCATCCTGGTGTCCGGCCTGTTCGTCGGCATGGTGCTGGGGCTGCAAGGCTATGACACCCTGGTCCGCTACGGTTCCTCGGAGGCGCTCGGCGTGCTGGTGTCCCTGTCGCTGGTGCGTGAACTCGGGCCGGTCGTCGCCGGCCTGTTGTTCGCCAGCCGCGCCGGCAGCGCCATAACGGCCGAAATCGGCCTGATGAAGACCACCGAACAGCTGGCGGCGATGGAAATGATGGCCGTCGACCCGATTGCCCGGGTCATTGCGCCGCGATTCTGGGCCGGGGTGATTTCAATGCCCCTCCTCGCCGCGCTGTTCTCGGCCATGGGGGTGTTTGGCGGTTACCTCGTCGGGGTAAAGATGATCGGCGTGGACGAGGGTTCATTCTGGTCGCAAATGCAGAATGCGGTGGATTTTCGCGAGGACATCATGAACGGTGTCATCAAGAGTTTCGTGTTCGGCATCGCGGTGACCTGGATCGCGGTGTTTGAGGGTTATGATGCGCCACCCACGGCGGAAGGGGTTTCCGGTGCGACCACGCGCACCGTCGTCACCTCTTCCCTGGCGATCCTGGCGCTGGATTTCATATTGACTGCGTTGATGTTCAGAGGAGCCTGACAAAATGATGAGTCGCAGGACAATTGACATGTGGGTGGGCGTGTTTGTAATGATCGGCTTCGGCGCGCTGCTCTTTCTGGCCCTAAAAGTGGCCAATTTGGCCTCCTTTTCGGCGGCTGAGTCCTACCAAATCAAGGCGAAATTTGATAATATCGGCGGCCTGAAGATCCGCGCCCCGGTCAAAGTCGCCGGCGTGGTCATCGGGCGGGTCAGCGATGTGCGTTTTGACAACGACACTTTCGAGGCGGTGGTTTCGTTCAGCGTGGACAAGAGCTACCAGTTCCCGCGCGACACATCGGCGAAGATTCTGACCTCCGGCCTGTTGGGCGAGCAGTACATCGGCCTCGCGGCCGGTGGCGATACCGTCAACTTGAAGGACGGTGATACGTTAAAATTGACACAGTCGGCGGTTGTTCTTGAAAACCTGATCAGCCAGTTTCTTTACAGCAAGGCGGCTGATTCCAAGGAAGGCGCAAAGTAAACGTGTATCTGAAGTTGAGACGCCTGTTGGGTTGTGTACTGCTGTTGGCAGTGCTCGCCGGTTGCGCCACCACGTCCGGCAATCCGCGCGACCCCTTTGAGGGCTTCAACCGCGCCATCTACAGCTTTAACGATGTGCTCGACAGCGCCATCGTCAAACCCGTCGCCGAGGGCTATCGTTTCGTGCTGCCCACCCCGGTGCGCACCGGCGTGACCAATTTCTTCTCCAATCTTGCCGATCCCTGGATCGCCGTCAATAACGCCCTGCAGGGAAAGTTTGCCGACGCAGTGCAGGATTTGATGCGTGTCTTTGTCAACACCTTCCTCGGTTTTGGCGGGCTTCTCGACATAGCGAGCGAGGCGGGCCTGCAAAAGCACAATGAGGATTTCGGCCAGACCATAGGAAAATGGGGTGTCGGCAGCGGTCCCTACCTGGTGCTGCCTTTTTTCGGTCCCAGTTCGGTGCGCGATGGTCTGAGCCAGGTGGTGGACTGGGAAGCCAGCCCGCTGCTGATGGAAAAAGACATCTCGGTGCGCAATTCGCTCATCGCCCTGCAAGGCGTGAGCACGCGTGCCAACCTGCTCGAGGCGAGCAATCTGCTTGAAGAGGCGGCACTGGATAAGTATTCCTTTACGCGCGATGCTTTTTTCCAATATCGCCGCAACCAGATTTACGACGGCAATGCGCCGCCCCTGGAGCCGGATGCCGCGATTGAGCCGGATGAGGCCGAGCCGAAGACGGCGGTATTGCCGATCCAGTCCGGCGATGTTGCTGCGGCTGCTGTGCCTGCCGCCATTGCGCCATTGCCACCTGTTCCGGCTTCGGCTGCGGTCGTTACGCCGTCCGCCGCGGGTTCGGAGCTGATTGCCTTCCCGGTAACCTATACCGTGTTTGCCGACGGCGTTGCCCTCAGGACGCCGAACGCCGCGCCAGATGTAACGGCAACGCTCATTACTGCCTCGCCAGTCACCGCCACTGCCGTGGTGCGTTTTTCCGATGATGTCATCCTGCAGATCCGATAACCATGAAGCTAATTGCTTACCTGTTCCCGTTGTTCATTGCCTTGACCCCGCTGCCCGCCCTCGCCCAGGAAGTGGCGCCTGATGCGCTGGTCAAGGGTATTTCGAATGAGGTGCTGGACATCATCCGCAAGGACAAGGAAATCCAGAGCGGCAACACCAGGAAAATCGTCGAACTGGTCGAAGTCAAAGTCCTGCCGCATTTCAATTTTGACCGCATGACGGCCTACGCCGTGGGAGTCAACTGGCGCCGCGCCACCCCGGAACAGCAAAAGCTGCTGGTCGAGCAGTTCAAGACCCTGCTGGTGCGCACTTATTCGACCGCGCTTGCCTCCTACAAGAACCAGGTCATCGAGTTCAAGCCGCTGCGCGCCCAGGCGGCTGATGCCGAGGTCAAGGTACGCTCCGAAATCAAGCAACCGGGGACGCAGGCGGTGACGATCGACTACAGCATGGAAAAAACCCCCGCCGGCTGGAAAGTCTTTGACGTCGAAGTGGGCGGGGTCAGCCTGGTGGCCAACTACCGCGAGACCTTTACCAGCGAAATCCGCAGCGCCGGCATTGACGGGCTGATCAAGACGCTGTCGAGCAAGAACAAGCAGCTCGAAACAAAAACCTGATGCGGCGCGAAGGCGATCGCCTGGTCCTGGACGGGGCGGTGACGCTGGGTGTCGCCGCGGCGATGCTCGCCGAAAGCGTGCCCCTCCTTGTCGACGGCGTAAGCGTTGTCGATTTTGCCGCGGTGACCAGCACCGACTCGGCGGCCATCGCCCTGGCTGTGGAATGGAAGCGCCATGCCGCGGCGGCGGGACGCAAGTTGCATTTTGCCAACCTGCCCGAGTCGATGCGCAACATGGCCAAGCTCTACGCCGTCACGGAAATCCTCCAATAGCCTTTTCAATCCGGGTCGCGCCCCCGTCGTGACCCCGCCCGCATGACCCCAGCAATCGAAGTCCGGCAGATCGGCAAGCGCTACGGCTCGCTCCAGGCCCTCGCGGGCATAGACCTCAAAGTCGAGAGCGGTGAATTCTTCGGCCTTCTCGGGCCCAATGGCGCCGGGAAAACAACATTAATCAGTGTGCTGGCGGGTCTGACGCGCGCCGATTCGGGCAGCGCCCGCGTCATGGGCCACGATGTCACCGCCGATTACCGCGCGGCACGGCGCGCGCTGGGTGTTGTACCCCAGGAACTGGTATTCGACCCGTTTTTTTCCGTGCGCGAGACCCTTGCCATCCAGTCGGGCTACTTCGGCCTGCGCAAAAACGACGCGTGGATAGACGAGGTGATGCACCACCTTGACCTCACCGACAAGGCCGATGCCAACATGCGTGCGCTCTCCGGCGGCATGAAAAGGCGCGTGCTGGTGGCGCAGGCGCTGGTGCACAAGCCGCCGGTGATCGTGCTCGATGAGCCGACCGCCGGCGTGGATGTCGAATTGCGGCAGGGCTTGTGGCAGTTCATCCGCAGCCTGAACGCTGACGGCCATACCATCGTCCTTACCACCCATTATCTCGAGGAAGCCGAGGCCTTGTGCGGGCGCATCGCCATGCTGCGCTCCGGGCGTGTCGTCGCCCTTGATACGACGCGCAACCTGCTCAATCGCTTCCAGCATCACGTCCACCTGCGTGTGCGCCTGTCGGGCAACGACCTGCCGCCCGAACTTGCCGCACTGGTCCACCATGCCGACGACCGCGGGCATGTCCTCAAGCTCAAGAGCTTTGACGAGGTCGAGCCCAGGCTTGCCGCACTGCGCGCCGCCGGCTGCCGCATTGAGGAAATGGAGGTCGCCCAACCCGACCTCGAGGAAGTGTTTGTCGAAATCATGCAGCGTGAAAGCGCCGCCGAAAAAACGGCGTTGGCATGAGCGGCTTTCCCACGCTGTTGTACAAGGAGTTGCTGCGTTTCTGGAAGGTCAGCTTCCAGACCGTTGCCGCCCCCATTCTTACGGCCTTGCTCTATTTGCTGATCTTCTCCCACGTGCTGGAAGACCATGTGCAGGTTTATGAGGGCGTGCGCTACACCGCCTTCCTGGTGCCCGGCCTGGTGATGATGTCGGTGCTGCAAAACGCCTTTGCCAACACATCGTCCAGCCTGATCCAGTCGAAAATCTCCGGCAGCGTGATTTTCATGCTGGTGACGCCGCTGTCCTACCTCGAGTTCTTCGCCGCCTACGTGCTCGCCGCGGTGGTGCGCGGGTTGGTGGTGGGAATCGGCGTGCTCCTTTGCACGCTCTGGCTGGTTGACCTGCAATTCCAGCATCCGCTGTGGATCTTCGCCTTTGCATTTGCCGGCAGCGCGCTGCTGGGCGCGCTCGGCCTGATCGCCGCGGTCTGGGCCGACCGGTACGAGATGATCGCCGCCTTCCAGAATTTCATCATCATGCCGCTGACCTTTCTCTCCGGTGTGTTCTATTCCATTCATTCCCTGCCGGAGTTCTGGCAGCAGTTGTCGCACCTGAACCCGTTTTTTTACATGATTGACGGTTTTCGCTACGGTTTTTTCGGCGTCTCCGACGTCAATCCCGTGGTTTCGCTCGCCATCGTCCTGGCTTTCCTCGCAATGCTGATATGGCTGGCATTGTCCATGCTGCGCTCCGGCTACAAGCTTCGCAGTTGAGCCGCGGACGCGCCGGCGCTTACCGTGGCGGCGTGATCGCCATACAATCTACACTTCCCGATTAATTCATCACAGGCAGACAGCCCCATGGTCCAACCCGACGACGTAAAGCGCTATATCGAGCAGGGCCTTGCCTGCGAACAGGTCGAGGTCGACGGCGACGGGCAGCACTTCCAAGCCTTGATTGTCAGCGGCGCCTTTGCCGGCAAGAACCGCGTGCAGCGCCACCAGCTGGTCTACGCCGCCCTGGGTGAGCGCATGCGCGAGGAAATCCACGCCTTGTCGATGAAAACCCTCACCCCGGCCGAGTTTGAGCAGGTCGACGCCGGTGCAGAAGGCGGCAATGGATAAACTGGTCATCGAGGGCGGGCTCCCCCTGCGCGGTGAAGTACGCGTCTCCGGCGCGAAAAACGCCGCCCTGCCGCTGATGTGCGCGGCACTGCTTACCGACGCGCCGCTGCACCTTGCCAACGCGCCGCACTTGCGCGACGTCAGCACCATGATCCGCCTGCTCGCCGGCATGGGCGTCGAGGCTTCGCTCGACGACAAGCTGGGCATCGTGCTGCGCGCCGCGGCCATCAGCGCGCCGGTCGCCGATTACGACATGGTCAAGACCATGCGCGCCTCCATCCTGGTGTTAGGCCCGCTGGTCGCGCGTTGCGGCGAGGCGCGGGTTTCCCTGCCCGGCGGATGCGCCATCGGCCTGCGTCCGGTCGACCAGCACCTCAAGGGCTTGCAGGCCATGGGCGCCGAAATCCAGGTCGAAAACGGTTACATCAGCGCCCGCGCCAAACGCCTCAAGGGTGCACGCATCATCACCGACCTGGTGACCGTCACCGGCACCGAGAATCTGATGATGGCCGCCTGCCTTGCCGAGGGCACCACGGTCATCGAGAACGCCGCGCGCGAGCCCGAAGTCATAGACCTCGCCGATTGCCTGATTGCCATGGGCGCAAAAATCAAGGGCGCCGGCAGCGACGTCATCACCATCGAGGGCGTCAAGGCCCTGCATGGCGCCTCCCATCGCATCATGCCCGACCGGATTGAGACCGGGACCTTTCTGGCGGCGGCGGCGGCGACACGCGGCTCGGTTCGGCTGCTTGGCGCCGACGCCGGCATACTCGACGCGGTGCTGGCCAAATTGCGCGAGGCGGGCGCTGAAATCAGCGTCGCCGAGGGTGAAATCAAGCTTGCCATGAACGCAAAACCGAAAAGCGTCAGCGTGCGCACCGCGCCCTATCCGGGCTTTCCCACCGACATGCAGGCGCAGTTCATGGCGCTAAACACCGTCGCCGAGGGCACCGCCGTGATGACTGAAACGATTTTCGAGAACCGCTTCATGCATGTGCAGGAAATACAGCGCCTTGGCGCGGACATCGAAATCTCCGGCAACACGGCGGTGGTGCGCGGCGTGCCGCGCCTTACCGGCGCCGGTGTCATGGCGACCGACTTGCGCGCCTCGGCCAGCCTGGTGATCGCCGGCCTGGTGGCCGACGGCCAGACCACCATAGACCGCATTTACCACCTTGACCGCGGCTATGAATGCATAGAGGAAAAGCTCTCGCAGCTGGGCGCCAGGATTCGCCGCGTGCACTGAGGGTCGCGGCAATACCCTATTTTTCAAGGTTCTAGAGCTTTCGGCGAAGGCTAACTCGCGCGCAGCGCGACGTTAAGCGAACATAGTGAGCGGCCATAGCCAAAAACTTTCCCAGTTGGGGCGAGTATCAAACGCGTGCATTGAACGCCCGGCCGGGCCCGGTGCGTTCCGCCCGCTTCGCCAGAACACACTGAAAAATAAGGGTTTCCTCGCGTCCTGCCCGGTCTTTGCGGTAAAATCGCCCTTTTGCCCCAGGCACTGCCGTGTCCACAATCACCATCGCCCTGTCCAAGGGCCGCATCTTTGACGAGACCGCCGCACTGCTCAAGGCCGCCGGTATCGTGCCGGCTGATGACCCGGAAAGCTCGCGCAAGCTCATCATCGGCACCAGTCGTGCCGATGTGCGGCTGATCATCGTGCGCGCCTCCGACACCCCCACCTACGTGCAGTACGGGGCGGCCGACCTCGGTGTCGCCGGCAAGGACGTGCTGATGGAACACGGTGGCGCCGGCCTCTACCAGCCGCTCGACCTTGGCATCGCGCGCTGCCGCATGATGGTGGCGGTGCCCGAGGGCTTTGATTACGAGCGCGCCGTGCAGCAGGGCGCGCGCCTGCGCGTGGCGACCAAGTACATACAGACCGCGCGCGAACACTTTGCCGCCAAGGGCGTGCACGTCGACCTGATCAAGCTCTACGGTTCGATGGAACTGGCGCCGCTGGTCGGGCTTGCCGACGCCATTGTCGACCTGGTCTCTTCGGGCGAGACGCTGCGCGCCAACAAGTTGCGCGCGGTCGAGGAAATCGCGCCCATCAGTTCGCGGCTGATCGTCAACCAGGTGGCGCTGAAGTTAAAGCGCGCCGCCTTGCAGCCGCTCATAGACAGCATCGCCGGTGCGGTGTCCCGTGGCTGAAATCAGGCGCCTGTCGACCGCCGCGGCCGGCTTTGACGCCGAACTCAAGGCGCTGACCGCCTTTGACGCATCGCTCGATGCGGCTGTCGAGGCCGCCGCCGCGTCCATTCTTGCCGACGTCAAGGCGCGCGGCGATGCCGCGGTGCTCGAATACACCGCCAGGTTCGATCGCCTGAAAGCCGCGTCCATGGCCGATCTCCAGCTGGGTGCCGCGGATTTGCAGGCCAGCCTGGCGCGCATCGGCAGGCCGCAGCGCGAAGCCCTGGAGCAGGCCGCCGCGCGCTTGCGCGACTACCACGAGCGTCAGGTCGCGCAGTCCTGGGAGTACCGCGAGGCCGACGGTACGGTGCTCGGCCAGCGCATCAGCGCGCTCGATCGGGCCGGGTTGTACGTGCCCGGTGGACGCGCTGCCTACCCGTCCTCGGTGCTCATGAACGCTATTCCGGCCAAGGTGGCCGGCGTGGCCGAACTGGTGATGGTGGTGCCCACGCCCGACGGTGAAAAAAACGACCTCGTGCTCGCTGCCGCGGCCATCGCCGGCATCGACCAGGTATTCACCATCGGCGGCGCGCAGGCCATAGGCGCGCTGGCCTACGGCACCCAGAGCATTCCGCAGGTCGACAAAATCGTCGGACCGGGCAACGCCTACGTCGCCGCGGCCAAGCGCCGGGTGTTCGGCACCGTCGGCATCGACATGGTTGCCGGGCCCTCCGAGATCCTGGTGATCTGTGACGGCAAGACCGATCCGGACTGGATCGCCATGGACTTGTTCTCCCAGGCCGAGCATGACGAGGCGGCGCAAGCCATCCTGCTCTCGCCCGATGCCGCATTTCTCGAGCGTGTGGCGGCGAGCATGGACAAGCTGCTCCCGACCATGCCGCGCAAGGCGGTGATTGCCGCCTCCTTGTCGCGGCGCGGCGCGCTGATCCTCACCCGCGACCTCGACGAGGCCTGTGAAGTGGCCAACCGCATCGCCCCCGAGCATCTCGAGTTGTCGGTCGAAAACGCCGAACAATGGTCGAAAAAAATCCGCCACGCCGGGGCGATATTCATGGGGCGCTACAGTTCCGAAGCCCTCGGCGACTACTGTGCCGGGCCCAACCACGTGCTGCCGACCGCCGGCACCGCGCGTTTTTCTTCGCCCTTGGGCGTCTATGATTTCCAGAAGCGCAGCAGCCTGATCAACGTCTCGCGCGAAGGGGCGCAGACCCTGGGCCGCATCGCCGATGTGCTCGCCACCGGCGAAGGCCTGCCGGCGCACGCCCAGTCGGCGCGCTACCGGGTCGGCTCATGAGCGGCGCACCTAAGTACGAGAAGCGTGACGTGAAGCAACTGGTGCAGCAACTGGTGCGCGAGGAAATACGCGCGCTGTCGGCTTATCACGTGCCTGCCGCCACCGGCATGGTCAAGCTCGACGCCATGGAGAATCCCTACCGCCTGCCCGATGCCGTTCGCGCCGAGATAGGCCGTGCCGTGGCCGATGCGCTGATCAATCGCTATCCGGACCCGGCCGCGCCCGAACTGGCGGCGGCGCTGCGCCGCAGCTTCAATATTCCGCCTGGCGCCGGCCTCCTGATCGGCAACGGGTCGGACGAGATCATCACCATCGTCACCCAGACCCTGGCCAAGCCTGGCGCAGTCATGCTCGCGCCCGACCCCTCGTTCGCCATGTTCCGCATGAACGCGGTGTTTTCGCACATGCGCTTTGTCGGCGTACCGCTTAACGCCGATTTTTCGCTGGATGCCGCGCGCTTTGTCGCCGCGCTTGATGAGCACCAGCCGGCGCTGGTCTTTCTCGCCTACCCGAACAATCCGACCGGCAACCTTTACCCGGAGGAGGATGTCGTGCGCATCCTGCGCGCCGCGCCCGGGCTGGTGGTGGTGGACGAGGCGTACTTCGCCTTTGCCGGCAAGAGCTTTATGCCGCGCCTGGCGGAGTTCCCCAACCTCATTGTCATGCGCACGGTGTCCAAGATCGGCATGGCCGGGCTGCGCCTCGGCTACGCCGCCGCCGCACCCGAACTGATGGCCGAATTCAACAAGGTGCGGCCGCCCTACAACGTCGGGGTGGCGACGCAACTTATCGCCACCGTATTGCTCGGTCACATCGATCTCCTCAACGACCAGGCGGCTAAAATCCGCGCCGAACGCGGGGTGCTGGCGGCGGGGCTGGCAAAACTGCCCGGCGTGCAGATCTTTCCGAGCGAGGCGAATTTCATCCTGGCGCGCTTTCCCGACGGCCAGGCCTTGTTCGAATCGCTCAAGGCGCAGCACGTGCTGGTGAAGAATTTCCACGGTTCCCATCCGATGCTGGCCAACTGCCTGCGCCTGACCGTTGGCACGCCGGAAGAAAACAGCATCATGCTCAAGGCGCTGGCCTAAAGTGAAAGGGTTGAGGGCCTGCGCTGAGTTCCGCTGTGAATCCCGGTATGAGAAACGGCAGCAATTAAGGTAATCTTTGACCATGCGCACCGCCAGTGTCACCCGCAACACCCTTGAAACCCAGATCAGCGTCAGCGTCAATCTGGACGGCACCGGCGTCTCCAAACTGGCGACCGGCGTGGCCTTTCTTGACCACATGATCGACCAGATCGCCCGCCACGGCATTATCGACCTGGAGATCAGCGCCAAGGGTGACCTGCACATCGACGCCCACCACACCGTCGAGGACATCGGCATCACCCTCGGCCAGGCGGTGGCCAAGGCGCTGGGCGATAAAAAAGGCGTGCGCCGCTACGGCCACGCCTATGTGCCGCTCGACGAGGCCTTGTCGCGCGTAGTCATCGACCTGTCTGGCCGCCCGGGCCTGGAATTCCACGTTCCCTTTACCCGTCCGCTGATTGGCGAATTCGACGTCGACCTCGCGCACGAGTTTTTCCAGGGCTTTGTCAATCACGCCCTGGCGACGCTGCACGTTGACAACCTGCGCGGCACCAACGCCCACCACCAGTGTGAAACGGTGTTCAAGGCCTTTGGCCGCGCGTTGCGCATGGCGGTCGAGGCCGACCCGCGCGCCGCCGGCACCGTGCCCTCGACCAAGGGCAGCCTCTAGACCACTTGCGGCGGCTTGAAAACCACAATCGTTAAACACTGAATCACCCGCAAACCCGCGCCTGGCGCGGATTTCCGGGTGATAGCCGCGAGAAAACCCCGTCATGCATCCATTGCCTTTATTCATCATTCCGCAGCCATGAGTATCGCTGTCATCGATTACGGCATGGGCAACCTGCGCTCCGTTTCCAAGGCGCTGGAACATGTGGCGCCAGAGGCCAAGGTCATCGTCACCTCCGACCCGCGCGAGGTCGCGGGCGCCGACCGCGTGGTGTTTCCCGGGCAGGGCGCCATGCCCGACTGCATGCGCGAGCTCGATGCCCGGGGCCTGCGCCCGGCGGTGCTCGAGGCGACGCGCAGCAAGCCTTTTCTCGGGCTGTGCATCGGCCTGCAAATGCTGTTCGAATCCAGCGAGGAGGGCGACACCCCCGGCCTGGCCGTGCTGCCGGGCAAGGTCAGGCGCTTTCCGGCTGAACTCATGCGCGCCGCCAAGGACGGCCCGCTCAAGGTGCCGCACATGGGCTGGAACCAGGTTGAGACCAACGGCCACCCGCTGTGGGCCGGCATTCCGTCCGGATCGCGCTTTTATTACGTCCACAGCTACTACGCAGACACGCCCGCCCCGGCCCTGGTCGCCGGCACCACCACCTACGGTTTTCCCTTTACCTGCGCCGCGGCACGGGATAATATTTTCGCCGTGCAATTCCATCCGGAAAAAAGCCAGGCTGCCGGGCTGCGTTTGCTGGCCAACTTTGTAAACTGGAAGCCTTGAACCCCTCCCGTCCTGCCGGTTGATGTCACATCGCGCAGGCTCCATGCACACCCTTATCGCCAAACCACCATGCTGATCATTCCGGCCATCGACATCAAAGACGGGCATTGCGTGCGCCTCAAGCAGGGGGACATGAACCAGTCCACCGTGTTCTCCGAAGACCCCGCCGCCATGGCAAGGCACTGGCTGGAACAGGGCGCGCGGCGCCTGCACCTTGTTGACCTCAACGGTGCGGTTGCCGGCAAGCCCAAGAACGAAGTGGTGATCAAGTCCATCCTGCAGGCGGTGGGCGATGACCTGCCGGTGCAGTTGGGCGGTGGCATTCGCGACCTGGACACCATAGAGCGCTATATCGACGCCGGCGTGTCCTACATCATTATCGGCACGGCGGCGGTGAAAAACCCCGGCTTTTTGCGCGATGCCTGCACGGCGTTCTCCGGGCACATCATCGTCGGCCTTGATGCCAAGGACGGCAAGGTCGCGGTCGAAGGCTGGTCGAAAATGACCGGCCATGACGTGGTCGACCTCGCGCGCAAGTTCCAGGACTACGGCGTCGAGGCGGTGATCTACACCGACATCGGCCGCGACGGTATGCTCAGCGGCGTCAACGTCGAGGCCACCGTAAAACTGGCGCGCGAACTGACCATCCCGGTCATCGCCTCGGGCGGCCTCACCAGCCTGACCGACCTCAAGGAATTGTGCAAAATCGAATCCGAGGGCGTCACCGGCGTCATCACCGGACGCGCCATTTACCAGGGCACGCTCGATTTCAAGAAGGCCCAGGCCGCGGCTGACAAACTGGCCGCCAAGGGGTGAAGGGTGAAATGTGAAGGGTGAAAAGTGAAAAGTGAAAAGTGAAAAGTGAATAAGACCCACCGACTATCGGCCTGCCACTGCTAGTCTCTCTTCACCTTTCACTTTTCACATTTCACTTCGCACTATTTCCCCATGCCATTAGCCAAGCGCATCATCCCCTGTCTCGACGTCACCAACGGCCGCGTGGTCAAGGGTGTGAATTTTGTCGAGCTGCGCGATGCCGGTGACCCGGTGGAAATCGCCCGCCGCTACGACGAACAGGGCGCCGATGAACTGACCTTCCTCGACATCACCGCCACCTCTGACGGCCGCGACGTCATATTGCACATCATCGAGGCGGTCGCGGCACAGGTGTTCATCCCGCTCACCGTCGGCGGCGGGGTGCGCGAGGTCGCCGATGTGCGCCGCCTGCTCAACGCCGGCGCCGACAAGGTTTCCATCAACACCTCGGCGGTGCAGAACCCGGACCTCGTCGCAGAAGCGAGCGGGCGTTACGGTTCGCAGTGCATCGTGGTGGCCATCGACGCGAAACGCGTCGATCCACAAGGGAACGCGAAACGCGTCGATCCAAAAGGGGACGCCAAGAAAAAAGCCGAAGGCGCCGGCTGGGAGGTGTACACCCACGGCGGACGCAAACCCACCGGGCTCGACGTGGTCGAATGGGCGCGTAAAATGCAGCAACTGGGTGCCGGGGAGATCCTGCTCACCAGCATGGACCGCGACGGCACCAAGGCCGGCTTTGACCTGGCGCTGACACGGGCGGTGTGCGAGGCGGTGGATGTGCCGGTGATCGCCTCGGGCGGCGTCGGCACGCTCGAGCACTTTGCCGGCGGCATACTCGAGGGCAGGGCCGATGCGGTGCTCGCCGCCAGCGTGTTTCATTACGGCGAACTGAGCGTTAGGCAGGTAAAGGAATACATGGCGACGCGCGGCATAGAGGTCAGGCTGTAAAGCGTGAAAAGTGAAAGGTGAAAGGTGAAAGGTAAAACCAAGCGGGCAGGGGTGAATATTGAACGCGCTGGGCGTGGCGCCTGCGCGGGCGCCCCCGTCGCTTTTCACTTTTCACCTTTCACGTCCCCATGAACTGGCTCGACAAGGTAAGGTGGGACGCCAACGGCCTCGTGCCGGTGATCACCCAGGAGGCCGCGAGCAACAAGGTGCTGACCCTCGCCTGGATGAACCGCGACGCGCTGCAAGAGACGGTAAAGACCGGCCGAGCGGTGTACTGGTCGCGTTCGCGCAGCAAGCTCTGGCACAAGGGCGAGGAATCGGGCCACCTGCAAAAAGTGCTGGAAGTGCGCCTCGATTGCGATGAGGACGTGGTGCTGCTCAGGGTCGAGCAGGTCGGCGGCATTGCCTGCCATACCGGTCGCCACAATTGCTTTTTCCAGAAACTGGAGAACGGCGGCTGGGTGGTGACCGATGCGGTCCTCAAGGACCCGAAGGAGATTTATGGGAAATGACAAGCACACCGGCGACATCCTCGAGCGCCTGTCGCAGGT
>Ga0194049_1000415_pt1 | contig 14851 bp, 13 predicted proteins | sample JunL2225m_MetaG_FD_148665 | JGI IMG/M metagenome (GOLD analysis project Ga0194049, IMG submission 148665) | Anoxic zone freshwater microbial communities from boreal shield lake in IISD Experimental Lakes Area, Ontario, Canada - Jun2016-L224-25m | ecosystem: Environmental > Aquatic > Freshwater >... | reverse complement strand
TTTTGACGCGGCGCATTTCGCGCGGGCCGAGTTCGGCGAGTTTTTCCAGCACGCCCGCCTCCAGCACCTCGGGGAAACGCAGGCCCCACTGGTGGGCGCCGCGGATTTCGGTGTAAATCGACTGGGCGATGCGCATCGCGCCGTCGTGGTCCGGCGGCTCGATTTCGTAGACGTTCATGCGGTTGAGGATTGGCTCCGGTATGCGCGAGCTGTCGTTGGCGGTGGCGATCCACAGCATGCTCGAGGCATCGAGCGGAATGTCGACGAATTCGTCGATGAAGTGGCTGGCGGTGTCGTGCTCCAGCAGCGAGTAGAGCGGGCCGAGGGCGTCAAACTGGCTGTCGCCGCCGGCCTTGTCGATCTCGTCGATCATCATCACCGGGTTGGCGTAGGTGCCGTGCAGGAAGGAGTCGAATACCTTGCCCGGCTTGGCGTTTTTCCATTGCGACGAGGAGCCGGAGAGAATCCAGCCGGCGGTCATCGAACTCATCGAGACAAAACCGAAACCGGTGCCCAACATGCCGGCGACGCGTTTGCCAAAGTGGGTTTTGCCTATGCCCGGTTCGCCCAGCAGCAGCATCGGCATCAATTCGAGCGCGTCGTTGCTCGAAGTACACAGTGCGAGTTGCTTCCTGATGTCATCGAGCACCTCGCCGAAGTTGGGCAGCTCTTCGTAGAGCTTGTCCATCGCCGGCAGGCCCGAGGGCTTGACGGTAAGGCGGGTGCCGCCGGTCTTGAGCATTTTTTCGTAGGTGGTCTTGAGCGCCTCGTTGGCCGAGGAGGGCAGCTCTTGCAGCGCGCGGTCAACCTGCGCGACATCGTAGACATCCTTGAACCCGGCGATCGGTAGCGTCATCGGGAAGTTCGTGCCCTTGGTGTCACAGGTGCCTACGCTCATGAATGCACTCCTCCGCAAAGAATACGAATAAAAGCCATCCCTTAATCTGTATCGACTGCCACGCAGGATCCATTAAGCGATAAACGAACCAAAATACGCAAGGGATGACAGCGCGCTGTGTGATTTATTTTCGCTGCCGGCGCTGCCGGCGCTGCGGTGACTGGCGCAAATAATTGGCACTCGTCTTTGCCGGCTGCCAGAGACGGCGCATTTGCGCGCCGTGCGAACCAGCGCAAAACGCCTCACCGCCGCACTCCCCGCCGGTGTGCTGCGCGTCCAAAGGTGCCGCGAATCCAGCAGGCCGGGGAGGGCGGGGCTTGCACGATGCCCGGGAACATGCTTGAATGGCGTCGGAAATAACCATTATGTATCGCACCTACGACTTTTATTTTTGCAGCTTTTCCCAGCCGCCGGCGGAGGGAACGAGCTAGCCTCGTACGCGCAATACCCGAAAAACCGCCAGCGCCACCCGCCTGGCGGTTTTTTTTTACCCCGCCAGGTTTAGCACCCGGGCAGGCACAGACCAACCCGAACCAGCATTGAAAGCAGGCAATCATGACCAGCATCATCGACAACCACTCCGTCCCCGCCGCCGCCGACAAGATGTCGCGCACCGACGACGAGCGCATCGAAAAAATCATTCCGCTGCCGCCGCCGGAGCACCTGATCCGCTTTTTCCCCATCGAAGACTCGTCGGCGGAGGAGCTGGTAGCGCAAACCCGGCGCGACGTCAGCGGCATCATCCACGGCCAGACCGACCGCCTGCTGGTGGTGATCGGCCCGTGTTCCATCCACGACCCTGAAGCGGCGGTCGAATACGCGCGCCGGCTGGCACCCGAGCGCCAGCGGCACTTTGGCGAGCTCGAGGTGGTGATGCGCGTGTATTTCGAAAAGCCGCGCACCACCGTGGGCTGGAAGGGCTTGATCAACGACCCCTACCTGAACGGCAGTTTTCGCATCAACGAGGGCCTGCGCGTGGCGCGCGACCTGCTGGTGCGCATCAACCAGCTTGGCGTGCCCGCCGGTTGCGAGTTTCTCGACGTGATTTCGCCGCAGTACATGGGCGACCTGGTGAGCTGGGGCGCCATCGGCGCGCGTACCACCGAGTCGCAGGTGCACCGCGAACTCGCATCCGGGCTGTCGGCGGCGGTGGGATTCAAGAACGGCACCGACGGCAACGTCAAGATTGCAGTCGATGCGATACTCGCGGCGCGGCAAAAACACCATTTCCTGTCGGTGCACAAGAGCGGGCAGGTGGCCATTGTCGAGACGCGCGGCAACGACGACTGCCACATCATTCTGCGCGGCGGCAAGACGCCCAATTACGATGCGGCGAGCGTGGAGGCGGCGGCAAAGCACCTCGCCAAGGCCGGCCTGGAGCAGCGCCTGATGGTCGATTGCAGCCACGCCAACAGTTCCAAGGATTACCGCCGCCAGATCGAGGTTGCCGCCGATGTCGGCCGGCAGATCGCTGCGGGCGAGCGGCGCATCATCGGCCTGATGGTCGAATCGCATCTTGTCGAAGGGCGCCAGGACCTCGAACCGGGCCGGCCACTTACCTACGGCCAGAGCATTACCGACGGCTGCCTTGGTTGGGAGGAGAGCGTGAATCTGCTCGACGACCTCGCCGCCGCGGTCAAGGCGCGGCGCAAGCTCAAGGCCGATTGATGCCGGCGCGGCACGGCACGGGTGGCCGCATGAAGGCGCGCGCATAGTGCACGCGCTGACCGGCCTGCGGCGCGGCTATGCCGCCGCGCTGGTCCTGACCCTGGCGTTCCGGTTGTGGCTCGCGGCGCTGGTGCCGTTCACCGGTGACGAGGCCTATTTCACCTACTGGGGCGTGTTCCCCGGGGCCGGGTTCTACGACCATCCGCCCATGGTCGGTTGGCTGCTCGCGTTGATGCTCAAGATCTCCGCGGCCGAATGGGTGTTGCGCCTGCCCTCGTTGCTGCTCGCGCCGGCGCTTTCCCTGGTTGTGCTGGCCATGCTGCGGCCGTTCGACGAGGCGCGCGCCTGGCTGGCGGCCACCGCCTTCCTGCTGGTGCCGATGGAGGTGTGGAACGTCTTTATCACCACCGACACGCCGCTCGCCTTGTGGTCGTTTTTGTCGGTCGCCGCCTTTGCCGCCGGATTGCGCGCAAGCGCGCCCGGCGGGCGCAAGGGCCTTGCCTGGTTCGCGCTAGCCGGCTTGTTCCTCGGCCTGGCGCTGCTATCAAAATATTTCGCCGGCCTGCTCGCCATCGCCTACGGCGTCTATGCGCTGTTCTCGCCGCGACGCGACAAGCCCTGGCGCGGCGTGCTGCTCGCCTGGGCGGTGGCGCTGCCCTTTCTCGGTTTCAATTTTTACTGGAACTACGAGAATTGCTGGGCCAACCTGATGTTCAACCTGTACAACCGCCACGGCGATGCCGGCTGGTCGTGGCGCACGCCGCTGCTTTACTTCGCGACGGTGCTCTACGCGTTCTCGCCGGTGGCGCTGCTGCAACTACTGCGCGGGCAGGGCAGCCCGGTGCTGCCCGCCGGCGACAAGGTGTTGCGATTTGTTTTTGTCTGCACTGCGTTTCCATTTGCCGCGTTTGCCGCGCTGTCGCTGGTAAAACAGATCGGCCTGCACTGGGTGCTGTCTTTTGTGCCGGTGGCGTTTGTGTTTTTCGGCATGCTGCTGTCGCGCGCGCAACTCGCGCGCTCCGTGGTGTACCTGGGCTGCTTCAGCCTGCTGCACGTCGCCGCCGTGCTGGTGGTCGCCAACCTGCCGCTGGAGACCTGGAAAAACAGCCGTATCTATGACGGCCTCGTCTACACCGTCGAGACCGACCAGCTGGTCAAGGCCTTGCGGCCCTACGCCGGGGAATTTGCAATGGCCGCCGACGGTTATTCGCCGGCGGTGACGATTTCCTACGAGGCGGCGCGCACCGGGCTGGAGGGCGCCGGCCTGCAGGCGGGCGATGACACGGCGGCCTGGCGGCGCAATTATTTCCTCGTGTTTGGCACCGCCTCGTCGCATGCGCGGCACGACGACATCCTCACTGATTTTCGCCCGCTCGACGGGCGCAACATCCTGGTGCTGCGCAAAAACGCGCCGCAGGCGGGCGAGTACGCGCCGTATTTCAAATCGGTCGAGTACCGCAGCTTCACGGTGCGCGGGGCGACCTTCCACCTGGTGCTGGGACGCGGCTTTGATTACCCGGCCTATCGCGAGCGCATCCTCGTTCCGCTTGTCGAGCGCTATTACCGCATTCCGGCCTACCTGCCGCAGGGGCGCTGCGATTTTTGCGAGCGCTACCTGTCGCAACAATATTGTCCGGTACGCTGAAGGGCCGGACATGATGTTTGCCAACCTCATCCGTCTGGCGCGACCCTACCAGTGGGTCAAAAACAGCTTCGTGCTGGTGGGCCTGGTGTTCGGCCATGCCTGGGGCGATGCGCCGACCTTGCAATCGGTGGCCCTGGTGTTCGCGGCATTCTGCCTCGTATCGAGCGCTGTCTATGTATTCAACGACATCGCCGACCGCGAGGCCGATCGCGCACATCCGCAAAAGCGCCGCCGGCCGGTGGCCTCGGGCGGGGTGGGCCTCGCAGCGGCGTTCTGGTTTTCCGGCTTGCTCGCGCTGGGCGGGCTTGCGCTCGCGCTGGCCGCCTCACCGACGGCGCTCGCCATCGTCGCCACCTACCTTGTCCTTAACGCCGCCTACAGCCTGGGCCTCAAGCATGTGGTGATACTCGATGTCTTTATCATCGCCGCCGGCTTCATGCTGCGCATTCTCGCCGGCACCGCCGGCGTGGGCATCGCCCCATCGCAGTGGCTGCTGCTGTGCGGCCTGATGCTGACGGTGTTCCTGGGCTTTGCCAAGCGCCGCGCCGAACTGGGTGCATTGCAGGCCGGAGGCGGTGACCAGCGCAAGGTGCTGGCCGATTACAGCCCGGCCATCCTCGATCGCATGATCGCCGTCAGCGCCGGCGGTGTCATCATCAGCTATGCCTTGTACACGGTGAGCGCCGAAACCGTGCGTATCCACGGCACCGGAAAATTGATATTGACCCTGCCTTTTGTGTTGTACGGGGTGTTCCGCTACCTCTGGTTGCTGCACCGCGAGGGCGGCGGCGGCGACCCGACGCGCGAACTGCTGCGCGACCCGCACCTGCTTGCGGCGACCCTGGGCTGGCTGGTGGTGACGCTGGCGGTGCTCGCGCGAGTGGTCTGACGGTCAATCCCCCACTGGTTCGCGGCAGCGAAGTAGTGCCATTCTCACCCTCGCCCTCCGGGAGAGGGCCGGGGGTGAGGCGGGGAATTCGGGCGACATGTCGCCCGCCTGCCGAACGGCTGCCCGCTGCAGCGGGCAGTGCGCTCTGCAAGAGAGGGCTTGGGCGTTCTGACTGCCCTCCATTGGGGAACGCCCAATAGTCCGCGGGGCTTTGTCCGCCCCCGCGCTTTGCTGCATAATCAGCCCGTCCAGCTCGGCCGACCGGCCGGTGGGGCGGGGAGGAACAAAGCATCGCCATGGCTGAAACAACGGAAGACGTCCGGCTGCCGCATCTCGAATTCATCGGGGACGCCACGCAGTTTGCCAGCCAGATTCACGGCCTGATCATGTATTCCCCACTGTTCGAGAACTTCAACCTGGCGGAAATACGGTTGATGAGCCACTTCATGCAGATGTACCGCGCCGAGCCGGGCATGGAAATACTGCGCGAGGGCGAGGACGGCGATTTCATGATGTTGCTGATCGAGGGCCGCATCGAGGTGTTCAAGCAGGACCGCTGGAATGCGCCGCGCCTGATCGCAGTGGTCGAACCGGGCAAGAGCCTGGGCGAGATGTCGATGATAGACGGCGAACCGCGCTTTGCCAGCTGCATTGCCGCGGTGGCCTGCCAGATTGCGGTGCTGTCGCGCGAGAATCTTGCGCGCATCATCCTCGAGCAGCCGGTGCTCGGTTCGAAGGTGTTGATGGAGCTGGTGCTGATGCTGTCGCAGCGGCTGCGCCAGACCAGCCAGAAACTGGTCAGTTACATGGACAGGGAGGGCGGACCCCCCGCAGAATGACCCTCGGGGGCGTTTAAAATGTCAGTTGGAAGACAGAGTCCTGTGGCACAATTAGGCTCTTGTCACCCACCCGACAAGACGTTTGAGGAGACGTAATAATGATGAGCAAGGTAAAAAACGCCAAGGATTTCTGGGCCGGACTGATGTTCATAGTGTTCGGTACCGCCTTCATAGTGGTGTCGCAGAATTACGCCATGGGCAGCGCCGTTCGCATGGGCCCGGCCTACTTTCCAACCCTGTTGGCAGGAATGCAGATTGCACTTGGAGTGGTCGTTTTCGTGCGTTCCTTCCTGAGCAAAGTGGAAAACGGCACGGTCGCCAAACTTCACCTCAAGCCCCTGATGATTATTCTTGGTTCGGTGGTGCTGTTTGCCGTGCTGCTCAAGCCGGCCGGCCTGGTCATCGCCATTTCCGCGCTCATTATCGTGTCCACGTTTGGCGGCGACGACTTCCGCCTGAAGGAAGTGCTGATCTCGACCGCCATCCTGGTGATCGGGTCGGTCGCGGTGTTCTATTACGGACTGGGGCTGCCTTTCAACCTCTGGCCGGAACTGGGGAACTGACATGACCGAACTGATTGCAAACCTGAGCCTCGGTTTTGTCGTCGCGCTGTCGGCGACCAACCTGATGTATTGTTTTTTCGGCGTGGTGCTGGGCACCCTGATCGGCGTGCTGCCGGGCATCGGACCCGTGGCCACCATCGCCATGCTGCTGCCGGTGACCTTCAACCTGCCGCCGGTGTCGGCCCTGATCATGCTCGCCGGCATTTACTACGGCGCGCAGTACGGCGGTTCCACCACCGCCATCCTGGTCAACCTGCCGGGCGAGTCCTCTTCGGCGGTAACCACCCTCGACGGCTACCAGATGGCCAAGCAGGGCCGCGCCGGCCCGGCGCTGGGCATCGCTGCCATCGGTTCGTTCATCGCCGGCACGGTTTCGACCATGGTCATCGCCGTCGCGGCGCCGCCGCTGGCCGAAGTGGCCCTGAAGTTCGGTCCGGCCGAGTATTTTTCGTTGATGGTGCTGGGCCTGGTGGCTGCGGTGGTGCTGGCCCACGGCTCGCTGCTCAAGGCGATTTCGATGGTGGTGCTGGGCCTGCTGCTGGGCCTGGTCGGGACCGACGTCAATTCCGGCGTGGCGCGCTTCTCTTTCGGTGTGCCCGAACTGTCGGACGGCATCGGCTTTGTTATCGTCGCAATGGGCATGTTCGGCTTTGCCGAAATCATCACCAACCTGGAGCAGGGCGAGGAGACGCGCGAGTTGCTGACGCAAAAGGTCACCAACCTGCTGCCGACCTGGCAGGACATGAAGGATTGTTCCGGCGCTATCACCCGCGGCACCATACTCGGTTCTGCACTGGGCATTCTTCCCGGCGGTGGCGCCTTGCTGGCGTCCTTCTCGGCCTACGCGCTGGAAAAGAAAGTCTCGTGGAATTCGGCCAACTTCGGCAAGGGCGCGATCCAGGGCGTGGCTGCGCCCGAGGCGGCCAACAACGCCGGCGCGCAGACGTCCTTCATTCCGCTGCTCACCCTGGGCATCCCGTCCAACCCGGTGATGGCGCTGATGATCGGCGCAATGATGATCCAGGGTATCGCCCCCGGACCGCAGGTGATGACCGAAAGGCCGCAGTTGTTCTGGGGCATGATCGCCTCGATGTGGGTGGGCAACCTGATGCTGGTGGTGCTCAACCTGCCGATGATCGGCTTGTGGATCAAGCTGCTGACGGTGCCCTACCGCCTGCTCTACCCGGCCATCCTGCTGTTCTGCTGCATCGGTGTGTACTCGATCAACAACAGCGGCTACGACGTGATACTGACCTGCGTGTTCGGCGTGCTCGGCTACTTCTGCACCAAGCTCGAGTGCGAACCGGCGCCGCTGATCCTCGGCTTCATCCTCGGACCGATGATGGAGGAGAACCTGCGCCGCGCCATGCTGCTCTCGCGCGGCGACCCGTCCACTTTCGTCACCAAGCCGATCAGCGCCGTGCTGCTGGCAGTGGCGGTTCTGCTGCTTATCGTGGTGGTCTCGCCGGCCTTGCGCAAAAAACGCGAGGAAGCTTTCGTCGAGGACTGATCCGCGCTTTACCCCGGCAAAGGACGCTGCGGCGTCCTTTGTTTTTTGGGGGCGGTGCCGTCCCGCACATAGTGGAGAAGTCGTGAGCAAACTCCTGTCATGCGCCCTCTGCGCCGCCGGCTTGTGGCTTGGCCTGTTTGCCCCGGCCGCCGATGCCCAGGGCTATCCGTCAAGGCCGATCCGCCTGGTCGTGCCTTACCCGCCGGGTGGTCCGCTCGATATCATGGCACGCGCCATCGGCCAGAAGCTGGCCGAGGCCCTGGGCCAGCCGGTGCTGGTCGACAACAAGCCCGGCGCCGGCGGCAACATCGGCGCCGACCTGGTGGCCAAAGCGGCGCCCGACGGTTACACCATCCTGATGGGTGCGGTGGCAACCCACGCCATCAACCCGACGCTGTATCCGAACATTCCCTATGACCCGGTCAGGGATTTCACGCCGGTGGCGCTGGTGGCGGTGGTGCCCAATGTGCTGGTGGTCAACCCGGCGCTGCCGGTGACCTCGGTGAAGGAATTGATCGAACTCGCCAGGGCGCGGCCGGGCTATCTGAATTTTGCCTCGGGCTCGACCGGCTCGACCGGCCATCTCGCCGGTGAGTTGTTTAACGCGCTGGCCGGGGTCCAAATGGTGCACATCCCCTACAGGGGCGGCGCGCCGGCGATGGCCGACCTCTTGGTCGGGCAGGTGCAGTTGATGTTCGACAACCTCGCCAATGCGCTGCCGCAGGTGAGGGGCGGAAAGTTGCGCGCGCTGGCGGTGACGACGGCGCAGCGCTCGGCCTTTGCGTCCGACCTGCCCACCCTGGCCGAGGCCGGGGTAAGCGGCTTTGACCTCACCACATGGTTCGGCGTTTTCCTGCCCGGCAACGCGCCGCGCGACATTGTTAACCGCCTCAATGGCGAAATCGTCCGCGCCCTGAACACGCCCGACATGCGCGAGCGCCTGGTCAAAATGGGTGCGGAGCCGCCGGCCAGTAACACGCCGGAGCAATTTTCCGTGTTTATCCGGCAGGAGTTCGACAAGTACGCGCGCGTGATCAAGGCCTCGGGCGCAAAAGTCGAATAGGCTTGCTGCGCTATCATCGGGTTTTTCAATTCACAGGTTCTTCGCGCCATGTCGATCATCCCGAGGTTTGTCGCCGCGGCATTGCTGCTGGCTTTTTCCGCCGCCGTTTCAGCCCAGGCTTGGCCGTCCAAGCCGCTGCGCTTTGTCGTGCCCTTCCCGCCGGGCGGGGCGACCGACATCATCACGCGCGTGATAGGGCAAAAACTCTCCGAGCAAATCGGCCAGCCGGTGGTGATAGAGAACCGTCCGGGCGCCGGCGGAACCATCGGTTCCGACCTCGTCGCCAAGGCCGCGCCCGACGGTTACACCATACTGATGGGCACCAACAGCACGCATTCCATCGGACCGGTGCTCAATCCCAAGATTCCCTACGTGGTCGAGCGCGATTTCGCCGCGGTATGCGAAGTGGCCATTGCACCCGATGTGCTGGTGGCCAGTCCGACGCTGGGGGTGAACAACGTGCGCGAATTCATCGCCCTCGCCAAGTCCAGGCCCGGCCAGCTCAACTTCGCCTCCAGCGGCAATGGCACCATCGTCCACCTGTCCGGGGAATTGTTCAAGAGCATGGCCGGCATCGACCTGGTGCACGTGCCGTACAAGGGCACCGCACTGTCGATACCCGACCTGATCAACGGCCGCGTCGCCATTCTGTTCGAGAACGTCATTGCCGCGAATGCCGACGTCAAGGGCGGTAAGGTGAAGGCGCTTGCCGTGTCCGGGCCGGCGCGCTCGGCGCTGTTCCCGGAGTTGCCGACCATTGCCGAGTCCGGCCTGCCCGGCTTTGAGACCTTCACCTATTTTGGCGTGTTCGCTCCGGCGGGAACGCCGCGCGACATCGTCGCCCGCCTGAATGCCGAACTGGTGAAGCTGATCAAAACTCCGGAAATGCGCGATGCGCTGGCGCGCCAGGGAGCCGAGCCGGTGGGGTCCACGCCCGAGCAGCTGGCCGCCGTGGTCAAGTCCGAGTCGGAAAAATGGGGCAGGGTGATCAAGGCGGTCGGCGTCAAGGTCGAATAGCGATTGGAAAGCCGCGACTGGCAGGAGTGGCGCTTACTTGAACACTTCCCCAGCCGACTGTCGTCATCCCCGCGAAAACGAGACTCGCGAAGCGAGGCAAAGTTTCGAGGAACGGCCAAGCGGGGATCCATGGGGTTGGGTTTGTACTTGAGCGACGAACCCCATGGATTCCGGGTGCCGCTGCGCGGCCCCGGAATGACGGAGTTTGCTTAAGTAAGTGCCATTCGCGACCGGCAAGGTATTCCTGCCTGCATGCCTTCGTCCGACAGGTGGGGCCGGCTTATTGCACGCCGCTCCGCGCCGTAGCGGTTTATGCCGGCTTGTTGCGCCCCTGCTGCCACAGTACGTCGGGCAGGCCGGCGTGGCGGTTGGCGACGCGGCCGAGGATGAACATAAGGTCGGACAGGCGGTTGAGGTAAATGCGCGACACCTCGGTCACCGGTTCGGCGGCGGCAAGGGCGACCAGCGCGCGTTCGGCGCGGCGGCAAATGGTGCGCGCCATGTGCGCGAGGCCGGCGGCGCGGCTGCCGCCGGGCAGGATGAATTCCTTGAGCGGCGGCAGTTCGCGGTTGAACTGTTCCACCAGGGCCTCAAGTCGCGTGATGTGCGCATCACTCATGCCGACGCGGCCCGGAATGCACACTTCGCCGCCCAGGTCGAACAAATCGTGCTGCACGCCGGTGAGGGCGTCGCGCACCGCCCCCGGCAGGTCTTCGGCGAGCAGCAGTCCGATGCACGAATTGAGCTCGTCAACGTCACCCAGGGCGACGATGCGCGGGCTGTCCTTGGCGACACGGCTGCCGTCGCCGAGTCCGGTTTCGCCGGCATCGCCGGTGCGTGTGGTGATTTTTGAAAGTCGGTGTCCCATGGCGGCGAATATAGCACGCGGCCTGGGGTGCAATTTCTCGTCTGACCGATTACATAGCAGGACGCCGGGTCGACCGCGCGCCGATGCAGTGCGCCGCCGGCGGGGAGGGAGATGCCGGCGTTGCCGGTGAACCACAGGGGGGAGAGGTGGCCCTTCCCGGGGGAGAATCCGGGAAGGGCCGACTGACAGCAAAAAAACCGGGTTGAGGAGGAGGAGGCCCGGATCCCTTGCTTCAGTCGAAACTGGTTTCAGCCAAACAGGTTGCCGTGAAGGGACAGCGCCGGGTGGCTGCCCAGCTCGCAAACGAGCAGGTAGGCGGCCGATACCGCGATGGCGCTTGCGCTGGTGTAACCGGCAATCAGTTTTACGTTGCAGTAGTTCATTGGCTTCATGTAAATTTCAGGATTGGACGGAGTCTAAAGAGTGTAGTTATATTTGTCGAATCGATTCTGTCGATTTAAACTATCTGTCAAATGGATATTCGAAACGTTGACCTGAACCTGCTGGTGGCCTTCGACGCGCTCGTTTCCGAGCGCAGTGTGTCGCGCGCGGCGACGCGCCTGCACCTGTCGCAGCCGGCGACCAGCGCCGTGCTGGCGCGCCTGCGCGATTTGTTTGGCGACGCGCTGCTGCTGCGCACCGCGCGCGGCATGCTGCCCACGCCGCGCGCACTCGAACTGAGCGCACCAGTGCGCCAGGTGCTGGCCGAGATCAACCGCCTGGTGCAACCGCTGACGGCGTTTGACCCGGCGCATGCCGACCTGACCTTCACCCTGTCGGCTTCCGACTACGTCGAATACGCGCTGCTGCCGGTGCTGGTCGATTACATCGAGCGCAAGGCGCCGGGTGTGCGGCTGGAGGTCAAGGCCATAGACTTCAGCCTCATGGACAAGCAGCTCGAATCCGGAGAGGTCGACGTCTGCGTCACCAGTTACAGCAATGCATCGCAGGCCCTGCACGCGCGCGCCCTGTACACCGAGCGGCTGGTGTGCGTGGCCAGGCGCAACCACCCCGAGGTGGACGAGCGCATCACCCTCGAGCAGTTTTGCCGTCTCGAGCATGTTTTTGCCACGCCCAGCGGCGGCGGCACCTTTGTGCGCCTCATCGACGCCGCCCTCAAGACCGCAGGACGCAGCCGCCATATAAGACTCAAGGTGCCGCACTTCCTGATGGTGCCGGAAATCATTGCGCGCTCGGACATGATTGCGATCCTGCCCGAACGACTGGCGCGCGGCTATGCGCGCAAGCTGTCGATTCTCGAACCGCCGCTCAAGCTGCCCGGCTTTGACATTGCGGCGATCTGGCACGAGCGCACCCACAACGACCCGGCGCAGCAATGGCTGCGCCAGGTCCTGGTCAATCTGATTGAAAAACATACGGAAAAACATACGGAAAAACAGGCGACGCGATGAACAAAACCGAAGTGGTACCCGAACGGCTGCTTTCCACGCGTGATGCGGTCGCGCTGGTGGTGGGTATTGTCATTGGCGCGGGCATTTTCAAATTTCCCGCTCTGGTGGCCGGCATGGCCGGCAGCGAGACGATGGTATATGTCCTCTGGCTTGCCGGCGGCCTCGTTTCGATTGTCGGCGCGCTGTGTTACGCCGAACTTGCCACGGCGTTTCCCAATGCCGGCGGCGACTACCATTTCCTCACGCGCGCGTTCGGTCGCCACTTTTCGTTCCTCTTCGCCTGGGCGCGTGCCACGGTAATCACCACCGGTTCGATCGCGCTGCTGGCCTTCGTGCTGGGCGATTACGCCAGCAACCTCGTTCCGCTGGGCGAACATTCGAGCGCGATATGGGCTGCGCTGGTGGTGGTCGCGTTGACGATTGTCAACTGGTTCGGCATCCGCGAAGGCAAGGCGACGCAGAACGTGCTGACCGTATTCGAGGTGGGGGGGCTGGTTGCCATTGTCGTGGCCGGACTTTTTGTGGCCGAAGCCGCGCCACCGTCGGCCACGGCGGTCAGTGCCGGTCCGGGCATGCCGGCCGCCTCCGCCATGGGGCTTGCCATGGTGTTCGTGTTGCTCACCTATGGCGGCTGGAACGAGGCGGCCTACATGTCGGCCGAGGTCAAGGACCGCAGGCGCGGCATACTGCGCGCCCTGGTGATCGGGCTGCTGCTCGTTACCGCGCTCTACCTGCTGGTGAACTTCGCTTATCTGCGCGGACTCGGTCTTGAGGGCGTGTCCGGATCCAAGGTCGTTGCCGCCGATTTGCTGGCGCGTGCGTGGGGGCCGGGCAGCGCCACGCTGATGAGCCTGATGGTGATTGTCGCTTCGCTGACCTCGATCAACGCCACCATGCTGGTGGGCGCGCGCAGCAATTACGCCCTCGGCCACGACTGGAAACTGTTCGCCTGGCTGGGCGGCTGGCATGCATCGGGCGTGCCGCGCGCGGCGCTGCTCGTGCAGTCGGCCATCTCCCTGGTGCTGGTGGGCTTTGGCGCCGCCACGCGCAAGGGCTTTGAGACCATGGTGGACTTTACCGCTCCGGTATTTTGGTTCTTTTTCCTCATGACCGGCATTGCCTTGATGGTGCTGCGGCGTACCGAGTCCGCGGCGGAGCGCCCGTTCCGCGTGCCGTTTTACCCGCTGTTGCCGCTGTTGTTTTGCGCCAGCGCCGGGTGGTTGCTCTATTCGAGCCTCGCCTACACCGGCGTCGGCGCCCTTGCCGGGGTGGGTGTGTTGCTCGCCGGCGGCGTGGTACTGGCCTGGAGCGTGCAACACGAGAAAACCGGCACTTGAGCGTGTCGCGCCTCAGAACTTTTCCGCCCAGGGCCGCAAGTCGGTCTCGAAGGTCCAGGCGCTGCGCGGCTGCTGGTGGATGTGCAAATAGGTTTCGGCGATGTCGTCGGGGCGCAGCATGCCCTCGGGCGGCAACAGGTTGATGCGTTCCGGATAGCGCTCGCGCATGCGCGGGCTGTCTATCATCCCGTCGATGATGACCGAGGCGACGTGGATGCCCTTGGGGCCCAGTTCGCGCGCCATGCTCTGCGCCACCATGCGCACGCCGCCCTTGGCCGCGGCAAAGGCGGAAAAATTGCTCGCCCCGCGCAGGCTTGCCGTGGCGCCGGTGAAAAGGATGGTGCCGTGGCCGCGCGGCACCATGTGGCGGGCCGCTTCGCGCCCGACCAGGAAACCGGCGAAACACGACAGGCGCCAGACCTTTTCAAATATTTCCGCCTCGGTGTCGAGGATGGACGCGCGGTGGTTGGCGCCGGTGTTGAACACCACCACCGAGATGGGGCCCACCTCGGTCTCGACGTCATCGAACAGCTTGGACACCGCCTGCTCGTTGCGAATGTCGGCGACATAAGCGACGCCGCGACCGCCGCCGGCCTCAATGTCTTTGGCGATGCGCTCCAGCCGGTCGGCGCTTCTGGCCACCAGCACCGTGTCATAGCCTTCGCGCGCAAAGCGCCGCGCCACGGCGCTGCCCAGGCCGTCACCAACGCCTGCAATCAATGCCACTTTTTTGTTCATGCAGGTACCTTTCGATCAATGAGCGTTTCAAGCTTCATTACAATTTTTCCATCCGATACCGTCATTCCCGCTTTCGCGGGGATAACGAACGTTTGTCATGAATTGGGGAAAGATCAATAGTCGCTTGCGATGTATTGCGGCAGACGCGCCTTCTTGCCTCCAAGTAAGGGAAGCTCACAGCGCGCCGCTGGTTGTGAGCAAATCGGCCACCGCCTGCGCGAGGCGAGCATAACCCTTGGCGTTGGGATGGACCAGGTCGGACTTGAGTTCGTTGTCGGCGAGAATTTTTTTCAGCGCCGCGTCCTCGTAGGGCAGCTTGAGATCCTTGGCGATGTCGGCATAAAAACCCGGCGGCGAGGGGAACAGGCCGGGCTTGGGCGTGCCTATCAACACCACCGCGAAAA
>Ga0194049_1000414_pt1 | contig 14878 bp, 11 predicted proteins | sample JunL2225m_MetaG_FD_148665 | JGI IMG/M metagenome (GOLD analysis project Ga0194049, IMG submission 148665) | Anoxic zone freshwater microbial communities from boreal shield lake in IISD Experimental Lakes Area, Ontario, Canada - Jun2016-L224-25m | ecosystem: Environmental > Aquatic > Freshwater >... | reverse complement strand
ACCCCTTGCGGCCCCAGGTCTGCCTCGACGAGTGCAGCAAGCAATTGGTGGCGGAAACCCGCAGCCCCCTGCCCGCCGAGCCCGGTCAGGCGGAGCGTTTCGATTACGAATACGAGCGTTGTGGCACCGCCAACCTCTTCATGCTGTTCGAGCCGCTGGCGGGAAAACGCCATGTCAAGGTCACAGAACGGCGGACGGCGGTGGATTTCGCCCATGTGATCCGCGACTTGGCGGACGTGCACTACCCCGATGCTGACAAGATCGTGCTAGTCATGGACAACCTCAACACGCACAAGCCGGCCTCGCTGTACCAGGCGTTTGCCCCCGAGGAGGCGCGCCGGTTGGCGGAACGCTTGGAGATCCACTACACCCCCAAGCACGGCAGTTGGCTGGACATGGCCGAAATCGAATTGAGCGCCTTGGCGACGCAGTGTCTGGATCGGAGGATCGCCGACGCGGAAACGCTGGCCAGCGAAGTCGCCGCCTGGCAGGTCCGGCGCAACGCGGACGGCAGCACCGTGGACTGGCGCTTCAAAACCGAAGATGCCCGCATCAAACTCAAGCGGCTTTACCCGTCAATTCAGCCAAGTTAGGGCACTAGATAAGGCCGGGCGCAGCCGTTGGGGCAGCCGGTCACGCGAAGCTGGATGGTTTGTTTGTCCAATCCGGCTTGTTTCAATAGCGGCTCCAAGCGGTCGAGCAAGCCCGGCAAAAAACGCTCGCTCTCCGCCATCGCCAAACCGCAAGTGGGAAAGGCCACGCACGAAATCGCATGCAGCCTGAGCGCGGACCAATCATCGGGGACGGGAATCCTGTGTTCTTTCAGCAAGGCTTGGATTTTGGGCTTATTAGCCTTGCCGACGTTGGCGATAATCAGGTTCTGGCTGGCGGTGAGGCGGAAATCGCCGTCGTGGATTTTGGCGATCTTGCGCAAACCGGTCAGCCAGGCGGTTTCCTCGGTGTCCTTGATTCGTCCCGACAGGATGCACAGGGTCAAATGCCAGCGCCCTTGCTTGTCCTTCACCCAACCCGCGCGGTCGCCGCTTTCGGTGAATGCGTAGGGGCGGGGAGGGGCCAATTCAAATCCCAGTCGCGCCGCCAGTTCGCTTTTAAACCATTCTGTTCCCCGGTCGTCCAGCGTGTATTTGAAGCGGGCGTGTTTGCGGATGCTACGATCACCAAAATCGCGCTGGATGCCGACGACATGCTCGGCCACCGCCAGCAGTTGTTCCGGCATGCAGAAGCCAATCACCTCGCCCAGACGGGGGTAGGTGGCCTTGTCGCCATGGGTCGTGCCCATGCCGCCGCCCACGGCAACGTTAAATCCGACAAGTCTGTCTTTCTCGACAATGGCGATCAGCCCCAAGTCTTGGGCAAACACGTCAATGTCATTATAAGGAGGCACCGCCACACCGATCTTGAACTTGCGCGGCAAGAATATCTTCCCGTAAAACGGCTCCTGTTCGGGCGGGATGCCGGCGACGGGCTGCTCGTCCAGCCAGATTTCGTAATAGGCGCGAGTCTTGGGCAGGAAGAAGTCGCTCAAACGCTTGCTCCACTCGTAGACTTCCTCGTGGATGGGCGACAGGTAAGGGTTGTTATGGCACACCACGTTGCGGTTGATGTCGCCGCATGCACCGATGGTGTTCAACAAGGCATGGTTGATCCCGGCAATGGTTGCCTTGAGGTTGCGCTTGAACACCCCGTGGAACTGGAACGTCTGCCGGGTGGTGATGCGCAAACTGGCGTTGGCGTATTTGCGGGCGAGTTTGTCCAATTGCAGCCATTGCTCCGGGGAGCAAATGCCGCCGGTCATGCGCAGGCGGATCAGGAAGGAATGCAGCGGCTCCAGTTTTTGTTTGTGGCGCTCGTTGCGCAGGTCGCGGTCGTCCTGCTGGTAGGTGCCATGGAATTTGAGCAATTTGGCATCGTCCGCCGCCACCGCCCCGGTCGCCGCGTCGGCCAGGCTCTCCACTATAGTGCCGCGCAGAAAGCGGCTGCGCTCCTTGAGGGCCTCGTCTTCGCTCAATGGGTTTGTTTGTCCGGTCATGTCAGTAAATATCCCGTTGGTAGCGTTTATCCGCTTGCAATGCCTTCACATACTCGACGGCCTTCTCATGCGTTTGGCCGCTTTCCTTGGCAACCGTTTGGATGAGCGCCTCGTGGACATCGGATGCCATGCGATTGGCATCGCCGCATATATAAAGGTATGCGCCTTCCTGCAACCAGCCATACAGTTCCCGGCTGTTTTCCAACAGTCGATGTTGCACATAGACTTTCTCATCAGTATCGCGGGAGAATGCCACGGCTAGGCGCGTCAGCAGGCCGTTTTTGCGATGCTCCAGCCACTCGCGCTGGTACAGGAAATCGGTGTTGAAATTCCTGTCGCCGAAGAACAGCCAATTTTTACCCTTGGCACCGGTCGCATCCCGTTCCTCCAAAAAGGCGCGGAACGGCGCGACACCGGTACCCGGCCCAACCATGATGATGGCAGTGTCCGGGTCTTGCGGCAGACGGAAATTCGGATTGCTGTCCACGTAAACGGGGACCAGCCCGTCCTCCGCCACCCGGTCGGCGAGGAAGGTGGAAGCCACACCCTAGCGTTGCAGGCCGTGGCTCTCATAGCGCACCACCGCCACGGTCAGGTGAACCTCGTCCGGGTTGGCGTTGTAGCTCGAAGCGATGGAATATTGCCGGGGTTGCAGCTTGCGCAATAGTGGGACGAACTGGCTGGCGGCAAGTCCCGGCACGGGATGGGCCCGCACCACGTCGATGATTTCACGGCCCCGCAGGTAATCCCGCAGGTTCGCCTTGTTCTCTTCCTTGAGCAACCCGGCGAGTTCTGACGATCCCGACAGATGCGCGTATTTTGCCAGGAACGGGCGGGTGAGTGTGGTGATTTCGTAGTCGTTTAAGAACGCCTGTCCCAAGCGGGTTTCACTGCCGTTCGCGCCAGCCACTTTGTCATTGCCATCAAGCCTGAGAGACTCCACCAACTCGGCGACCCGCTGCGGCCAGTTGCTGGCGACCACGCCTAATGAATCGCCCGGTTCGTAGCTCAGCCCCGAACCCGCAATCGACAGTTCGATGTGGCGCACGTCTTTGCTGGAGCCGCGCCCGGTCAGACGTTGGTTTTCCAGCAACTTGGCGGGGTAGGGGTTTTTCTTGGAAAAATCCCCCCTGCCCCCCTTTGGCAAAGGGGGGTTGACCTGATTTCCCCCCTTGAGCAAAGGGGGGTTGGGGGGATTTCCTGAAACCGAGTCGGTCTGCGGTTCATGGATCGGTTGAAGCTTCGCCAGCACATTTTCCATCCATTCCTCGGCGGCTTCCTCATAATCCACATCGCAGTCCGACCGGGGCAGCAGGCGGCTGGCACCGAGTTCCGCCAGGCGTCCGTCGATGTCGCGGCCGGTCTTGCAAAAATGTTCGTAGCTAGAATCGCCCAAGGCCAGCACGGAAAACCGGGTGCCGTCCAGTTTTGGGGCTTTTTTGCCCAACAGGAATTCGTGGAAGGCGAGCGCATTGTCGGGCGGGTCGCCCTCGCCGTAGGTGCTGACAATGATCAAAATGAGGTTATCGCGCTTGAGTTGGGAGGTCTTGTAACTGCCCATCCCTTCCACACGGGCAGGGAAGCCAGCATTGACTAGCTGGGCGTGCAGTACACGGGCCAGTTTCTCGGCATTGCCGGTCTGCGAGCCGAACAGCACGGTGATTTCAGGCTTTTCTGCCAACTTTGTGGGCTGGGTGGATTCGGTCGTCTCCCGTGCAACGCCAGTTTCCTGGGAGGTTGCGCCGAATCCGCCCGGCAACCGCCTGGCTGCACTGAATCCGGCCAGATAGCCGTTAAGCCACACCGTTTGCCCGGGGGTGACGCCTTCCAACAGTCGGTCCAATGCTTCCCATTGGGCCGGGGTCAACGGATTTTCGGGGTTGCTCATATTTTCATAGGGCCTATGGAGAGTTGATTGGACATCCTTAATGGATACGCCGTCAGCCTTGGAATGGTCAACTCTGATTAATTCAGAATTTATCAATCCATATCTTATAAGGTTGGACGACAAGCATAAATGAAATTCTATATGATAAAAAAGAATAAAAAGATACTCTATTATGCTGAATATGCATAATACACGGCATTATTAAATCTCACTCTTGGTTTTTGTCGGCCTGACTTCATTTTTAAGACTCATTTTTCAACTAATCGTCCGTTATCACAAATTTTTTTCTGTGTCATAGGATATTGACACACCCCCCTTGTTGACGCTGTTTGGTGCGGAAACTTGCAATGCAGTCCAAAATGCCCTAATGTGTCGCACACGAAAGATAAGACGGCCTCGGGACTGGACAAGGGTTGCGTCCCTAGGCCCCATATCATTACCCATTTCCCGGATGAATGTCCAGCAAGCCATTATTATAAATTGTTTCTGTTGTGTGGTATGTCGATGCCAGTTAATTCTGTGACCTTGAGGTTAGGAGGTTGGCTGTCTCGGTGCTGGAGATACCGGTTTTTTTGAGATGTTCCGTTCCATCGCTTTACCCTACTGGAGATGCTATACATGTCTGACATAACCGACTACAACGAACCCCGCAATACCCTAGGCGAAAAGGCCGCACGGCAGTTGGCCAACGCCACCAAGACCCACGCTCAATGGCTGGGGATCACGCCGCGCTGGCTGGTCTCCTTCCTGCCGTGGTCGCCGGTCGAGGCGGGTATCTATCGGTTAAACCGGGTCGTCGAGGAGGAAGCCCCCGCCGACGTCGAGTGCAGCCCGCGCGGCGACGCGGTCCTGCCGGAGACCTTCGTCAACTACAACGAGCATCCCCGCGAATATTTCCTGAATGCCGTGACCACAGTGCTGGACATCCAGACCCGCGTGTCCGACCTGTACAGCCGCCCCATCGACCAGGTCCGCGAGCAGTTGCGCATCATCATCGAGAAGGTCAAGGAAAAGCAGGAAGGCCAGTTGATCAACAACCCCGAGTACGGCCTGATTGCCAACGCCGTGCCGTCGCAGGTCATCCAGACCCGCAAGGGCGCGCCGACCCCGGACGACATGGACGAACTGATCACCAAGGTGTGGAAGGAACCCGCCTTCTTCCTGGCCCATCCTAAGGCGATTGCGGCGTTTGGCCGCGAGGCCACCCGCCGTGGCGTACCGCCGCCCACCGTCACCCTGTTCGGCTCGCCGTTCATCACTTGGCGAGGCATCCCGCTGGTGCCCAGCGACAAGCTGATCATTGACGAAAACAACAAGACCAAAATCCTCCTGCTGCGCACCGGCGAAAAGAAGCAGGGCGTGGTCGGCCTGTTCCAGCCGGGCCTGCCGGGCGAAGTCAGCCCCAGCCTGTCGGTCCGCTTCATGGGCATCAACCACAAGGCGGTCGCCTCCTACCTGGTCTCGCTGTACTGCTCCCTGGCCATCCTGACCGAGGACGCCCTGGGCGTGCTTGAGGACGTCGATGTGGGCCAATACCATGAGTACAAGTAACCCCGTCGCCGCAGCAGTGCCGGGCACGCAAGGCGAGTTCGGCGGCGCACCCGCCGGGGTTGTCGCACACACGCCCGTGGGCGTGCCCGATGCGGGGGCCATCGCCCAATTGGCCAACGCCCTGTTCGCGGCGCTGCCGGGCCGGCCCGCCTTGCCCGGCACCGCCGCCGACGTCCAGGCCGCGCCGCCGCTTGCCCCCGGCGGCAATATCGGCTCGCTGCCCGCCGCCGCCTACGTGCCGCCGACCTCCGGGTTCGCCCCGCCGGGCGAGGCGGGGCTGCGTGCGGCCCCGGCCTCGCTGGCGGGCTTGGGCGGTGCGCCGTCCCCGGCGACTGCCGCCAGCCCGCCCGGCGAGCCGTCGTATTACTTCCTCGAACCGGACCCGTCCGCGCTGCCCGGCGCGGCGGTGGGCATCGGCCCGTCGTCCGCCGCCCGGCAGGAGTCCGGCGCGTTGCCGACATCCCCGTCGCCGCCCGCCGCGTTCGCCCAGCCCGCCGAGCCTAGCCTTGGCCCGTTGCCCGGCCCGTCTGACGGCGTGGCGGGGCTTGGCCCGGCCGGCGGCGTGCCCGCGCTTGGGGCCTTCGCCTTCCGCCCGGAACTGGTGCCCGATGCCGGCTCCGCCCCCCTTGGGGGTGGGGCGTCTTCGCCCACGCCGGTCCCGCAGGCAAGCCTGCCGCAAGAGGCCGGTGCATTGCCACCGGCGGCGGGTGCGCCTCCGGTGGCGGCAGCGGCCCCTGCCGCCGAAACCGGCCCGCGCGGCTCGGCGGGCGGGCCGGGGTTGCCGCCCTTGGGCGGCATGCCCTCGGCTGCTTCGTTCTACTTCCTCGAAGAGGCCGGGCCGCAGCCATTCGCAACCGGGACGCCCGGTTTGAATGCCGAAGGCTTCGACTTTGGCGGCGGGGTGTTCGACGTGGAAAACGGCGCGTACCCCTTCGACTCGCGGCAGACGGGCGAGGAGGGCTTCGGCCAGTCGGCATCCGCCGGGCAAGCGCCAACGGGCGGTGCGCCAACCGTTGTACCCGGCCACGACGCGGCCACCCACCCGTTGCGGGTGGACACCCCGCCGCCGTCCGGCGTCACCGGGCTAGGCCAAGGCTAAGTAAGGAGAACCGACATGACCACCGCCACACCCACAGGAACGGCCTCCACCCCCCTCGGCGTTGGCCTGCCCGACCCGGAACTGATCGCCCGGCTCGCCAACGAACTGTTCGCGGCGCGGCCCGGCGATCCGCCGGACGCCCGGCCCCAGGCTCCGGCCGGCGAAACCTTCAACACGGCGGGCGTGCCCGGCGTGCCCGGCGTGCAGTCGGTGCCGGCGGATGCCAACCTCCCGGCATCCACCGTGCCCAGCGATGCCGAACTGCGCGACCTGCCCGCCTCGCTGGCCGTGCCGCCCGGTTTGACCGTCCCGGCGGGGGGCGCGTCCGCCCCCGCCGGACTGTCCGCCACGCCACGACTACCGGGCGTCCCGGGCTTCTACTTCCTCGACCGGGCCGCGCCGGCGGCCACCCCGGAGGTCCCAGGCTCCCATGACATCGGCCTGGGGGAAGGCGTCCCCGGCCTGACCACGGACGCCCGGCCCTTCGACCCCCACGCGGTGCGCCGCGACTTCCCGATCTTGCGCGAGGAAGTCCACGGCAAACCGCTGGTCTGGCTCGACAACGGCGCGACCACGCAAAAGCCGCAGTCCGTCATCGACCGGATCATCTGCTTCTACGAGCATGAAAACTCCAACATCCACCGCGCCGCGCACGAACTGGCGGCACGGGCCGAGGATGCCTACGAGGGCGCGAGGGAAAAGGTGCGGCATTTTGTCAACGCGCCGTCGCCGCGCGAAATCATCTTCGTGCGGGGTTCCACCGAGGGCATCAACCTAGTGGCGAAAAGCTGGGGGCATCGTTATGTCGGCAAGGACGACGAGATCGTCATCACCTGGCTGGAGCATCACGCCAACATCGTGCCGTGGCAACAACTGTGCGCGGAGAAGGGCGCGGTGCTGCGCGTCGCCCCGGTGGACGACAGCGGCCAGGTCATCCTGGAGGAATACGAGAAGCTGCTGAATGCCCGCACCAAGATCGTCTCGCTCACCCATGTGTCCAATGCCTTGGGTACCATCACCCCGGCCAGGGAGATGATCGCCATGGCCCACCGCCACGGTGCCAGGGTGCTGCTCGACGGTGCGCAGAGCGTCCCGCACAAGCGCATCGACGTGCAGGAGCTGGACTGCGACTGGTTCGTCTTCTCCGGCCACAAGATGTTCGCCCCCACCGGCATCGGCGCGGTCTACGGCAAGGAGGATTTGCTGAATGAAACCCCGCCCTGGCAGGGCGGCGGCAACATGATCGTCGATGTCACCTTCGAGAAGACCGTCTACCAGCCCGCCCCGTCGCGCTTCGAGGCCGGGACTGGCAACATCGCCGACGCGGTCGGGCTGGGCGCGGCGATTGACTATCTTGACCGGATCGGCATGGAGAACATCACCCGCTACGAGCATGTGCTGCTGGAATACGCTACCGGGCTGCTCAACCAAGTGCCGGGGCTGCGCATCTACGGCACGGCGAAGGAGAAGGCCGGGGTGCTGTCGTTCACCTTGGCCGGGTTCGAGAGCGTGGAGGTCGGCAAGGCGCTGGACCGCGAGGGCATCGCGGTGCGGGCAGGCCACCACTGCGCCCAGCCTATCCTGCGCCGCTTCGGGCTGGAAAGCACGGTTAGGGCGTCCCTGGCACTGTACAACACCTGCGAGGACATCGACCGGCTGGTCGCCGCACTACTGAAGATACGCAGTACACGGGGCGGGTAGGGCAAAAGGCAACCCAAGCCTGCGCAGGCAGGCCGCTTCGATTTTCAACTTGATCGTATTTGTAGTGGCGGGTTCCAAGCCCGCCCTTCTTGCGTTGTCGGCCATTGGGCGGGTTGCGGCCCGTGCGGGCCTGAACCCGCCCCTACGTGTGATCCTTGAAATCGGATTAGAATGACAGGGATCATCAATGTTTGGAGAACGGAAAACTATGAAAATCGGCATACCCATAGAAATCAAGACCAACGAAAACCGCGTCTCGCTCGTCCCGGCAGGTGCCGAGGCGCTGGTCGCCGCCGGTCATCAAGTGCTGGTGGAGAAAGGCGCTGGCATCGGCAGCGGATTCACTGACGGACAATACACCACCGTGGGCGCAACAATAGCACCCGATGCCGAGGCGACGTGGGCGGGTTCTGACCTTATTGTCAAGGTCAAGGAGCCCATCGAGTCGGAGTGGCCGCGGATCAGGGCGGGGCAGGTTTTATTCACCTATTTCCATTTCGCCGCCGACGAGCGGTTGACCCAGGCGCACATAGCCTCCGGGGCGGTGTGCATCGCTTACGAAACGGTCGAACTGCCGTCGCGCGAACTGCCCCTGCTGACACCCATGTCGGAAGTGGCGGGCCGGATGGCGGTGCAGGAGGGGGCGAAGTACTTGGAACGGGTCCACGGCGGGCGCGGCTTGCTGTTGGGCGGCGTTCCCGGCGTCAAGCCCGCCAAGGTCGTCATCCTCGGCGGCGGCGTGGTCGGCACCAACGCGGCGAAGATCGCGGCGGGCATGGGTGCGAGGGTGGTGATCCTCGACGTGTCGCTGGAGCGGCTGCGTTATCTAAGCGACGTGATGCCGGCCAATGTGCAGTTGATTTTCTCCAACCGGCATAATGTGTTGGAACAAATCGCCGCCGCCGATCTGGTCATTGGCGGTGTGCTGATCACTGGTGCGACTGCGCCAAGGCTGATTCGCAAGGAAGACCTGAAAGTCATGCGGCCCGGCGCGGTGATTGTGGATGTCGCCATCGACCAGGGCGGCTGTGTCGAGACGATGCACGCGACGACCCACGAGGACCCGATCTATCTGGTGGACGGGATCATCCACTATGGCGTCGCCAACATGCCGGGCGGCGTGCCGCGCACCTCCACGCTGGCGCTGACCAATGCCACCTTCCCCTATGTGATGGCACTTGCCAACAAGGGTTGGATGCAGGCGATCAAGGACAATGCGGCATTGCGGAAGGGGCTCAACATCGCGGACGGCAAAGTGACTTACCAGGGTGTCGCCGAGGCGTTCGGGTTGGACTACCATCCACCGGAAGGCATCATCGGATAACTCATCCAAAAAGCAATTGACTTGTGCCGATTCGGTATTAGGCGGGTAAAACAATTACCCTGTAATCCAATGGGTTAGTAAACTGAAAATTCATTCGAGGCGATCATGACACACTGGTACGAAGACAATTCCCGCTCCATCGGGCGCACCCCCCTGGTAAGGCTCAATAGGGTAACCGACGGGGCGCAAGCCACCGTGCTGGCAAAAATCGAAGGCCGCAACCCGGCCTACTCGGTCAAGTGCCGGATCGGCGCGGCGATGATCTGGGACGCCGAAAAGCGCGGGCTGCTCGGCCCCGGCAAAGAGTTGGTCGAGCCGACCAGCGGCAACACCGGCATTGCGCTGGCCTTCGTCGCGGCGGCCCGTGGCATCCCGCTGACCTTGACGATGCCCGAAAGCATGAGCCTGGAACGGCGCAAATTGCTGATTGCCTACGGGGCCAAGCTGGTGTTGACGGAGGCCGCCAAAGGCATGAAGGGGGCCGTGGCCAAGGCCGAGGAAATCGCCGCCTCCGACCCTGACCGCTACGTCCTGTTGCAGCAATTCAAAAACCCCGCCAACCCGGCCATCCACGAAAACACCACCGGGCCGGAAATCTGGAACGACACCGAGGGCGAGGTCGACATTTTCGTGTCCGGCGTGGGAACCGGCGGCACCATCACTGGCGTCTCGCGCTACATCAAACTCACCCAGGGCAAGCCGATCCTTTCGGTTGCCGTCGAACCGGAGGCAAGCCCCATCCTCACCCAGCAGCGCGCGGGCCAGCCGCTCCAGCCCGGCCCCCACAAGATACAGGGCATCGGGGCGGGGTTCGTGCCGGATGTCCTCGACCTCTCCCTGGTCGATGAAATCGAACAGGTCGGCAACAATGAGGCAATCCTGTTTGCACGGCGTCTGGCGCACGAGGAAGGCATACTTTCCGGCATTTCCTGCGGCGCGGCAGTCGCGGTGGCGGTGCGCCTAGCCAAACGCCCCGAGCATGCCGGGAAGACCATTGTGGTGATCCTGCCCGACTCCGGCGAGCGGTACCTAAGTTCGGCTTTGTTCGAGGGCGTGTTTGACGCCAACGGGTTGGCGTCATGAGCAGCAATGTCCGGGAGATAGGCCGGCACATCCATCACAAGCAACTGCATTTTGAGATCGACTCGATAGTTGCCGAACTGGGTGCCTTGCGGATGGATTCCCTGGAAGAGCGCCAACGCAAGGACAGGCCGCCCTGGCTGCCGTCCCGCAAGAGTTTGGCTGGCATTGTGGAGGGCATCGGCGCGGTGCTGTTTCCGAACCGCCTGGGGCAGCCGGCGTTCACCGAAGGGGGGACACATTACTTTGTCGGCCACACCCTGGACGTCACACTCAGCAAACTGTATGAACAGGTGCGGTTGGAGCTTCAATTTATCTCCGGCCAGGACAGCTTGAGCAAATCGGATTATGACCACGCCAAAGACATCACGCAAACCTTTGCCTCGCGCCTCCCGAAAGTGCGGGCATTGCTGGACAGCGACATTCGCGCCGCTTATGAAGGCGACCCGGCGGCGACCAGCGTCGACGAGGTGTTGGTGTGCTACCCCGGCATCACCGCCATCACCCACTACCGGGTCGCGCACGAGCTGTTCCTGTTGGGCGTACCGCTGATCGCCCGGATGATCGCGGAGCTTGCCCACTCGTCAACCGGCATCGACATCCATCCGGGCGCACAAATCGGCGGCAGCTTTTTCATCGACCACGGCACCGGCGTTGTCATCGGCGAAACGGCGGTCATCGGCCAGCGCGTCCGTCTCTACCAAGCAGTCACCTTGGGGGCCAAACGCTTCCCGACGGACGAGAACGGCGTGTTGATCAAGGGCAACGCACGGCACCCCATCGTCGAGGATGACGTGGTGATCTATGCCGGTGCCACCCTCTTGGGACGCATCACCATCGGGGCCGGCTCGACCATAGGCGGCAACGTCTGGCTCACCCGCAGCGTCCCGCCCGGCAGCAACATCACCCAGGCGCAGACCCGCAACGAGGTTTACGAGTCAGGCGGGGGAATCTGAGCGTGTTGAATATTACCCGTCCACTTAAACTCAAAATAAGAGGTTTATATGTCCAGAGTCTACAACTTTAGCGCCGGCCCCTCGGCAATGCCGGAAGCGGTATTGCAACGCGCCAAAGACGAAATGCTTGAATGGGGCAAGTCGGGCATGTCGGTGATGGAAATGAGTCATCGCGGCAAGGATTTCGTCGGCATCGCCGAAAAGGCCGAGGCGGATTTCCGCGAACTATTGGGCGTTCCGGCCAATTACAAGGTTTTGTTTGTGTCCGGTGGCGCGACCGGCCAGTTTGCCGCCATTCCAATGAATTTGCTGGGCGGCAAAACAGTCGTCAATTATGTCAATACCGGCATCTGGTCGGGCAAGGCCATCAGCGAGGCCAAAAAGTATGCGGAAGTGAAGGTCGCCGCCAGTTCCAAGGAAAACGGCTTCAAGAACATTCCCGCACGGGCGGATTGGAAAATCGACCCGGAGGCAGCCTACCTGCATTACACGTCCAATGAAACCATCAACGGCGTGGAGTTCCAGGACATTCCCGCTGCGGGAGGCTTGCCGTTGGTGTGCGACATGTCGTCCAATATCCTGTCGCGTCCGGTGGATGTCAGCCAGTTCGGCTTGATTTACGCCGGGGCGCAGAAGAACATGGGCCCGGCCGGCATTGCCGTGGTCATCGTGCGCGATGATTTAATCGGTCACGCATTGCCGATTACGCCTTCGATTTTTGATTACAAGGCCCAGGCCGAAAACGGCTCCATGCTCAACACCCCGCCCACCTACAATTGGTATTTGCTGGGCCTGGTGTTGGAATGGGTGAAGGAACAGGGTGGTTTGGCGACGATGGAGGCGCATAATAAGGCCAAGGCAGCCAAGCTCTACGAGGCCATCGACGCTTCCCAGTTCTACGCCAACCCAGTGGAACCGGCTTCCCGTTCGCGGATGAATGTGCCGTTCACCCTTGCCAACCCGGAATTGGAGAAGACCTTTGCCGCCGAGGCCAAGGCCGCCGGGCTGGTGTCTTTGGGAGGCCACCGTTCCGTGGGCGGGATGCGTGCGAGCATTTACAATGCCATGCCAGCGGCGGGCGTGGACGCGCTCATCGCCTTCATGGCCGAGTTTGAGCGGAAAAACGGTTAGAGGAGTCCGAGACCATGTTCAAAATTCTGACTTATAACAACATCTCCCCGGTCGGCCTGAACCGGCTACCGCGTGACAAGTACGAAGTCGCATCGGAAATCCAGCGCCCCGACGCCATCATGCTGCGCTCGTTCAAGCTCCACGGCATTGCCGTCCCCGATTCCGTAAAATGTGTGGGGCGGGCCGGGGCGGGTGTGAACAACATCCCCGTGGCCGACTATTCCCAACGCGGCATTCCGGTTTTCAATGCCCCCGGTGCCAACGCCAACGCGGTCAAGGAACTGGCCATCGCCGGCATGTTGCTGGCCAGCCGGCACATCTGCGAGGCTTGGGATTTCGCCAGTAAATTGCAGGGCACCGACGACGAGGCGATCAACCAGACGGTGGAAAAGGGCAAGAAAAACTTTGCCGGCATCGAACTGGCGGGCAAGACACTGGGGGTGATTGGCTTGGGTGCCATCGGCATCAAGGTCGCCAATGCCGCGCTTGCCTTGGGCATGAAAGTCATCGGCTTCGATCCGTCAATGACGGTCGACAGCGCCTGGCAATTGTCCTCCACGGTGGAAAAGGCGCTGGGCGTCGATGACTTGGTCGGCAAGGCGGATTTCATCAGCCTGCACGTCCCCTTGAACGACCACACCCGCAATCTGGTCAACCCGTCCCGCATCGACCTGTTGAAAAGCACTGCCGTGCTGTTGAACTTCTCGCGTTCCGGCATCGTCGACGAGGCGGCGGTCCTGGCTGCCTTGGAAGGGGGCAAGTTGCGCAACTATGTTTGCGACTTCCCCACTGCCTCGCTGTTGGGCCGCAAGGGCGTCATCCTGTTGCCGCATCTGGGCGCATCCACCGAGGAAGCGGAAGACAATTGCGCGGTGATGGTGGCCGACCAGATTCGCGACTTCCTGGAAAACGGCAATGTCCGCAATGCGGTCAATTTCCCGGAAGTGGTGTCAACCCGTGCGGATGAAGCCGTAAGCCGCCTCTGTGTGGCGAATGCCAACGTGCCGAACATGGTCAGCCAAATTTCCAGCGCACTGGGCGAAGCCAACCTGAACATTGTCGATTTGCTCAACAAGTCGCGGGGGGAGTACGCTTACACCCTGGTCGACCTGAGCAACCAGGTGTCAGCGGAGACACTGGAGAAGATAAGGGCCATCACCGGCGTGCTATCCGCACGGGTCATTTAAGCCTCAAGAGAACCCGCCGGTTAATCGCGGAGCAAAATAATCGCCGTCCCAAGTCTGAAAACCGGCTTTTGACAATGCCCCAATGATCAATAAGCCCTACCTCTTGTTTCTGGGCGATGCCACGGATCAACTGGCCGCGAAGACCGCTGCCGGCATTGCGCATTGGTGCCGTGCCGACTGCGTCGGCCAGATGCGGCTGCCTGGCTGCAACGCCGATCTACGGCTGCCGGACTTGACAGTTGCCGAGGCGGTGGCGCAAGGGGCCCGGACCTTGATTGTGGGTGTCGCCAACCGCGGTGGGCATTTCTCCCCAAGCTGGATACGGGAGTTGCATCGGGCACTGGAGGCAGGCATGGACATCGCCAGTGGCTTGCACAGCCGCCTCAGCGACATCCCCGGGTTGGCCGATCTTGCGGTGCGGAGGGGACGGCGACTATTCGACATCCGCCATCCGACCGGGGAGTTCGAGGTGGGCAACGGCAAAAAACGTGAAGAGTGCATTGCCGCCAACGAGGCCGCCGCCCGTCTGACCAATCCCGACGCCGCCTGCATCGGCATCAGCATCAATACCGCCAAGCTAACCGAAGCCGCCGCTAGGCAGCTGCTGCTTGAGACTGAAGATCGAACGGGGTTGCCCTGCGTCGATGCAGCACGGATCGGGGTTGGGCCCCTTGTCGCGCCAATCGTAGGCTGAGCAATACGCATGGGATCCCGGCCCGTTCGCGGTGTCATTCGCATCTCACATGCTAGCCACGTCGTCGGGATTGGATGTTTTTGGCTTAAAGCCGTCATTCCGCACCCCCCTTTGCTACAATTGCGCATTTCCGACCGAATTGAACGATGCCGTCCCCCGACCTTCCTAGCGCTACCGACGATAACACCTACGCGAGTTACACGCTTGACCATCACGG
>Ga0194049_1000413_pt1 | contig 14890 bp, 10 predicted proteins | sample JunL2225m_MetaG_FD_148665 | JGI IMG/M metagenome (GOLD analysis project Ga0194049, IMG submission 148665) | Anoxic zone freshwater microbial communities from boreal shield lake in IISD Experimental Lakes Area, Ontario, Canada - Jun2016-L224-25m | ecosystem: Environmental > Aquatic > Freshwater >... | reverse complement strand
CCTGGGCCCCGACCTGCGACGCGGGGAGCCTGGACCAGACCGTCACCATCCCGCAGAACCTGAGCCCGACGAAGGCCGCCACCTACACCTTCACCCTCACCGCCACGAGCATCGTCGGCAAGACGACCGCCACCACCACGGTGACTGTGGCTGCGGCGCCGCTCCCGGCGGTGACGGGCTTCACGCCCACCTCGGCGTCGCTCGGCTGGAACGGCGGCTCCGTCCACCTCCAAGGACAGGTGACCAATACCTCGACCTGTTCGATCACCGTGACCCCGTCGATCTCAGGCAGCCCCTGGGCCCCGACCTGCGACGCGGGGAGCCTGGACCAGACCGTCACCATCCCGCAGAACCTGAGCCCGACGAAGGCCGCCACCTACACCTTCACCCTCACCGCCACGAGCATCGTCGGCAAGACGACAGCGACCACCACCGTCGTGGTCGCCCAGAAGCCCCAGCCCACGATCTCCTCGTTCACCGCGGGATCGGCACCCCTGAGCCTCCTCGGCGGCACGGTGACGTTGACCGGTGCAGTCTCGAGCGCTGACAGCTGCCAGATCACCGTGACCCCAACGATCGCTGGGGCTCCGTTCACCCCGAGCTGCTCCAGCGGGACCCTCAGCCAGGCCGTCCTGCTGCCCGCCAACGGGGGAAGCACGAACGTGAGCTACACATTCACCCTGAGGGCCAGCAGCGATGCCGGGACCTCGTCGCCATCGATCGCCACGGTCGTCGTGCCAGCTGCCTTCCCCAGCCTGACCTTCTTGCCGGCCCAGGCGTTGATCACGCCTCACGGCTTCCCCTCCTCGCTGTCCTGCCCCACCCCAACCTTCTGCGCCCTTGCCGACCTGTCCGGGAGCGTTGCCGTCAAGACGGGCACCGCCTGGTCAGCCCCGACCAACGTGGACGCCAGCCCGCTCTCCGCCATCAGCTGTGCATCCTCCTCGTTCTGTGCCGCCGTGGACTCCTCGGGGGCGGTGGTGACTTTCGACGGCACGGCCTGGTCGTCACCGACCCCGGTCAGCACCCACCTGACTGCGGTATCATGCCCTTCGTCCACAGTCTGCCTCGCTGCTGATAAAGCCGGCTCCGTCGAGTGGTTCAACGGGAGCACCTGGACTGCCCCGAAGGCTGTCGCTGGCTACCCCATCAGCTCGGTCAGCTGTGCGTCGACCACCTTCTGCATGGCTGTGGACTCCTCTGGTCGGGCTTATGCATGGGCCGGTGTGGGGTGGTCTGCGGGCACCATCGTCTCGACCGACCTGCTGTCGACGATCTCGTGTGCGAGCTCGACCCAATGCGTCGCTGGTGGTGCACCGACCACGACCGGCGCGAACCTCTTCACCTGGAACGGGTCACGCTGGACGGCCGTCACGCTGGGGACCGACAACGTGACCTCGATCTCATGCCCGACGTCCGACGTCTGCATGGCGGTCACCGACAAGGGAGCGAGCTACCGGTTGGGTGCCGGACAGTGGTCGGCTGCGCAGACGGTCGAGGCGAACGGATGGATCTCGCAGGTCTCCTGCCCGACGGCCTCCGCCTGCACGGCGGTCTCGTTCTCGGGGTCGACCGACACGTGGTCGACCACGGCGGGCTCTACTTGGGTGGCAGGCTCGGTCGTCGATGAGGCCAGCGGGTACCTGGTCGGCCTGTCCTGTGCGACCTCCTCGTCCTGCATGGCCTTGAGCTCTGAGGGCTCGTCGTTCCAGTACAGCTCGGGGACGTGGTCGGCAGCCGCGAGCACAGGTCTGAGCAGTCCGACGGCGATCTCCTGCCCGTCGTCCACCTTCTGCATGGCTGTCAGCCTCGACGGTACGGCGGCGACCTTCGACGGCACGACCTGGACGGCCACCTCGGCCACCCCGTCTGCCCCCTCGCTCGATGCGGTCTCGTGCACCTCCGCCACCTTCTGCCTAGCCGTCAGCGCCGGGGGCCAGTTCCTGAGCTTCGACGGCACCAGCTGGGGGAACTTGATGGTCTCGGGGTCCGACATCGTGGCGCTCAACGACGTGTCCTGCGCCTCCAAGACCTTCTGCATCGCCGTCTCGCAGAACGGCACAGCGTGGACGTGGAACGCGACGACGGTCACCTCTCGGGTGATCTTCACCGCGCGGGTCCCCGGGACCAGCGTGTCCTGCGCCTCGACGTCCCTGTGCACGGTTGGGAGCCGCGACGGGAGGATCGCACTGTGGAGCAGTGCCGGTGGGTGGCAGCCCGCCACGAAGGTCTTCAATCAGCCGGTCCAGGGGTTGTCCTGCATCCCCGGCACCGCAGCCTGTGCAGCGCTCGACGACACCGGAAGGGTCGCGACGAGCGTTGGAGGGAAGGCATGGAGCACGCCGACTCCATCGGGCCTCGCTGGCGATGTCGTGGCGATCTCATGCACCGCTGATGGCTTCTGCATGATCATCGACGGCCAGTCGGCGACAGGGACCGGAGATCTCGCGTCGCAGCAGCCACAATGACGACCTTGTGCCGCGAGGCCACAACGAGCGGCCCCGTTGCTAGGTTTTCAGCATGATCATCCGTCGAACCACAATGCTCCCTCGCAGACGCCCATCGTCGATGCTCGCCGTCCTGGCCGGGGTAATCGGCCTGACCTCGTTCCTCCCTGTCCTTGGCTCGACGGCGGGTGCGGGAACAACCACGACCGAGCTCGGGGTCAACGTGCTCATGTATCCGGAGTTCGGCACCCGGCAGCAGAACCTTGACGCGGCGAAGAAGATGTTCACCTACGTCCGCTCGCTCCACGCCAATGCGGTGGCCCTCTGCTTCAATGTGTACCCCATCGTCACGAGCCCTGATCAGACGGCGGTCACGACCAGCACCGTCGGGCCGGGAGAGGCCACCCCGTCTCCGGCATTCTTGGGCGAGGTGGCCGACCTCGCCCATGCGGCGGGGCTCACCGTGCAGCTGCGCCCCCTTCTCAACGAGGCTGCGCTCAAGAGCCCGAGCATTGCGTCGTGGCGGGGAGCGATCGCGCCGGCAGACCCTGCCGCCTGGTTCGCCAGCTACACCCGCACGCTCACGCCGTTCATGCGGATCGCTCGCCTCCACTCGGTCGAGGGCTTCGTGGTCGGTGCCGAGTTGACCTCGATGGTCAAGCACAATCGATACTGGCTGCCCCTGATCAACCTGGCCCGGCGGCTGACCGGGACCGCGGTCAGCTACGAGGGGAACTGGAACCCCCGCGAGAGCCTTCCCGGTGCCAACTTCGGCCTCGAGTTCTACCAGCCGATCAAGTCGATTTTCGACCTGAGCCAAGCGACGGTGGCGAACTTCACCGCCGGGATGGAGGCCAACCTCTCCTCGACCAACTTCGGCGCCCTCCCCGTGCCGCTCTCGCAGGTGACCCTGTCGGAGGTCGCCGTCGGTGCCCGAGACCAAGGGTGGCTCAAGCCTTGGCAGGCGTCTCCCTCCGATGCCATCGTGCGCTCGGTGCAGGCGAACTGGTTCACTGCGGCGTGCAACGCCGTGCGCGATCTCGGCCTGAAGGGCATCTACTTCTGGTCGCTGCTGCTCAACAGCAGCTTCTCACCCACCCACTCCGATGATCCCGTGGGGGGCGTCGGTGGTGACGGTGGTGACGGCTACCACTGGCAGAACACCGCCAGCTCTGACGCCATCAGCAGCTGCTTCAGCTCGCTGAGCTGAGCATCCGGTCCCCTCTGAGGACGGGTCAGGTCGATCGGTGCCGATTGCCTCTGGGCGACCAGCCGTGTTCGATCGCGACCACAGGATGTCAGCATGATGAATTCTTGTGGCTGCGAGGAAATCTGACCCCCGGATGACCACGGCGTGCCTGCGTTTGGGCATAGTATTTCGAGATGCTTACTACCTCGGGTCCGCCATCTTCTGAGCAGCCGTCCCAAGGTCTCACTGTCAGCCTGGTGCTGCCGTGCCTCAATGAGGCGGAGAACCTCGCCGCTGTCTTCGCCAAGATCCCCCCCTTCGTCACCGAGGTGCTGTTGGTCGACGGTGGATCAACCGATGGATCAGTCGAGCGGGCGATCGAGCTACGACCGGACATCAGGGTGCTCGGGCAGCACGCCCCGGGTAAGGGACTCGCCCTGGTGGTGGGCCTCCTGGAGGCCACCGGCGATGTCGTGGTCATGGCCGACACGGATTGCTCAACCGATCTCGACGAGATGGTCGACTTCGTGGCTGCCCTGGAGGCCGGTGCGGACCTCGCCAAGGGGACCCGCCACCAGCCTCCCGGCGGCTCTGACGACTTCACCCGGATCCGGCGGATGGGCAACTGGCTGCTCGTCCGGACCGTCAACGTGCTCTTCGGGACAAAGTGGACGGACTTGGCCTATGGCTATGCCGCCTTCTGGACCGACATGATCGACAAGATCGGCCTCCAGGCGATCTACGACACCGAGCTCAAGGACCTAGGCAATGGCTCTCGCCGGCCGCTCGCCTATGGACACGGGTTCGAGATCGAGACGCTCTTGTTCTGTCGTACCGGATGGGTGGGGTACACGGTGGCCGAGGTGCCGAGCCATGAGCGCGTGCGCATGCACGGGACCTCGAACTTGTCTGCCATCAAGGACGGTTTCCGTGTCCTCCACGGCATCCGCACCGAGCGCTTCAGCGTGGACCGGGAGGCCCTCCGGCCCTCGGGGACCATCGCTGAGCGCATGGCGGTGCGCCGCGAGCGGATCCTTGCCCGCTCGACGGCCACTGAGGGCGAGTCCTCAAGCACCGCGAGCTGAGCGCTGTCACCGTGGCACCCTCCGCCTCCGTCGTGATCTGTGCCTACACCGAGGATCGATGGCAGATGCTGGTCGATGCGGTGGCCTCGGCCCGTCACCAGACCCACGAGCCCGTCGAGGTCATCGTCGTCATCGATCACAACAGATCCCTCTTCGATCGGTGCTCGGAGGAGCTCGCGGGCTGGACGACCACGTCGGGCCCCCCGGTGTCGCTCTTCGAGAACCGGTTCGACGGGCGCCTCGGCAGTGCGCGTAACACCGGGGTCGCCGAGGCATCGGGGGACGTCGTGGCCTTCCTTGACGACGATGCGGCCGCCGACCCCGACTGGCTCGACCGATTGGTGGCCCCCTACGTTGATACGAGCGTGGTCGCGGTCGGCGGTGCGCCGCTCCCGGTCTACGAGACGTCCCGACCACGGTGGATCCCCCCGCAGATGGACTGGGTCTTCGGGTGCTACTACGAGGGCCTCCCGACGACGCTCGAGCCGACCCGACGGCTGATCGGTGCGTCGATGTCGGCGCGTCGGTCCGGACTCGAGGCGATCGGTGGGTTCCAGTCGGACAACCACGACGACATGGACATGTGCCACCGCCTGGCCGTCGCGTACCCGACCGGCACGATCCTGTTCGAGCCCAACGCTGTCGTCCGCCACAACGTGGTGGCAGAGCGCGTCACCTGGACCTACTTCTGGCGTCGCTGCTTCTTCGTGAACCGGGGCAAGGCGGCCGCACTCCACGCCATGGGGGAGGCCGGGAGCACGGCCGCCGACCGATCGTTCGTCCTGCGGTCTGTGGCGTCGAGTGCCCGAGCGGCGCTGCGCGATGCCTGCCGGGGCGATCTGGCGGGGCTGGCGCGGTTCGCCGCCCTCGTGGCCGGGGTGAGCCTCGCCGCCCTTGGCTTCTCCGTCGGTCAGTTCGAGTTGCGTCGCGGGCGATCCTGAGGTGCGCACCGTCCTGATCGTCGGCTCAGGGCCGGCCGCGGCCGGTGCGGCGCTGGCGCTGCTCGAGGACCCGGAGGTCTCGGTCACCATCATCGACCTCGGCCTCCGCCTCGAGGAGGAGAACGACGAGGCGCGCGCGCGCCTCGCCACCGAGGACGAGGGAGCCTGGGCGGCGGACGATCTCGCGGTGGTCCAGCACCAGCCCGTCGCGGTCGGCGGTGGCCGGCTCCCGCAGAAGCGGACCTATGGATCGGATTACCCGTTCCGCGACCTCGGCCAGCAAGAGGGGCTCCGATCGCCGGATGGGGACACCCCGCCGGTCGTCTCGGCCGCGTTCGGAGGCTTCTCCAACGTCTGGGGGGCCCAGACGATGCCGTTCTCGAAGGCCACGTTCGACGCCTGGCCGATCAGCCTCGAGGAGCTCGGCCCCCACTACGCAGTGGCCCTGGCGGAGATGAACGTGAGCGGGGAGGATGATGCCCTCGGCACCCTCTTCCCGCACATCATCCCGCCGGAGCCGCTCCCCCCGGTCTCGGAGCGCACCACCGCCGTGCTGCGCGCCTTCGCTCGGGAGCGGGCCCGGGTCGAATCGGCCGGGATCACGGTCGGCCACGCCCGGGTAGCGCTCCGGAGCTCGGGCTGCACGAGGTGTGGGCTCTGCATGACCGGCTGCCCCCACGAGCTCATCTACTCGGCGTCGCAGACCTTCGATCGACTGATCGCCACCGGTCGGTTGGCCTATCGATCGGGCCTCATGGCGACCCGGGTGGCGGAGGATGACGCCGGTCCGCTCGTGGTGGCCACGAATGTCGCCTCCGGCACCGTCGAGACGCTGCGCGCCGACAGGATCTTCCTCGGCTGTGGTGGCCTTGGGACCACGCGGCTGGTGCTCGGATCGCTCGACCGACTGGACCGACCGCTCCAGCTGCTCGAGAGCGTCCAGTTCCTTCTCCCGGCGGCGTCGATCCACTCGGTCGAGGACCTCCGAGGGGCCAGGGACTTCACGCTGAATCAGTTCAACATGGTCTACGACGATTCCGGCACTGGGCTCGACCTCGTCCAGGTTCACTTCTATCCGAACAACCCAGCGATGGAGCGGGAGTTCCCCTCGCTGGTCCAGCGGCCCTCCCTGCGAGGCCTGCGCACCGCGGTGCTCGGTCGGCTGAGCGTCGGCCTCGGCTACGTCCCGAGCTGGGCGTCGCCCCCGATCACCCTAAGGGCCACGGCCCGGGGGGCAGGAGCGCTCCCGGAGCTCACCCTCGAGCGCGAGGATCCGACGCTGTGGCCGCCGATGCTCCGTCGCTTCGTCGCCGCCATGGCCAAGGCGGCCCCTGCCTTGGACCTGTGGCCCATCGTCCCCATGATCTCCGTGTCGAAGGCCACCAAGAGCTATCACTTCGGCGGAACCTTCCCGCTCTCGAGCGCCCCGAGCGGACTGCAGACCGATCGCCTCGGACGGCTTGATCGATGGAACCGGATCCACCTGATCGACGCTTCCACGTTCCCCTCGGTGCCGGCGACCACCTTCACGCTGACGATCATGGCCAACGCCCACCGGATCGCGACCGAGTCCCTGGCGCTGTCGAGGTCCGAGCGATGACCGGTGCGGGCCGCGTGGCGGCAGTGACCGGTGCTTCCGGCTACCTCGGTGGACGCTTCTGCGACGCGCTGGCTGCTGATGGCTATGAGATCCGCCGACTGGTGCGCCGGCCGGACCTGAGGGCCGGAGACCGGGGCTTCGACCTCACGGACGGGGTGTCGTCCGAGGGGCTCGACGGGGTGGATCTGCTGGTCCACTGCGCCTACGACTTCACGGCGCGCTCGCGCACCGCGATCTGGCGATCCAACGTGGCGGGCTCGCGGGCGCTCCTCGACGCCGCCCATGCGGCGGGCGTGCGACGGACCATCGTGGTGTCGTCGATGTCGGCCTATGCCGGGACCCGACAGCTCTACGGTCGGGCCAAGCTCGCCACCGAGCTCGACGCCCTGGCGCGCTCGATGACCGTGGTCCGACCGGGACTCGTCTATGGACCAGCCTGGGGAGGGACGGCGGGAGCTCTGCGCAAGCTGGCCTCGCTGCCGGTGGTGCCGCTGGTCGGTGCGTCGACGCACCAGTTCACGGTCCACGAGGACGACCTGTGCGCGGCGATCGTGGCGCTGGCGAACGCAGGCTCTCCTCCTCCCGTCCCCTTGGGGCTGGCCAACCCGACCCCGGTGAACTTCCGTGACCTGCTCGACGGGCTGGCGCTGGGGGCGACCGGCCACCATGCGCGCTTCGTCCCCATCCCGTGGCAGGCGCTATCGGTGGCCATGCGGGCGGCCGAGCTTGCACGGGTCCCGCTGCCGCTCAGGGCGGACTCGCTGCTCGGGCTCATGCGACCCGCTCCGGCGGTGGAGAACGTCAGGCTGATCGAGTCCATGGGCATCGCGTTCCGGCCCTTCGACCCGAGCTCGTGATCGTCCGCTCGGCCGGTGCGCTCCCGGGCGTCAGGCGGAGCGATGTAAGGGTCGCAGCGTGATCCTGCCGACCAGGTAGCCCCCACCGGTGGCCACGAGCCCCAGGACCATGGCTCCGAGCCGATCCCACCGAGCGGGTCGGCGTGCGGTGGTGGCCAGGCCGCGCACGATGGTGGAGCGCAGGAAGGCCCGCTCTGCCGAGAGCCCTTCTTCGGCGCTCGACAGGGCGACCAAGATCGCCTTGGAGCGGCCCTCCTTCCAGCAGCGGCGCGTGAAGTAGGACAGCGAAGTCCGATGCTCGGGGACATAGTGGTCGACCACGGACGTCGTGACATAGGTCACGGTCCGGCCGGGGAGCAGTCGGTGGGCGCGGATGGCGAACTCGGTCTCCTCGCAGCCGCTCCCGTCGGTCCCGATGCGACCGAGGTGCGACTCGAACGAGCCGGTGGCCTCGACCACCGAGCGACGGATGGCCATCGACGCTCCGATGGGGTTCCGGAGCGTCGCTCCGTCCTCGGGCAGCCCGCGATACGAGCAGCCGACGACCCAGAGGAACTCTGGCGGGAACCACCTCGGCTGGTGGGTCTCCCAGCGCGGCTCGATCCTCCCTGACGTCATCATCACACGGTCGTCGGCGAAGGGGCGGACGAGGCCGGCCAGCCATCCGGGTCGCGGGGTGGCGTCATCATCGATGAAGGCCAGGATCTCTGCGGTCGCCGCCCCTGCCCCGAGGTCCCGGGCGTGGGAGACGCCCTGACGGTCGTTCTCGAGCACCCTGACGCCGGAGATCGTCGACCGGAGGGTGTCCGCCAGGGAGGGGTTGTCGTTGACGACGAGGATGATCTCGTCCGGTCGTGGCAGCTGCTCGCCGATGGCGGAGAGGCTCTTGCGAAGGCCAGTCAGGCGATCTTCGTCGAACGTGCAGATGATGGCTGCGACCCCCGGCCCGGGCGGGCTCCACTGCTGCGATGCACTCTCGGTCACTCGATAACAGTAGTCGTGGCGAACCGGAGCAGGAGATCAGAGGCACCCCACACGCTGCGGGCGAGCGCACCGGGCAGTGGAGGACGTCTGGGGCCGTCGTCGTGCCGATGGTGGTCACTTTCGCCTAGAATGACCTTCCCGGCGAAGTTGGAGGGCGGACCCAGTTGAGGGCGTTGCCTCCGAGGGGCCCGGGGGCGTAGCTCAGTTGGCTAGAGCACCTGCTTTGCAAGCAGGAAGTCGTGGGTTCGAGTCCCATCGCCTCCACAACTGTGATGTCGCGAGACATCGGAGACAGGTGTCTCAAGACATCGTAGACAAAGGACTGCCGTTCACGCTTGTGGCTGGTAGTCCTTTGTTGCATCCAGGGTGAGGTGCCGCAGTGGTGATCCGTCGAGTCCCAGGATTCGGATGTCGAGCCCGTTGATGAGCATGATGACCCTCCAGCCTGAGTAGGGCCGACCGAGCCCGATGTGGTGGAGCTTGCCTCGATGACGAACAGTGACGCAGCCCGATATGTCCACTTTGTCGTGACGGATCCGATAGCCGTTTGCATCGATCTTGGGTCCCGTGGGCCCTGCCTTCTCACGGGCGCTGAACGCCTCAAGCGGGGTGCATCGATTGAGGGCTCGATGGGGTCGGGTGCCGTTGTAGTACTCAACGAAGAAGTCGAGTTGACGCTGCAGCTGCTTCTTTGAGGTGGCCGGGTCTTGTTGATCGAGGAACTTCTTGAGCGTCTGGTGGAAGCGCTCGATCTTGCCCTGAGTCTGCGGGTGATAGGGCTTACCGTGCTTTGAGGTGATTCCCAGGCTCAGCAACTCTGCTTCCATGGCTCCGAGCCCTTTGACCTTTGAGGCGGTGAAGATGGCGCCGTTGTCAGTGAGGAAGGACTGCGGATAACCCCATTGAGACGCAGCGCCATGCAGGCTGCGCACCACATCAGGGGAGCGGGTCGAGACGAATGCTCGAGAGGCCACGCACAGCCTGGAGTGGTCATCGATCATGTTCAGCACTTCGAACACCATGTCGTTGGCCACCACCACGTGGGTCACGTCTGCCTGCCAGCATTCGTTCGGAACGTCGGCCTCGAAGCGCACCCACGAGCTCCGTGGACGCTTGTGGGGCTGCGGGGTGACAAATCCCCGGGCCTTGAGCATCCGCCAGATGGTGGGGACCGAAGGGACCGAATCGATCTCCTTGGCTAAGTGAAACTGGATCGTGGCGGCCCCTGCATCCATCCCTAGGTCAACGAGTTCCTTGCGGAGTCGCACCACGGCGTCCTCGATGTCGGCTGAGTACTTCGTGGGCGTGGACTTCGGGCTCCTCGAGCGCAGCTCGAGGCCCGCTTCGCCTTCTCGTCGGTAGCGAGCGAGGCGTTTATAGAGCCAGCTTCGGTGCACGCCGTGAGCGGCAGCGAGTTCTCCGATCGGCCGACCGGTGCGCAGGTGTGTCTCGACCAGAAACCGGCCCTTGTCCATAGGAGACCCTCCTCATTCGGTGTCTCCTATGTCTTGACACAGGTGTCGCCTATGTCATGAACTCACACACCATCGCCTCCACAACGTTGTCGGACCAACAACAAGTTCACGTCAGCTCAATGAACGAAGCTCGCAGATTCGAATCTCCGTGGCACGATGCATGCGCCACGCCACACGACACGAACAGTCATTGCTGTATGCGTTCGGCAAGTACTTCGAATCCCCGCCCGGAGCGGTAACGGACACGGCGGCGAGTGGATCTGGCGACCAGCCCGACAAGAGCCATGTGGTCGGACAACTCAGTAATCCAACCCTCGTGTCGCCTGCTGATTCCACTCCTGATCAGAGCCTGGTAAGTACCTTGGTCACAGGAACCATGCCGTCGGCACTCACCACCAGGGTCGCTCCGTTGAGGTTATGAATGAGATCGGCCGGAGCACCCGAGCCGGTAGCAGTTGGATACAAGGTGACTGGGCAGTTCGCGAAGCTTCCGTAGCAGTCGCCCAAGACCACGCCGTCCTTGATGATCTCCACCATGGCCGACGAGCGAGCCGGCACCTTGGCCGTACCAGTCGAGACCTGAACCGTGGCAGCCCCCGACGTAGGCGAAACCGAAGCCGTGAACTGGATCTTCTTCAACGACACGATCGTGGGGGCATCACGCCGCAGCGACATCGACGGGTCACCGAACAGGTTGTATTCGAGGGAGACCAGTGGAGCACCCCAGCTGGTCGGCACCCGGGCCATGACATCGTTCTTGGCTGCCTGCAGTAGCGGGCCGAGTGCCTCGACGGGGTGGCGAGGCTGAATCCCAAGAATGGCCAGCCAGATGTTGCCCAACTCGGGATAGAGGGCCCGTGCGGTCGACTCCAAGAGCACATGGTTCTCTCCTGTGGGGCTTTCGCGGGAAGCACCGACATGGGCGACGGCCATTCCCTTGAGCGCAGCGTCTGAGAAGTTGTAGGGGGACTGATCAACATACGCCTGCCCTCCGCCACCGTCGTACTTTCCGGTATCGCAATCTGTGCTCCAGAGCACCGGCGGGAGGATTCCTGGCGGGAGGACGTGGTTGAGCGCCGAGGTCACGAGATACGGCTGGGCCCATCCACTCGAATTGGACCAACCGTGGTCGGCGTGCCACATGATGGGGCTTCCCAGGTCAGCCTTGGCCAGGATGTCGGCCTGCGAGGCACCATTGTCCGGCTGCCATGCAGCCGGGTTCAACAAGATAGCCGGAAGCGACGTACCGTCGACATAGGTCTTCGGGGTGTATCCAGGGCACTGGTCGGAATCGACATACACGCGCTGCACCGACTTGCCGGCCACCGTGGCCAGATTGGCGGCGAACTCGGAACTGCGTACGAAGTCCTGCACTGCCTGCGTGGTCGTCGGGGCGTTCTGCGGAGTACAGAAGGTTGCCCGGGCGGTTGCGTTCGGGATGTTGGGCAACGTGGAGTTCGAGAGCGAGGTCTGGAAGAACGAAGCGCCGGTAACCGAGGCGTAGGTCGCCTTGGCTGTCGGAGGGTGATCGTTGTAGGCGATCAGCTTGTTGATGGTGGACGTTGACGGAGTGATGATCCGACCGATGAAGAGATCGGGGACCAGGTCCACCGTAGTTCGACACCCGGCCCCTTCGGTCCCTCGGAGATCCTGGTTGAACGTGGACCACGTGTGTTGGACCGAATCGTACTTGCCCCATTGGTCGACATAACCGTAGGGCTGGTCGGTGGCTACCGCCCCCCCGCTAACGCAGGTCCCGGCCGCCGGCTGGCCGACCTCGGCGTAGGCGTAGGGCAGATTGACTTCGAAGGTGGGGACCTGGGTGGTGTTGCCAAAGAAGAGGACGTAGGAAGGCACCCACGCACAGTGCTGTGACGTTGTCGTCGCCACCTCATTGGCGATCGTCGCCGCGATGGCATCGCGAAGGACTGGATAGTTCTGTTGCGATATCGAGATGTTGAGGGTGGAGAACACCTTGGTCACCACGCCGTCATCCGTACGAGCCGCCGCATAGGTATTAGCCAGGTCGGCGTAGGCCGGATCGGTGATGAGCATCATCTTCTCACCACATGCCGTCCGGGGGTTGTAGCGAAGATTGCTCGAAGCAACCTGGTTCCAGTTGACAACCTGGTTTTGCCAGAGGTTGATGAACGGGGCATTGGACGCTCCGACCAGGTCGGTGCTCCCGAAGTCGGCCACCGAGACCCCACTTGTAGTCCCTGTGCTTCCGTTGGGGATGCACGTCCGATGGTCCTGGTCGCCGCAAAACTTCACCTGGATGTCCACGTGGGCGGCTACCTGCAAACCGTTACTGGCCGGAATGTAGGAAACGACCGGAACAGACACGGCGACAAGTTGCAGACCTCGCTGCACATATGGCGTCTGGGCCATCCGGGAGGTGTCCGGCTGGGAGGTGGTGCTTCGATAGGCGTCAGCGTTATACGACCAGGTATCAGGGGCTGTAGCCAGCGGAACGTCAGTGGTCGCCACCGCCGGAGCACTCTCCTGGAGTGGCGCCAGCGGCTCAGGCAGTGTCATCGAGTACTTGGATGTGGACAGGATCGAGACCTCTGGCCACGTGCCCGCGGGCATGGCCACCAACGCCGAGACAGCCGGGAGGTCGGGAGCGCCAGAAAGAACTCCGGCGGCATGGCCGACGCCAGGCTGGGCCATCGTCAAGAAGTCCTGGGTCCCGGTGGGGTCTGCGATGTGGCCGAAATGCACGGCTGGCAACAGGAAGGAGATCTGAACCTGCCCAATGTCCGAAGATGTCACCGCGGAGACAGGAGCCGGGGGCTGGGCCTGCGGGGTGCGCACGCCCCCACAGCCGGAGGCCGATCCGCTGGCCAGGATGACTGCCTCAACACCCAAGAGCTGGGGGAGGAGCGCTGGACCGAGGGGCGGGACGATCCGGATGTTGGCCGCTGAATTTGTCGCGGCGTCCTCCACGGCTCGCAAGGGTGGGAGCGCGTCGCCGCAGATACCAGCATCGGCTTGCTGCTGGGCAACCAGAAGCCTGCCAGCCAGGAACGTCCTCGATGCCTTGGTGGCGGGAAGAAAGTCGATAACTGACGCTTTCTTGACCGTCTTGATGATCGGCGCCATCAGCAGGTCGACCTGGGTGGCCGCTGCAGCAGACTGCGGGCGCAAGCCATCCGTTACCCCCAATGGAGTCAGGGCGGCGCTCACGACGACGGCGCACAGCGCCAGTTTCGACCTCGTAAACATCAATCCCCCTTAGGCAGTTGACTGGATGCTCACCAACTACAAAGGAGTATTACCGATTGGAAAGATTCACGTCAATCGGATTGCAGTTCGACATGAGGGTGGCTCAACTCACGGGGACCCGGTCACGGCTGATCGTCTTGCTCTGCAGCGTTGGGTTACACGTTCGCTAATCAAACGCGGTATCTGGGGCTCAGGGCTCGACACGACTCTCACGCGAATCAGAGACGCCCTCACCAAGAACGTCGACGGGGCCTTTCCTGTGGCCGAGGTCGAGGCTGCGATGGCTGCAGTGGGCAAGAGCCTTGCCTTCGATACGGCAGAGATCGATGAACTGCTCAATCTCAAGTACGCAGGCCAGCGAACCTTCTCGGTGCTTTCAGTGCTCTACCCCGGCCTCGACCTAAGCAAGAAGTTCCACGAGGACCACATCTTCCCGAAGTCGCGATTCACAAAGAAGAGGCTCGCAGCCGCAGGAATTCCCGGCGACCTGATCGACTCCTACTTGGAGACCGTCAATCTCCTGCCAAACCTTCAGTTGCTCGCTGGTACGGCGAACATGGAGAAGCAGGACGCCTTGCCTGACGCCTAGATCGGATCGGACACTGTCTTTCCAGATGCACAGAAACGCAAGACCTATCTCAGCGACAACGACCTTGACGGACTGCCGATGGACCTCACCGATTATCTCCGATTCTTTAATGACGAGAGGAAGAAGCGTATGAGAGACCGGCTGGTGGACGTCCTTGGTGCATCACTGGCCGAAGATTCGGTCGAAGCATGAAACCTAGGTAGAGCATGACGCCCTAGACCTCGACTATTTGGGTGGGAGCCTGATCCACTTTCCCGGACACCTGAGATGAGGGGATCCCCTCTGAGGGTTGGCTGATCGGGATGAGTTCAGGTCTGGCCGCTGCCTTCAGATCAAAAAGGTTCGAACATAGTCCCATCATTTGCCCGGGCTTCAGGGGCGACCCTGTGGAAAAGTATGTTTCCCGGGACCTACTGGACAAGAAACCCCAGTTCAGAGCCGGAAAAAAGGTTCGAACATAGTCCCATCACCTCCACAACGTTGTCGGATTAACAA
>Ga0194049_1000410_pt1 | contig 14945 bp, 15 predicted proteins | sample JunL2225m_MetaG_FD_148665 | JGI IMG/M metagenome (GOLD analysis project Ga0194049, IMG submission 148665) | Anoxic zone freshwater microbial communities from boreal shield lake in IISD Experimental Lakes Area, Ontario, Canada - Jun2016-L224-25m | ecosystem: Environmental > Aquatic > Freshwater >... | reverse complement strand
GTCCGCCACCACCAATGTTGTCGCCAACATCCATGATTACAACCGGTCCGGGAACCGACGCCGCATGTGCGATGGCATCCTCAGGCGAATAGACATCGCCGACAAATGCCTCCCGGTTTTCCCAAGCTCGAGCGGCCATCCACTTCGAGCCACGCTCCGCAAGTTCGCGGCCCCCATCGGAAATGGCCAGGAATGCCATTCCCATTTCCTCAACGTCGGCGTACGGATACCCCTCCGCCGCACTGGCAGAAAGCATCCCCGGCCAGCCTTCCACGGTATCAACATCCGCAACCACTGAAGCCATCGGCTCCTCGCCGGTGTATTGCTTGATGATGTTGATCACCATTGGTGGTGTCTCAAGGTGCTGAACCGGACGGATTTCACCCCGGATTGTGCGAAGGATCAGGTTGGCGCACTCCCGTGCCCGTACCCGGGAATCGATGTGTGGGTTTGTCCGGTAGATCGTGGTGATCGTCGTGGCATCGATCATCTTGTGGGTGATGTTGCCGTGCATGTCCAACGCCATGCCGACAGGCACGTCCGGGCCGACGACGGCGCGCACACGTGACGCGACCTCTCCATCCGCATCCGGGAAACCCTCGGCAACTGCTGCTCCATGCTGGGCAAGGAGAACCCCATCCCAGGGCCCATGCTTCTGAAGCAGGTCGATGATTTCTCCAACAATCCGCCCGAACGCGTCCGACGTGATCTGGGCACAAGGTCCAGTGGTGGTGTAAAGCAACGGGACAACTGTGACGCCCGGTTCGCTCCCGACCTCCAGGAAACCCGCGACAGTGGTCTGGGCCGTGGCATGGACCGCAAGGATTTCATCTCCCCGCAGGATGCCGTCAGCTTCAAAGCTCTCATATCGCGCGGGCACATCCGAGAACGTGTTCGTCTCATGCGCAATGCCTACCAGCGCGAGGCGGATTGGACGGGCTTCGGCCGGAACACTCGTAGTCACGCAAACCTCCAACGTCGAAACGGTACGGATCACGGGCGCCACCACGGTCCCTGCACCTGAATGCAAGCGCGCATGGCCCTGATGGGGCACACTGCACTTGGCTATGGCCGTTCTGCGACGGTGAGTACGGTATCCGACAACAAAGATGCGTGCCGGACACCGCTCGCCTCAGTCAAGTGTCTTGAAACTACACCCGACCGGAAAGTTCACCGGGGTTGGGAAAGCGACCACTGTGCTTCTTGGAAAAGAGAACCTCGGAGCCGCGTCGAACCTCGAACACGCCACCGCTACCGGGGATCAGCCGAACCGGGTTTGGCATCCCCGCCTGCTTGAACTCAGCCGCCAGACCGGCGGCTCGCTTGTCATACCCTCAAGATGTGCAATATTCAATCGTGATCTCGACATTTTCGGTCATAAGAGCTCCCTTTCACGCGGTGCAAATGATCCTGACCACGCGGTTCCGGATCGGAACCGCGATGCCCAACCGGGCGCGCCGCCATTCTGCCACACTTCCGCGAAATCACGAACCGGTCGTCATCTCGGTTCATGCCTGGAGACACCGTGATGAATGATGGGTCCGACTTGCGTGCCCTCCAGGACCGTGCAGGCGAACGCATCGCCGCTGATGAAGGATGGCAGGCACGTTCCAATGCGGACGCAACTACCACGGGCATCTTTCTTGACCACATGCTTGCGCGCACGGATGCCGTCATCGAGGCATGCTTCAGCGCGCAAACTATAGGAACCCCGTCCCGCAGCCCGAACGATCTTGCAGACGAACTTGCCGGCGACGCACGCCTCATTCTCCGCGACCTTTGCGAGGGTTGGGCGGGCGATGCCTTCGCGCCTCCATCGTTACACCACCATGCCGGTACCGTACTGTTCCCCGAAGTTTCCGATCTGGATGACTGGCTTTCGGCGCTCAACACCAGAATGCAACTGACTGGACCGTGATGGACATGCGTCGGCGACTCACCTATCTCGCGGTCGTGCTCCTCACCATTTCCATCGTAATTGCGGTCGTCGTGCCTCGGATGCGTGGGTCTGAGGCATCCCGGCCAGACCCCGCCGCCTCTGGCCCGTGGTTTGACATCGCGTTCACCACCCCCGCCGAAACCGACCAGCCGGGGACGCATCACGGAGGCATTGACACCCGCCTGGTGTCCCTCGTCGACGGCGCACAGCGAACGGTCGATATAGCGGCCTATGACTTCGACCTGATGAACGTCGCCGAGGCAATGGCCCGTGCCGCCGGTCGTGGAGTTCGGGTCCGGATGGTGACTGATTCTGACACCGTCGCCAACGTCAAGGATGAACACGTCCAGGCCGCCCTCAAAACGGTCCGAGCCGCGAAGGTGACAATCGTCGAAGACAACCGACGAGCCATCATGCACCACAAGTTCGCGGTCGTCGACGAGGCCATCGTCCTCACCGGGTCATGGAATTTCACCGACGGGGATACCTACCGACTGAACAACAACGCCGTCATCGTCAGGAACGCACAACTCGCCGAGAACTTCACTCACGAATTCGAGGAAATGTTCGTGAAGAAACACTTCGGGCCAACGAAGTCAAAGGTCGTTCCAAACCCCCAAATCACCATCGGAACTTCGACGATTGAGACGTACTTTGCCTCTGAGAACGACCCGTCGCAGCCCCTGACCCGTCGGATCAACGCCTCGACATCGCGGATTGACTTCCTCGCCTTTTCGTTCACCCACGATGGCTTGGGTGCCGCGCTGATCTCGCGCAAACGTGCCGGCATCCCCGTACGGGGCGTCTTTGAAAAGACCGGTTCGGAAACCCGTTTCGCGGAATACGCTCATCTGAAAGACGCTGGGGCCGAGGTCTATCAGGATGGCAACCGTTACGTCATGCACCACAAGGTTTTTGTGATCGACGGCACGACAACAGCGTTCGGATCCTTCAACTTCTCCGACAACGCCTCCACGGACAACGACGAAAACTTGATAATCGTGGACGACCCAGTGTTCGCAAAGGCCTTCACCGCCGAAGTGGATCGGATCGTCGCCGTGGCACGCAAAGCGTCCGGTCGCTGACCAATGTCAGTCATCGGTATACCCCCGGTTCCCGTGCGACGCGTCGGGCGCCGGGCCGCACTCGCGGCGGGGTTGGCAACCGCTGCGGCGGGCGCCTCCTGCGCGAGTCCGCCTAGCCCCATCGTCATCGCGATCACTGGACGCTCGCTCGCAATGGCCTCGGTCTTTCTCTTGGTGCGCCCCGTTGAGGCCGTTACGCGCCTTCTGGATCGCCAATCCGCGCTTCCGACGCGCCCGACGGTTGCACTCAGGCAAGTGGCCTCCATCAAGGAAGTAATGGATCTCGCATCCCGTCGTGAAGTCCAAGCCTCCGTGATACCCGAAGGTGCCACGCGTCCAGACCGCGCACGCGAATGGGTTCGGTCTGACGCCGACTTGCCAAGACCTTGGCCCCCGACCGGAAGCCTCGTTGGAGACCCTGTCGGGGACGAGGTACCCCTGACGCTTGTGATCCGACAGTCTGTGATGAATGAAGCGATCAACCGTGACGGGTCCTGGACCGGGGCCAAGCGGATGCCAGTCTTCGGACACGTCGCCCCACCAGCCGGCGCGCCGACCACAATGGTCATCAAGGACATCGTGCCCGACGTCACATCTGTCGTGCCCGTCAGGTTCGGTGACCTCCCGCTTGGCGACCCGAACCGTTGGGTTGCGTTCCCATCTGATGAAGCAATCGTCACCGCCATCGTTGATGACCGATGTGACGTGGCCCTGCTCAATCCCGAGGCCATCGCGATTGCCCGAAACGTCGCACCAATAGGATTCGAGCTAGTGATACACCCCTCACACCCGGATGGGTGGGCACACAACACGTGTCCCGTCCTCATTGGGAATGAACTTCCTGAGCCGGTTGGGCAATGGCTACGCGCACTGCGCGAAGGCCTTCGCGGACCTGCATCCACTGATCTTTATCGGCTTGCGTTCCCGGAACGAGACCCGTTGACCCTTGCTGTCGCCGCAAAGGTCGCAACCAGGCCGAAGTAACGCGATGGCGTCACGATGCCGTCCTGAAAGACACGCCTCACGAACCGGGAACGAGATCCTTCCGGGGAAACAGTGGAGTGGGCGTTCCAACGGTCACTTCGGCGGGAAATGCGCCCCACTCCACGCTATCTGCCCAGGCACCGGGACGCAGGGGGGGCAGGCCGAGTTGCTCCTGCATCGTCGCGCATGCCGACGGCATGAACGGCGTCAACCAGATTGACAAGTTGCGCAAGGCCTCAGCCGTTCCGTAAAGAACCGTGTCCAGTCTGGCAGCCTGTGCCTCATCACGGGCGAGTTTCCAAGGCTGATTCTCGTCAACGTACTGGTTGGCCCGTTTGACAAGGGCCCACACCGCATCGAGTGCCCCATCGAAGTCCCAGGACTCTAGACACGCTCGCGCGCCTGCACCTGCACGCACCGCAACGTCCCTCAGATCAGCATCGCGTGCTTCAGACGGGCCTGAAGGCGTTGGAACGACACCGCCACGGTACCGGCCGATCATGCTCACCGTGCGGTTGAGTAGGTTTCCGAGGTCATTTGCCAAGTCACTGGTGTACCGCGTGCGGAGATTAGAGCGATTGAAGTCGCCGTCCCGGTCGAACGACACATCGCGGAGGACGTAGTAACGGATCGCATCCGCTCCCCACTCCTCCACCAGTTCCACGGGATCGATCGTGTTTCCCGTCGTCTTGGAGATGCGTTGCCCCTCCAGGGTCATGAACCCATGAACAGCCACCTGCCGGGGAACCGGCACTCCGGCCGCCATCAGCATGGCCGGCCAGTAGACGCAATGGAACCTTGTGATGTCCTTGCCAATGACATGGGTATCAGCGGGCCACCAATGTTCAACCCGGCCCGGGTCATCCGGAAAGCCGGCCGCCGTGAGGTAATTCGTCAGGGCATCGAACCACACGTAGAGGACGTGGTCAGGGTCGCCAGGGACGGCAATCCCCCATGGCTTGCCGTCAACCACGCGCGCACTTCGCACAGGGCGCGATACCGAAAAATCCCGAAGTCCACGCTGCAGGAGGCTCCTGATCTCACTCGCCCATACGTGGGGGACGATGAAGTCGGGATGCGCGTCGAGATGCGCGAGCAGACGATCCGTGTACCTCGACAGGGCGAAGAAGTAGTTCTCCTCCTCCAGATACTCGGGGGTGATGGACTGGTGGTTCGGGCAGCAACCGGTCGGCGTCAGGTCGGCTACCTCGTAAAACGTGTTGCAGTTATGGCAGTAATACCCGGTGTAGAGACCCTTGTACACATCGCCGGCCTCAAGTGCGCGGCGGAACAGTTCCTGCGACGCCCTCGCGTGATCTTGGTCAACCGCCGTACGGATGAACCGGTCCGGCGACACCGAGACACTCGCCCAGGTACGACGGAACGTGGCGTCCATGTGATCGACCCACTCGCGCACGCCCATGCCATTGGCGTCGGCAGCCTTCGGGACGTGCTGGCTGTTCTCATCCAGACCCATGCAGAAGAAGGTCTCATCCCCGCGCAACCGGTGGTACCTGGCAATCACATCAGCGGCAATCTTCTCGTAGGAATGGCCGATGTGTGGCGCCGCATTCGGGTAATCGATCGCAGTGGTGATGTAGTACTTCATTGCAACTCCAGAAGGGCGGTCACCAAGCTCGGCGGCGTGATCAGCCCGTTAGTGGCATCGTGATGGTCAGTGATGGTGACCATGACTCGCCACCCCGAGAGAGCCAAATTGTCGCTATCCGGGAAATGGGACGACCCGGCGGGATACCCGTCGGGTCGCGTTTGCGTTAGTCCAGCGTCAAGATTCAAGCCTGGAAGTCGAGTAACCGCTTCGCGCCGCGCGTCTCCAGGCGGTCTGCCTGAGTTATCGAGCTTGAGTACGGTGTGGTGTCCTGCCCCCGCGCAAGCGTGGTGAGAATTTCAGGTGACACCTGAACTGCCCGCGTGATTGCAGCGATCTTGGAAGCGAATCCACCGGGACCACCCAGGACATTCTCGACCGCAGTCGGGTTCGTCGCAAGCGCGTCTCTGAGCTTCGCCTCGCTGAGCTGCAATGCACCGTTGGCGCCCGATGCAAGCCCGAGTGACTCAAGGGACGACTTCAATCCGTCAGCCGCGCCCTGCAACCGGCTAGCAAGCCCCGGAGAAAGAAGGGAGGGGTTGGCAGCCAAATTTTCCAGGAAGGCATTGAATTTGCCTGCCAAGTCACGGGTCGCATCGACCACTGCAGTGATGTCCGGTGAAACTCCAACGGAAATCGTCACTGCCGATGTGGTTGCTCCCTGCAAATACAGCTGAACTCGTCCCGTAGTCGATGACGAATTTGCCAAGTCCAGTTGAACGACGTTGCTCGTCGAAGTCTGTTGCGATCCATTCAGGGTGTATGAAGAATCACGCGCAGCGGTCGTTGTCGTGAAACCGAGGACGTTTGCGATATTCCCACCAGTCGTAAAGGTGGCGGAGCTCCCGGTAGAAGTGTGCGTGAGCGCCAGCGTGGAGGTGCCGCCTGTCGACACGACTTGCGCACCGACCGAAATGCCCGCAGCATTCACCGCGGTCGCGATTGCCTGAAGCACGCCCAGGTTGGATGTGACCGCTGAAAAGTCCGGGGTGATCGTTGTCGTTGTTCCGCCGGTTGTGATCGTCATGCTCGTCGACCCGGTGATCGGGGACGTGTTGGTGTCGGTGTCGACAACCCCGCCGCTCGTCGTCGTCTGACCGGCGGCCGTTTGTGAGACGGTGACTGTGTACGTCGCGACCCGGGCTTGATCAGCAACCGATGCCAGAACCCCGCCACCATTTCCGGAAATCGCAACCTTCCGTGCGCTGAACACTCCACTTGGCGTGGTGCTCGACGACGAACCCGAATTGGAACGGCTGCCGCTTGTCCCGGCCATGCGGGAAGAAGCGCCAGACAGCAGCTTCGACGCAGACGCGCCCAGATCCCGAAGCTGGTTCAGGACGTCAGGAACCACATTCTTCAGCGCACCGGTCGCGACGTTCGTGAGGTGGTCAACTGACACCATCACACCGTCCCCGAGACCGAGCTGATCGGTGGTCTTCAGGATCGACTGAGCCTCTTGGCGGTCAACCAGGGAATTCCTCATTGCGGGCGAGGGAATGCGGTTGCCCGGGACAAAGGGGTTCCCCACACCCGCATACCTCGTGTTGCCCACGAGCGAACGATTGCTGCTCGGCTGACCGGTAGACGGCATCTTGCTTTACCTCACGTGGTTTGAGTTGTACCTTGGCAATGGCCCACCGGCATCGGTCACCCGGCGGATTTTCCCTATCGGACCCGGCCATCTACCATCCATGGAATCGTCTCACGCACCGGCAAAAGCGTTGAAACGTGAGCCGCACGCTCCTTCCAACATCTGGCAACGTGAATGACACCGCTTCCCGACGCCGCATGGCGCATTTCCCGAGACGTGGCACGCCACCTCGGCCTTGGTGATATCCAGGACCTTGTTCTGGCACCGGGCGGCCGCCTCAACCAGAACCTCGTGGCGACAACCCCGCGCGGACGCTACCTCCTGAAGGGTTCGCGCTACCCGGACCTCGAAACCATTCGGAAAGAACATCAGGTCATCGCGTTCGTCGCAACCCACAACATCCCCGTCGTCAAGCCCATCGCAGACCGAGCCGGTGAGACTGCCACCCGTGCCGGCAACCGCTGGTGGGTGACCTATCCATGGATCGAGGGGACCCAACTTGACACGGATGGCGTCAGTCCGACAACAGCCCGAATGACCGGTCTCACTCTGGGTGCCGTGCATCGGGTCCTAGCCCAAACGCCCGGCCCGGTTAGCACATCGCTACCTCGGCGACCACTCCTCAACGCCACCGAGGCACGGATGAGCGAGGTTGAGAGGGCAATTTCACGCACCCCGAACCCATCTGCGTTTGATCAGCACGTCCTTGCGAGCATTGCCTACCGTCGCACCCTTATGGGCAGAGACCGTTCATCACACGAAGGGTTTGCGGCGCTTCCAACCCAGGTGCTTCATGGCGATTTCCACCTGGGAAACCTGCTGATCAATCGAGCCTCACGCACTGGGCAAGCCTCGATTGCCGGCATCGTCGACTGGGAACTCACTTGTTGGGGCCCGCGGATTTGGGAAGTCGCACGGTCAGCCGACCTGATCATTGACCTCGCGACAGATCTGGAAAGAGGTTGGCCATGCCTGCGCGAGTACCTTTCGGCGTACTTGCAAGAGGCACCGCTCACACCGCCGGAAGCAACCCAACTTGCCCCGTTCTATCGAGCCTCACGGGTGCAGTCGCTGTGGGTGATCGAGGAACACTACCGCCGTGGTCACGCCCCGACGGACGAGATTGCGATCGACGACCTCGCCGCGCTCGACTGGTGGTATCGCAATGGCGAAGCCGTTGGCACGTTCGCGAGCGAACTCGTGCGATCAACCAAATCCATTCGGCCAATCTTGACGTGACCGCCTTGCCAGACTAGCCACCATTCCTGGGGAAATGGTTCGAGGGGTCACCCCTTGTGATGGGTCACCGTCACGGTCGTCGTGATCCCGCCTCGCACATTGAACGCACCGACAACAGTGATCCGACGTGGGTCAAGTGCAGCGATCAGGTCATCTGCAATCTGGTTTGTGACCGCCTCGTGAAATCCCCCCTCATCTCTGTAGGTCCACAGGTACAGCTTGAGGGACTTGAGTTCGATGCACCGCTGATCCGGCACGTATGTAATCGTGATCGTGGCGAAATCCGGCTGACCCGTCATCGGGCAGACATTGGTGAACTCAGGGCAGACGCACTGGATCTCAAAGTCTCGACCCGGATTGGGGTTCGGGAACGTCTGAATCTCTCTTGAGGCTTGCGTTGACATCTTGGCGAGAGTGTAACGCCGTGCTGCCTGATGCCAAGTTGCTGCACGTACGCCAAATGGCGCCCCGGTATCCGCCAGATGACGTGCGCGGAATTGACTGGAACGAGGTACCATGGCGCGAGAGATGCCAACCAACAACGCGCCAGACCCCATCAGCCAGGCCCGTGCGGCTGCGCGAATCGCCCCAAGGTCGGTTACGCCAAGAACCACGCAGATTGGCATGGACGCGCTCTCCGGGAATGCCAATTCCTCGTTCCCTAATGTGCTCTCGGACGCCCTCCAGGGATTGGACCCGTCACTCTCGGGAACCGCAGACGGCTTTGGTACCCCCGGACAGCCTTCCGCTACGAACCCCTTGGCTGCACTTGCCAACATGGCCGGCCTCTCGGGGCTCCAGGGACTAGGGGCAGGCGCATCCGCACTCGGCCTGTCAGGGATTCCTGGTCTTGGTGGCCTCGCCGGGATGACCGGTGCTACTCAAGCACCCGCGTCGCCCGCGGGACAGACGGCCGTCGATACTGCGCTCGGGTACCTCGGCCGTCACGACTGGAACAACTACTGCGAACGGTTCGTTGAGGTCTGCTATGGAACCCAGAACCTCTACCCGAACGCCGCGTCAACACGCATCGTGGAACCTCGGCGCTCGCCACCGCCCCAGCCGGTGCGATCCTCTACTTCGCGGCCAATGCCGGAAACCAGCAGCAAGGACACGCCGCGCTCTACGTTGGTGACGGTAGGATGGTTTCCGCAACCCCGAACGGTGTGAAGATCGAGCGAGTCGACTCGGCGGCGTATCAAGGGCAATTTCTGGGTTGGGCGGAACCCGGTAGCTTCGGTCAAGGACGGGTGACATCGGCACGAGGCGACGCTCAATCGGGGCGGGCGCCAACCGTCGCACCACGGTCATCAAGCACCTCGCGAGTAGGAAACACCGTGCCGCCCGGCATGCCCCGCCCTTCCGGCGCTGCCCGGGTGACGGCACCACGTTCTGACTCAAACTCACTGCCCGCGTCCACTGCTCAGCCGGCGGAGACTGGGCGCATGGCACTCAACCGCACAAATGCTCCAGCCGTACGTGGACGTGCGATCAGTGAGCCGGTTGCACCCATTGGGGCAAGTCCCGTCGTTCGTACCGATCCGTCGGCACCGTTGACCGCTCCGCTTCCCCTCGCCGCGCAGCCAGTCCTTCCCGCAGGCCGTGCACCGTTAGCCCCACCTCCACAGACCAACCCCCTGCTTCCTAACCCGACGGGAAACACGGTTAGCCGGCGCGCCTGACGAACGGGGGGCTTCTGGCGTCATCTGGCGAAAGTCACCTGTTCACCAATGCGGACACCCCGTTCGCACTGCGAGCAGGCCGTCACGGCACGCAATTCACGACGCCACGTCGTAATCTTGTCGTGACTGCCGACTACCTATCGTCGGCTTGGGGGACTACATGCCACTGTTTCCGGGCGCCCGAATCGTTCGATTGAGCCTACCGGTCATTTCAGTTCTGATCACGATGGCCTCGATCATCGCAATCATCACCATGCGCTACGGCACTATCCAAGTCTGGCAGACCATCGTGTCGCACGTACCTTCCGGGATCAAGACGGTCGATGCTTCGACGTCCTCGTCACTCATTGAAACCGCGATTGTTGTTCCCGAAGGCTTGCGTCGGGGACGCTTCTCGCAGGCGCGCTACCTCAGCGTGCCGGAGAACTTCTCTGTGTCGGTCTTTGCGCTAGTCGACGGCGCCCGCGCGCTTCACTACGCACCATGGGGGGAATGGCTTGTAAGCCTGCCAACCCAAGGGTCGATCATCGGTCTCAGAGACACTGACGGCGATGGAACCGCGGACCAGACACGAACTGTCCTGTCCGGGTTGCGCTGCCCATACGGACTTGCAATTCGCGATGACACCCTGTTCGTCGCCCAGTCAACATCGATTGCCAGGTTCAACCACCTCTGGGGTGAGGGCACCCCTGTGCCGAGCGGAGTGGTTGTCGACGGTCTTCCGGATTCCGGTTGCGGTGCCCACCATTTTCGCCCGCTAGCGATCGATCCTGCCGGGGCCTTCTACATCGCATTCGGGTCCAGCTGCAACGTGTGTGTCGAAGCCGATACCCGTCGGAGCACCGTCTGGAAGTACGCAGTTGACGGCACCGGGCGCGAGTTTGCCCGAGGTCTGCGAAACGTCGTCGATCTCTCGTTCGATCCGGCTTCCGGGATGCTGTGGGCGGCGACGAATGAGCGGGATGCTCTGGGCGATGACATCCCACCCGAACCCGTCACCCCAGTGAACGACGGTGCCGACTATGGCTGGCCTTACTGCTACTGGAATGGAGATTCCTGGCAGGTCGACGCCCGAGTGCCGTCACGAAACCCGCGATGCGAAGGATTGACACGCTACTTCGGTGTTCAAGCCCATTCGGCCCCCCTGGGAATCACGTTTCCCGTCGGTACTGGCCTACCGGAAACGTTCCGCGGGAACGGGTTCGCCTCCTACCACGGATCATGGAACCGCAGCATTGCAACGGGATACAAGGTTGCGCGGGTCATAACCAATGAAGGACGACCGGTGGCTTCCGAGGATTTCGTGACTGGTTGGAACCGCGGTCCACGCGGCCCCGGCGATGCCTGGGGGCGACCAGTTGACATTCAGGAAGGTCCGGATGGATCACTCTTCCTGACCGACGACGTGGCCGGGGCGGTGTATCGAATTGCATACACGCCACCGGCCCAGTAACCCACCTTAGCGGGGCGCGAGCGAGAAGCGGACCGTCGCGTCCCAGACCTGCCCGGGTTCAAGGATCACCAAACCTGCATCAACCCCCTCGAAGTGGAGATTGACGGCGTTTGTCGTTCCGGAATACGGCTCGAGGCACACCACCGGACGGAACGGGGGAGCGAAGATCACCCATTCACGAAACTCTGGGCTTGCCTCTACCAAAAGTCGCAAGCCGGAATCCGGATAGATCACACCTGCCTCGGTCCAGCCGTCGGCACGGCGCTCGACATCGGTGTACACGTGATCAAGTTCACGGGTGGCAATCTCCGGCCAGCCCCTGAGGTCTAGGTGGTTGCCCTGGACCGGGATGCGCTTGCCCGTCGGGACGAGATTGTCAAGTTCCCAGATAGAGGCACCTGGCACACACACCTGCGTGGCCTCGCGTGGCGATGGTCCCATCGTGACCGGGAACCACGGGTGGATGCCATAACCCATCGGCATCGCACCAGTTCCGTGATTGGTGACGATCGTGTGTTGCGTCAGATGGCCTCCGTGCAGCGAGGTAGTAATGGATATCACCGCACCAAACGGATATTGCCGTTGGACATCCGCATCCGCCCTGAGATCGAACGTCGAGACCTGCCACGCACCGCGCATCTCATCGACGCCCACGCCATCGACCCTCCACGGTCGCCGGTTCACGAGCCCATGGATGTGGTTGCCACGCGGCGTCTCATTGACATCCAACTGATGCTGGACCCCGGCAAAGGTGTAGGTACCACCTTTGACCCGGTTCGGGAATGGGAAGAGGATCGGGTTTCCATACGAATACCCACCATTTGCCTCGTCCGGCGGAACAAGCACGTCTATGAGCTGGTCACCGCCCGCGACATGCACCTGAAAGCGTGCCACGTTGTTGCCTTCGGCCACGCGTATCACTGCCCGTGCCCCGGTGGGGTCGGTCAGCTTGACCACGTCGCCGGAATGTGTCGCCGAATACCCTGTACCGACGGTCTCGTGAGTTTGCATCACATGTCCCTTCATAGTCGCCAGTGCCGCGGAAGCCGCCGTCGCGTGGCAACGGCCTAAAGAGCAATAACCTGGTTTGTGCGGGCTGACTCCGCCGCAGCGTCGAGTAGCCGGACTGATTGAAGCACCGATGACGCCGTGACCATCAACCTCTCGCGGCCACGGATCGCTCCGGCGACGTTCTGGTAGTAGGCGAGGTAGTTGCCCTCAAGGCCGTCAAGCTCAACATCCTGGAGCGCGCCGTCGATCTCTCGAACGAGTCGCGGTGCATGTTCCGGAAGCATCTTCCGAGGCCCGACATCGCCCCGGTGCAGAGCCTGTTCCTGTGGATCGCGCCCGTGCTGGATATATGCGCCCTCTGACCCACGAATGAGCCACCGAGGCTTCGGGATCGCCGGGGATGTTTCCCACCTCGATGACGAACCTGACACCGTCACGGTTGGTTCCGTCGTCAGAACCAAAGACAAGGGTCGCGGTTCCAGCGGTCTCCACGTCCCAGTCCCGTCGGTACTGGAAGTCGGCAATGACGCGCCGTGGCGACCCTCCGCACAGTTGAACCGCCTGATCAAGCAGGTGCGCGCCCCAATCGCGGAACGGCCCGCCCCCAAATTCCGCGTAGGTCCGCCATCCTCGGGGCCGATCACCTGCCGGCAAGCGATAGCCCGGCGTCAATCCGAACCCGGTAACCGACGACTCGATCACGAACGGTTCCCCAACCAGTCCCCGTGCAATCACGTCCTGCACGGTCAGGAAATCCGCATCCCACCTGCGGTTCTGGAACACACTCAGGTGTACACCGTTCGTCTCCGCAGCGGCGATCATCGCCTCGCCTTCCGAGACATTCATGCACATGATCTTGTCAACGACGACATGCTTGCCCATCTGGGCGGCTTCGATGCACAAGGAGGCATGTGTGTCATGAGGCGTGGCGATCACCACAAGGTCGACGTCAGGATTTGCAAACAGCTCGGACGCCGACGCGTGGATCGTCGCCTCCGGGTGGTCCAACACTGCTTGCGCACGACGGCCTTCGTTGCGGACCGCGATGGCGCGGATTGCGAACTCTTCGACGTTGCGGATCAGGGTGGAGTGGAAGACACGCCCAGCCAGCCCATACCCGACAATCCCGACACCGATAGGGCGTTGTTTCATTGAGACTTCAACCGGATCTACTCGACTTCTTGGTGAACGGACGGCATCGTATCACGCAACCCGGTGCCGTTCGAAGGCGCGCCCTCGCCGGATACTGGGGTACTGCGGGCCCAATTCTCGGCAGATGTCCGGAAGCGCCCGCACACGCGCTATACTGCCGCTCATCCCTTCCGCGTTCAGGGTGCGATCTGACCGTTTCCGCAAGTTGAACGCACGATCACAGAGGATCACCACGAACCATGAGCGAATACCGACCCTACCCCACTGAGGATCTCCCTCCAGAAGACCCCGATGCCGAGGTCAGTGGCGAACATGAAGAGGTCGACGACCATTCCGAGGCTGGCGGTGAAGGTCGTCCCGCACGTCCAGCACCAAACACCGAACATCCCGGCGGGCACCTGCAAGGGACGGTTGCGCGCCTGAACCGCCCTCGTCGCTTCGGGTTCCTCCGCGTTTCCGAAGGCGTCGAGGTGTTCTTCCATGCCTCGGCGATTGACAGCGGGCCGCAAGCCTTCGATGCACTCAGAACCGGCCAGGAAGTCGAGTTCCAGTGCCATCAGGATGACGGCGGCCGAGGACTGGCCGCGAGTGTCGTGACGGTCACCGGTGCCCCTCCGGAAGCGCCCATCAGGGCACCACGTCCACCACGGGCTGAGCGACCCGAACGGCCGGAGCGCACAGAGCGGCCGGAGCGACCCGAAAGGCAGGCAGCACCCCGACCAGTCCGCGCATCATCATCGCAGAGCGGTTGGCATGTCGCAGTCCTTCGAGACCGATACGACATGGCGGTCCCAGCGCAACTTGAGCGCCTTCTCAACGAGAGACACATTCGCCCGGGCAACTTCACGCTTGCAGTCAAGGAAGCTGCAGACGGAACCGCCGAGTGCTGGGTCGTCTATCACCTCGGCGACTAGCCAGAACTCGAGCACTTCGTAGCGTCGCATGAAAGCGCCGCCCCCCTAATCGGGGGCGGCATCTTTTTGCCCTCGGGAAAGTCACGTGTGCCTGCGGGTTACGCGTGTTGGCCGACGGTGCGCAGGGCGTTGTCCTGCGCGTCCCACTCGCCTTCAATCGCGGTGAACTCCTCGGGGGTCAGGCTCCAGACCTGGACATCGGTAAGCGCGCCAATCGGTGAACGCCCGAAATGGCGCAACGTCCCATCCAAATGGAAACCGCACCGTTCAGCGACCCTCGCAC
>Ga0194049_1000409_pt1 | contig 14998 bp, 9 predicted proteins | sample JunL2225m_MetaG_FD_148665 | JGI IMG/M metagenome (GOLD analysis project Ga0194049, IMG submission 148665) | Anoxic zone freshwater microbial communities from boreal shield lake in IISD Experimental Lakes Area, Ontario, Canada - Jun2016-L224-25m | ecosystem: Environmental > Aquatic > Freshwater >... | reverse complement strand
GCCAGCCGGGCCTGTAACTCCTTTATCGCCGCCGCCTGCTTCTCCAACTGCCCGGCCAGTTCCTCCAACTGCTTGCCCACGCCAATGAAAAGCCCCACCACAGCCCCTTCTCCTTGCTCGAAGGCGGTGTGGATTTCTTCTCGGGTCGGCATACGGATGTTCATGGGGCCTAAGGATAAGCGGAATGGGCCATTTTGGCAATTACACTTTACAGCGAGAGACCTGAGTAGTTACCCTGCGCCAATAATGGTATTCCCTTGCACACTCAACGTACCATCGGATAGGTTGTATTTACCCTGGTCGACCTGACCGGAATTAGGCTCTACATACGCTGGCTGAGAACCGACGACCAAGTTTCCGCCAACATTGTGCTGCGAGGCTCCGCTTTGGTTGAATGTCCCAAGACCGAACACGCTGATGGTGGTGCTGGTGGTGTTGAGGACACCCCCTTGAAGGTCGTAAACACCCGAGCTGTAGAAATCGACCCCCGAACCGTTGTTGATCGAGAACAGGCCGTCATTGCCGAGCACGAGACTGCCAGCGTTGAAGATGCCGCCAGTCTGCTGCACTTGACCATTACTGCTTGTCCCCACCACTGTGAAGGAGCTGTTCGCCTCGCCGCCACTCAACTCGTAGCGGCCTGTCCCGAAGTGTCTTATGAACGTCGGCGGGTTGTTCACAGGATCAGTCGGATCAGGAATGATTTCCGTAAAGCCGCCAACAAACATCTGGGCGGCGGTGACGGTGCCGGCTGATTGCTGGAACAAACCGTCCACCGTGCCGGTGGCGGGGAAATCGTTGTGGCCAAGGCCGACGTACATGCTGCCGTTGACACCCAAATCGCCGCCTGACATGACGTAAGTCCCAGTGCCGTCTGAGCGATTGCCGACAACCAGGTTGTTGGCCGTGTGCGTGCCGCCCGTTTGGGCGAACGTGCCGGTTCCGCTGACGGCGGCGCCATCGCCCACCACAGTGTTGCCGGTGACGGTCAAGCTGCCGCCGGACAGCTCATAGTGACCGTTCCCGCCGCCGATGTCGCCACCCTGCCCGACAATCAGAGTGCCGGTTGTCGTATGGCTGCCGCCGTTTTGCGTGAAAGTACCCTTGCCGCCGGGTTCACCTGTAAAGGACGAGTTGCCGAGACCGACGACGGTATTGCCGTTTACAGTAAGATTCCCGCTGGAAAGCGCGTAGATTCCTTCACGGACGGGATACGTGCTGAGGGGGTCCGGTGGTGTCTCCGGGCCAATGCCAATCTGTAGATTATGGTTGTCGGCCACCGTGCCGATGGTTGCTGTGCCGCCAGTCTGGTTGATTACACCCCGTCCAAACACGCCGACATCGGCGCCGCCGGTATCATTCAGAACACCGCCGCCGGAAAGATTGTAGGTGCCGAAGCTGTTGCCGCCGCCGCTGCCAACGGAACCCAAACTCAAATAGCCAGTTTCGTGGATGCCTCCGCTGTTGCTGAAGACACCCGTGCCGACATCGCCGACCGTGGTGGAAGCTGCCGCCAGAGTTCCACTCTTGAGTTCATAGGTTCCGCTCCCCATGTTCGCAAACAAATCCACCGCTTGGTTCCCGCCTAGCAATAGACTGCCGGTAATGTTGACACCGGCTTTATCGCCGCTGTCTTGAGTGAACGTGCCAGTGCCGACTTGACCGACAACCACATCCCCGCCGACGATGAGTGAAAGCGCGTTGCCAGTTCCTGAGTCAGTCATCGTATAGGTGCCGCTGCTGCCCATCCCTTGGCCCAAGATGAGGTCGCCAGTGGCTGAATGGGTCGAATCCCCCATGCTATTGTCTTGGGTGAACAAGCCCGTGCCACCGGCATTGGGGATGCCAGCGACAGTTGCATTGCCGTCGCCCACCACGGTGTTCCCAGTGACGGTCAAACTGCCGCCTTTAAGCTGATAAGTGCCTTGCCCACCGGCATCAGGCTGGGCGACGGGGTCGGTGCCAGTTCCGGCTTGGCCCACGATAAGATTGGACCCCACTTGATGGATGCCGCCCGTCTGTTGGAAAACTCCAGTCCCGCCCGGATAGCTGTTGTTGTAATCAATGCCGCCGCCAACGATGGAATTGCCAGTGACGTTCAACAAACCATCACTCAGATTGTAATGGCCCTCGCGCGGCGGAGTCCCCCCTTCGCCTCGTTGGTGCCTAGCACCAAGTTGGACGGACTTACCGTGGTTCCTACGTTGGCTGTTCCGCCAGACTGGTTAAACTCGCCATAGCCAAAGCCGCTCACCGACACCTCGCCCGCAACATTCAAGGTTCCGCCGGAAAGATTGTAGTAGCCGCTGCTGTTGGTGTTGCCGCCATAGCTGCAACCACCGCAATTGCCGAGTAGCATCAATGCAGCATTATTTTCCCCACCAGTCTGATTGAAAGTCCCGATGCCCGCTTCCCCCACCACTTGCCAACCGGTGTTGAGCGTTCCGCTGTTGAGGTTGTAAGTGCCGACACCGGAATCCGAACCTTGACCGTGACCACCCACATAGAACCCACCGTTGGTATTCGAGAAAGCACCTCCGTTTTGGGTGAACGTGCCGGTGCCGGCTTGGCCGATGATGGTGTCACCTGACACAGTGAGGCTAGGTGCGGCATTGCTGTTCAATTGGTCTGTCAGCGTGTAGGTGCCGGTGCTACCGATCTGCTGCCCCAACACCAGATTGCCGCCGACAGTATGGGTGGAATCGCCTTGGCTGTTGTCTTGGTTGAACGTGCCAGTCCCGCTGACAGTGTCGCCGCCGGCACCCAACGCCACGGAGCCGGTGACAGCCAAGCTGCCGCCATTGAGGTTGTAAGTGCCGGCCCCGGCAAGAAAGACACCGGTCTGGCCTAAAATGAGATTGCCTCCGACTTGGCTGGTGCCGCCGGTCTGCTGGAAAGTGCCAACCGAACCCGTCCCAAAGTTGTTAAGACTCTCACCATGCCCGATAACGGCATCGTGGGTAACCTGCAATGAACCATTGCTCAGGTTGTAAGTGCCATTGGAACCGGTGGCCCCGCCGAGGGACAGGTACGTGCTGGTGTTCGTGCCGTCCGTCTGGTTGAATGTGCCAGTGCCAAAAGTACCCACGATCAGACCTTGATCCCCCTTCACCAAAAGGTCGCCGCCTTTTAGGTTATAAGTTCCGTTGGTGCCGCCCATGTAAATATCACTGGCGACGGTATTCGTGGTTCCGGCCTGCTGGTTAATCGTACCGATGCCTTCAAAACTCAACGTAATGAAACCGTTGACGTTCAGTGTGCCGGCGTTGAGATTGTAGTTCCCTACCGAGCCGCCATGCTGCCCTAGCGAGATATTGTGGTTGACGCTTACATCGCCTCCGTCTTGATTGAAGGTGCCGACCGACCCGTCTTGATTGCCAATGGTGACAGTGCTGACAGAAGCGTCGTTATGAAGGACATTAAGCGTACCCCCGGACATGTCATAGGTGCCGGTGCCGTTGTCTCCGACGGTGAGGGTGTCGGTGGTCAAGGTGCCGCTGGACTGGGTGTAGGTGCCGTCAGAATTGACTTGCCGGCCTAGGATGAGGTTGCCCGTCACGGTATTGTCCGCAAGTCCATGTCCAAACGAGCCTTTCCCTTGGTCGCCGACAACTAGGTCGGCCCCGACGCTTAGTGAACTCGCCCCGGTCAGGCTGTACCCCCCATCCCCCGTTGATTGCTGGCCGAGGATCAGGTTGCCCGTCACGTTCTGACGGGCTTCGGTCAGGCTCATATACCCCGTGCCGGCATCGCCGACGATGGCATCTCCATTCACGGTCATGGGGACAAGGTTGCTGTTGTTGCTGGAGAGAGAGTAGCTGCCGGAGCTTCCCTGATTCTGGCCGAGGACGAGCGGGCCGGAGGTGTGGTCGCCGACATCGTTATAAAATGCCCCTAAACCATCTTGGCCGATGACGGTGGTGCCGCTATTCAGCACCGCCCCCGGACCCAACAGGCGGTAGGTTCCATTGCCATTATTAGCACCATCCACGGTCAGCGCATTGGTGTCCAGCGTGGTGCCACTGCCCTGAGACAACTCCATGAATTTTCCATCCTCCAAGCCCCTGACAAGGATCGAACCCAGTGTCGGGCTGGAAACGAGATCGTAGATGACAGTCTGGTCGGTGGGCGGAGCGACCGTTTGCAGGAAGACGGCATCCCCGCCGGCGGGGGTTCCAAGTGGATCCCAGTTGTTACCGTTACTCCATAAACTGTCACCGGCAGCCCCAGTCCAGTTTTTACCGGCGGCGGAGGCTGGAAACGCGTCGTCGGCGAAGGTTGAAAACGCGGCGGCGATGGATAAACAGAGAACAGTCCTGCGTAACGAATGGGGTTTCATTATCATGCTCCAGTTAAATATCATAAGTAACCTGATGGTCATTGATTTCACTTTGGGTCATGATTTTTGCGTGAAGGAAAGTGAAAGTCTGGACGCGGCGCTAGGGCTATTAAATTCCTATTTCATCACGGACATGCCTTGCACAGGCATTCTTCATGTCAGACGTACACACACCACAATCGCAGTTTTCCGTAACTGAGAACCGCCCACCACGCTTTAGCGCCATCGTCAATACCACGCCCTTTGTACAGCAGTCTGCCCGGTAACGCAACCGCTAAATTTTAACTAACTGATGTTCGGTATCCGATCCCAACCGGGGGTGTCGCTTCGCTCAACCCCCGGCTAATGGCTGGCAACCCTACAGGTTGCAATAAATCGGCATTTTTGGCTCGGCGGGACTGGTGTATGACGATGATCGCCCCGGCGCGGGGATGCGGACTTTTTGGGGTTCCCAGGCTGCGGAGAGGACTCCCAAGCGGAAGCTTGGGGTTCCCGACGCCGTAGGTCGGCAACCCTTTTCCGTCGTGTGCAATGCACTAGGCTTTAACGCTTTGCTGGGTAACGGCATTGAATAAAAAAGCATGACACAAAGGCTGGCGCTACGGCATAATCATGCCATCAATGCTTTTTCCAAACCTAATGGGTTAGGGTTCAGAAGGGGCAAGAAGCTGCGAACCGGTGATGTCCGTTGGTGACGCTGCCTAAATACGGCTAATAACCGGCATCAAACAACCCCCTTTTTCTAGCAAGGAGAATCCCAATGAACTATGCCCTGAATATTATCCTATTCACCATTGGCTTGTTTGCTGCCATGTTGCTGCTGTTGGACTGGGGGCGCAGGATGGGCCAACGGAGAATACTGCGGGACGGCGAGAAGGCCTCCGAAGGCGACGGGTCTGTAAACGGGGCCATTTTCGCCTTAATGGGATTGCTGGTTGCCTTCACCTTTTCAGGCGCGGCAACACGGTTTGATGTCCGGCGTCATTTGATTGCGCAAGAAGCCAACGCCATTGGCACCGCTTACCTGAGGCTTGACATATTGCAGCCAAGCACTCGGGAACCGCTTAAAGAACTGTTTCGTCGCTACTTGGACGGACGGTTGGAAATTTACCGCAACTTCACGGACCCAGCGTTGGTGAAAGCAAATTTAGCCGAATCCGCTTCGATGCAGGCAGATATCTGGCGCTTGGCGGTGTCCGCCTGCCGTGCCGAAAGCAGTCAACCCACCACCATGCTACTGCTGCCAGCGCTCAATGAAATGTTTGACATCACCACCACCCGCACAGTGGCATACCTCATCCATCCGCCGACCATCATTTACGTCATGTTGTTTTTGTTTACCCTGGCGGGTGCGCTGCTGGCTGGCTTCGGCATGGCGGGCAACAAGAAACGCAATTGGACCCATATGCTGGCATTCGCCGCCACTTTGTCCTTTTCGATATACGTCATTCTCGACTTGGAATTTCCCCGGCGGGGGTTGATCCGCATCGATCAATTTGATCAAGTGCTGGTCGATGTGCGGAATGGCATGAAGTGAAACGCTAAGGGCCTGCCCCGTTTACTTCGCCAGGGCCACTGGATAATTGGGATGGGATGGGTTGACAACAAGTTTTTGGCGATTGAATAGATTGGACAATCGCAAATCCGCATAAGTTAAGCCCATGGCTGGTCACCTGAATTTGGCTGTCCATTTCATCATTTATCGCCATTTGAATCCACTGGCACGTCCCGCGCGGTTCGCCAATTCTGGATCTCTTCAATCAGACTCATCATAGTGGTGCATAAAAAGGGGATGCTCTGAATCAACACGGTCAAGGCAAACAGGTCTTGCTCGTAGACATCGAATTGATTTGACATCCACAACCATATCGCCCCCGACAGAAGCAGGAGACCCATGATAGTTTCTGTCTGGGCGGGCCGATCCGCTTTTTTCTTTTTGACCAAGCCGCCTTTTTCAGTGCGCTTGAAAGCCAAGCCTTCCGTGACCATGCCTTCGACCACAGCCTTCGACACGGTGTATTGCAAGCTCATTGCAGCCAACGCCGCCCCGATGATTTGCCTCTTGGGTATCTGCACGCGCCGACTGTACAACATCCAAGCGTGGACCACGTTCACGAACACCGCTGTCAGGACCGGTACGGTCAGGGCAATCGCCGGATAGGCCAAATCGAAGAGAATGATCAAAGGCACCCATATCAAGTTCAGAAACGACACCGCCGTGCCAACCGCATCTGAAAACCAATAGGCCCAACCGGTGACGAAATGGTACTTCTGCTGCGGGGTCAGGGTTTTGGATTTAGGCAGCATGTGACGCCAATGCTTGCGGATAATTTGCATCGCCCCGTAAGCCCAACGGTGGCGTTGCGTCTTGAACGCCAGGAAGGTGTCTGGAAGAAGACCCCAACCATAGCGCACTCGGGTGTAATGGGCATGATAGCCACGGGTAAGCAGACGTAGCCCCAACTCGGTGTCTTCCACGATGGTGTCGGTGGCCCAACCGCCCGCCTCGTCAAAGGCGGAACGCTTCACCATCAACATGGTGCCATGGGCGACGATGGCGTTGTCCTCATTGCGTTGCACCATGCCGATGTCGAAAAATCCGGCATATTCCGCGTTCATGATGGTTTTCAACAGGTTTTCGTTGCCGTCGCGATGATCCTGCGGTGCTTGGATAATGGCCACTTGCGGATCATTGAACCAAGGCACCAAGTCTTTCAGCCAGTTGGGATCAACCTGATAATCGGCATCGACCGAGCAGATGACCGCTGCATCCCCGGCCATGTCCTTGAGCGCGAGGTTGAGCGCCCCGGCTTTAAAGCCGGACACCTTGGGCAGGTAGACAAACTTGAAACGCGGCCCCAACTTTCGGCAATGTTCTTCGATGGGTTTCCAGAAATGTTCCTCCGGGGTGTTGTTGACGATGGCCAACACTTCGAAGTTTGGATAATCCAGGGCAGCCATGCTGTCCAGCGTCGCCTTGTACATATCCGGCTGTTCTTTGTAGGCGGGGACATGGATGGAAACCATCGGTGCCGGATCGGGCAAAACCGGCTTGCCTTTGCCGGGTTCGATCAAACGGACGGGTTCGTGCCCCAACATCACCTCGGCAATTTCATGGACTTTTGCCAAGGTGATGACCGTCAGGGGCAGCATCATCAAGAGACCGATGCCCCACATGATCCATAGGCCGGGGTTCAGGTAATAATCCAACGGATAAAATGCAGCGGAGATGAGGCCGGCCCCCAACGCATTGGCGGCCAAGGCGAAGGCTAGGGCATGGCCGAAAGTCGGACGCCTACGCTTCAAGCCCCAAAGCGCAATGATCGTGCCGATTGCCATGCCGCCGTATGCCAACTCCATCCGGGTCTTATTCACCCGGCCGCTTAATGGGAACTTAGGGGTCCGGTTGACATCGTAAATTCCCCAGTAAGGCCCTGCGTTACTGCCCTCGAAGCTTTTCCACGGCTGGTCGAAGGCTTCGACAATGTTGTAGTCCAGCCCTCGCCGTTCGGCCTCGCGCAAAAACTCCCGCACCACCTCGGCTTGCTTCAACGGGTTCGGAATCGCCTTCAACCGGTTATAACCTTGGCTGGGCCAGCCGAATTCGCCGATCAGAATCCTCTTGCCGGGATAGGTGTTACGCAACAAATCGTATTTTTTCAACGCATAATCGACGGCATTCTCGGCACCAATCTCCTCCCAGAACGGCAGGTTATGGGTGGTGACGAAGTTTACCTCCTTGACCAAATCGGGGATGGACACCCACTCGTTCCAGCCTTCGCTAGTGGTCACTTGCTTGGCGCTTTGAGTTTTGGCCTGGCGGATGTATTCCACCAGATCGTTCAGACGCAACTGGGCTTCCGGCGATAATTCCAGCTTGCCCCCTTCGGCATCTGCAATGTCCGGGTATTCCATGCGCGCCCGCAGCATGACCTCGTTGCCGACGATCAGTTCGCGGACATTCCAGTTTTCCCTCGCCAGCTTGATGCCGGCGTCCATCTCTTTCTGGTTGGCTTCCTTGATATTTTGGTCAATATTGCCAGCGGCATCGCGCACATCACTCAACCAGATCCCCAGGCTGACATCAAGGTTGTATTTCTGGGCTAACTTGGGGATTTCCGCAGCACTGCCAATGGAAGTGTAAACGCGTACTTTCTTGGCGACATCGGCCACCCTCTTCAAGTCCCGATCGATTTCTTCAAGGCTTTTTTCAGTCCCCTTGAACGGAGGATGGGACGGCTCGTAGGCAAGCGAAAGCGAGGCGATTTTGCCTGTAAAGTCGGTGGGTTCGGCTACTTGCTGGGCCACATACCAAACGGCATATTGGGCAAAAGCGGCGATGATGGCTGAAATCAGAACGATGAGGCGCATAGTCGGCATAAAGTGTTGTAAAGGGTTGCGTCGTTCCGGTGGGCCCGTTGTCGGATGGGCGCGGGCCGGAGCCTTCGGTTTTTGAGAATCCACCTGAAAGGATTGGCCCGCGCCCTGAACTTAAAGCCCAGGGTTCCTTTTGTAGTCTTTCCGTCAGTGCTTTTCGCCCGCCCCATCGGCGGCAGGCTGGGGCTGAACCTTGGGTATCTCGGAAGGCTCCTCCCAACATTGGGTAACCTGCTCAGGCGTTGGGTTGGACAATCCCGGATTAGCCTTTTGTAGATTGACCAAACACCCAAATGCCAAGGCCAGTTGCGGCGGCGGGCATTTGAACGCAGTGTAGAAGGTATGGAACTGGCTGGCTGCGCCGGAATCGTCCCGTGCCAGCGCTGCGATCACACGCTGGCCCGTGCGGACGCACTCCGCCGTCCCCAAGTAGGCAGCCGGTTTGGGTTTGGGCTTGACCGCCAGTGCCGCTTTTGCCGGATTGCGGGCCAAATCTTCAGGCTTGGCCGTCTGACCCGGTTTGGCGGGCTTGGTGGCGGGCGACTCAGGCTTTGCCGCAGAGGTGGCGGCGGGTTTGGCGGCATCCTCGGCCACGGCAGGCGAGGGTGGCATTGCCGCGAGCAGAATCAAGCCGAGAACGGGGAGGCCAAGGGTGACACTGCTGGGGGTCAGGGTGGATACACTCCAGAATTTCATAAAATTTAGACCTTTTTCTTTCGTATGAATGTTTGTTTTTTTATGCAAGGATCGGCAGGAGCTTGAAACTGATGCATAACCCTAATTGCACACGGTGAGGCTATGGTACATTATCCGTCATCAATCTTATAATAAGTAGAGGGTGCGTGACATGCTTTCCAAACGAGGACTCATCTCCTTCATCCTGGCCGTTTTCGCCTTGCTCACGATTTGGCAGGGGTGGAAGCTGGGCCAACCCATGATTCTTGTGGATGCAATGACTGATCGTCTGAGTTGTGTCAGCTACTCACCTTATCACAGGCCGCATCAGACGCCCTTTGAAAAGTCCATGTACATTGAAGCGGCGCAGATTGAAGCCGACTTGAAAGTTCTGGCGCAGCGTTTTGATTGTGTGCGTATTTATTCCGTCGATCAAGGCTTGCATGAAGTTCCAAGGATTGCCCGGCAACTGGGGATGAAGGTTTTGTTGGGAATGTGGATTGGACGGAAACAGTCCGATAACGAAAAGGAACTGACCCGGGCTGTGGATCTGGCTAGAAAATATCCCGACACCATTCGTGCCATCGTCGTTGGCAACGAAGTCCTGCTGCGCGGGGAGCAACCCGCCTCGGTCATGCGAACCTACATTGAGCGAGTCAAGTCCGCCGTTCCGGGAACGAAAGTGACTTACGCCGACGTTTGGGAATTCTGGCTGCGCAACAGGGAACTGGCCGATGCCGTCTCTTTCGTCACGATCCATATTTTACCCTACTGGGAAGACCGCCCCGTCGATATCGACAATGCCGTAGGCCACGTCAGCCACATTTACCAACATGTGCAGGATGAACTGAAAGACAAAGCGGTGATGATTGGCGAAACCGGCTGGCCGAGCTTTGGCCGGCAACGCCAGGGCGCGGTGCCTGGCATGGTCAACGAAGCCCGATTCATCCGCGAATTTGCCGTGCGCGCCAAGCGGGAAAACATCGACTACAATGTCATTGAGGCGTTCGACCAGCCTTGGAAGCGACAATCGGAGGGCGCGGTGGGCGGTTACTGGGGGCTTTACGACACTTCCGGCACGCCGAAGTTTCCGTTTCGCGGATCGGTTGCCGAAGCCCCGGCATGGGGCCATGCCTCGTTCGCCGTGATGGGTTTTTTCTTTGCCGCGTTTGCCTTCATGCATCGGCGCAAGTTGAACGGGAATTTTGCCTGGGCCTTGTTCGCTGTCAGCGTCATTGGCGGCGGAGCTTGCACGGGCTTTTGGCGCGAGATGGCCATGACCAATCGAACACCGCTGGAATGGACCGTCACCGGCCTGTATGCCATTTTCTTGGTGGCCGCCGTCTTTTCACTCGGACGCCCCTTGGCTGCTTGGTGTGCCATGTGTGATCCGACGCCAAATTTGGCCCCCGTTAGCCATTTGGTGCGATGGGTTAGGCGCAATGATCAGAGCTTCGACGGCACTGGCAGACTCTTAGGGGCTTTGCGGATCGCATTCCTATTCGGTGCAGCCTTGGTTTGCCTACTTTTGGTATTCGATTCGCGCTACCGGGATTATCCTTTGGCGCTTTATTCGCCCCCGGCTTTATTCTTGGCTTTGCTGTCTTGGATCAATGGAAAAAGCGCGGCTGATGTGGAAGAAATCGTGTTGGCAGCTTGGATTGGTTTCGCGGGGCTGTGGATTGCGGTCTTTGAGCACATAGTCACCTCTCAGAACGAACCTTGGGGCTTGGCGGTGGGGATAAACCAACACGCCTTGGCATGGATGGGGCTATGCTTGCTGTTGGCCTACTCTGTATTGGGCCCGATAATCGTCAGCCTGCGGGTACGCCAAGGTTGACACACCCGAAAACCATGCAAACGCTTAACACGCTAATCCGCCCGGAAGGCTCATTGGAAGTGCTGTCAAGGCTGGAGGTCGCCGAACTGCTCGACACCAGCGAAAGCGGCCTGCATGACATCTATCGCCGATGTTCATTGGCAGTGCTCAACTCAGGCAACCACGAAGATGACAGTTGCGCGGTGCTTGACCGTTTCAAGAGCTTTGACATTCGGGTTTTGCAACAAGAACGAGGCATTCAATTGGAAGTCATGAATGCCCCCGGATGTGCCTTTGTGGACGGGGAAATGATCAAAGGCATCCGTGACCACCTGTTCTCGGTCTTGCGTGACATCGTCTACACCAGCACCGAAATCGTCGCCAATCCTGCCTTTGACCTGTCCCGCCCGGAAGATATCACCGATGCCGTCTTCCACATCCTGCGCAACGCCACCGCCCTAAAACCCAATGAGCCGCCCAATCTGGTCGTTTGCTGGGGCGGGCATTCAATTAAAACGGAGGAATATCACTACGCCAAAGTAGTGGGTTATGAATTGGGGTTGCGGGGCATGGACATCTGCACGGGCTGCGGCCCTGGTGCCATGAAAGGGCCCATGAAAGGTGCGACGATAGCCCATGCCAAGCAACGGGAAAACCATGCCCGCTACGTAGGCATCACCGAACCGGGCATTATTGCCGCCGAACCACCCAACCCGATAGTGAACGAACTGGTCATCATGCCGGACATAGAAAAACGGCTGGAAGCTTTTGTGCGCATTGGCCATGGCGTCATCGTCTTTCCCGGCGGGGTGGGTACGGCAGAGGAAATTTTTTATCTGCTCGGCATCCTCCTGCATCCTGAAAACAAGTATCTGCCTTTTCCGCTGATCTTGACGGGGCCATCCAATAGCGGCGATTATTTCCGCCATATCGACGAATTCCTTGCCGCCACCATCGGCCCCCAAGTTCGCCAACATTACCGCATTATCTTGGGAAATCCGACGGAAGTGGCACGGGCGATGAAAAAGGGCATGGATACGGTGAGGCAATTCCGTCAGGTGCACCATGACGCATTCTTCTTCAATTGGTTGATGAAAATTGAAAAGGAATTGCAGATGCCCTTTGCCCCCACCCATGCCAACATGGCCGGGCTGGAATTGCACAGCGACCAACCGCCCCATCAATTGGCCGCCCAGTTGCGGCGGGCCTTTTCCGGCATCGTTGCGGGCAATGTAAAGGCAGAAGGCATTCAATCCATTCAAAAACATGGCCCGTTCCAATTAAACGGAGAGGCCGCGTTGCTACAGCCACTGGACGAACTCTTATCTGCTTTTGTCGCCCAAGGCCGTATGAAACTGCCCGGAAGCCATTATCAACCTTGCTACCGGCTACGTGGATTGCCTTAGGCTTGCGGATTCACCATTAAAAACAAACGTATATCATAGCCATGTCCGTACAACCCTCCATCGAAATCATACCCAACTACAAGGGGATGCATGACGTTTCCGAGCCTCCTGCCGGAGACCCTTTATTCTCCAAGAAGCGGAAAAACCAACGCCTGCTCCTCTTTTTGGCCGTTTTTTCCCTCTGCTTGACAGCCAGCCTGTCTTATGTTTGGCTGCGCTCACCGGTTTACCAGAGCATGGCTTCGTTGCTGACGGTCGCGCCGGAAGAGGCTGGGCTCACGGGTGGCAGCGTCACCGTCCATCAAGTCACCACACAAGAAGAGGGTTTGTTGCCGAGCATCCCGATTGCGGCGATTGAACGCTCAGAAAGCCCGGCAAATCCAGAGCATGTCACTTTGCATCGGCAAATCTTGCTCGGCGTCCCCGTGTTTGAGGAGACGCTTCGAAGGCTTTACGAGCAAAAAGTGACATCGGCCTCGCCCCGCTTGAACCTGAATGACCTGCGTCGGCTGCTCAGCGTCGACATGGTTAAGGGGACCAATATGGTCGAAATGAAAGCCCAAGGGCCGCAACCGCAAATCCTCGCACCGCTGGTCAATGCCTGGGTTGATGCCTATCAAGCGCTACGCGAGCAAACTACCCGGGATGCGGCCAGCAACAATTATGCTGCGCTTGAGGACGAATCCCGTCAATTGGTGAAAAAGGTCGAGTCAAAACGGAAGGCTCTGGAAGAATTTCGGGCAACCCACGACATATTGTCAAGAACGGACTCGGACAACACGCCCATGATGCGATTGAAAGGACTGAACGAATCCCTCAACAAGGCGACCGCCGAGCAAGTCAAGGCCAAGGCCACGCTAGAGTCCATCCGTGGCGCAATCGCACAGGGCAAGCCGGTCATGCCCCCCGAGGAAGCGCCGGGTCTTGCGAATCTGGAAAAGAGGGCGCAAGAATTGCGCGAAATTCTAAAAGACACGCAACGCCGTTTCACGCCGACTTACATGGCGATGAATCCGCAAATGAAACAGCTTCCAGAAAAGCTCGCCCAGGTCGAGGCGGCGATCAAAGAAAAAATAGACAATGGCAGTCGCGCAGTGGTCAGCCAGGCCGAGCAGGACTACGCCACCGGCATTCAATCGGTTCAGGAACTTAGGCAACAAATTTCCGGGATGAAACTGGAGTCGTCGGAGTTCACCAACCGTTTTGCAGAACAGCAAACCATGGCAGACGACCTCAAGCGGCTGGAGGCCATGCATCGTGATGTCCAAGCCAAGCTGGCGCATATCGAATCCAGGCCCGAGGAACCCTACCCGCCGTTGCAAGTGGTGGAACGTGCCTATCCGCCGACGGAAGCCTATTGGCCGCATTATTGGCGGGACACCGGCATCGGTCTGTTTGCAAGCCTCATTTTTGCCATCTTGTTCATCTGGCTTTATGACTATTTGACTCGCATCGAGGAAGCGCCTGCCCCGGTGCCGGCCATGCCGAGCTTCCAGTTCTACTCGGTCCAAGGCAACCTGCCTTCCCATCAGCGCGAGGAAGAAGCCCCCGCACTTCCCGCCTGGCAAGCACCCGCGCCAATGGCCTTGGAAAGCCCCTTCCCGCGTGAATTGACGGTGCATGAAATCCATATACTGCTGGATGCCGCCGATGCCCTGACTAAGCAATGGATTGGATTGTTATTGTCTGGTTTGAGCATTGAGGAAGCGGCAGGCTTGGGGGAGGCAAACCTAAACTTGGCGACAAATCGCATCACCGTCGAAGGCGCTTCGCCGAGAACGGTCCCTTTGGCACCAAGATTGAGGGATTGCTTTGTAGCGACAGCGGCGGTTCCGTCGCCCGCCGCCCACAGGGATGCCGAGGAAATTTCCGCCCGGATTGCCTGTGCCGGCTTCGACTCCGGGCTATCCCAGCCGGAGACCATAGATGCCGCCACCGTTCGCCACACCTACATTGCCTATTTGGTCAGGCAAGGCATCAGGCTGTCCGAGTTGGAACACATCGTTGGACGTTTCCCTGCCAAGAATCTTGCGCTATACGGACGCCTGTCCCCGTCTGGCCCCGGCTTGCCGGCCAGCCGGGTGGCGCGGGTGCATCCGGCATTGTTTGGTGGCGAGGTCAACTAATTATTCCATTAAAAGAGGCAACTGCCATGCTGAAATTCACCTCTGAAATGATGAAGAATTTTGCCGATGCCAGAATAAAGGACATGGAGCACGGCTGGATACTCAAAGAGTTAAAGAATGCCTACGGGGCAGTGTTGCTTGCGCTCGACGATCCGTTCTTGGCGGGTGAAATCAAGGCTTGCCTATTGCGTTGCGACGAGTTGGGTTTGACCTCGACCCAAGACCGTTTGGGCTTCTGCTTTATCGATATTGTGGG